>Ga0209121_10000040_pt1 | contig 113196 bp, 99 predicted proteins | sample Cruoilmetagenom3_FD_187292 | JGI IMG/M metagenome (GOLD analysis project Ga0209121, IMG submission 187292) | Oil polluted marine microbial communities from Coal Oil Point, Santa Barbara, California, USA - Sample 3 (SPAdes) (version 2) | ecosystem: Environmental > Aquatic > Marine > Oil seeps ...
AAAGCAAAGCTACTATTTTTAATAACCTAATTACAAAAATGGTCAATAGTGATATTATATATCAATCAAAATTGATAAGTAACTAACTACTGACCTCTAAGGCTTTTTATTCTACTCACTAAAAAACAAGTCACTCACTAAAAAAAATCAAATTCTACACGAGTTTCATATAAATTTACTGTAATAGCGCCTTTTTACTTTTTTTTAAAACCACTTTACTGTACTTTTTGCCAATTTTTCTTTTAAACCAGTATATGGTGGAAATATCAGTTCAGTCATTCCAAACGTATGTTGTTTTACTACTGCACGTTCATTACTAAAAGCTTTAAAGCCAAAATATCCATGGCTTTTGCCAATACCACTATTGTTTGTACCACCAAAAGGTAAGTAATGATTAGAATAATGAATAACATTATTATTAATACAAGTTCCGCCCGCTCTAGTGTTCTGTAATACTTTATTAGTATTCTTTTTACTCTTACTATACATATACAAAGCCAATGGACGCTCTTTTGAGTTTATATAATCTATCGCTTCATCTAAACTGTTATAAGTTACTATTGGTAAAATAGGACCAAAGATTTCTTCTTGTAATAAAGACGCTTCATCTTTTAAGTTAGAAATAATGGTTGGAGCAATATATTTTGAATCCGAATCAAATTTACCACCGACTTCAATAGTTGCATTTAGACTTTCGGCATTCTCTAAATGCGTTTTTAGACGGTCAAAATGCTTATGAGTAACAATTCTAGAATAAGACGTTGAACTTTTCGGCTGCTTCGTATAGAACGTATCTATCCACTTTTTACATGAAGTAATAAATTCTTCTTTGATGCTGTCCTCAATTAGCACATAATCTGGTGCAACACATATCTGACCAGCATTTAGGTATTTTCCCCACATTATCTTTTTGGCGGCATTTTTAATATTTGCCGTTTTATCGATAATGGTTGGCGACTTACCTCCAAGCTCTAACGTTACAGATGCTAAATGTTTTGCTGCTGCAGACATTACAATCTTCCCTACGTTAGGTGAACCTGTGAAAAAGATATGGTTAAACGGTAATTGTAATAAGGCCGTTGACGTTTCAACTTCACCTTCAACTAAAGCAACTTCATCTTCAGTAAATACATCTGCAATAATTTTTGCCATTAATGTAGACGAATTTGGTGTCATTTCAGACGGTTTAATAATTGCTGTATTACCTGCAGCAATTGCAGATACCAATGGCCCAAATGTAAGATTGAATGGAAAATTCCAAGGCGAGATAATTAAACATACACCTTTAGGCTCGTATATAAAGTATGAACTTGAACCTAACATAGACAAAGGTGTTTTCACTTTCTGCTTTCGTATCCATTGATGTAAATGTCTTTTTGCATATTTAATATCGCTAACAATCTGATAAACTTCAGATAGTTCCGTTTCAACTAACGGTTTGCCTAAATCCTTATGTAATGCTGCTCTAATCTGCTTTCTATAAGTGATTTCAATTGCTCGTTGAAGTGTATCTAACTTTTTAATCCTTTGACTATAAGTGCTTTGACCTACAATAAATTGATTGTTCTTTTGCTTAGTAAACAAATCTAAGAATGGGTTATTTTTAAAATCATTCATTTTACTATGTCCTGTTTATTTGGGATTCAAGCTGTTATTGTGTATTTCATCGATGATATTCAATAGTCATAGACGATAATCGCTCATATTTTCAAATTCACTCATAAAAACACCTATTTTCGGGGGTTTTGGGCTCAAATTGCGCATTTCACCGATGTTTTTTACTAGGAGCTTCCACTTATCTAATTATCGCCTTGGTTCGTCTAAAAATTTCGTACAAACTAAATATCTAACGTTTCTTTGAGTCGAAGTTAAACAATTATAGTTTCTATCAATTATGAAAAAAGGTTTAGTCATCATATTATTTTTAACAATGTCTCTAGCAGGATTTGCTCAGCAAGATGTTATTGTTAATAAAGGTACTGAACTTGTTGAAACTTCTAAAGAAGTAAAGTCTGAAGCAAGTAAGGTTAGCGTTTCTGCTAAAATTAAAGCTAAGGTTTTAAAATTGAATCGTAAAAAGAGTAATGAGATAATTAGCATTAAAGCTTATAGAAAAAGTCTACAGATTAGAGTAAAGACAGTTAAGCTTTGCTAAACATTAAAAAATAAATATTAAAAAAGCCGAAACTAACGTTTCGGCTTTTTTAATTTCATAAGAATCCCAATATTAATCAGCATAATTTAATTCGCCTCTAGCTTCTTTTTCTTTAAAACTCTTGACTAGTTCTAAAGCATCAGGAATTACATCACTACATAATATAATAAGTGAACCTTTTACTGCATTTTTAACAGCATATTTTATCGCCTCTTTTTCTGAAGGAATTATGGTTGTCTTCTTATTAGGATCCTTCATTTTAATACCATCATCTAGCATTTTAATAAGCTCTTCTTCTGTTTTGCCACGTAGACGTTTATCTTGACGTATAATTATTTCATCAAACATTTCTGCTGCAATACTTCCCATTTCATTATTGTCTTCTACTCGTCTATCACCAATTCCGGCTATAATCCCTACTTTAACTGTACATTCTAATTCATCAATAAATTTATGTAGTGCTCGCATTCCTGCAGGATTATGAGCATAATCTAAAAGAATAGAAAAATTATTAAACTCAAACAAATTCAAACGTCCTGGAGTTTGGGTTGCAGAAGGTATGAAAGTCTCTAAACCTGCTTTCATATCCTCAATACTAATTCCTTGAACATGTGCCGCAAGGACAGCTGCCAATACATTCTGAATCATAAATTTAGCTTTTCCTCCATAAGTCAATGGAATATTCTCAGCCTTCATTAGTCTCATTTTCCACTCGCCTCTACATATAGTTACATATCCACTTTCGTAAACTGCAGTAATACCATTTAAACGTTGTAATGCCTTTATTCTTGGGTTGTTTTCATCCATTGAAAACAAAGCCACATTACATTCAACATTTCTACGCATGTCATATACCAAATCGTCATCTGCGTTTAAAATTGCATAACCATCTGGTAAAACAGTCTCTGGTACTACTGCTTTAACTTTTGCAAGTTGTTCTATAGTATGTATACCTTTAAGACCCAAATGATCTGAAGCCACATTTGTTACTACTGCAACATCACAATGCTTAAATCCTAATCCTGCTCTTAACAAACCACCTCTAGCACATTCCAAAACAGCAAAATTGACTGTCGGATCCTTTAGTACAAATTCCGTACTTGCTGGACCAGTACAATCTCCTGTCATTAATAATCTATTCTGAATATAGACACCATCACTCGTGGTATAACCTACACGATAACCTTTCATTTTTGCAATATGCGCAATCAATCTGGTTGTTGTTGTTTTACCATTTGTTCCTGAAGTTGCTATAATTGGAATACGTCCTGTATCTCCCTTTTGAGGAAATAATTTATCTATTACTGGAGCTGCCACATTACGCGGCAATCCTGTAGTTGGTGCTAAGTGCATTCTAAATCCTGGTCCTGCATTTACTTCTAAGACTGCTCCTCCTGTTTCAGATAATGGTTTAGAAATATCAGTAGTCATAATATCTATACCACAAATGTCTAAATCAATAATTTTAGAAATACGTTCTGCCATACTAACATTTGCAGGATGAATAATATCAGTAATATCCTCTGCAGTACCACCAGTACTTAGATTTGCTGTATCCTTTAAAATCAATCGTTCTCCTTTAGAAATCACAGAATCTAAGGTATATCCTGCATCCTTTATAATGGTTTTTGTTAATTCATTTGTGGTGATTTGTGTTAATACATTTTCATGACCAAAACCACGACGAGGATCTTCATTTACTTTATCTATTAGTTCTTGAACAGTTGATTTGCCATCTCCTATTACATGTGCTGGTGTACGAATAGCTCCTGCTACCAATACATTATTAATTACTAATAATCTATAATCTTCTCCTGTGATAAACTTCTCAACTATAATTGCTCCACTACGCGAGCTCTCTTTTGCGTGTCTAAAAGCCACAAGCGCATCATCGTAATTTTGTATGTCAACTGTAATTCCGCGACCATGATTACCATCAATTGGTTTAATCACTAATGGATAACCCACATAACGACAAGCCTCTTCTAAACTTCGTTCGCGACGTATGATGTCACCTTTTGGCACCTCAACTTCTGCTTGTTCTAATAGATATTTTGTATCCTCTTTATCGCAAGCTAATTCAACTCCTATACTACTTGTTTCACTAGTAACTGTTGCCTGTATACGTTTTTGATTAGCACCATAACCTAATTGACATAACGAATATTTATTTAATCGTATCCATGGAATTCCTCTAGATTCTGCTTCTGCCACAATAGAGCCTGTACTAGGTCCTAAACGATCTGCTTCACGAAGTTCTCTCATTTCCTGAATATCTTCAGACATGTCATAATCCTCACCAGCAATTAAAGCTTCGCATATTCTCACTGCGGCTTTAGCAGCATATCGTCCTACAGATTCTTCCATATAAGAAAAAACAACATTGTACACGCCTTCTTCTCCATAACCACGAGTTCTTCCAAAACCAGTATCCATACCAGCTAATGTCTGAATTTCTAGTGCAATATGCTCTATTATATGTCCCATCCATGTACCTTCATCTACACGCATGAAAAATCCACCTTCACAACCTTCTGAACATCTATGCGAATACATACTTGGAAACATTGCTTTTAAACGTTCTGGAAATCCATCTATTTTATTAGAAGGTAATTCCTCCATTTCCTGAAGATCTAAAACCATTACAATTAGCTTGTGTCTTCGAACTGACCAATAATTTGGTCCTCGCATTGCATTTATACTTCTTATTTCCATAGTGGTTGATTTTATAAGTGAAAGTTTATAAATATAGTATTTTTCAATAAAAAATTTGGCTTATTTTTGCGCAATATTTTGAGACAAAAATCATGCATAAGATAAAGGGAACCTTAATACCTATTGGAGGAAATGAAGATAAGGGTATTGAATTAGATGAAATGTACACCCTCGAATTTATTGAGGAAGGTATATTATATCATGTTGTTAAAGAAGCAGGAGGCATTAACGCAAATATTGTTGTAATACCCACAGCATCGAGTATACCAGTTGAAGTTGGTGATAATTATTTAACTGCTTTTACAACATTGGGCTGCAAAAATGTTGAAGTATTAGATATTCGCTCTAAAGAAGATTCTGAAACTGAGCATTCTATTTCTCTAATAAAAAATGCAAATTGTATAATGTTCTCAGGTGGTGACCAATCTAAGATTACTGATAAAATTGGAGACACTACAATTCATAAAATATTAGTTGATCGTTATAAAAATGAAGAAGGCTTTGTTATAGCTGGTACAAGTGCTGGTGCCATGGTTATGGCTAACGAAATGATTGCTGGTGGAAGTGCTACAGAATCATTTATTAAAGGTGCTGTTAATATGTATAATGGTTTAGGTTTACTACCCGAATTAATTATAGACACCCATTTTATCAGACGTGGTCGCTTTGGAAGACAATCTGAAGCTGTAGCTAAATTTCCGAATCTTCTTGGTTTTGGGCTTGCTGAAGATACTGGTATGATTATTAAAAATGGTAACGATTGTACCGTTATTGGCTCTGGAATGGTGATTGTTTTTGATGGAAGTACATTAACGCATAACAATGAGAAAATTCTCGAAGAAGGTACTCCAATGACTATGGCAAACCTTACAATACATGTTTTATCTAATAGTGATCAGTATTGTATTAAAACTAGAGAAGTGAAAGTATTGCCAATCGACGCTCCTTTTATTTAAGAAATAACTCCATCTCATATTGGTTAACTGTGTTTTTTAAACCTAAGGTCTCTATCAGAGTAAGCTTTTCCTCTAGACTATCATCTATATTAATAATTCTTACTTGTTTTGAAATTGTTTGAATTGCAGAAAATAGTCGTTCCCAGTTTCCTTTTTCATTATTAAGTACTTCTAACTGATTTATAGTTCCATCTTGTTTAATTGTAAAAAAAGATTCAACTCTATTACCTTTCATTACATTAAAATATCTAGAGTTCCCTCCTTTTAAAGAGCTATAATGAAAATCCCAAGAATACTTATCTTGATTAGGAATTTGCTCCCAAGATATTTCATGAAATGGAATCTCTTTTATTTTTTCATGATTATGGTCTAAAGAAAGTAAACCTGCATAACACTTAAATTTTTTACAGATATTAAAACCAATGCTTTTATATGCTTTTATAGCCTTTTCATTTTCAACAATAACTTCGAGTACACTTTTTGTAATTCCATTTTGGATTAAATCAGAAATTGCATATTTATAAATAGACTTTACAATTCGTTGACCTCTATACTCAGGAATCACCCCTGTTCCTGTATTGAAAGCAGTTATATCATCACCTCTTTTATCTATAGCATGGATAATAAAACCGACAAGCTTATTATTATCAAACATTCCATATGATAATTCAAAATCTACCTTTGCAGCTTTCCAACGTTGCTTATAATAATCATAATCGGTAGGCATTTTTACAAAATAACCATCAAATGCTAAAAGAAAGCACTCCATTATAGTTTCAAAATCTGTATTACTTAAGTGCCTAACCTCCATTATTTATAGATTAATATGTCTTCTTTTCCGTTTGAAGCTTTACAAGCTCTATACATACCTTCGGTATTAAATGGCATTGCGATATTTCCTTTAGTATCAACAGCGATTAATCCACCATCTCCATTAATTTCTAGAATTCGCTTGTTAATTACCTCTTCTGAAGCTTCTTTTAAACTCAACCCTTTGTGTTCTATTAAGCAAGACACATCGTAGGCAACAACACCTCTAATAAAAAACTCTCCACTACCTGTACAACTCACTGCACATGTCTTGTTATTTGCATAATTCCCTGCACCAACCATTGGAGAATCTCCAACGCGTCCCCATTTTTTATTAGTCATTCCTCCTGTAGATGTTGCTGCTGCAATATTGCCTTCTTGGTCACAAGCCACGGCTCCAACGGTCCCGAATTTTGAACCCTTCTTCGTCGAATGATCCAATTGAAAACTATCCGTATCTTTTATCTGTAACCATTGTTTATGTCTTAATTCATCGTAGAAATAAGAATCATCTTCAAGTTTATAATTTAAGTCTTTAGCAAACTCCATCGCTCCTTCCCCAGCTAAAAACACATGTTCGCTTTTCTCCATTACATCTTTTGCCAACGCTACAGGATTTTTAATCCCAGATATTAGGCTTACTGCACCAGCATTTAATGTTTTTCCATCCATAATGCACGCATCCATTTCATGCGATTCAGTAGCTGTAAATACAGAACCTTTTCCTGCATTAAATAATGGTGAATCCTCTAATAACCTTACGGCTTCCTCAACAGCTTCAACTGCAGTTTTTCCGCTTTCCAAAACTTTATAACCAGCATCCAAGGCAAGCTTTAAAGCTAATTTATATTGAGTTTCTAAATCTGGAGTCATCATTCCTTTAACTAAAGTTCCCGCTCCACCATGTATTGCTATTGAGAATGTTTTCATATTTAAAATTTGATTACGGAAAATTACGAATTGCTTTTTAAATAAACCCTTAACTTTTCGTAGTTTTATAGACTACAAAATTTAATTTCATGTCAGACCAAAAACGTCTCTTTCTCGTTGATGCTTACGCCCTTATTTTTCGCGGGTACTACGCCTTTATAAAAAACCCTAGAATTAACTCAAAAGGCGAAGATACCTCAGCCATAATGGGTTTTATGAACTCGTTATTAGATGTGATTAAACGTGAACGACCAGATCATTTAGCCGTTTGTTTTGACAAAGGTGGAAGTGCAGACCGAGTAGAAATGTACCAAGAGTACAAAACCAACAGAGACGAAACACCAGAAGGCATTAAAACAGCAGTGCCTTATATCTATGAGATTTTAAAAGCCATGCATATTCCTATCATGGTGAAAGAAGGTTATGAAGCTGATGATGTTATTGGGACCTTAGCTAAAAAAGCCGAAAAAGAAGGTTATAAAACCTTTATGGTCACACCAGATAAAGATTTTGCACAACTCGTTTCCGAAAACATTTTTATGTATAGACCAATGTTTGGAGGTGGTTACGAAACTTGGGGAATTCCAGAAGTACAAAAGAAATTTGAGGTTACAGATCCATTACAAGTTATTGACTTTTTAGGGATGATGGGAGATGCATCAGATAATATTCCTGGATTGCCTGGAGTTGGTCCTAAAACAGCAAAAAAGTTTTTGGCGGCTTACGGAAGTATGGAAGGATTACTTGCCAATACACAAGAGCTTAAAGGCAAAATGAAAGAGAAAGTTGAAGCTAACGGTGAATTAGGTTTACTCTCTAAAAAATTAGCGACGATTATGCTCGATGTTCCTGTGGACTTCGATGCTAAGGATTTTGAAATGTCAGAGCCAGACGTGCCTAAAGTCACTGAAATTTTTCAAGGCTTAGAATTTAGAAGATTAACCGATAATTTCTTGAAAACGTTTTCCACGGAAGCTGAAGCAACAACTAATGTCACACTCAGCAAAGACTCTGCCAAGAAGTCTTCTTCAAATTCAACTTCAAGTTCAAGTTCGAATTCAAATGCAGGAGCAGGTCAGTTTTCATTGTTTGGCACTTCGACTACGCTCAGCGACCAAGGCACAGAAACGACTTCAGATACTGGCAGAAAAACAGCCGAAACTAATTCTCATTTCTACCAAAGTATTGTACCTGGAATGGCAACCAAATTATTTGTTAAGAATCTATTGAGCCAATCGTCTGTGTGTTTTGATACGGAAACGACAGGTTTAAATCCATTAACTGCCGAGTTAGTTGGTATTGCATTTTCGTGGGAAGTTGGCAAAGGCTTTTACGTGCCATTTCCAGAAGATAAAACCGAAGCACAAGCGGTAATTGAAATATTAAGACCGTTTTTTGAAAATGAATCCATTGAGAAAATTGGTCAGAATTTAAAATACGATATTAAAGTCTTAGCAAAATATAATATCGAAGTTAAAGGCAAACTGTTCGATACCATGTTAGCGCATTATTTGATTAATCCAGATATGCGACACAATATGGATGTCTTAGCTGAAACCTACCTCAACTATACTCCGATTTCTATTACCGAACTCATTGGTAAAAAAGGCAAAAATCAACTCTCTTTGCGAGATGTTCCATTAGAAAAACAAACCGAATATGCCGTTGAAGATTCTGATATTACATTGCAATTAAAAGAGCATTTCGAAAAGGAATTAGGCGAAGCCAATACTCAAAAATTATTTGATGATATTGAAGTGCCACTTTTAAGAGTTTTGGCAGCTATGGAATTAGAAGGCATTAATTTAGATAAAGATTTTCTTCACTCATTATCAGAAGACCTTAATAACGATATTTTAAATCTCGAAAAAGGGATTTATGAAGTAGCAGGAGAAGAATTTAATATTGCGTCACCAAAGCAGTTAGGTATTATATTATTCGAGAAACTAAATTTGGTAGATAAGCCTAAAAAAACAAAAACGGGTCAGTATAAAACAAGTGAAGATATCTTATCGTATTTAGCAAAAAATCATGAGATTATTCGACAAGTATTAGAGTATAGAGGCTTGGCAAAATTGAAGAGCACATACGTCGATGCCTTACCATTACAGGTTGAAGAAAGCACAGGTCGTGTACATACAGATTACATGCAAACCGTTGCAGCAACAGGGCGTTTAAGTAGTAATAATCCTAATTTACAGAATATTCCTATTCGTACCGAACGTGGTAGACAAGTTAGAAAAGCCTTTGTTCCAAGAAATGAAGATTATATATTACTTGCTGCCGATTATTCTCAAATAGAATTAAGAATTATTGCAGCACTTAGTGAAGAAGAAACCATGATTGAAGCTTTTAAGAATGGGGAAGATATTCATGCTTCCACAGCTTCAAAGGTATTTAATGTGCCATTAGATGACGTGACTAGAGAACAACGTAGTAATGCAAAAACGGTTAATTTCGGAATTATATATGGAGTATCCGCTTTTGGTCTAAGTAACCAAACCGATTTATCACGTGGTGAAGCCAAAGATCTCATAGACACCTATTATGAAACCTACCCAAAATTAAAAGCTTACATGAGCAAGCAGGTCGATTTTGCAAGAGATAATGGCTATGTACAAACGGTTTTAAATCGTCGTCGCTATTTAAAAGACATTAATTCTCGTAATGCTGTGGTTAGAGGTGCTGCAGAACGAAATGCCGTAAATGCGCCAATACAAGGAAGTGCAGCTGATATTATTAAAATTGCAATGATTAATATCTATAATAAACTCCAAGCAGGTGATTACAAATCTAAAATGCTTTTACAGGTACATGATGAATTGGTTTTTGATGTTTTCAAACCAGAGCTTGAAGTCATAAAAAAACTCATTAAAACCGAAATGGAATCTGCATATAAATTGTCTGTTCCTTTAGATGTGGATTTAGATATTGGTGATAATTGGCTAGAGGCACATTAAACTTCACTTTTTTGAAGTAATATTGCAGTCTATTTATAAGAATGAGTATTATTTCTAAAGACATAACGAAAGCTGTAGCACTATTATCTACAGAAGAACTTGTGGCCATACCAACAGAAACGGTTTATGGATTAGCAGGTAATATCTATAGTTCGAAAGCCATTAATGCCATTTTTGAAACGAAACAGCGTCCGTTTTTTAATCCACTTATCGTTCATATTTCTTCGGTTGAGCAATTAGAAAAAATAGTGGAATATATTCCTGAAAAAGCAAAACTATTAGCTGCTGCTTTTTGGCCTGGACCAATTACTTTAGTATTAAAAAAGAAAGATACTATACCAGATCTTATCACAGCAGGTAAGGATACTGTTGCTGTGAGGATACCTAATCATCCAACAACACTGCAATTACTAAATCAATTAGAATTCCCTTTAGCTGCACCAAGTGCTAATCCGTTTAGCAGTATTAGTCCAACAACAGCAGCGCATGTAGAAAATTATTTTAAGGATAATATTAAAATGATCTTAGATGGTGGTCCTTGTAAAAGCGGCATAGAATCCACCATTATAGGATTTGAAAACGATGAACCAATTATATTTAGATTGGGCTCTACTCCTATAGAAGCTATTGAAAACATCGTTGGGAAAATTAAGATTAAAAATACGGTGACTGAGCACAGTCGAAGTCAAAAAGAAGTGTCTCCTGATGCACCTGGTATGCTTGAGCGTCATTATGCTCCTAAAACTAAAACCATATTGACAGATAACATTAATAATGCTATTGCAAAATATAGAGGTCAGCATATTGGTGTAATAACGTTTCAATCGGACATTAAAAGTAATGACATTGTGATTCAAATTGCGCTTTCAAAAACTGGAGACATGGCAGAATCTGCATCAAAACTATATAATGTGTTACATCAATTAGATAAGATGCATTTAGATGTTATTATCGCTGAACAATTTCCAGATTATGGTTTAGGTAAATCTATAAATGATCGACTTAATCGAGCTACAAAAAACTAAATCAAATTGTTTCAATTAAAATCGATTCATTTTCAGTAAAAAAAACTAGTTCAACTCTTGGTAATCCAATAGTTTATCGTAAATTTGCAAACTCTTTTTTAGAGAAGAATGTTTAATCTATTGTACTGTAAAGTGCAATTACAAATCAAATTTAGTGTGGATACATTAAGCTACAAAACAGTTTCAGCTAACAGCGCTACCGTTAATAAGGAGTGGGTTTTAGTTGATGCTGAAGGACAAACTTTAGGTCGCTTAGCTTCAAGAGTAGCAATACTTTTAAGAGGTAAGCACAAACCTAATTTTACGCCACACGTTGATTGCGGTGACAACGTAATTGTTGTTAATGCTGAAAAAATCAACTTAACTGGTAACAAGTGGACAGATAAAAGTTATATCCGTCACACAGGTTATCCAGGTGGACAAAGAAGTTTGACAGCTACTGAAATGTTTGAGAAAGACCCAACCAGATTAGTAGAAAAGTCAGTAAAAGGAATGTTACCTAAAAACAAATTAGGTGCAGCTCTTTTTAGAAATTTAACAGTTGTTTCAGGTACAGAGCATGCACATGCAGCTCAAAAGCCAAAGACAATGACATTAAAAGAAATTAACTAATGGAAGTAATTCACAAAATTGGCCGTAGAAAGACGGCTGTTGCTCGTGTGTACCTTGCCAAAGGAAAAGGCAAAATCACGGTGAACAAAAAAGACATGGCGGATTATTTTAGTACTGCAACATTGCAATACAAAGTAAACCAACCTTTAGCCTTGACTAACAATGATGGCAACTTTGATATTACTGTTAACGTATATGGAGGTGGTATCACCGGCCAGGCAGAAGCAATACGTTTAGGTTTATCACGTGCAATGTGCGAGCTAGATCCTGAAAACAGACTAGTATTAAAGCCAGAAGGTCTATTAACAAGAGATCCACGTATGGTGGAAAGAAAGAAATTCGGACAGAAGAAAGCCCGTAAGAAATTCCAATTCTCGAAACGTTAATATCCAAACAGCATTTAGTTCAGAGCTTGATTATTCGAGCTCTGGATTATTTTATTTTATTGAAATCGCTGAATATTTCAGCAAAATTAAAACCAGTTATTGTTGTCCATGATGGTAACATCAGGATTTAGTTTAGCATCTAAATGGTTAAGGCAAGCTAAAAGCTACCACTTAATCATTGCTAATTCAACAGAACGTAAACTATTACAAAATGGAAAAAGTAGAAGTAAAAGAATTACTTGATGCAGGTGTACACTTCGGTCACCTAACACGTAAGTGGAACCCAAACATGGCTCCTTACATTTATATGGAGCGTAATGGCATCCATATTATCAATCTTTACAAAACAGCAGCAAAAATCACAGAAACTTCTGAAGCTTTAGCTAAAATAGCAGCATCAGGAAAAAAGATTTTGTTCGTTGCAACAAAAAAACAAGCTAAAGACATCGTTGCTGAAAAAGCAGGTGCTGTAAACCAACCTTATATTACAGAGCGTTGGCCAGGTGGAATGTTAACTAACTTCGTTACTATTAGAAAAGCTGTTAAGAAAATGGCTTCAATTGATAGAATGAAAAAAGACGGAACATTCAACTCTTTATCTAAAAAAGAACGTTTACAAGTAAATCGTTTACGTGCTAAATTAGAAAAGAATTTAGGTTCTATTTCTGATATGACACGTTTACCAGGAGCTTTATTCGTTGTTGATATTATGCGTGAGCATATAGCAATAAAAGAAGCACAGAAATTAAATATCCCAATCTTTGCAATGGTAGACACTAACTCGGATCCACGCGAAGTAGATTATCTAATTCCTGCAAATGATGATGCTTCTAAATCTATTGATAAGATTTTAACTATTGTAACATCTGCAATTGAAGATGGTTTAAATGAAAGAAAAGCTGAACGTGCTGAAAAAGAAGGTAAAGCTCAAAAACCTGAAGTAAAGGCTGATGCAAAAGCTGAGGTAAAAGCTGAAACTAAACCTGCTGCTAAGAAAGCTGAAAAAGCGCCAGTAGCGGCTCAAGAAGAAGAATAAATAACATTTATACAATATTAAAAGTCATTTAGTTCTTTTCACTTTGAAAATTAATTGAATGACTTTTTAAATTTAAAAACTATGGAAAATACTGTAAAAATTACAGCAGCAGAAGTAAACAAGCTAAGACAAGCAACTGGTGCTGGTATGATGGATTGTAAAAAAGCTTTAGTTGAAGCTGGAGGTGATTTTGATAAAGCCATCGATGTTTTACGTAAAAAAGGACAAAAAGTTGCAGAAAAAAGAGCTGATAGAGAATCTTCTGAAGGTGCTGCAATTGCTAAAATTAATGCTGACAATACATCTGGTGTTGCAATCGTTTTAGGTTGTGAAACTGATTTTGTTGGTAAAAACGAAAAATTTGTAACCTTAGCTAACGAGTTTGCAGATGTAGCATTAAACTGTAATACAAAAGAAGAATTTTTAGCTGCTGACTTTGGTGGAATGACGGTTGCTGAAAAGTTAACAGAACAAACAGGAGTTATTGGTGAAAAATTAGACATTACTGGTTTTGAAAAGCTAGATGCACCTTACGTTGGACAATATGTTCATATTAATAAAATTGCTGCATTAGTTGGTTTATCTTCTAAAGTTGATAACGTCGAAGCTTTAGTTAAAGACGTAGCTATGCAAGTTGCTTCTATGGGAGCAACATCATTGTCTTTTAAAGATTTTGATCCTGCTTTCGTTGCATCAGAAACTGAAGCACGTATCGCTGTAATTGAGAAAGATAATATCGAATTAGGACGTTTAGGTAAAACCTTAAAGAATGTACCAAAATACATCTCTATGGCGCAATTAACTCCAGACGTATTAGCTGAAGCTGAAGAAGCGGCTAAAGCAGAATTACAAGCAGAAGGAAAACCAGAACAAATTTGGGATAGAATTTTACCAGGTAAAATGGAGCGTTTTATTTCTGACAACACAACTTTAGATCAAGAACAATGTTTATTAGATCAAAAGTTTATCAAAGATGAAAAGCAAACTGTTGCTCAGTATGTAGAATCTTATGGCGATGTTGCTGTAACTGGTTTTAAAAGAGCTACAGTAGGATAGTAAATTCGTTTTAAACATAATTATATTAAAAAAGCTTCTCAATTTGAGAGGCTTTTTTTTATCATTTTTTTCACTTTTACACCTGCTAATAATTATGTAGCTTTGTTCAACTTTCAAAATTGATAATGAAATACAAAAGAATACTACTAAAGTTGTCTGGAGAAGCCTTAATGGGAAGCCGTCAATATGGTATAGACCCTGAGCGTTTATCAGAATACGCTAAGGACATAAAAGAAATCACAAACTTAGGTGTTGAGGTTGCCATTGTTATTGGTGGCGGAAATATTTTCAGAGGTGTAGCTGGTGCAATGAATGGTATGGATCGCGTTCAAGGTGATCATATGGGAATGTTAGCAACAGTAATCAATGGATTAGCATTGCAAAATGCATTAGAAGATGCTGGTGTAAAAACACGTTTGCAAACAGCCATTAAAATAAATGAAGTAGCTGAACCTTTTATTAGAAGAAAAGCTATGAGTCATCTCAATAAAGGTCGTGTTGTAATATTTGGTGGTGGAACCGGAAATCCATATTTTACAACAGATTCTGCTGCTGTGTTGCGTGCAATTGAAATAGAAGCTGATGTTATTTTAAAAGGGACTCGTGTTGATGGTATCTATACTGCTGATCCAGAAAAAGATAGCTCAGCTGTTAAGTTTGACCATATTTCTTTTGAAGATGTTTTACGCAAAGGTCTAAAGGTTATGGACACAACAGCCTTCACTTTGAGTCAAGAAAATGAATTGCCAATTATTGTTTTTGATATGAATAAAAAAGGTAACTTACTAAAAGTAGTTTCTGGCGAAAACATAGGAACAGAAGTAAATGTTTAAAATTTGGCTTAAGTTTTGATATCTCTCAATTAAAAAGTTAATACAATGAACGAAGACATTAAATTTATAATAGACACAGCTAAAGAAGCTATGGATGCTGCAATTAAGCATCTCGAAAAACAATTGATTAATATCAGAGCCGGAAAAGCTAGTCCTTCCATGTTAGGCAGTGTAATGGTTGATTATTATGGTTCTCAGACTCCACTTAGTCAAGTAGCCAATGTAAATACACCAGATGGGCGAACTATAACGGTACAACCTTGGGAAAAATCTATGCTTCAAGAAATTGAACGCGGTATTATGGTAGCTAACATAGGTTTTAATCCAATGAACAATGGCGAAACCATTATTATCAATGTTCCGCCATTAACGGAAGAACGTAGACGTGATTTAGCTAAACAAGCTAAAGTAGAAACTGAAGATGCAAAAATTGGTATTAGAAATGCGCGTAAGGAGGCAAATCATGATATTAAGAATTCTGACGCTTCAGAAGATTTACAAAAAAATGCGGAGATTGATATACAATCATTAACCGATTCTTACGTTACGAAATCAGACGATATTCTAGACACAAAAGAAAAAGAGATAATGACCGTTTAGTCTTTTTCAAATAAAATATTTCATATTCTAAATGCTAAGATGTTTATTTGTTGTTTTTCTTATGGCTTATGCAACAAATAGCTATGCACAAGAACCTATTGCAAAAGAAAAAGATTCTGCAAAAATTGCGCAAGACTCTATAAATAAATCAAAATTCTTAAAAAACTTAGGGAATGGTTATTTACCTTTTAAATATTTCAATTTAGACTTACGCTATCTTGTCAAATTCAATCAATATGAAGGTTTTAGAACTGGGTTAGGAGGTATTACAAACGATTACTTTTCTGAACGTTATCGTGTTAACGGTTACCTCGTTTATGGCTTTGTTGATAAACAGTACAAATATAGTCTTGGTGGTGGTTTTAGAGTTAATGAAGCTTCGAATACATGGATTAATTTGTCCTATACTGATGATTTACAAGAAACAGGAAGCTCTAACTTTTTAACAGACAAGCGCTTTTTTACTTTTTTTGAACCACGTTTATTAAATATAGATCTATTTCATAGACATATTACCAAATCCGTTTCCTTACAGCATAAAATATCAAATCACCTACTTTCTGAAACTCAACTAGCCACCAGTAAAATAAATCCGACCTATTTTTACAATTTCGTATTAAGTGATAAAACTTACAAAAAATTTGATCTAAGTACAGCCAAACTAAGTCTACAATGGAGTCCATTTAGTTCATATAAAATAGTTAATGATAGAATTAAGGAGGTTAAGGAAGGTTACCCAAAGTTTACACTTCAATTTACTCAAGGATTTAAATCAGTTTTTGGAAGTGATTTTAATTTTTCAAAATTAGATTTTAGAACAATACAACTGATTAATCACAAAAATGAGGCTATAACAAAACTCAGCTTGGTTGCTGGTATTTCTGGCGGAGAAACACCTCTAACCCATCTTTATCATTCCTACCCTAATAACATTACTAAAGAAACTATATTACAACGATTTTCTGTTGCAGGTTTAAACAGTTTTGAAACTATGTATTTCAATGAATTCTTTAGTGATAAATTCGCAACATTACAGTTTAAACATTATTTCAAACCTTTTAAAATTTCCGAATGGATTAAACCACAATTGGTAATAATCTCTAGATATGCTGTTGGAAATATGAATTCCATAGACAGACATCAAGGGATACGGTTTAGTACTCTAGAAAAACTGTATTCAGAATCTGGTTTCGAAATTAACAAACTACTTTTTGGTTTTGGGTTAAGTTTTGCCTACAGATACGGTAGTTACCACTTACCAAATTTTGAAGATAACATCGCTTTTAAGTTTACCTTCAATATTTCGTTATAACAGATATTATATTCCTATAATTTCAATGGCTAATCCTTAGGTTTTTTCTACCTTTGCGACTCATTTTTCATCACTAAATATGATGAAAATGTACCATTATTACGTCAAAATATAAAATATAGATTTTCAATTAATTCCTCACGAGCTCGCTCAGAGGTAACTAAAACATGTTTAAACTTTTAACCACAGGATTTTGGGAAGCTATTGCGAGGCTTATTCTTCGTAATAAAATCTTTATACTAATTGCCATTGTTTTAGCAACCGTATTTTTTAGTATGCAATGGAAACATATGCGTTTTACCTATACTGAAGCAAATATGTTACCGGATGATCATGAGGTAAACATAACCTATAATGATTTTCTAAAAGTTTTTGGAGAAGAAGGCAATCTCATTGTTCTTGGAGTAAAAGATTCAACTTTATTTACGGTTAAACAACTAAATGCTTGGAATAGTCTTGCCGAGTCATTTAAGCCCTTCGACGAAGTAGAAACAGTATTGTCCATTAAAGATCTTCAAAAATTAGTCAAGAATACCAAAAAAGAACAGTTTGACCTAAAGCCTTTTATTAAAGATTCTGTAACAACTGTTGAAGAGATCGACAAGCTTCAAAATGAATTATTTAAACAATATCCATTTTACGATAATTTTTTATTTAATGCAGAAACGAAAACTATTCGGACAGCAATTTATCTAAAGAAAGATATAGTTAATACTTCTGCCAGGAAGGATTTTGTATTAGATCACCTTCAATCCAAGGTAAATGAGTTTGAAACACAAACGGGTTTAGATGTTCGTGTGTCTGGCATGCCGTATATACGTACATTAAATGCTCAGAATATTGTTGATGAAATACCCATTTTTATTGGTGCAGCACTTTTTGTAACCTCATTCATTTTCTTTTTATTCTTTAGGTCTTTTAGAGCTACTTTTATTTCGTTAATCGTAGTATGTACAGGTGTTATGTGGACATTTGGAATTCTAGGTTTATTAGGATATGAAATTACAGTACTTACCGCATTAATACCTCCCTTGATAATTGTTATTGGTATTCCTAATTGTATTTTTCTAATTAATAAATACCAGCATGAAGTTAAGTCTCATGGCAATAAAGTAAGGTCACTGCAACGCGTAATTACCAAAGTTGGTAATGCAACATTAATGACAAATGTAACTACAGCTTCAGGTTTTGCAACGTTCATTTTAACTGAGAGTAAATTACTTAAGGAATTTGGTATAGTAGCTTCGTTAAGTATTTTAGCGATATTCATATTGTGTTTACTAATCATTCCGATCATGTACACATTCTTACCTTACCCAAAACAGCGTCATTTAGAACATCTAAACAAACGATGGATTGGTGGTTTTGTGGATTGGATGGAACGCATGGTAAAACACAAAAAAATTACCATTTATGTAACTGCCCTAGTGCTTATTATAGGAAGTATGTTGGGTATGAATCAAATTAAGATTTCCGGAAGTCTTATTGAAGATATGCCACAAGACAAAGAATTCTTTAAAGACATACGCTTTTTTGAAGATGAATTTAAAGGTATAATGCCATTAGAAATTATGGTAGATACTAAACGAAAAAAAGGGGTGATGAAATTAGCCACTTTAAAACGTATTAACCAGCTCGAAGAGCTTATTATAGAAATACCAGAACTATCAAGACCTATCTCAGTAGTTAGTTTAGTAAAGTATAGTAAGCAAGCATACTACAACGGTAATCCAAAGTATTATCAATTACCAACAAGCCAAGAAAATAGCTTTATTTTATCTTACGCAAAAAACTCAACATCTGATGTTGATTTACTAAAAAACTTTGTTGACAGTACAGGTCAGTATGCTCGTATCACAACCTTTATGAAAGATATTGGGACTGATAAAATGGAACGTATTCAAGAAAGTCTTCAAAATAAAATCAACAAGGTTTTCCCTGAAGAACGATACGAGGTGACCATGACAGGTAAGGCTTTGGTTTTTCAAAAAGGAACAAAATATTTGGTTAGAAATTTAATCATTTCATTAACATTAGCGATTTTCCTTATTTCATTATTTATGGCTTATTTATTTCGCTCGCTTAGAATGATTATTGTTTCGTTAATTCCCAACTTATTACCGCTTTTAGTTACAGCTGGTTTAATGGGTTATGTCGGTGTACCTATAAAACCATCAACTATATTAGTGTTTAGTATTGCATTTGGTATTTCTGTAGATGATACCATTCACTTTTTGGCCAAATACAGGCAAGAATTGCAAGCCAATCATTGGAGAATAAGAAAATCTGTATATGCCGCACTTAGAGAAACAGGTGTCAGTATGTTCTACACCTCAATTGTATTATTCTTTGGTTTTTCGGTATTTACAATTTCGAGTTTTGGAGGGACAGTAGCATTAGGTGCATTAGTGTCTATTACACTGCTTTTCGCTATGCTATCCAACTTACTTTTATTACCTTCTTTGTTATTATCATTAGAACGTAACATTGCTAATAAAGAAGTATTGAGAGAGCCAGCAATAAACATTATTCCTGCAGAAGATGAGACTGAAGACTATATAGAAAATCAAGAAGAAAATTTATCTTAGCATTTCAAAATAATTTAAAAATGACAACAAAAACCGTAGCAGAATTACTGTCACAAGATGTAACTTTACAAGATGTTACTGTAAAAGGATGGGTACGAACGTTTAGAGCAAATCGCTTTATTGCATTAAATGATGGCTCAACTATTAATAATATTCAATGTGTTGTCGATTTTGAAAATTTTGAAGAAGCACTTCTAAAAAGAATTACTACAGGTGCTGCTATACATATTACTGGAGAATTAGTAGAAAGTAAAGGTAAAGGGCAATCTGTAGAAATTTCAGTAAATTCTTTAGAGGTTTTAGGAGATTCAGATCCAGAAACTTATCCAATACAACCTAAAAAGCACTCTTTTGAATTCTTAAGAGAAAATGCACATTTACGTACTAGAACTAATACATTTAGTGCTGTGATGCGCTTACGTTCAACATTATCGTTTGCTATTCATAAATATTTTAACGATAACGGGTTTTATTATATGCATACACCAATTGTAACAGGTAGTGATGCAGAAGGTGCTGGTGAAATGTTTAGAGTTACTGGGTTAGATGCAAAAAACCCTCCTTTAAACGAAGACGGAACAGTAAATTACAAAGAAGATTTCTTTGGTAAAGAAACTAACTTAACTGTTTCTGGTCAATTGGAAGCAGAAACTTATGCTATGTCTCTTGGCAAGGTATATACGTTTGGACCAACGTTTAGAGCCGAAAATTCAAATACATCTAGGCACTTAGCAGAATTCTGGATGATCGAACCTGAAGTGGCTTTTATGGATTTGGCTGGGAATATGGATTTGGCAGAAGACTTTATGAAGTCGGTTTTAAGTTATGTTCTAGAGCACAATAAAGAAGACCTAGAGTTCTTAGAAAAACGCTTGTTAGACGAAGAGAAAAAATTACCTCAAGCAAAACGCTCAGAAATGAGCTTAATTGAAAAAATTAAGTTCGTAGTAGACAATAACTTTAAGCGTGTAAGCTATACTGAAGCTATTGACATCTTAAAGCATTGCAAGCCTAATAAGAAAAAGAAATTCAATTATATCATTAAAGAATGGGGAGCAGATCTTCAATCTGAACATGAGCGTTTCTTGGTAGAAAAGCATTTTAAATGTCCTGTGATATTATTTGATTATCCAGCAAATATTAAAGCATTTTACATGCGTTTAAATGAAGATGGTAAAACAGTAAGAGCCATGGATATCCTATTCCCAGGTATTGGTGAAATGGTAGGAGGTTCACAACGTGAAGAGCGTCTAGATATATTAAAAGAAAAGATGGCAGCTTTAGATATTCCTGAAGAAGAATTATGGTGGTACTTAGATTTACGAAAATACGGAACAGCTGTACATTCTGGTTTTGGATTAGGTTTTGAGCGTTTGGTAATGTTTGCTACAGGAATGGGAAATATTAGAGATGTAATTCCTTACCCTAGAACGCCACAAAATGCAGAGTTTTAATTACTTTTATATCTAATCTTAATTTATGTCATTAAAACAGTATTTACAATTTAAACTATCTCAAAAGCTATCTCCACAGCAGATTCAACTAATGAAGTTGATTCAGTTGCCTACACAGGCTTTTGAGCAACGTTTAAAACAAGAGTTGGAAGAAAATCCTGCTCTAGATACTGGAAAAGAATCAGAAGCCTCTGAAGACAACATTGATGAATTCGATAATTCTACAGATGAATACGATGATAACGAATCTATTGATGCAGATGATATAAATATTGACGAATATTTAAGCGACGACGAAATTCCAGAATATAGAACACAAGCCAATAATTATAGTGCAGATGATGAAGTTAAAAGTGTACCATATGCTGCAGGGACTTCTTTTACGCAACATTTAATTAATCAACTAAATACTTTTAGGCTTTCTGACGAAGAAGAAGAAATTGCGTATTTTTTAGTTGGTAGTGTAGATGAAAGTGGATATATACGTCGTTCATTATCTGATATCACAGATGACCTTGCCTTTACCCAAAATGTATTTACTTCTGAAGATGAAATTGAAAAAGTACTTAAAATTGTACATCAATTAGATCCTGCTGGAGTTGGAGCCCGTAACCTTCAGGAATGTCTAAGTATTCAATTACATAGAAAAGAGCAACATCCAGATGTAGAATTGGCTACTGCAATTATTGATAAGGGGTTTGAGCAATTCACAAAAAAACATTACAAAAAGTTAATGCATAAATTCAGCATTAGTGAAGAGCAACTTAAAGATGCCATTGAAGAAATAGAAAGACTCAATCCAAAACCAGGCGGTTCTTATGCGGGCAACAATAAAATTGTAGAGCATATTGTGCCAGATTTTGCGATTAAGATTGTTGAAGGAGAATTGCAATTAACATTAAATGGAAGAAATGCTCCTGAGTTACATGTATCAAGAGAATATAACAACATGCTTAAGGGCTATAAAGACACAAAGAAAAAGTCTAAAGCTCAAAAGGATGCTGTAATGTTTATTAAGCAAAAACTTGATGCTGCAAAGTGGTTTATTGAAGCAGTAAGACAACGTCAACAAACGTTATTTCTAACTATGAGCTCTATAATGCATTATCAGAAAGCATATTTTTTATCTGGTGATGAGCGCAAACTTCGTCCTATGATTTTAAAGGATATAGCAGACGAAATTGAGATGGATGTTTCTACTATTTCTCGTGTAGCTAATAGTAAATATGTAGACACTCCTTACGGTACCAAATTGATTAAAGAATTCTTCTCTGAGTCCATGACTAATGATCAAGGTGAAGAAGTTTCAACACGAGAAATTAAGAAAATTCTTGAAACCGTAATTGAAGAGGAAAACAAAAAGAAACCTTTGACTGATGAGGCACTTTCTAAAATTTTAAAAGAGAAAGGCTATCCTATTGCGAGGCGAACTGTTGCAAAATACAGAGAACAATTAGATATTCCTGTAGCAAGACTTAGAAAGAAAATTTAAATGACATTAGATGAAAAATTTCATTTTAAAAAGTATTTCGTTTGTTTTTCATCCGCTAATTATGCCGCTTTTAGGTGTGGTTTTTTATTTTTCTAGAACACCACGTTTTATCCCTGAGCCTGTAATGAAGGCAAAGATTTTTTCAATAGTTATACTCACAATAATACTTCCGATATTACTCTTTTTTTTACTCAAAACCGTAAATAAGGTTGATAGTATTTACTTAAAGAGTACAAAAGAACGACTAATACCTCTGTTTATTAATTGTATAATTATTACGTTAATTCTAATACGTGTATTAACACCAAATGAGATACTAGAATTATATTATTTCTTTTTGGGTATTCTCTGCTCTACGATAACTTGTTTAATTTTGGCAATATTTAAGATTAAAGCAAGTATTCATATGATTGCGGCTTCAGGCTTTTTTATGTTTGCTGTTGCTCTTGGTATTCACTATCAAATTAATATCAATGGAACTATTGCACTTATGATGATTATTCTTGGTGCAATTGCAACGTCTAGATTGCATTTAAAAGCACATACCAATCAAGAATTAGCAATTGGTCTTTTTACTGGGATATTTCCACAATTAATATTTTTAAATTATTGGTTATAGAATGTAAAACATTAAACCAATTTTTAGGGATTTCATATCTATTACTTCACCATTTAAAGTTGCGGTATCATCAAAAATAGAATTTAGTCCATAATAGACATGGAAATTCCAAGTTCCATAACCTGCACTTAATGTTAAGCCATATTGAATCTTATTAAATTCATCTATATTAGATAGTTTTTCATTACCTGCAACGCTTTTGAACTTGGTAGAATTATACAATAAATAACCTACTTTAAATCCTGGGTATATTCTCCAAAAATTATAATCTGAAGGTGTAGAAGTTCTCCATCGCAACTCTAATGGTACCTCGACAAAATAGGTGGTGAACTTATTCTTTGAAACATTATATTCACTTTCATCTATAATACGGAATGACACTTCCTTATTAACCTCTTCAATTAATACATTTTTTTGATTATATGAGTTTGTAGACAAACCTATACCTAAGCCTATTGCAAAATTTCTCTTTTCATTAATAGGCATGTCTCTTATGAAACCTAAATGAAAGCCCGATGAAAACCCACTTTGAGCAATTTCACTAGGTTTGTTATTGAGTATATTATAAGTTATAGAAGCATAAAACTGATCCTCTCTATAATTATGATATAGCTCAGAATTATCATCATCAAGAGTTTGCGAAAATCCTAAATGGCTAATAAATAATAGAAAAATTAATACTATGAATTTCATATAATAAAACTACAAAATCTTTAATTGCTTTGGAACAAAAAAGCGTCCTGATTACTCAGGACGCTTTATTTATAAAATTAAGAATCTTAAATCCTAATTTCCGGATTTAACATTAGCTATATACATTACTTTTAAAGCATTCGCTTTACGTAGCTCTTGTTTAATATCTGATACTAAACCTGCATTGGTATTCTTATCAATTTTTAGACCTACTACTACTTTGCTTTGAAGTTCTTCATTCATATCATTTATACCCTGAAAAATTGATGTTTGCACATCCTCTAAGCCTATAAATGCATCATTGAATTGAATTCTTGGTTCTTCACCAAATTGCTTGTATTGACTACTAGGTTTACCAGCATAGATAAAAATAGTTCTGTCTTTTTTCAACTTTTCAACTTGATCTGCACTAGGTAATTGATTTTCAATCATTAAAGAACTATCTCTCATTACAGTTGCTACCATGAAAAAGAAAAGTAACATAAATACAATATCAGGTAAGGATGCCGTCGAAATCGCTGGCAATTCATTCTTTCCTCCTTTTTTAAATTTTGACATAATTGTTACTTTTAATTTTTATCAGGTTCTGCTTCGGACAATTTCAAAGGAAATAATTTCTTAATGGTTTCAATTCGCTCATTAAGCACTTCATCCTTACTAAATTGGTTCTTTTCCTTTTCTTCTAACATTGCAGTAAATACTTTATCTGCATCTGGATAATACTTTTTATATAATCTTGCTGCTTCTCTTTCTCTTAAGAAATTATAAGCTGCTACAAGTTCATTTTGCACATCCATATACTTCTCATAAGTAGTTTCTCTATCGTGCTTCATTGAGATAATTGCCTTATCAGGATGGTCAGACGAACTCGCTGAACGCAAACCTTTACAATAAGTACAAGATTCTCCAGCTGCATTAGTACTACCGCCATTATCCAAAAACTCAATTGCTGCCTGTCTTAAATCCTTTAGTTCCATCTGCTCGTCTTCAACTAACAATTGGTTATTTCGGTTAATAAGTACAGTAAACAAATTTTTCTGCTTAATAATTGGTGGTTCAACCTCTGAGTCATCAATAGGTGGCAAACTTCTTAATAATCCTTTGTCTTTCTCAATAGTAGTTGTTACTAAGAAAAAGATAAGTAATAAGAAGGCAATGTCAGCCATTGATCCTGCATTTACTTCGGGTGCTGCTCTTTTTGCCATACTATATTATTTACTAATTACTTTTTTAACTCCAGAGAAAATCATTACAGCAACGGCTACAATAATTAAAATGTAAAAGGCTGTTAAACCTGCGCCTACCATTTGAGATTGACCTTCAGTTGCAAAACCGTCTTGAAGTTTATATTTTAAAGTATCTCCACCTGACATAAGGTAAGAGATTATAAGTACTGCTGCAAAAGCACCAACACCTATCAAAGTATTTTTAAGACCACCAGTATTTGTGAATAGATTTTTTATTACAAAAATCACCACAAATGCTAAAACCAGTCCCAATATAATATAAGCTGTTATAGCCATAGGGTCAACAATAGCAGTGTCTCCTGCTAAAGCCGCTGACTTAATTTCATCATCACCTTTGGCAATTATTCTCGCTAAGAAAACAACACCAGCAAGTCCGATTAAACCAGCTACTATTTTTAATATTTTGTGTAAATTCATAATTAAAGTGGTCTTTTATTTTTTGTGTCTTATTAATAAATCCATCAATGTAATTGATGCATCTTCCATATCATTTACAATACTATCAATTTTAGCAATGATATAGTTGTAAAATATTTGAAGTATAATAGCTACGATAAGACCAAATACCGTTGTTAAAAGTGCTACTTTAATACCACCAGCAACTAAAGATGGTTGCATATCACCAGCTGCTTCAATTTTATCAAAGGCCTGAATCATACCAATTACCGTACCCATGAAACCAAGCATTGGTGCCAAAGCGATAAATAAGGATATCCAAGACACATTCTTTTCTAATTGTCCCATTTGAACTCCACCATAAGCAACAACAGCTTTTTCAGCAGCATCGATATCCTCGTCTGCTCTGTCTAAACCTTGATAGAATATAGAAGCAACAGGTCCTTTTGTATTTCTACAAACTTCTTTAGCAGCTTCGATTCCACCAGAAGCCAAGGCATCTTCTACGTTTTGGGTTAATTTTTTAGTGTTTGTTGTCGAAAGGTTTAAAAAGATAATTCTCTCAATAGCAATTGCTAATCCAAGAATTAAACATAGTAGTACAATACCCATAAAGCCTGGACCACCTTCAATAAAACGCTTTTTTAATTCTTGGTGAAAACCCAAATCTTCAGCTGGAGCTTCATCTTGAGTTACACTAGTTACTGTTGTTGTTGCTGTTGCGAATGTTGTTGCATTTGCATTAACAGTTCCGATAGCCATTAAACATGTTATGGCAAGGATAGAAAATAATCTTTTCATTGTTCTTAATCTTAATTTTATTAGTTAAAGTGTTAAAGATAAAAAAATTTATGTAATAACCGCACAAAATATAAGCAGAGAGGAAGGGATTCGAACCCTCGATACCCTTTTGGAGTATACACACTTTCCAGGCGTGCGCCTTCGACCACTCGGCCACCTCTCTGTAAATTTTATTTGAAAAATTACAGACTACCAATTAACAAAAAAATCTTTAAACACTAAAATTTAAACTGTTATTTTTAAGACATTTCTCCTCTAAGTGAAGTTTCAAATATAGATTGAAAATTTTGAGACTCTATTCTTTCTCCTAATAAATACATCAGTTTGGTCATAGCTGCCTCCGTAGTTATATCCTTTCCAGATATAACGCCAATTTGTTTTAACTGCGAACTAGATTCATACTGCCCCATATTAACACTTCCACCAACACATTGTGTAACATTAATAACATGCAGCCCATTAGATATAGCTTCACTTAATAAATCGATAAACCATTTTTCGGTTGTAGCATTACCAGACCCATACGTTTCTATAACTAAACCTTTAATTAATTTACTTTTGAGAATAGCTGCTATAATTGGTCTGGAAATTCCAGGGAATAATTTTAATAAACCAACATTTGTATCCATTTCTGTTCTCACTATCAAATCTTCACTAGATAATGACCGCCACAAATACTCTTTATTGACATTAAGGTGTACACCAGATTCTGCTAAATGTGGATAGTTAAGGGATTCAAAGGCTTCAAAATGCTCGGCATTTATTTTTGTCGTTCGATTACCTCTGTATAGTTTGTATTCAAAATAAAGTCCTACTTCTCTTATAACTGGCATTCCGTTTTCTTGCATCGCAGCCATTTGTATCGAAGTAATTAAGTTTTCTTTGGCATCTGTTCTTAAATCTCCAATAGGTAACTGAGAGCCAGTAAAAATTACAGGCTTAGTTAGGTTTTCTAGCATAAAACTTAAAGCAGAAGCTGAATAGCTCATAGTATCACTGCCATGTAATACAACAAATCCATCAAAGGTTTCATAATTAGATTCAATGATTCTAGCAATGTCTACCCAATATTTTGGATTCATGTTAGAAGAATCTATAGGTTCTTCAAACGAAATGGTTTCAATATTACAATCTAATAAACGTAGTTCAGGGATACGTACTAAAATACTATCAAAATCAAATGCGCGCAACGCTCCAGTATCAGAATCTTTTACCATTCCGATAGTTCCTCCTGTGTAAATTAATAAGATATTAGGTTTTTGCATGGTCTAAATTCCGAATATATCTATTGAGTTTTTGGTTGTAATATTTGCTACTTCTTCTTCACTAATTTCGTAAAGTTCGGATAATTTTTCTAATACCTTATATATATAGGAGCTTTCATTTCGTTTTCCTCTATATGGTTTTGGTGCTAAATAAGGAGAATCTGTTTCTAAAACAATATGTTTTAGATCGATTTGATTAATAAACTGGTCAATCTTTCCATTTTTAAACGTCACTACACCACCTATACCTAATTTCATATTATATGAAATGGCTCTCTTAGCTTGTTCAAGATTTCCTGTAAAACAATGAAAGATACCATATAAATCATCTGACTTTTCTTGTTCTAGCACTTCAAAAATTTCATCAAACGCTTCTCTACAATGAATAACTATAGGCAGTTTATACTTTTTCGCCAACTGTATTTGATGTCTAAAGGCAATAACCTGAATATCTAAAGTTGATTTATCCCAATACAAATCAATTCCTATTTCACCAACTGCATAGTATTTTCTTTTGGCTAATTGCTCTTCAACATGAGCCAACTCATCTTTGTAATTTTCTTTAACATGTGTAGGATGCAATCCCATCATTAAAAACACATGATCAGGAAATGTTTTTTCGAGTTGAAACATAGCCTCTGTATACGTTGAATCAATTGCAGGAATAAAAAACCGTTTCACATTAACATCAATCGCTCTGTTAATCATTTCATCTCTATCTTCATCAAATGCTTCACTATATAAATGAGTATGTGTATCTGTAATAATCATGATGCAAAAGTAATTGTTTAGAATATTACATCAATACTTATATTTACACAAATTCTAAAAATGGAAACGTTAAAAAATTTCCTTATAAATAAGGGTTATTTTAAGGTTAAATTAAAACTAACGAAAACAAATCATTTCGAAATCAAAGCATCAATTAATGGTGTTAAGGGACGTTTTATACTAGATACTGGAGCTTCTAGTAGCTGTGTTGGTTTTGAAGCTATTGAACATTTCAATTTAAAAGTGAAAGATTCTGAAATTAAAGCCGTTGGAGCTGGTGCTTCTAATATGATGACAAAAATTTCTAAATCAAATAATTTGAAAATCGGTAAATGGGAGAAAAATCGTGTTGCTTTAGTTTTATTTAACCTTTCTCACGTCAATAATGGTCTTATAAAGTATGATGCTGAACCTGTCGATGGAATTATTGGAGCTGATATTCTAAAAAAAGGTAAAGCAATAATAGACTACGAGAAAAAATACTTGTATTTAAAATTAAAAGAAGTTTTATAAACTAAGGATTCTTAGTATCTTCACAATCATAGATTAGTAGAATTAATAGCAAAATGAACCCTACCATCATAATTGCGGATGACCATCCTCTTGTTCTTAAAGGTCTCAAAGATTTCTTAATTGAAAAAGAATTCAATGTATTGGCAAGTACAAAGAATGGTAAAGAAGCTTTAACTTTAATTAAAGCTCACAGACCAGATATTGCTATTTTAGATATTAAAATGCCTTTTTTTACTGGTTTAGAAATTGCAGAGAAATGTAAAGAAGCGAAACTCGCAACTAAAATAGTTCTTATCACTTTTGAAAAAGATGAAATAACCTATAACAAAGCAAAAGCATTAGGTGTTTACGGCTATATACTCAAAGAATTTGCACTCGAAGAATTAGAGAATTGTATTTCATCTATTATTAAAGACAAAGCTTACTTTAGTCCAGAACTAATAGCTTATATAGAAGTTCATAAAATACCTAAAGAATTAGAATCCTTAACAGAAGCCGAACGTAAAATATTAAAGCTAATTGGTGCCAATAAAACGGCTACAGAAATCGCTGATGAGCTGTTTATTTCTGTTAGAACAGTTGAAAAGCATAAAAGTCACATAAGAATAAAACTTGTATTAGATTCAAAATCAGCAAGTTTGTATTTGTTTGCAAAAGAAAACATAGAATATCTCTAAATATACGTAGTTCTACGTATAGTATTACATCATATTATTCAAGACCTTTACACCTGTTATTAATTAAGGGTTAATAACAAGCTATTTATTAGTTCTTAGGGGATTATTAGAGCCTTGGATTTATTTCCAAGGCTTTTTTTATAAAAAAAATCAAAAAATACGTAGTTCTACGTATAGTATTGCATTATAATAATTTGCAATTTTACATCGGCTATTAACGAAGCCTCAGATTTAAGTTCTTAAAAGTTCTGAGACTGGAAATGGTATCAAAGCTTTTTAAAAAATTATTCTTATGGAAACAATGAAAGATAATACCGAAAAACGAGATAGGTTATTTATGATATTATTAGTCGTAAGCTCTATCATAGTTATATCAGCCAATATAGCTGTTAATTTTTATAGTTAATTTTAGTTAGTTGCTCTTGTTAGTTAGGAGTAAAAAAGCGCAATTTTGTCAAATTGCGCTTTTTGCATTTTTTAAATCGAAATTTACATTTCTAAAGCTTTCTTAATATTATTATCCATTAATAATTCTTCAGGGCTTTCTAACGCTTCCTTTATTGCAACTAAGAAACCAACCGATTCTTTACCATCTATTATTCTATGATCGTAAGATAAAGCAACATACATCATTGGATGAATTTCAACTTTACCATCAACAGCTATTGGACGTTGAATAATATTGTGCATTCCTAAGATTCCACTTTGAGGCGGATTGATAATTGGAGTAGATAACATACTGCCAAACACGCCTCCATTAGAAATTGTAAATGTACCTCCTGTCATTTCATCGACTGTAATTTGTCCATCTCTAGCTCTAATAGCTAATCGTTTTACTTCAGATTCTACACCTCTAAAAGATAAGTTTTCAGCATTTCTAATTACTGGTACCATTAATCCTTTTGGTCCAGAAACTGCAATACTAATATCTACAAAGTCATAGGTTAACATTTCTTTGCCATCAATCATAGAGTTTACAGCAGGATACATTTTCAAGGCTCTCACCACTGCTAAAGTAAAGAAACTCATAAACCCAAGGCTTACACCATGTTTAGCTTTAAAGTCTTCTTTGTATTGCTTACGTAAATCAAAAATCGGAGTCATATTAACCTCATTAAATGTGGTTAACATAGCTGTTGTATTTTTTGCTTCTACTAAACGCTCTGCTACTTTACGACGTAACATTGACATTTTGCTACGTGACGATCCTCTGTTTCCACCTGTTGGAGTACCCATTGATGGCACAGCATTAACAGCATCATCTTTTGTTATACGACCATCTTTCCCTGTTCCTGTAACTGTACTAGCATCAATTCCTTTTTCAGCTAATACTTTCTTCGCTGCTGGACTTGCAGTACCTGTTGCATAGGTCTTAGATTCCACTGCAACTGGTTTTGATTCTTCTTTAGGAGCTTCTGCTTTCTTTTCGTCTTTTGCAGGAGCTTCGCTACCTTCAGGTTTAGATGCGCTAGTGTCAATTAAACAAACTACAGCACCTACTTCTACCGCATCACCTTCTTCAGCTTTTAACGTAATTGTTCCATTAGCTTCTGCTGGCAATTCTAAAGTTGCTTTATCACTATCTACCTCAGCAATAGCTTGATCTTTTTCAACATAATCTCCATCTTGCACTAACCATTCTGCTATTTCTACCTCAGTAATTGATTCGCCTGGCGAAGGCACTTTCATTTCTAAAATCATGGGCTTTGTTTTATTTAAGCTCTAATTTGAGTTATTTTATTCTTTCTTTTATCTCTGGTTGTTTTTGGTTTTATCAAAAACATAATCTATAACTTCTTGATGTCTAATTTTTGAACGTACAGAACTACCTGCTGCTGGCGCACCATACGGTCTTCTTGTTGCTGCTCTAAATTGCATTGCTTCATCAAAATGCATTATTATATGACTAAAAGCTCCCATATTTCTTGGTTCTTCTTGTGCCCAAACAATATCATTTGCATTTTTATATTTCATTATGATTGTTCGCATTGCATCTGCAGGAAGAGGAAACAGTTGTTCTAATCTAACTAATGCCACATCATCTCTTCCTAATTTATCTTGCTGTGCTTTTAAATCATAGTAGAATTTTCCGGTAACAAAAACTAATGTTTTTATTTTGTTCGCTTTTGCATTTTCATCATCAATTAACATCTGGAAACTCCCATTAGCAAATTCATCTACAGTTGAAACTGCACTTGGATGACGCAATAAACTTTTTGGAGTAAAGACAATTAAAGGTTTTCTATAATTAGCTTTCATTTGTCTTCTTAGCAAATGAAACATATTTGCTGGTGTTGTACAATCTGCCACAAACATATTATCCTTTGCACATACTTGTAAGTAACGTTCCATACGACCAGATGAGTGTTCTGCACCTTGTCCTTCATAACCATGTGGTAATAATAATACTAACCCGTTTTGCGTTTTCCATTTATCTTCACCTGAAGATATATATTGGTCTATCATTATTTGAGCTCCATTACTAAAATCACCAAATTGTGCTTCCCAAATGGTAAGTGTATTAGGACTTGCCATGGCATAACCATAATCAAAACCTACAACACCATACTCTGATAATAAAGAATTATATATATTAAATTGTCCTTGTTGTTCGGATACATTTTTTAATAAAATAATTTCCTCTTCACTATCCTCAACTTTTACAACTGCATGACGATGCGAAAATGTACCACGTTCTACATCTTGTCCAGAAATTCTAACATCAAAACCTTCAGTTAAAAGCGATCCATAAGCTAAATGTTCTCCCATTGCCCAATCTAATCGATCTTCATCGAACATAGTTTGACGCGATTCTATTAGACGCTGAATTTTTCTAATGAATTTTTTATCTTTTGGAAGGTTTGATACCACTTTTGTAATATCCTTTAATAATGTTTTAGAAACAGTTGTATCAACTTGTTCCATCATAGCAACCTCTGTAACTCTAGTTAGACCTTTCCATTCTTCCTGCATAAATGCAGTTATCTCAGTTTTATCTTCTTTACGAGAGTCTTCTAATTTTTCCTCTAGTTTTTCCTTATACTTAGATTCAATATATTTTACATAACTTTCATTAATTACACCTTCATCGATTAGTCGTTGTGCGTATATGTCTCTTGGGTTTTTGTGTTTTGAAATCGCTTTATATAATAATGGTTGTGTAAACTTAGGTTCATCACCTTCGTTGTGCCCATATTTTCTATAACCTAGTAAATCAATAAACACATCTCGTTTAAATTTCATTCTAAAGTGCAACGCAAATAGTGCTGCATGTACAACTGCTTCAGCATCGTCTGCATTAACATGTAGTACAGGTGATAAAGTTACTTTTGCCACATCTGTACAATAGGTACTAGAACGTCCATCTAGATAATTTGTAGTAAACCCAATTTGGTTATTAACAACAATATGGATTGTACCATTAGTTTTATAACCATCTAATTTTGCCATTTGAACAACTTCGTAAACCAAACCTTGTCCCGCAATAGCAGCATCTCCATGTACTACAATAGGAAGTACTTGAGAGGCATCTGTAATCTCACTCTTATCTTGCTTTGCTCTAGTTATTCCTTGCACAACAGCACCAACAGTTTCTAAATGTGATGGATTCGGAGCAATATTTAAGTTAATCTTTTTGTTGTTATAGGTTTCTCGATTACTGGTCCAGCCTAAGTGATATTTTACATCTCCGTCAAATACTTTTTCTTCATAATCTTTTCCATCAAACTCACTAAAAATATCCTTTGCTGATTTTCCGAAAATATTGGTCAATGTGCTTAAACGACCTCTGTGAGCCATTCCCATTACAAACTCTTTAACACCTTCATCAGCCGCCTTTTCAATAATAGCGTCTACAGCAGGAATTAAAGATTCATTTCCCTCTAAAGAAAAACGTTTTTGACCGACATATTTTGTATGTAGAAACGATTCAAATGCAACCGCTTCATTTAATTTTTTTAGGATATATTTTTTTTCGTCAGCAGTAAATAATGCATGATTATCATTGATATTTAACTTATCCTGAATCCATTGGTTTTCTTCAGGCTTTCTAATATACATGTATTCTACACCAATAGAATCGCAATAAATACTTTCTAAATGGTCTAATATAACTTGTAAAGTTGAAGGAGGTAAACCTAAAACTTCACCAGCAGAAAATGTAGTACTTAAATCCTTTTGAGTAAGACCAAAATTTTCAATCTCTAGTGTTGGAGCGTATTTACGTCTGGCTCTAACTGGGTTTGTTTTTGTGAATAAGTGCCCTCTACTTCTGTAACCATCAATAAGTTTTAAAACCTGAAATTCTTTATGAAGCTGCTCTGGTATCTGCGTAGAAACTCCGTCAATTATTTCACCTTCCATCCCATAGGATTCTGAACCAAAATCGTAACCTTGAAAAAAGGCACGCCAACTTGGCTCTACAGAATCAGGATTTTTTAGGTATTGGTCGTATAGGTCAGCAAAATATGCTGTATGTGCTGCGTTGAGAAAGGAATATTTATCCATTATTTTTTATGAGACGTTGTCGTTTCAACAAAATTTAGTCAAAAATACAACTTTTGATAAATATAGATATGGTTTTCTTATATTTATAACAATTAGAAAGCACAATTTTCAATATGGCAAATAATTCTCCAATCAGAGTGAAAAAATTTATTTTTAGTAGCATTTTAAGCTGTTTTTTTATCGCATTATCATTTTCACAGGATAATACATCAACACCTAATCCATTTTGGAAAAATGTTCAATTTGGGGGAGGTATTGGTTTAAACTTCGGTGATGGTTATTTTAGCGGTGCTTTATCCCCTAATGCCTTATATAGGTTTAGCCCATATGTAGCGACAGGTGTTGGATTAAACTTTCAGTATAGCTCTCAAAAAGATATTTTTAAATCCACAGTATTGGGAGCTAGTGTTCTAGGTCTATTTAATCCTTATAGAGAATTACAAATTTCTACAGAATTTGAACAACTCCATGTGAATAGAAATTTTAATGAAGACTTTGTTAGTAATGTGGACGATGAATATTGGTATCCTGCTTTGTTTTTTGGTTTAGGCTATACTAGTGGAAATGTTACCTTTGGAATTAGATATGATGTGTTATATGATAAAGGTAAAAGTATTCAGAATGAAGCTTGGATGCCTTTTGTTCGTTTCTGGTTTTAATTCTCACAATTATAGTTTGTTTATCTCATCGTTTTTCTAGTCATTTAATGTATAGATAATTGACAACTTTTTTAATCCTATTTTCTTCTTTAATTGAAAATCAATATTCAGGGTTATTTCTATCTTTTTTTCTGACTATTTTATAAGATAATTCTTGGAATTCTAATTCGATTTATACTCAACAACGACAGTTAATTAGCAAATTTTTCTTAAATTAGGAATTGACAAAATATGTTTAAATAAGATATTATTGTCTTAAATATGATTTTTATCATACTTTATTGAAAACCTCGCACATATATTTGCTTCTAATTAAAATCGATACAAATGAAATTATCACTTAAATTATTATCACTAATTTTTACTTTAGCCCTATTTAGTTGTGGAGGAAGCGACAAAAAAGAGGAATCTTCATACGGAAAAAAGACTCCTGAAAAAACAGTTAGTAAAGAACCTGCTTCAAAGCGAATTGAACTAAGCAACAAAGGTGTTGGTCCTGTATCAGCTGTAGATCTAGGTTTAGTTGTTGATCAAGATATGGCTGCTCATGGTAAAGAAATTTATGGAAAAATGTGTACTGCTTGTCATAAAGCAGAGAAAAAATTTATTGGACCTTCTCCAAAAGGAATTTTAGAGCGTCGTTCTCCAGAATGGGTAATGAATATGATTCTAGCTCCAGAGAAAATGGTTAAAGAAGACCAATTAGCCAAAGACTTACTCATTGAATTTAATGGCTCACCAATGGCAAACCAAAATTTAACCAAAGACGAAGCTAGAGCTGTACTAGAATATTTTAGAACACTCTAGAACAAAGATTATAACTAAAACAAACAAACCAATGAAAACACTAATCAAATCATTATTCTTAATTGTGCTTTCAGTATGTTTTATTGCTTGCAATAGCAATACTAAGACAACTGAAAATACAAATGACACCACGTCTAATGAAGTATCCAATGAAAAAACTGGACAGGCTTTTATTAAGGACGAAGGAGGTACACCAAATGCACTACAATTGGCTATTGGGTCTGACGACCACTCAACTTTAGTAGCAGCAGTACAAGCAGCAGGAGTAGAAAATGCATTAGTAAATGTTGGTCCTTTAACTGTTTTTGCACCTAATAATGCAGGATTTGCTAAAATAGATGAGGCAACACTTAACGATTTACTAAAACCTGAAAATAAAAGTAAACTAGCTTTTATTTTAACTCATCATGTTGCACCTGCTAATTATCCGGTTGAAACACTTAAGAAAAATGCATTAAAAAACAGAAAACTTTATATGGCTTCTGGTAAATATTTAGAAGTCACAGAAAAAGATGGCGACATTTATGTTGATGGAGTTAAAATTATAGCTACTGTAAATGTAAGTAATGGTTGGGTACATGTTACTGAAGACGTTATCCTACCGAGAGACTAATTAAAATCAACTAATAAATAAAATAAATATGAATACAATTGGTAAATATTTATTGGGTATTACTGCACTTATCTTTATGACAAATTGTGGTAATAACAATAATAATAATAATAATAGCAACTCTGGAGCTATGTCTTCGAGTAAAGCTGAAAAAGTTTATGTCGCACCAGGTGAACATGACGAATACTATGCTTTTATGTCTGGAGGTTATAGTGGTAACCTTACTGTTTATGGCTTACCTAGTGGTAGAATGCTTAAGGAGATTCCTGTTTTTTCACAATTTCCAACTTCTGGTTATGGCTATTCTGAAGAAACCAAACCTATGTTAAATACTTCATTTGGATTTGTACCTTGGGGAGATTCTCACCATCCAGATATTTCACAAACTAAAGGTGAATTAGACGGTCGTTGGATTTTTATCAATGAAAACAACACACCTCGTATTGCACGTATAAGTCTAGAGACTTTTGAAACTGAAGAGATTATTGAAATTCCTAACAGTGCAGGTAACCATGCCTCTTCATTTGTAACTGAAAATACTGAATATATTGTCGCAGGAACACGTTTTGCAGTACCAAATCCACAACGTGATATGCCAATTAGTGAAATGAAAGGCCAATTTAAAGGACCTTTATCCTTTGTTAGTATAGCAGATAATGGACGTTTGAATCTTGAGTTTCAATTAAACATGCCTGGATTTAATTATGATTTATCTCATCCAGGTCGAAATAAATCTCATGGTTGGTTCTTCTTTACGAGTTATAATACTGAAGAAGCAAACACACTTATGGAAGTTAATGCTTCTCAAAATGATAAGGATTATATCGCTGCAGTAAACTGGAAAAAAGTTGAAGAGTATGTTAAAAATGGTGGTGGCGAAAAAGTTGCTGGTACTTATGCTCATAATGTTTATGATGAAAAAACACATACTGCTACTTCTACGATGAAGGAAGGTGTAATTTCTGTAGATCCTAGAAAAGTTGAAGGTGCAGTTTTTTATATTCCAATTCCAAAATCACCTCATGGTTGTGATGTAGATCCTTCTGGTGAATATATAATTGGTAGTGGTAAATTATCTACTGACCTAAGTGTATATTCTTTCGAAAAAATGCTTACCGCAATAGAAAACAAGGACTTTGTTGATGATGCTTATGGTATTCCTGTATTAAGTTATGAAAACACAATAGCAGGTGTAGTTACTCAACCAGGTTTAGGACCTTTACATACTGAGTTTGATGGTCAAGGTAATGCTTATACAACATTCTTTATTTCTTCTGAAGTAGTGAAGTGGAAATTAGGTACTTGGGAAATCTTAGATAGACAACCAACATTCTATTCTGTAGGTCACCTTATGATTCCTGGAGGAAACTCTAGAAAACCATTTGGAAAATATATGGTAGCTATGAATAAGATTACTAAAGATCGATATTTACCAACTGGTCCTGAGTTAGAGCACTCTGCTCAGTTATATGATATCTCTGGTGATAAAATGGAATTACTTTTAGATTTTCCTACTCACGGTGAGCCTCATTATGCTGCTGGTATTAGAGCTGATATCATTAAAGAGAAAAGTAAAAAATATTACGAATTATCCGAAAATGAGCATCCGTATGTAGCCAAGAGTGAAAGTGAAGCTACAGTTACTCGTAATGGTAAAGAAGTTCATATAAGTATGACAATGATTCGTAGTCACTTCTCACCAGATAATATAGAAGGTGTTAAGGTTGGTGATAAAGTTTATTTACATATGACAAACTTAGAACAAGATTTTGATGTTCCTCACGGATTTTCAATTATAGGTGCAAATACTTCTGAAATTTTAGTAATGCCAGGACAAACAAAAACAATTATATGGGAACCAAAACGAGAAGGAGTTTGGCCATTCTATTGTACAGATTTCTGTTCTGCATTGCACCAAGAAATGCAAGGTTATATCAGAGTATCTGCAGCTAACTCAAATACTCCTCTAAAATTCACTTTAGACGATGAATAAAATAGTTAAATAGTTTTAGTGTTAAAAATGTTATTTAACTCATAATGGGCGAGTCGTAATAACTCGCCCATTTCTTTAAATTAAAATTATATGAAATCTGCAAGTATCTTAATGATAATAGGTTCAGCCCTTTTGCTAGGATTATTTTTATTTCCTTTATGGAGCATTGAATTAGAAGCTCCACAATACCCAAACGGAATTGGAATGAACATTCACCTTGATGGTCTTCAAGGTAAAGAGAAACACGACCTTCAAAATATTGATGGCCTAAACCACTACATAGGTATGAGTAAATTGCCAAAACCCGAAGATATGTGGGAATTTAGTGTATTCCCTAAAGTTATTGGTGGCATGGCTGTCTTAGGAATTATTATCGGTTTATTAGGTTTGTTTAAATCCATTTCTCCTAAATGGTTTTTGGGATGGCTCATTCTTATGTGTGTTCTGGGAATTTTAGGTATGTACGACTTTAATGCCTGGATGGTAGATTACGGTACTAATTTAGATCCTAAAGCTATAATGAAAATGACTGATGCCGAAGGCAATCCATTAAGCTATAAACCACCATTATTTGGAACAAGACATATTTTAAATTTCGTAGCAAAATCATATCCGCATACTGGCGCTTATATGATGGGCTTTGGAATGTTCTTAACTTTTGTTGCCTATTGGATTGGAAATAAAAAAATAAAATCTTTAAAAGCATGAAACGAATAGGTCTTTTATTAGCTTTTTGTGTATTCTTCGGATGTAGCAAATCTCCTGAAGCAATTAAGTATGGATCAGATATGTGTCAATATTGTAAAATGACAATAGTTACTAAAACACATGCTGCACAAATGGTTACTAGTAAAGGCAAACAATTTAAGTTTGACGCAATAGAATGTATGATTCGATTTTTAGAAGACAAACAAGATCTTATTGAAAAGAGTACTTTACTTATTACTAATTATAGTAAACCTGGTGTAATGACAGATGCTAAAACAGCGAGTTATGCCATAAGTGAACAAATCTCTAGTCCTATGGGAGCTAATCTTACAGGGTTTGACTCTTTGGATGAAGCAAAATCAATTATCACTGACGTTTCTTCCGAATATTATGATTGGGATGGTATTTTCAAAAAGTTAAACTAAATTCGTAGTATGAAAATACACCTTTGTGTTCTATTTTTTTTAATCTCAACCTGCTTTGCAATAGCAAAAACAATTACAATTTGCAAAGCAGGTTGCGATTTTAAGACCATTCAAACTGCAGTAGACAGTTCTAAAAGTGGAGATAGCCTATTCATTAAAGCCGGTTTATACAAAGAATCGAATATTATAATCTACAAAAAATCGCTTTATATTACAGGTGAAGAAGGAACCATAATTGATACTCAAAACAATGGTTATGGTTTTTCTGTTGAAGCGACTGATATCATCATTAAAAATTTGATAATAAAAAATATTGAGGTTAGTTATACTAAAGAATATGCTGCCATTTTACTATTTAAGTCTTACGACTTTATCATAGAAAATATAACCGTTGAAAATGCATTCTTCGGTTTTTTAATTCAGAAATCAAAAAACGGTGTTGTACATAATAATACCATTTCTGGCGAAGGAAAAGCTGAAGCGGATTCTGGTAATGCCATACACCTTTGGCATTGTGAAAATATAAAAATTACAAATAATGATGTGCGACGAATGCGAGATGGTATTTATTTAGAATTTGGAAGTAATTCTTATATAGCTAATAACTATTCTACTAAGAATATGCGCTATGGTTTACATTTTATGTTCTCAAATGAGAATACTTATGAAAACAATATTTTCGAATCCAATGGTGCTGGTGTAGCTGTAATGTTTTCAAAAAAAATAAAGATGTACAACAATATCTTTAAGAAAAATTGGGGAACAGCATCTTATGGTATTCTATTAAAAGAAATCAATGATGCCGAACTAAAACACAATGTTTTTGAAGACAATACTATAGGTATCAATGCAGATGGCACTAACCGTATAACTTATACCGAAAACACCTTTATAAACAACGGCTATGCTATTAAAGTACATGGTGCTTGTTATGATAACATTTATTCTAAAAACAACTTTCTATATAACTCTTTTGATTTATCCTATTCTGGAAATCTAAACAGTAATAAGTTTGAAAATAATTTTTGGAGTAATTATACAGGATATGACCTAGACAAAAATGGTATTGGAGATATTCCATACAGACCTGTGAAATTATTTTCATACTTAGTAAACCGCACTCCAGAAAGTATTGTATTATTGCGTAGTCTTTTTATTGATATCATTGATTTTTCAGAAAAAGTATCACCAGTTTTTACACCTGAAAATCTTATTGACAATCAACCATTAATGACACAAGTAACATGGTAGAAATTACTGATTTATATAAAACATTTGGCAAAAATAATGTCCTAAATGGCATTAATCTTACTATTAATGAAGGTGGAATATTTGCCGTTCTTGGTCCTAACGGTTCTGGCAAAACTACTATTATTAAATCTATATTGGGAATGGTAATTCCGGATAAAGGCACTATAAAAGTATTTGACGAATCGATTAAAAACAATTCAGAATACCGTCATAAAATAGACTACTTGCCACAGATTGCTAATTTTCCTAGCAACCTAAAAGTTAATGAATTAATCAAGATGATTAAGGACTTAAGAGGCAAAACTGAAGTCGATAAAGAATTAATTGAAACATTTAAACTTGAACCTTTTTTAAATAAAAAGCTCGGAACGTTATCTGGTGGAACAAAACAAAAAGTGAATATTCTATTGACCTTTATGTTTAATAGTCCAATAATTATTTTAGACGAACCAACAACTGGTCTAGATCCAATTTCATTAATTAGATTAAAAGAATTAATACAAGCAGAAAAAGAAAAGGGAAAAACTATATTAATTACATCCCATATAATGAGTTTTGTTGAAGAAATTGCTGACGAAATAGTTTTCATATTAGAAGGCAAAATTTATTTTAAAGGCAGTATAACTGAACTAAAGGCGAAAACAAAACAAAATGATTTTGAACACGCTATTGCTAACATTTTAACCGAAAACAATGTTTAAAATATTAAAATATAGCTTTTTTGATTTAATGCGAAGCAGCTGGAGTTATGTGTATTTTGGATTCTATCTTCTTTTAGGAATAGTTTTATTGTTTCTTAACAATGACTTATCTAAAGCTGTAATTACCTTAATGAATGTTATTATAGTATTAGTACCACTTATAGGAACCATTTTTGGAGTGATGTATTATTACAACTCTAAAGAATTTACTGAATTGCTTTTAGCACAACCACTAAAACGTTCCTCAATATTTATAGGACAATATCTAGGCGTTGCTATTTCTTTATCAATGAGTTTAATTTTAGGTTTAGGATTACCATTTATTGCATATGGTTTATTTAATTCCTCTGCTATATGGAACTTTTCGTTATTGCTAGTAGTTGGAGTATTTTTAACCTTCATATTTAGTGCTTTAGCTTTTAATATTGCCCTTTCTAATGAAAATAAAATTAAAGGTTTTGGTTATGCCATTTTACTATGGTTATTTCTAGCCATTATCTACGATGGTTTGTTTTTAATGTCGCTAATTATTTTTGAAGACTATCCTTTAGATAAATTATCATTGACTGGCACCATGTTAAATCCAATAGATCTATCTAGAACCTTGATTTTACTAAAACTAGATATCTCTGCATTACTAGGTTACACTGGAGCTGTTTTTAAGCAATTTTTCGGTACTAGCTTCGGGCTTATTATTTCACTTTGTGCCTTATTTGTCTGGGTCGCATTGCCTGTAACTAGAATAATATTTAAATCGAAAAGAAAAGATTTTTAACTATGAAAAAGAGATTTTTACATTGCATGCTAATTTTAATACTTGTCTCTTATACTTATTCTTGTAAAAAAGAAACAAAACAAAACAATAAAGAAACAACACTAAGTCTAGAAGGATTAACACTGAATAATAACGAAAAATGGATTGCCAATAAAGAAACTCATATTGGTATGTCTAATATCGATTCTATTTTAAAAAACAATTCATTTTCTGAAGGCAAATTATTAGGTAACGCACTGTCTAAAGAAACAAGTATAATTATTAAAAGTTGTAATATGACAGGTGAAGCTCACGACCAATTACATATTGTTTTAGTGCCAATTTTAGAAGAAATTATAGAGTTAAAAGAAACAGACAAAATAGAAGATAGTAAAAGTACTCTAGTTGAATTAGAAGCTCTAGTAGATACTTACTTCAGTCATTTTAAGCTGTAATGTTTAATGATTAGCTTTATATAATTGCTCGTAATCTTCTTTTGTATCTATATCCAAAACTAAATGCTCCGCATTTATAGTAGTTACATTTTGAGAATATGTCCCTAGTAAAATCTTAGCTCCATTATCTCCATTTAGATTAGATAATTCATTAAAATATATTTTACCAAAGATCACAGGAACACCTTTTTTTCCTTTTGCGTAAGATGAAGCAATAATTTGGTCAGCCTCACCATCAAACTTATCAATTAAAGCCTTTAAAAAATTGACATTTATCAATGGTTGGTCTGCGAGCATCAAAAGAATACCATCTAGTTCTATATTATAATTTAGTATTTGCTTCACTCCATAAGCTATAGAATTTCCTAATCCTAATTCCCAAGTATCATTAACTAAAACCTCAACTTTTTCAATATCAGTTATCAATTTTATATGTTTTTGATTAGCACCTAATACTACAAAATTGGCATTGACGTTTAATTCTAAAATAGTATCTATAGCATGTTTTAAAAGTGTGCTGCCTTTCCATGGAAGTAATTGTTTTACAGCACCAAATCTTGTTGAAGCTCCAGCTGCCAATAATATTACTGCTATTTTTGGGTTAGAAGACAACGCGCTTATTTTTTAACCAATTTACTATGAATACGGCCTTGCTTTTTGCTTAAAAATATTGGTTCTTGTTTTCTTACAATTGCTAAAATTTCAGACATTACTGATATGGCAATTTCCTCCGCTGATTCTGCACCAATATTAATACCTGCAGGTCCATGAATTAAATCCATAAAATCACTTTCAATTTCAGGACAGTACTCAAAAAACTGAGAAAGTAAATCATCTCTTCTTATCGCTGGCCCCAAAAGACCTATGTATGTAGGTTTTGTGCTTTTTAAGGCAACTAAAAACCTTAAATCGCTAGCAAAATTATGTGTCATCAAAACAATTGCCGTTTGATTATCAATAATGCTTAAATCCATTTCTTCCGCTGAAACCGAATAGAATTCAGTTGCACCAGGAAAATTCCTAATAGTTCTACTTTCGGAAGGTCCAGAAACGATAGTTGTTTCCCAACCTGTTAAAGCAGAATAATTACAAAGTTTTGCAGCATCATGTTCTGATCCTATAATTAGTAATTTAAAACATGGTGTCATCTCTTGTTTAAATTCAGATAAATTGGTGTTTTTATCCGTGTTTTTAGTACCAGAAACACAAAACGTTTCATTATTAAAAGTTACAATCGAACCCATTTCAGGGTTTTCACATGCTTCCTTTTTAAAATAAGATGAAATCTCAAAAGTTTGGCGGTTTTTAATCCAATTAGAGAATATTTTATAAAATGCCTCTTCTGGTTGAAAAACTTCTATTAATATATACAGAATACCTTCGCAACCTAATCTGTATCTACCATCATACATCATTAGTTTTGGCACTCCTGTTTTAAAAACAGATTTTGACTGACGCAGTATTTCTTTTTCAACACAACCTCCACTTACAGCACCAATCATGGATTCGTTTTCCAAGATTAACATGCGTACTCCTGGTCTTCTATAAGATGAACCATCGAGTGCAACTACGGACGCCAAAACGGATTTAAAATTTTGTTTTTTACCAATTAAACTCGCTTCAACAATGTTTTTGAATTCGTGTGTCATATTTAATAATTCAAGAATTGCTTACGTTTATAAAGTCTCTTTTTCAATTTTTAAATTATTCATATAAGGCTGTTTAGTGAGTCTTTGACCAGTTGCAGCATATATTGCATTTGCAACTGCAGCACCAACAGGTGGCAATGTTGGTTCTCCCAATCCGGTAGGCGCAATGTCATTTTCAATAAAATGAATATCTACTTGTGGAGTCTCACCAATTCTAATTAATTGATAGTTATTAAAATTATTGGATTGTGGAACACCTTTATTAAAAGTTAATTCTCCATACATGGCATGTCCAATACCATCAATTACACCTCCAGCTACTTGATTCTTTGCTCCTAACGGATTAACAACAATACCACAATCTACAGCACAAGTTACCTTTTTCACTATTGGAATTCCATTTTTCATAACTATGTCAGCTACTTCTGCAACATGAGAATTATGACAATAATAGGTTGAAAATCCTTGATAAACACCTTCTTTAGCATTTCCCCAATCTGATTTTTCAACTGCTAATTTTATGACACCTTCTAACCGTTCTGGACTGTATTGAATGCGTTCGTCTGTTGTTCCTTTTACATTTTGAAGCAAGTCTAAATGCAATTGAATTCTATCCACTCCCATTTCTTCTGCAATCTCATCAAAGAAACTTTGCTCTGCGCTTGCTAAAAAATTTGTGTAAGGTGCTCTCCAAGCTCCGGTTGTAATATTACTACCATGAGAAGCCGTGTCAACTTGATAATTCTCGACTGCTCCTGCAGGGAAAAAATTAGGTATTAAACCATACATGTTTCCATTTATACAAGCTTCTTTTAAATGATATCCTGTAAGTTTCCCGTCTTTTATGGATGCTGCTATTTTATATTTAGTTGGTGGACGATAAACACCAGTTGCCATATCATCCTCTCTACTCGATATCATTTGAACTGGTTTTTTAATAGTATCAGCAATTTCAGCAACCTCAAAAGCGAAGTCACCATAAAGTCGTCTTCCAAAACCACCTCCCATTCTTGTCATATCAACTTGAACCTCTTTCAAATCCCTTCCTAACATACTTGCTACTACTTTAGCAGCTTCTGCTGGAGTTTGAACGGGACCAACTAAATGCACTTTATCTGCAGTAACATTAGCGAAAAAATTCATAGGTTCCATACAATTATGAGGTAAAAAAGGTGCTTCATAAGTACGTTCAATAACCTTATCTGCTTCAGCAAATGCTGTTTTTATATCACCATCAGATCTTCTTGTATTAAACTCATTTCCATCTAACAAATCAAACAACGCCTTGTCATGGTCTTCTGTACTTTCAAGAGGTGTTTCATTTTTCCAATTAGCTTTAATAGCCTTTATTCCTTTTAATGCATCCCAAGTTGTTTTGGCAACAACCACTACCTTGTCACTATTCCCTAACTTAACAGACCAACTTCTTCTTTCTTGTTTTAAATATGCTCTTGCTTTTTCGCCTATTGTAAAAACATTAATAACTCCAGGAATAGACCTAGCACCAGAATCGTCATAAGAATCTAAAACCTGACCAAATGCTGGAGGTCTTAATACAGAAGCATATAACATACCTTCTTCCTTATAATCTAAACCAAATAATGGTTTGCCTGTAATAATTTTATCGATGTCTACATTTGGAATATCCTGCCCAATTATTGTAAATTCTTTTGGGTCTTTTAATTTAACATCTGTTGGTATTTCTAAACCAGCAGCTTCGGTTACAACTTCACCATATCCAAGTTTATCACCATTAGCATTTGTAATTATGCCTTCTTTTGTTTTACATTCCGATGGATCTACTCCCCATTTTTTTGCTGCTGCATTAATCAACATTTGTCTCGCTGTAGCTCCAGTTTGTCTTAAGGGTTCCCACCCTAATCTAATTGATTGACTTCCTCCTGCTACTTGACGCGTAAAATTCTCAGTATCTAATCCTGCTTGAGAAACAAATACATTTTTCCATGCCACATCTAATTCTTCTGCAATTAACATTGGCATCGACGTCTTAACTCCTTGCCCTATTTCTGGGTTTGGAGAAAACAAGGTTACAATCCCTTCATCTGATATTTTAATAAATGCATTAAAATCATTGAAATTTAGTTTACTTATATCAATAGGTGGAGCTACATCTGGTTTACAAGCCGTAAACAAATTAAAGCCTATAAGTATTCCTCCACTTGCTAAAGCTGATGCCTTTATAAACGATCTTCTACTAAAAGATGTTGGTTTTAATGGTTTCATTATCTTAATTATTAATTTGTTAAACTTATTTTTTTGATGCTTCTTTTACTGCCTTTTCAATACTATTATACGATGCGCATCTACAAATATTAGCATGCATAGCATTTCTAATTTCTGCATCATTCGGGTTAGGATTTCTTTCTAAAAACGCCGAAGCCGTCATTATTTGTCCTGCTTGACAATATCCACATTGCGGTACATCTATCTCTTTCCAAGCTTGTTGAACAGGATGATCTCCGTTTTCTGACAACCCTTCAATTGTAGTAATTGCCATACCTTCTGCTTGAGAAACTTGTAATAAACAGCTCCGCATGGCATTACCATCTACATGAACTGTACAAGCTCCACATTGACCAATTCCACAACCATATTTTGTGCCTAACAAATCTAAATGATCTCTCAAAACCCAAAGTAATGGCGTGTCCATTTCTGCCTCAACAGAAACTGTTTTATTGTTTATTTTTAAATTAAATGTTGCCATAATTATTCTTTTAATAAATGATTATTAAGGTTGAGATAATGAAAAAAAGGGACTGAGCTTAAAATTAATGAAAATAATTTATCAATATGTTAAATAAGATATAACAATAAAGAATGCTTTCTATTATTTGATACTAATATTGGCTCTTATACCAAACTTTTTGCCACTCACGTTGAAGAATTAAAAAGGTAACATCATCAGATAATTTCAGAACATCACTGCCATCTAACGCTTTAATTTTCAATTCTGAAACATCTACGATATATAATAGATTTAGATAGTCTGAAAATTTGTTCTGAATAAGATTAAATATCGTTTCATGCAGAATGAATTTTAAACTTGTAGGTAAGGTTTCTTTATCAAATTCTAAGTCTATATTAGCATAGAGCAAATCCTTGTTGAGCTGTAGAATTAATTTTTTATATAAATCTAAGGATTCTGCTTCTGATATTAAATCTTCAAAACTTGTTGGTAAAGACATTACACGTGTCTATTCATTAATTGTTCTCCAAAAAGTCTAAGGATTTTCTTTTTATCCTCCGAAATGTTTAAGGCTTCCAGTATGCTAAACGCTTTTTCTGTATAGTCTTTAACTGCTTGTTGTGTAGCTGAAGATGCTCCAGAATTATTAAACATTGTCTTTACAGTTTCTACTTTATCTACATCAGAAATTGAAGTACTAGACATTGTTTTTACTAAGTTCAACTGATCAGATGAAGCACCTAATTCCAAAGTTTTTAAATATAAATAGGTCTTTTTGTTTTCAATGATATCACCACCCACTTGCTTACCGAAAGTTTCAGGATTACCAAAAGCATCTAGATAATCATCTTGTAACTGAAAAGCAATTCCTAAATAACGACCAAAATCATATATAGCCTTTTGATCTTCACTAGAAGCATTAGCGACAATCGCGCCCATTTTCATAGCAGCACCAACCAAAACAGCCGTTTTATACTCTATCATTTTAAGATATTCTGGGATAGAAACATCATCCCGTGTTTCAAAATCAATATCGTATTGTTGTCCTTCACATACCTCTAAAGCCGTTTTGCTAAAAAGCTTAGCTAATGCTTGAAATGTCTCTGATTCATAATTCTCAAAGAGTTGGTACGCTAAAATTAGCATGGCATCACCAGATAGAATTCCAGTATTTAAATCCCATTTTTCGTGAACCGTTTCTTGCCCTCTTCTTAGTGGAGCATCGTCCATAATATCATCATGAACTAACGAAAAATTATGAAAAACCTCAACAGCCAAAGCCGCATTTAATCCTTTCCTATAGTTTTCATTAAAAATATCTGTAGTCATTAATGTTAAGACAGGACGTAAACGCTTACCTCCTAAATTTAGGATATACTCTATTGGTTGATATAGGTTCTTAGGTTCCTTTAGAGTTGAATACTTAGTTAAGTATTCTATAAACTCTTCTTGGTATTTTTCTATTGAAAGCATGACACAAAAATAAATTAAATACTAGGACTAAAATAAGCTTTAATATATTAATGTTAAATAAATGCAAAACTTTGGAAACTTTTTTTGTGTCTATAGTTTCCTTGAACTATCTTTGCGCTCGATTATGAAAGAAAAAATTATAAATAAAGCTTCTGACTTGTTCCTTACACTTGGCTTCAAGAGTGTGACAATGGACGATATAGCTAATGAATTAGGGATATCTAAAAAGACTATTTACGTGCATTTCCCAAATAAAACGAGATTAGTGGAAAGTACAATCATGCATATGTTTGAGACCATATCTCATGGTATTGATTCCATCTGCGAATTAAAAAAGAATCCAATTGAAGAAATATATGACATAAAGAATTTTGTTAGAGATCATCTAAAAAACGAAAAGTCATCTCCTCAACATCAGCTCCAAAAATATTATCCGAAAATTTTTGAGTCACTTAAGGAAAAACAATTTAAGGTGATAAATGAATGTGTGAAAGAAAATTTAAGTCGTGGTATCGAATTACAATTATATCGATCTAACTTGAACAACGATTATATTGCCAGAATATATTTTAACAATATGATTGCTATAAAAAATACAGATTTGTTCCCTTTAAAACATTTTTCGATGAACGAGTTAATGGAGAACTTTATAGAGTATCATGTTAGAGGTATTTCTACTAAAAAAGGAAATAAAGTTTTAAACGAAGTCATAAAAAAATCAATCAAAAATCAATGAAAAATATAATAATCATACTACTATTTTTAGTTTTTTCACTTACTGGCAATTCACAGGAAAACACCAATAGTTTCACACTGCAGCAAGCTATTGATTACGCTTTGGAGAATAACAGAACGTCAAAAAATGCAACACGAGATATTAAAGCTGCAGAACAACAAAAATGGGTAACCACAGCAACAGGCTTACCCCAAATCGATGCTTCAATAGACTATAATAATTGGTTAAAACAACAAGTTTCTTTAATTCCTGCTGAATTTTTTGGAGGAAACGAAGGAGAATTTGCTGAAGTCGCTTTTGGCACAAAACAAACAATGAATGCAACTATAACCGCAAAACAATTGTTGTTTGATGGATCATATTTAGTAGGATTACAATCTGCTAAAGTGTTTTTAGAAATATCCAAAAACGCCAAAGAGAAAACCGATTTAGAAATTAGAAAAGCTGTAATCAATGCTTATGGAAATGTACTATTAGCTGAGGAAAGCGTAAAGATTCTAGAAAAAAACAAATCAGTTCTTGAAAAAAATCTAACCGAAATTACCAAAATTTATGAGAATGGTTTAGATGAAGAAGAAAGTGTAGAACAACTCCAAATAACATTATCTGGAGTTGTAAGTAGCTTAAACAACACATCAAGGTTAAAAACTTTAGCTTATCAAATGTTGAATATAACTCTTGGGCTAGATTTAAATTCGGACACAACTTTGGTTGATAATTTGGAAACTTTAACTGCTCAAAATATATCATTAGACTTGTTAGCAACGGAAGAGAATGTGGAAAACACGATTGACTATAAAATTGCCTTTAATGACAAAACATCAAAGGAATTACTACTGAAATTAGAAAAAAGCAAAGCACTTCCTAGTTTAAACGCCTTTGTTAATGGAGGTTACTCTGGAAATAGTGAAAAATTCACATTTGCAAAAAGTGACCAGAAATGGTTTGGCTCATCCTTACTTGGTGTTTCTATGAATGTACCAATATTTAGTTCGTTAGGAAGAAGTGCAGCTACACAACGAGCTAAAATCAATCTTGAGAAATCACAAGATGACTTAATAGAAGTTGAACAACAAATAAAATTACAAATAGCATCTGCTAAAAGCAACTATCAATTTGCTATAGAAGATTATGAAAACAAAAAGCAAAACTTAAATCTTGCAGAGCGTATTGAAAAGAAAAACCAAACAAAATTCTTTGAAGGCATATCTTCTAGTTTTGACTTAAGACAAGCACAGACTCAATTATATTCTGCTCAACAAGAATATTTACAAACTATGTTGGACGTAATAAACAAAAAGGCTGAGCTAGAAACCGTATTAAATAAAATCAATCAATAATCAACTCATAAACAAAACAAAAATGAAAAAGATATTTTCAATAACACTTCTCTCACTATTAATTCTATCATGTGGTGGTGAGAAAAAAGGAAAATCCATTGACGATGTAATTGCATCTCAAGACTTAAAAGAGATAAGAGCCAAAAAAGATGAAATTTCTGCAAAGCAAACAGAGTTTGCTTCTCAAATAAAATTATTAGATGAACAAATATCTAAACTAGATACCATTAAAAAAGTGCCTTTAATCACCACTTTTATGGCAAAAGAATCTGTTTTTGATCATTATTTAGAATTACAAGGTAATGTAGACACAAAGAACCTATTAACTATTACTCCAGAATTCAACGGAATTCTATCTAGAATATATGTAAAAGAAGGTCAATATGTTAGGAAAGGACAAATATTAGCAAAAATTGATGATGGTGGATTAGGACAGCAACTAGCGCAATTACAAATTCAAGCAGATTTAGCTAAAACAACTTTTGAGCGTCAAGCGCGACTTTGGGAACAAAAAATTGGAAGTGAAATTCAGTACTTACAGTCAAAATCTAATTATGAAGCCCAAACTAAAATGGTACATCAATTAGAAGTACAAATATCCAAAACTAATGTTAGAGCACCTTTTTCGGGAACAATTGATGATGTTATTACAGAACAAGGAAATGTAGTAACTGCTGGACAAACACAATTGATGTTGTTAGTAAATTTGAACGACATGTACATAGAAACTAATGTCCCTGAAACATACATTACTAGCGTCACAAAAAATAAAAATGTAATCGTAGAACTACCTATATTAGGAAAAACTATAAACGCCAAAGTTCGCCAAGCAGGAAACTTTATTAATGCTGCCAATCGTACCTTCAAGATAGAAGTTTCAATACCAAATAGGGACAAAACCATTAAGCCAAACTTAACAGCAAAACTTAAAATTAATGACTATTCTAACCCAAATGCCATTTTAATTCCTCAAAGTATTATATCGGAAAATGCAAACGGTGAACAATTTATATATGTTGTTAAAAACCGTAATGGAAAACTTGGAGTTTCAGAGCGAGTTATAATAAAAACTGGAAAAACACAAGATAGTGTTATTGAAATTCTAGAAGGATTAGAAAAAGGAGCCGAAATCATTGAGGAAGGTGCTCGTAGTATAAAAGATGGTCAAACGGTTGAAGTTATTAGTCAGTAGACTTTAGACTTTAGACTTTAGACTTTAGACTTTAGAAAATATGAAAGACATTAAATTCAACTTTGAAGATTTAAAAGTATATCAAAAGTCTCTTGATTTCATTGACTTTACATATAAAACCTGTAATGCATTTCCAAAAGAAGAAACTTACAGACTTACATCACAATTTATTAGAGCATCAACATCAATTGCACTTAACATTGCCGAAGGAGCTGGAGATACAAATGCACAGTTCAATAGGTATTTACAAATTGCTATTGGCTCTGTAAAAGAGTGTGTTGTTTGCTCAACTATTGCACATAGACAAAAATATATAACTAAAGAATTAGATTTAGAGATAAGAGAAAAACTTGAAGAACTCTCAAAAATGATAACAAGCCTTAAAAAATATCTAATAAATACTAATTCTACCAACTAAAGACTACAAACTCATGACTAATAAACAACAAAAAAAGGTAGACAAAGAGTTTAGATTATCCTCTCTGGCTATAGAAAATAAAACTACAATCTATGTATTGATTGTACTTCTGTTATTTCTAGGAATTAGTGCTTTTTATAGCATGCCAAGAGAGAATTTCCCAGAAGTAAATGAAACAAAGATATATGTCAGTTCAATGTATCCTGGAAATACAGCTGAAGACATTGAAAAATTAATTACAGATCCTTTAGAAGACAAATTAAAAACGGTAAGTAATGTTGTAGAAATAACTTCAAACTCTCAGGAAGATTTTTCTATGGTTATTGTTGAGTTTGATGACGGCATTTCTGTACAGGAAGCCATACAAAAAGTAAAAGATGAAATTGATACCGAAACCTCATCAGAGGATTGGCCAACCTTTAATGGTGCCAAAGTAGAACCTAATGTGTTTGATGTAAAATTCTCGGAAGAAATGCCAATTCTTAACATTAATATCTCTGGTGATTATCCAGTTGATAAACTAAAAGAATTTGGAGAACATTTAGAAGATGAAATTGAAAATCTACAAGAAATTAAGCAAGTAGATATTCGTGGTGCACAAGAAAAAGAAGTTGAAGTTGCTGTAGACATCTACAAAATGATGGCTGCTAAAGTAAGCTTCGACGATGTAAAAAACGCCATACAAGGAGGTAACATAACCATGTCTGCTGGTAACTTAATTTCAAGTGGACAACGACGTACCATTCGTGTGTTAGGTGAAATTGAAGACCCTTCTGATTTAAATAATTTTGTAGTTAAAGCCGAAAACGGAAATCCTATTTATTTAAAAGACATTGCTGAAGTCTCATTTAAAGAAAAGGACAGAACAACCTTTGCAAGAGATTTTGGTAAACGTGTAGTCATGCTCGATGTTAAAAAACGAGCAGGAATGAATATGATTGATGCTACCAGTCAGGTAAGAGATATTGTTAACGAAGCCATTGAAAATTATTTCCCTAAAGACTTAAAAATATCTATAACAAATGACCAATCTGATGTAACCATTACCCAAGTTGATGATTTAGTAAACAATATCATCTTCGGGATTATTTTAGTTGTCACAGTATTAATGTTCTTTTTAGGATTTAAAAATGCGCTGTTTGTTGGGTTTGCCATTCCAATGTCCATGTTTATGTCTATTTTAATTCTAAACACATTAGGTTACACGCTTAATGTAATGATTCTGTTTGGATTGATTATGGGACTTGGTATGTTGGTTGATAATGGTATCGTGGTTGTAGAAAATGTCTATAGATTAATGGATGAAGAAGGCATGAGCAGAGTAAAAGCTGCTAAAAAAGGCATTGGGGAAATCGCATTTCCAATAATCATTTCAACTGCTACTACAGTTGCTGCTTTTATCCCATTAGGATTATGGCCAGGAATTATGGGAGAATTCATGATTCTGTTACCGATTACGTTATCCACTGTTCTAGGTTCATCATTATTAGTAGCAATATTCTTTAATTCGGTTTTGGTATCTCAATTTATGAGTGTTGACGATTTTGACATTCCTTTTAAACAAAGGTTGATTACAACAATCGTTTTGGTTGTTATTGGATTGCTGATTCTTGTTGTTGGAGGCACATACAAAGGTCTTGGAACTTTATTACTATTTGTTGCAATAATGCTTTGGATGTATCGATTGGTACTAAAAAGAATGATAGCCTATTTTCAGACTAAAATCCTATCTAAATGGGAGAATTGGTACGAAAGACAATTACGTTCTGCTTTAAGTGGATGGAGACCATATTTTATAACTGGAGGAACTATTTTGTTATTATTGATTGCCTTTGGAGCTTTTGGGTGGTCTGTTGCTACACAACGTACAGAAATTCAGTTTTTCCCCGATAACAAACCAAATCAAATCATCGTTTATATAGAATATCCTCAAGGAACAGATATAGATAAAACCAATCAGATAACAGAAGCTATTGAGAAAAGAGTATATGGTGTTTTAAATGACAACTTATACATGGATGGAGATTATAACTTGATGGTTGAAAGTGCAGTATCTCAAGTAGGTGAAGGAGCTGGTAATCCACAAACAGATATTGGCTCTACAGAAATGCCTCATAAAGGTAAAATTACGGCTTCCATGAGGGAGTTTAAATACAGACGTGGATTAGATAGTCAAGATTTACTTGAAAAAGTTCAAAAGGAGTTAGCTGGTATTTATCCAGGTGTATTAATTTCTGTTGAAAAAAATGCAGATGGTCCACCAATTGGGCATCCTATAAATATAGAACTTGAAGGTTCAGATTATAATGAATTGATTGCTACTGCAGAAAAAATGAGAACCTTCATAAACTCAAAAAGTATTGCTGGAATTGATGAAATCAAAATAGATGTTAATAAGGATAAACCTTCAATGGAAATTGAAGTTGATAGAAAAAAAGCTGGAGAATTAGGTGTAAGTGCTTCTCAAGTTGGAAATCAATTACGTAATTCCATTTTTGGTACTAAAGCTGGTGTTTACAAAGAAGATGGTGAAGACTATGATGTATATGTTCGTTTTAATGAAGAAAATAGATATAACACTAGTGCTTTGTTCAATCAAAAAATTACGTTTAGAGATCAATCATCTGGTAAAATAAAAGAAGTGCCTGTTTCTGCAGTTACCAAACAATCTAACACATCTGGTTTTAGCGAAATTAAGCACAAAGATGCTAAACGAGTAGTAACAGTATACTCTGCTTTATCTCCAGGTTTTACTGATGCCACTGCAATTGTAAGTCAAATTCAACATGAAATGCAGACTTTTACAGAGCTTCCATCTAATATAAAAATTGATTATACAGGACAAATAGAAGAGCAAAACAAGGGAATGGCATTTTTGGTTAGTGCATTTTTCATCGGTTTATCGTTGATATTTTTCATACTTATATTTCAATTCAATTCCGTATCTAAACCAGGAATAATCATGTTAGCAATCTTTTTAAGTTTGATTGGTGTATTTGGAGGTATGGTTATTTTTAAACAACCATTCGTGATTATGATGACCATGATGGGAATTATTTCATTGGCTGGTATTGTGGTTAATAATGGCGTAGTACTACTAGATTATGCACAATTATTAATAGATAGAAAAAAGGTTGAAAACAATCTTGATGTAAGTGATTATTTAAAAAGAACTGACTTATTCGAAGCTATTGTTAAAGCAGGAAAGGCGCGTTTACGTCCAGTAATCCTAACGGCAATCACAACCATTTTTGGATTGATACCTTTAGCTATTGGATTAAATATTGACTTCTTTAGTCTAATGAGTGAATTTGACGCTAACATTTATTTTGGTGGAGACAACGTTGTATTTTGGGGACCATTAGCTTGGACAGTAATTTTTGGGTTATTCATCGCAACATTTTTAACATTAATCGTTGTACCTGTTCTATTTTATTTAATCACCCGATTTAAAATGTGGATTAAAGAAATTAAAATTACTGAAAAAGTTGTTGTATCTAAACCATTTAATAAGAATTGAAGATCAGATCTAATTTTAACTACAAAAGCGTAAATGCGTATTAAAAACCATTTAAAGAATTACACCAAAATCACAAACTCAAAACATTGGCTTAGAAAAATATCCTAAAAGACATCCAACCTAATTGACCAGAACATGTGTTTGTAAGTGATATAACTTATATAAAAAGTATAAAAAAACACATTATCTGTCTTTGGCAACAGATGCTTATAGTAGAAAAATAATGGGTTACAGACAAAGTGATGACATGAGTGCAGAAAATGTAGTTAAAGCTTTTAATATGTCTATAAAACGAAAGCAGGTAAAATAAAGAACTTATACATCACTCCGATCTTGGATTACAGTATTGTGCTTAGGTTTACCTACAAGCATTACAAAAACGTAATGTAAAACCATCAATGACAAATAGATGACTATGACTGACACCAAAATTCTTTAGAAGAACGTGTAAATGGTATTTTAAAACATCAATTCTTAATCCATAAATGTAACAATGGTAAAGGACTAAGGTTAATGATGAAAGAATCCTTAGAAATTTATAATAGTAGAAGACCACATTTAAGTCTTAAAAATGAAAACACCTAATCTTATACACAACAAAAAACCAGAACAAATGAATGTTCTGGTCTAATTTATTTTAATCTGTCTACCTATTTTAGGTCGACTTAAATTGGTTATTTGCTTTTATTATAATTTAAAATTTATTCTAGCAAATAAATAGCGTCCTGAATACCCAAACTGAGATGTCCTTCTTGAGTAAACAAATTGATCTCCAGATGTTCCTCCTGGCCTATTCTCATCAGGATATACATCTAATAAGTTATTTGCTCCTAATGAAATATTGACACTCTCATTAAGCTCATAAGACACTGTTAAATCTGTAACCAACTTGCTCCCATAAACAGCATCTTCAGAGACAGTATGTTGACTTACCGTTGGAGTTCCTGAAAAATCATCTGGATCTTCCACTTCACCAAATAAAGTATTTCTTAGTAAAAAATTCCAGTTTTTAAAAGCTAAGTTATTTGATAAACTTGCTTTAGTTCTAGGTATAGCACGTGTTAAAAATGCTTCTTCTTGTGCATCAAAGAAACTACCTGTTTGTCCAGCAGCAACTACAGCAGCAGGCACATTTAATGCATCCACTTCTGTTTCTGTAAAATTAGCAGCCAAATCTGATGTTAATTTTAACTCATCACTTAGATTAGCTTTATGACTTATTACGACATCTAACCCTTTAGTTTTTGTGTCTATTGCATTCACAAAGAAGCGAGCACTTGTAGCACCAGCAGCATCAAATATGGCTTGAACTTCAGTATTAGATCCAGGTCCAAAACTACCACTATAAACAATACGATCATCTATATTAATTAAATACCCATCTACACTAAATGTTAAATTTAAGTCAGGTATCTTACCTGTAAACCCTAGGCTAAAACTGGTAGATGTTTCTTCTTTCAATTCACTTATTCCTAGTAAATCAGCTAATCTACTATCATTTGTAAATGTGCCTTGTTCAAGCGGCACATTATTTTGAAATACAGTACTTGTTCTGCTAAAAAATTGTTGATGCAATGATGGTGCTCTAAATCCTGTGTTAAATGCAGATCTAATATTTATATTGTCTGTCAACTTATAGCGTGCTGCTAACTTACCGTTAACCGTACCTCCAAAGTCTGAAAAGTTTTCATAACGACCCGCAAAACTCATGTAAAAATCTTCACTAAAATCAGCTTCTAAATCAACGTATGCAGCTATACTGTTTCTTGTTTTATTAGTCGCATTATTAGGATCAAACCCTCTAAAAACCTGTGCACCACCACCTAAAGCTGCGCCTGTGAAATTATTTCTTACCAGTAGTGCATTAGGTGTCGATGCCGTCACAATGTCTCCATTAATATCATAACTAGCATAAGAATTAAGTTCTCCTTCTTCTATAAAATAGTTTTCTACTTTATATTCTGCTCCAATTGCTAGATTAAATCCTTCAAAAATATCATCATAAAAACGTGCAGCATCTAAATTAGTTGTGTTTTGAGAAAACCCTATTGTACCTGCATCAAAAGATCTTTGAGTACTTGTTCCTAAAGTACCATTACTAGAGTTATCTACAGTATATCCAAATGTGTTTTCTCCATATGTGTTAGAAAAATCTACATTCCAATTTTCATTTACTTTCCCTCTAATACCTACAGATAAAGATTTATCTACAATATCACTACCAATACTTGGTAAAAATCCATTAGGAAAAGCTGGTGTATTTGCTCTACCATCACCTTGAGCAGGTCTTCTGTAAAACCCAGAAGCTAAACCACTACGGTACGACACACCACCAAATGAGTATAACTCAGCATTTTCACTAACAGGAATACTAGAATTAAAGAAAAATTTCCCTTCTCTTAATTTAGAAGTTCCTACTTTAAATCTAAAATCTTCTCTTGTTAATCCTCTAGCAGCTAATTCATCTTCATCAGCATCAAAATCCAAAAGCCCTCTAAATGTATCTATATCTGCTTGTTGATTTAAATCTAATCCAGCAATTTGAGATGCAACAGCAGCATCTAAATAAGAAAGAGATTGAGCCGCTGTTTGGTAATCAAACAGTGTCATATCAGCAACATTACCACCATTAGAAGCAAATACTCTTTCTACTCCATGGTAACCTTTAAATATGTCACCTGCATAATCTTTATTTCTAAGTGCTGGCTCTCTGGTAGATAAAGTACCTGTGAAATTAATAAAACCTCCTTTATCACCTAATGGCACACCAAAATTTGCATCGAGCTTAAACTTCTCTCCGTCACTTCCTCCTTCAAATTGATTTGAGTTTTCACTAAAGTTAGCTCCTGTTGTAACAGTTAAGTCTAATTCTCCTGTAGCGTCCTTAAGTATAATATTGATAACACCAGCAATAGCATCAGATCCATATTGTGCAGCTGCACCATCACGTAACACTTCAATTCTTTTAATTGCTGCAGTAGGGATTGCGTTCATATCTGTACCTACACTACCTGCTCCAACAGTTCCGTTAACATTTATTAAAGCCGTATTATGTCTTCTTTTACCATTAATCAAAACCAACACTTGATCAGGACCTAACCCTCTTAAAGATGCAGGATCTATATGATCTGTTCCGTCTGATACAGTTTGTGTTTGAGAAGTAAAAGATGGTGCTACATAATTCAATATCTCGTTAACTGTAGTTTGGGGTGCTTTATTAGCTAAATCAGTAACATTAATTACATCAATAGCAACTGCAGTATCAATGGCTGATCTTCCTGGAGCTCTTGACCCCACAACCACAACAGTATCTAAAGCTCCACCTGGAACCAATGTTACATTAATTACATTAGTTGTAACTTCAATTTCTTGAGGGTCAAAACCAGCATAAGAAAACACCAGAATATCACCCATATTTGCGGTAATGGTATAATTTCCATCAAAATCTGAGAGAGCACCTACCGTAGTTCCTTTAACAAGGACTGAAGCCCCAGGTAACGGCTGTGATGTATCTCCATCCAAAACTTTACCCGTCACTTCTTGGGCAAAAGTTGCATTTGAAAGCCCCAAAAATAGCATCAAAAGCATTAAGTAATTTTTAATCATAATATTTAAGTTTTAATTAGTTTCACCAAAGAAACAACAATTAATTACAATATCTTCAACAAAAAAGATATAAATACATATCATCTATATCTTTTTTGTTAAAAAAAATATAATTTTTTTAAGCTCTGTTTTTTAGAATGTTTAACTCCTACACAAAATATAAATCTTAAATTTGCACTCAATTATTTAGTCATAAAAAAAATGTATAGAAGTCATAATTGTGGCGAATTAAGAGCCACTCATAACAAGATAGAAGTTACACTTTCGGGTTGGGTGCAAGGGATAAGAGATAAAGGGTTTATGATATATATCGATTTACGAGATCGTTATGGCATCACTCAGCTTTATTTTGATGAAGAGCGTACATCCAAAGACTTAATGGAAAAAGCTCAAAAGCTTGGTCGTGAATTTGTAATACAAGTTAAAGGCACAGTGATTGAGCGTGCTTCAAAAAATCCTAATATTCTGACTGGAGATATTGAAGTTTTAGTTTCAGAGTTAAATGTATTGAACGCTTCTTTAGTTCCTCCTTTTACTATTGAAGATAAAACAGATGGTGGAGATGATTTACGAATGAAATATCGCTATTTAGATATTCGTCGTAATCCTGTAAAAGAAAGTTTAATATTTAGAGCAAAGGTAACTCAAGCTGTTAGAAACTATCTTTCTAATGATGGTTTTATTGAAGTAGAAACACCATACTTAATTAAATCGACACCAGAGGGTGCTCGGGATTTTGTTGTACCTTCTCGTATGAATGAAGGTGAGTTTTATGCTTTACCACAGTCACCTCAAACTTTTAAGCAATTGCTTATGGTTGGTGGCATGGATAAATACTTTCAGATTGTAAAGTGTTTTAGAGATGAAGATTTACGTGCAGATAGACAGCCAGAATTCACACAAATAGATTGTGAAATGGCGTTTGTGGAGCAAGAAGATATATTAAACGTTTTTGAAGGACTGACACGTCATTTACTTAAAGAAGTGAATGGTGTAGAAATTGAGAAATTCCCAAGAATGCTTTACGATGACGCGATGCGTTTATACGGAAATGACAAACCAGATATTCGTTTTGGGATGGAATTCGGCCAATTAAACGACGTTGCTCAACATAAAGAATTTGGAATTTTTAACAATGCGGAATTGGTTGTTGGTATTGCAGTTCCAGGAGGAAATAGTTACACAAGAAAAGAAATTGACAAATTAATCGATTGGGTAAAGCGTCCACAAGTTGGTGCTTTGGGAATGATTTATGCGCGCTGTAATGAAGATGGCAGTTATAAATCTTCGGTAGACAAATTTTTCGATCAAGAGGATTTAGCAAAATGGGCTGAAGTTACTGATGCTAAACCTGGTGATTTAATTTGTGTATTGTCTGGTGAAACCAATAAAGTAAGAGCACAATTAAGTGCTTTGCGTATGGAATTAGCAGAACGTTTAGGTCTAAGAGATCCTAAAGTATTCGCTCCACTTTGGGTTATCGATTTTCCATTATTGGAGTTAGATGAAGAAACAGGTCATTATCATGCCATGCACCATCCGTTTACATCTCCGAAACCTGGTCAAATAGAATTATTAGATAGTCAACCAAGTGAAGTAAAAGCAAATGCATACGATTTAGTTTTAAATGGAAACGAAATAGGTGGTGGATCAATAAGAATTCACGATAAAGCAACACAAGCCATAATGCTGAAACATCTTGGTTTCTCGGAAGAAGAAGCTAGAGCTCAATTTGGCTTCTTAATGGATGCTTTTGAATATGGCGCACCTCCTCATGGAGGATTAGCTTTTGGATTAGATAGACTTGTTGCGATTTTAGGCGGACAAGAAACGATTAGAGATTTTATAGCCTTCCCAAAAAATAATTCTGGTAGAGACGTTATGATTGATGCACCTGCTCCAATTGATGACGAACAACTTAAAGAATTGAGTTTAAAACTGAATTTAAAATCATAAATTATTAAATCCTGCTTCTTGCAGGATTTTTTAGTAATTTTATAGAATGTCTTTAAAATCTAAAAGTCTATTTCGCAAATTCTTAATTTGGAGATACAAACATATTTCTGAGCGACAATTTGTGTTTATACTTAGTGTTTTAGTTGGATTTTTAGCCGGAATGGGTACTGTTTTACTTAAAAACTTAACACATTATATTCGCCTTCTTTTAGATCTAGATTTTTTTAAAGATTACAAAAATTCATTATACTTTATTTTCCCAATAATTGGACTATTTTTAGTTTATGTCATTAAACAAGCTTGGTTAAAAAAACATATTGGTCATGGCATTTCATCTACACTTTATGCCATATCAAAGCTTGGTGGTATAATTCCGAAATATAATATTTATGCAGGTTTAATTACAGCTCCCCTAACTGCAGGTTTTGGTGGGTCTGTTGGATTACAAGGTCCAGCCGTTAGTGTTGGTTCTGCGCTTGGATCTAATGCAGCGCGGTTTTTTCATATGAACCAAAAAACACGAATGCTTTTAATTGGTTGTGCGGCAGCTGGTGCAATGGCATCTATGTTTAAAGCTCCAATTGCTGCTATCATTTTTGCCGTAGAAATATTCAGTTTAGATATTGCTTTCACCTCATTAATACCACTGTTATTAGCATCTGTTTCTGCTGTGGTTACGTCGTATTTTTTTCTTGGGACTGATATTTTACTTCGTTTTGAATTAACTGATAAATTTCAAATTAATGATATTGGTTTCTACATTATTTTAGCACTTATCACTGGTCTAGCATCAGTATATTTTTCTAAAGTCTTTTTTGCTATTACCAATTTTTTTAAACAATTTAAAAGTCGTGCAAAACGATTACTAATTGGTGGATTAGCTATTGGAGCAATACTGTATTTTATTCCCGCCTTGTATGGTGAAGGTTATGGTCTTATGAATAATTTACTCAAAGGTGATCATTTATCAGCTATAGGTAAAGCTCCTTTTAATTTAGATTTATCTAATATTTGGATTGTTATCGTTCTACTCTTAGGTATTGCTATTTTTAAGGCAATAGCCATGACAACCACCTTTGGAGCTGGCGGAGTTGGTGGTGTCTTTATCCCAACACTTGTTATGGGAAGTACACTTGGAAATGCTTTTGCAAAAGTGATTAATAATATTGGTTTAGATTTTCATGTATCAGAATCTAACTTCACGCTTATTGGTATGACCGGCTTAATGGCAGGTGTTTTACATGCTCCATTAACTGCGATTTTTTTAATTGCTGAAATTACTGGTGGCTATGAACTTTTTGTACCCTTAATGCTAGTCTCTGCAATATCATTCTCAATCACAAAATATTACACTTCGCATTCTATATACACATTAAAACTTGCTCAACGTGGAGAATTAATGACGCACGATAAAGACAAAAACGTCCTTATGGTATTAAACATTGATAAAATTATTGAAACTGATTTTACTATATTAAAGCCAGACATGAAGCTTCGTGGTATTTTAAAAAACGCTGTATCAAAATCATCTCGAAACCATTTCCCAGTAGTAGATGAAGAAAATAGATTTCTTGGTGTTATTCGACTGGATGATATACGACACATAATGTTTGATCAAGACCTTTACGACAAAGTAGATGCATCTAGTTTAATGCATGGAAGTAAAGATATAATTACATATGAAAAAGATTCGATGAATGTAATTATGGATAAATTTAAGAAGAGTGGTGTTTGGAATTTACCTGTTATAAAAAACGGAAAATACCATGGTTATATTTCAAAATCTAAATTATTAACCGCTTACAGAGCACAATTGATTAATTTTACATCATGAAAGCAATCATTTGGATAACATTTTTAATCGCCTTTGGTTTAATCATTTCTGGACTCGTATTAGATGTTGATAATTCTAAAAAACTAGTTGGCTTTGGTGTTATTGGTTTATTTTTTGTGGTTTTTCCTTTATTCTCGTATTACAGATGGAAAGACAAAGACGTCAATGATTACATGCTCACACAGGAAAATCTCGATAAAATGCGTGAAAATCAAAAAGATAAAAAATACTAAAAATCAATATTTTTAAAAAAAAACAACTTATTAACAATCCGTGTTAATATATCACTTATCTTTGCACTTTAATTTATATTTATATTATAATGACTGGAACAGTTAAATTTTTCAATGATTCAAAAGGATTTGGATTCATTACCAACGAAGAAACAGGAAAAGACATCTTTGTACACGTATCAAACCTTAATGGCGTAGAATTACGCGAAGGTGACAATGTAGAGTACACAGAAGAAGAAGGAAGAAAAGGAATGGTAGCTGCAAACGTGCAGGTACTATAAGTATATATCTTACAAGTTTCAACGCTCAACTTTTAGTTGGGCGTTTTTTTATGCCTAATTTTTAGCTGTTGAGAATATTATTGGCAAATCACTTTTGACAATCTTCACAATATAATAAGGTTGTGTCATTACGGTTGTCGCCATTCCCTCTGGCGATTTACGGATAACATTTACTTCAATATTTTCAGAATTTGGATTAAAGTCCAAATCTAAACTGTGACCTCCTGAAGATTTCACAGAGTCAATAATGGCTATGACCGAATATATTGAAAAATCAATTTTTGATTCAGAAAAACTATCCGATACATTATTAACACTATTCATCTTTGCCAATAAATCTTGCCAAACACTTTCTTCTGTTATAACACTATTTTGAGCTTTAATTCCTTCTTCACCTGAACCATAAAGGTTGCCTTTGGCTATTAAAACAATATCCTCTTCTCCCATTTTTTCTTGATTATGTGTTGATTTGCAGTTTAATGCAAAGAGGAGTATTAAGGTTACGAAAATTTTATTCATCACAATGTTAGATTTTAATTCAAATTACGTTTTTCTATAAAAAACCGTTTCATTAATTCTGAAGATTCTTCAGCCAAAATTCCACTGACTACTTTCGTTTTTGGGTGAAGTTTGGTCCCCAAAGTTTTAAATCCACGATGTTCATCTGAAGCAGCATATACTATTTTAGAAATCTGACTCCAGTATAATGCGCCAGCACACATTTGACAAGGTTCTAAAGTTACATAAAGTGTACAATTGATTAAATACTTTCCACCAATAAAGTTTGCTGCAGAAGTAATGGCTTGCATTTCTGCATGTGCTGTGACATCATTCAATAATTCTGTAAGGTTATGCGTTCTAGCAATAATTCGGTCTTCAACGACAATAATAGCACCAACAGGAATTTCACCTTTATCAAAAGCGGCTTCAGCTTCCTGAAGTGCTTTTCTCATATAATATGTATCGTCAAATGGTTTAATCATAGTTGTAAAAGTATAAAAATCAATGAGAATAATAGACTTAGAAATATTTATCAATTGTCGTAGCTTTGTCTAATGTCAACAGCGTTATTAAAACATATCAATCTTCCTGAAGATTTGCGTCAAATCCAAGCGGATGACTTACCGTTCATAGCAAAAGAATTACGCGAGTTTATTATTAACATTGTTGCGACCAAAGAAGGTCATTTAGGTGCTAGTCTTGGAGTTGTAGAGTTAACCATTGCCCTGCACTATGTTTTTAATACACCTAAAGATTTATTGATTTGGGATGTTGGTCACCAAGCTTATGGACATAAAATACTCACTGGTCGTAAAGATATATTTGAAACTAACAGACAACTTGATGGTATAAGTGGCTTTCCAAAACGAAGTGAAAGTGAGTACGATGCCTTTGGAGTGGGACATTCATCTACCTCAATTTCGGCAGCACTTGGTATGGCAATTGCTTCACAAATTAAAGGTGAAGATAAACACCATATAGCAGTAATTGGAGATGCTTCTATTGCAAGCGGAATGGCTTTTGAAGGTCTAAATCACGCAGGTGTTACAGACGCAAATTTATTAGTTATACTTAATGATAATGCCATAGGCATTGACCCAAGTGTTGGAGCTTTAAAACAGTATTTAACAAACGTTAAAAAAGGTACCGAGAGGCAAGACAATATTTTTGAAGCTTTAAATTTTGATTATTCTGGACCAATAGACGGACACGATTTACCTTTGTTACTTTCGGAATTAGAACGACTAAAATCTGTAAAAGGGCCAAAGTTTTTGCATGTTATTACAACTAAAGGTAAAGGCTTAAAACAAGCAGAAGAGAATCAAGTTAAATACCATGCACCTGGAAAATTTAATGCTGAAACTGGTGAACTTCACCCAAAGTCTAATTATAGCAAGCAGCCACCAAAATATCAAGATGTATTTGGAGAAACCATAGTAGAACTTGCTTTAAAGAATGACAAAATTATTGGTATTACACCAGCCATGCCAACTGGTAGTTCTTTAAAAGATATGATGGAGGAGATTCCAGATCGTGCTTTTGATGTGGGCATTGCAGAGCAGCATGCTGTAACCTTAGCTGCTGGTATGGCAACTCAAGGTCTAATACCATTTTGTAATATCTATTCTACTTTTTTACAACGTGCATACGACCAAGTAATACACGATGTAGCTTTGCAAAACTTACCTGTTATTTTTTGTTTAGATAGAGCTGGATTAGTTGGAGAAGACGGAGCTACGCATCATGGAGTATATGATTTAGCATATTTAAACTGTATTCCTAATATGGTGATTTTTGCACCTAAAGATGCAATTGCATTACGTAATATAATGTACACGGCACAATTAGGAATTGATTTTCCGATTGCAATTAGGTATCCCAGAGGAAGAAGCCATCTTATGGATTGGAAAAAACCTTTTGAAGTTATTAAAATAGGAAAAGGAAAATGTCTTAAAAAAGGAAATAGAATTGCAATTCTAACAATTGGTACAACAGCAAAAACCATTAACGAAGTACTTAAATCTGTAGACCGAAAAGATGATATTGCACATTATGATATGATGTTTGTAAAACCTTTAGATAAGGATTTATTACATAATATATTTAAAAAACACGATGCAATAATTACTATTGAAGAAGGAACTGTAATAGGAGGTTTTGGCAGTTCAATATTAGCATTTGCTAATACAAACGACTACAAACAGAAAGTAGTAACGCTTGGTATTGAAGATAAATTTATAGAACAAGGCACTGTTACCCAATTAATGCAAATGCAAAAATTAGATGTTTTATCTATAATAAAAGAAATTGAAAATTTATTCTTCTATATCGTTGATCGCTAGATCAGACTGATCTTCAACCTGCTCTACTTCAATTTTTTCATAAGTAGACTGAACTTCATTTGTGCTTGAAATATCATCGATCATTAACAGGCATGTTACAACAACAAAGAATATAACTAAGCCACCTAGAATATTATTTCTCATAAGTAGGATATTTTAAAATTGATTAGAGTGTAAATAAACACAAAATATCGTTTAAAAACAAATTTATTCGACAAAATGTATAAAACTATAAAATATTACCCTTCAATTTTTGATGTAATAACATTGCATTAGTATCTGATAATTTAGATATATATAAGCAAACAGCTAATAGATTATGGTAAAGAGATGTGCTTTCTATTTTAACCGTTTCTGGCAATATATTTAGTAATAACTTATCGTAATTAGAAATATTGCCTTCAAAATGATTAAAAGCCATTTTACCATAAGCAATCAGTAATTGATTCAAAATCTCATATCCAGCAATTTCCTTATTAATTACTTCTTTTGAGCGGTAAACATTCTTTATGCTGATATCAATAATATCTTTAATTTGTGCTTTATATTGACTAACATCTAATAAAGCAGTTTCAAAGTTGCCTTCTAATATTGCATCTTCATGCTTCATAAATAAAGAAGCGGCTTCATCAATTAATGTTCCTATTGCCAATGCTCGCAAATAACTTATTCTATCTTCAGTTGTTTTTAAGGCGTTATAATTATTTGTTTTTATTTTATCTCTAACCAAGTTAATTAAATACTCTAATGCATATTCTTCTTGAATAAGCCCTAGGTTAATACCATCTTCAAAATCAATAATGGTATAACAAATATCGTCTGCAGCTTCTACTAGGAATGCTAAAGGATGTCTTTGAAAGCTTAAATATTCATTACTTCGCTTTGTTAAACCCAATTCTGTAGCAACATCTTTAAACATATCTTTTTCACTTTGAAAAAAACCATATTTTTTATCTACAACGTGATTGGTTGGTTTTTTAGGTAAAGATTCTTTTGGGTATTTCATAAATGCTCCTAAAGTTGCATAACTTAAACGCAATCCGCCTTCTCTACCTTCTCTACTTTCCGTAAGGATTTTAAAACCATTCGCATTCCCTTCAAAATCACAAAGATCTTGGTACTCCTTATCCGTTAAGTGTTTTTTGTAATGAGCTCCATCTCCAACCTTAAAATAAGCTCCGATTGCTTTCTCTCCCGAATGCCCAAAAGGTGGATTGCCTATATCGTGCGCCAAGGCAGAAGCAGCTACAATAGCTCCAAAATCATTCATCGTATAGCCATGTACACTTTCTAAATGTGGATGCTTTTCTAATAGTAATTGACCGACTTTTCTTCCTAAAGATCTACCAACAACACTAACTTCTAAACTATGCGTTAACCGCGTATGCACAAAATCGGTCTTAGATAATGGCACGACCTGTGTTTTGTCTTGAAGTCCTCTAAACTCAGAAGAAAAAATAATTCGATCATAATCAACCTCAAAGCCCAAACGAGTTTCGTCTTGTTCTTTTCTTAGTCTTTTATTGGTATCGCCAAAGCGTTTTAAGGATAGTAGTTGTTCCCAGTTCATGGTTTAAATCTTAGAACATGCAAGATAGATAATTTGCTATAGAATTGATTATAAAAAACTTAGTTAGATATTACAAATCTCTATGTTATGTAAATGTTTCCTTAATGTCAATTGACATAATATTGAGCTAACAGTAAACTAACCATTTGATTACAAATCTTTAATTTATGCATAACCTACAAATAGGATTATCACAGTTTCTTTGCATCACAATACAAAAAAAAACAAACTGTATATTAAAATTGAAATCATGAAAAAATTACTTTTAATCGCATTATTAGCTTCTACACTAGTATTTACTGGATGTTTTAAAGACGATGACACTCCTATTATTATTGAAGAAACTACAATAATTGTAAATGATCCAGGAAATGGTGGAGAAGAATGTCCTGTTATTACTGTTACTGGTGCAATTTCTGCAAGTACTACTTGGACTTCTGATATCATATACCAATTAAACCAAAAAGTTGTGGTTTCTGAGGGTGTAACACTTACAATAAACCCTGGAACTATTATTAAAGGTTCTGCAGGTACAGGTTCTTTAGCTTCTGCTTTAATTGTTGCAAGAGGTGCAACTTTAAATGCTCAAGGTACTTCTGACCAACCTATTATTTTTACTTCTACAAGTGATAACATTATATGTGGTGAAACTGCCGGAACTAACTTAGACCAAAATGATAGAGGTCTTTGGGGTGGTTTAATCGTTTTAGGTAATGCTCCTTGTTCATTCTCAGGAGATATTACTGAAGCACAAATTGAAGGAATTCCTGCTGATGATACATTTGGCCTTTACGGTGGAACTGATGATGCTGATAGTTCTGGTAGCTTAGAATATATTTCAATACGTCATGGTGGAGCTTTAATTGGTGAAGGAAATGAAATCAATGGTTTAACATTAGGTGGTGTTGGTACTGGTACTTTAATAAATAACATAGAAGTTGTCGCAAACGTTGATGATGGTGTTGAATTTTTTGGAGGAACAGTAAATGCTTCAAACTTATTAGTATGGGCTCAAGGTGATGATGCTTTAGATATTGACCAAGCGTATTCTGGTACAATTGATAATGCTGTTGTTGTTTTAGGTGACTTCTCTGATCATGCTTTCGAGGTTGACGGTCCTGAAGGAACAGCTACTGGTTCATTTACTATACAAAACGCAACAATCATTGGTAACTTAATTACTGAAAATGGTGAGTATGCTGATTATAGAAGTAATGCAATGGGTGCTACAAATAATGTTTATGCTTATGGTTTTAAAGACTCTTCTGATGTTGAGTTAGACAACGATGGTGTAGCTACAAATTACAATGATGGCTTATTAACGTTTGGTGCATGGGAAGTTGTATTACCAACTGGTGTCGCTAACGTTGAAGATATCTTTGTAAATAAAGCCGATACAGTATCTGTAACTGGATATGGTTCTAATGCAACTGCTGTTACTGAAGGTGCACAAACTGTAGGAGCAACAACATCTAACCTAAGCTGGACGTATGCAAATACAGCTGCTGGATTAGGTTTCTAAAAAACACTTTTAAATACATTAAACCCAACACATACCTAGTAAGTGTTGGGTTATATAAAATTTTATATGAAAAATATAAAAAACGTTTTAACTTTTGTTTTCATTCTAGTCAGCAGTTTATCCTTTGCACAAGGAACTATTGCAGGTAATGTTATAGACGGAGAGTTTAATGAACCAATGGCTTTTGCAAGCATAGTTGTAAAAGGAACTTCAATAGGAGTTAGTTCTGATTTTGAAGGTAAATATGAACTTGAGTTAGAAGAAGGTACTTATACGTTAGTCTTTTCATTTATTGGATATGTAACTCAAGAAATAACAGGAGTAGTCATTAATACTAACGAAGTCACATCTTTAGATGTTGTATTAGAAACTAACTCATTAGATACTGTTGTTATCACCTCTTCTTCTAAACGAAATACTGAGAACTCTGTATTGAACATACAAAAGAAATCAGTTGTAGTATTAGACGGTTTATCTGCTCAAGCCATAAAAAGCTCTGGGGCAAGTAATGTTGCTAGCGCAGTGAAAAGCGTTCCTGGAGTTTCTATTCAAGGCGGTAAATACGTGTATGTTCGTGGATTAGGTGATAGATACACTAAATCTATTTTGAATGGCATTGATATTCCTGGTTTAGATCCAGATAGAAATACAATACAAATGGATTTATTTCCAACTAACATTTTAGATAATATAATTGTATTAAAGTCTGCTTCTGCAGAATATCCTGCCGATTTCACTGGTGGTATCGTTAACATTGTAACAAAAGATTTTCCGACTAAACCAGAATACACACTTTCTTTTGGAGCGGGTTACAATCCAGATATGCACTTTAATGACAAGTATTTAACTTCAGTGGGAAGTGATACTGATCTTTTTGGTTATGATGATGGTACAAGAGATATGCCAATACACAGATACCAGCAAATACCTGGTACATTTGAAGACAAATTATTATTAACATCACTTACAAATAGGTTTAATAAAGAATTAAAAGCTAAACAAGAATCTAGTGGAATGAACTATGATTTTGGTTTTACTCTTGGTAACCAATACGATTTAGGTGATAACAAAATAGGTTATCAAGCTTCGTTATCATACAAAAATGAAACTACTTTTTATGAAAACAGGCAAGATGGTGCTTATGTTAAGAATAATTCAAATTCATCAGATAATGATTTAAATTTCGTATTAGCCTCAGATGGTTCTGAAGGTATAAATAACGTTATACTTAATGGAATGTTAGGGTTAACATTCAAAACAGACTTATCTAAATTTAAGGCTAATGTGTTACACATTCAAAACGGAGAATCTTCTGCTGGTTTCTTTGACCAAGTTATATCTCAAGATGGTGTTGGAGGTGGATTAGAGCCATTAACAAAAAATGCTATCACCTATACAGAACGTTCAGTAACAAATTTATTATTATCAGGTAAACACCGTATAAGTGGTGATGATAAAGCGTTTAATTTAGAATGGAAATTATCGCCTACTTTTTCTAAGGTAATGGATAAAGATCATAGAATCACACCATTACAACAATCTGATAATGGAGATTCATTTATTAGTCCATCGGCTTCAACATTTCCTATTCAATTATGGCGAAATTTAATTGAAGAAAGTTGGTCTGGGAAGGTAGATTTAGATAGAACTATTGATCTTTTTGGAAGACAAGCGAAACTTAAGTTTGGTGGTGCTTACACCTACAAATTTAGAGATTTCAGTATTGACGATTACACGTTTAACATACAAGGAGACGATTCATTTATTGCAGATGGTAATGTGAATAATTTACTGGCTACTGAAAATTTATGGAACCCAACCACTGACAATGGTACATTTCTCGTATTTGGTGATCAGTTTAATCCAAACGATGCATACGAAGGTGAACAAGGTATTGCAGCAACATATTTTTCTGCAGAATTTAATTTATCGGAAAACTTTAAAACTGTTTTAGGCCTAAGAACTGAATATTTCAATTCTTATTACACAGGTCAAAACAATTCAACGACTTTCGATAGAGAATTAATTTTAGACGAGTTTGATTTCTTCCCATCTGCAAACTTTATTTATGCCGTAAGTGATAACTCTAATATAAGAACATCATTCTCACGCACTACTGCTAGACCATCTTTTAAAGAAGCTTCTGTTGCACAAATATTTGACCCAATTACAAACCGATTGTTTATTGGTAACATTGATTTAGCACCAACTTATGTCAATAACTTTGATTTAAGATATGAGCGATTTGGAGATGAAGGACAAATGTTTGCAATAAGTGGGTTTTATAAAGATTTTACAGATCCTATTGAGCAAGCATTCTTTTTACAAGCTCCTACTCAGTTAACTGTTGATAATTTAGGTAATGCAACTGTATATGGAGTAGAGTTTGAATTAAGACAACGTTTAGGATTTATTTCTGAAGGCTTAAATAATCTTAAATTAAACGCAAACGTTTCTTTGATAAAGTCAGAATTAACAATGTCTGAGGCTGAATTTGAGAGCCGTACACTTGCTGCAAGAGATGGTGAAACCATTGAACATGATAGAGATTTACAAGGACAAGCACCATATCTTATCAATGTTGGTTTAGATTACAACGATTCTGATAAAGGATTTCAAACTGGTTTATTTTATAATGTACAAGGATCTACTTTAGAAGTTGTTGGTATTGGTTTACTTCCAGATGTATATACTCAGCCATTTAATAGTTTAAACTTTACGATGAACAAATCATTTGGAGAAGACAAAAATTCTTCAATAGATTTAAAAGTTGTAAATATATTAGGTAGTACTAGATTAAGCGAATACGAATCTTATCGTACAAATAATGAAACTTTCTCATTAAGAGATCCAGGTATGGAAATATCGTTAGGCTATTCATTTAAATTTTAAGGACATTTACAAATTAGCTATAAGAAAAAAGGCTTTCCGTACGGGAAAGCCTTTTTATATTTTTAATTTCTTAATTATCTATTTCTAACGGCAACTTTGGTTTTATTATCCCATTTGTTCACACTAACAATTTTAGAATCAGCGTAATCTACTTCTTTTAAAGAATCTCCTTCCCAGAAAAACCATTTCCCAACTTTTTTACCAGCATCATAAGTACCTAAAGCTACTTTATTACCATCTACATCAAAACTTGCCCACTCTCCATGTATTATCCCATCTGCATTAAATGCACCTGTTTGTTGAACTTCACCATTGTCGTGGAAATAAGTTACTAAAGTTATATCACCTTTCTCTTCTAAGGTTGGTTCTTTTTTATCTTGAGCGTATGTAAAGCCAACACACAACACAACTATTATTATAACAATCTTTTTCATGTCTATTTGGGTTTTAATTAATGCTTACTAAACAAATATAACTTTTAATTTACATTTAAGCAACATTTTCGTAACATTTACTTAACATTCACTTAACATTACAGATGTACCAACATGTTTTATAGCAACTTACAACAATTTCGCATTTAACAGATTAACCTTAATACATAGATAATATTTACGAAACACTCACATTACTAATAATATGCATATTTGCAAAGTGTTATTAATAACACTATTAGTATTTCATAACTTTTGTAAGTTTTTGTCGACTGAATAATTATGAATTCTAATGAGGCTGCTTTTATAAGCAGCCTTTTTATTTATTAAAGATAAACCTAAATTAATACTTAGGAAACATTCACTTAACAATTGTTTTGGTTATTTGCAGTCGACAAAAACTTATAATAATGAAATTAAAAATTACATTAATTGCTGTTGCAATTTTAAGCCTTACATCACTTAACGCACAAGAAATAAGTGACACATCGTTTGGCAAAGGTTTAATCAATTTTGTAGCAAAAGATAGTTCTTTTAGCGTAAAATTTGCACCACGTTTCCAAGTACGTTCAATGTCATCATGGAATCATGATGGTAACCAATACGGAAGTCCAGACCACAACTTTATTGTTCGAAGAGCCCGTTTAAAATTTGATGGTTTTGCTTATAGCCCAAAACTTAAATATAAATTAGAATTAGGTTTATCTAACAGAGATATTTCTGGTTCAAGTGAATTTAACAGAAATACACCTCGTTATATTTTGGATGCTGTAATTATGTGGAATTTTGCTGGTAATTGGGAATTATGGGCAGGACAAACTAAACTTCCAGGTAATGTTGAGCGTGTTGTTTCTTCAGCTAATTTACAATTGATTGATCGTTCTTTATTAAATAGTCGTTTTAATATTGACCGTGATTTAGGTGTTCAATTACGTCACAAAACAAATTTAGGCGGTGATTTTTTAATGCGTGAAAAATTTGCGGTGTCGCAAGGCGAAGGTCGCAATGTTACAGAAGGAAATGAAGGCGGTTTACAATATACAGCACGTTTAGAATTTTTACCATTTGGAACATTTAAGTCGAAAGGCGATTATTTTCAATCTGATTTAAAACGTGAAGAAAATCCAAAGCTAATGGTTGGCTTTACTTATAATTACAACCAAGATGCTGTTAGAGAAAGAGGATTTGCTGGTGATTATATGATTAGAACTGATGGTTCAATTTACGAAACTGACCAAACTACCGTTTTCGCTGATGCCATGTTTAAGTATAACGGATTTTCGTTTATGGGAGAATATGCAAAGCGTACAGCCGATGATGAAGTTGCAACAGAATTAAATGGATTCACTCCTACTGGTGATGTTGTATTAACAGGAAACGCATTAAACCTGCAAGCTGGTTATTTGTTTAAAAACAATTACGAAATAGCTGCACGTTTTACTACTCTAGACTATGAAAATATAACTGGTGCTTTACCAACAGAACAATATACTTTAGGTGTAAACAAATTTGTTGTTGGTCATAAATTAAAAGTACAGTCCGATATTAGCTACACAACTTTAGACGGAAATGAAGATAACATTACATTTAGGCTGGGATTTGATATTCATTTTTAAAAATAACAATTAGATAACATTTCATTCAAATAGACTAAAGATATTTGCAAACTTATTTTAAATAAAACTTATGGATAATATTTACTTATTAATGTTAATTGCTATTACTGTTTTAGCTGTTGCTGACATTATTGTTGGCGTCAGTAATGATGCTATCAACTTCCTAAACTCGGCGATTGGTTCTAAGGCCCTTTCGTTGCGAACAATTATGATTGTCGCTAGTTTAGGAATTTTTATTGGTGCCGTATTCTCTAGTGGTATGATGGAAGTGGCAAGGAAAGGTATTTTTGTTCCTGCTCAGTTTGAATTTGGCGAGATTATGCTAATTTTTATGGCTGTTATGATTACAGACATTTTGTTGTTAGACTTCTTTAATACGCTCGGATTACCAACATCAACTACTGTTTCCATAGTATTTAACTTATTGGGAGCTGCAGTAGTAATGTCGTTAATAAAAATTAGCCATTCCGACTCGCATACTTTCTCGGATTTAGGAACTTTTATAAATACTGAAAAAGCAATAGAAATTATATCGGGAATTTTACTATCCGTTGTCATTGCATTCTCTGTTGGTGCATTGGTACAATGGGTGTCTAGACTTATTTTTACATTTAACTATGAGAAAAAGATAAAGAACTTTGGGATTGTTTTTGGTGGTGTAGCATTAACTGCTATTACGTATTTCATTTTCCTAAAAGGTCTAAAAGGAACACCATATTATAAAGAACTAAAAAGTGTAGTAGAAGGGAATGAAATTTATATAATACTAGGAAGTTTTATTTTCTGGACTTTGTTTTCATTCGTATTTGAGAAACTAACCAAAAAAACCGTTTTACTTGTTGTAATCGCTATAGGAACTTTTGGATTGGCATTAGCATTTTCCGGAAATGATTTAGTAAACTTTATTGGTGTGCCTATGGCAGCTTATCACTCATACGAAGCTTGGGTTGCTGGTGGAATGGACGTTACCATGTCAATGGCGGTCTTAGAGAAAAAAGTGCCAGCTGAACCTTATTTATTATTTATAGCAGGATCCATAATGGTATTAACATTATGGTTTTCTAAAAAAGCAAAAACTGTTGCAGAAACAGAATTAAGCCTATCACGACAAGGTGATACTCACGAAAAATTTGAACCTAATCGACTTTCTAGAGCGATTGTAAAAGGAACAACACAATTATCTAATTACTTTGGTGTTATAGTACCCGAATCAATTCAAAAAAGTGTAAGCAAGAGTTTTGAAAAACCAAACTTTGTGATGACCAAAGATCAAAGTATCGATGCACCTGCATTCGATATGATTCGTGCTTCGGTTAATTTAATGGTAGCAGGAGTATTAATCGCAATTGCTACTTCAATGAAGTTACCACTATCAACAACTTACGTTACATTTATGGTTGCCATGGGTACATCTTTAGCAGATCGTGCATGGGGAAGAGAAAGTGCTGTATATCGTGTTGCTGGTGTATTGAATGTTATTGGCGGTTGGTTTGGTACTGCTATAGGAGCATTTGTTGCTGCAGGTATTGTGGTCTACTTGATTAACTGGAATCCAAAAGTTATAATACCAATATTACTTTTATTAACGGCTCTTTTATTGTACAGAAATTACATCTCTCATAAGAAAAAATCTTCAAAGATTGTTGACGAAGACAGTCTTACAAAAGCAGAAAGCAGCTCTATACAAGGTGTTATTCTTGAAAGTGCAAATAACATGTCTAATGTAGTGAAACGTACTAATAGAATTTACTCAAATGCTATTGTTGGACTTGCTAGACAAGATTTAGCTTTACTTAAAAAGAGTAAAAAACAAGTCATAAAGTTAACCGAAGAGGTTGATGACTTGCGTGATAATGTGTTCTATTTTATTAAAAATCTAGATGAATCTAGTTTAGCGGCAAGTGATTTTTATATTAATATTTTAGGCTACCTTCAGGATATGACGCAATCTTTAGAATATATATCTAAAGTAAGTTACAAGCATATTAATAACAATCATAAAAAACTTAAGTTCAGCCAAATAAAAGAACTAAAAGAAATTGATGATAAATTGGAGGTTTTATTTGAAGACACTAGAGTTGCCTTTAAGTCTGAATCGTTCGAACAAATAGGTGCCATTTTAAATGAAAGAACTGAAGTTTATAAACTTGTAAAAGATAAAATTAAGAAACAAGTTGCACGTACTAGAACGGAAGAATCAAGTCCTAAAAATACAACACTATATTTCAGCGTGTTATTAGAAACTAAAGACTTAATTAAATCAACAATGAGTTTATTAGAAGAATATCATAACTCTTTTGATAGCACAGTAGAGCCTGCAACAATTGATGTTGTAGAGGAAATTGTTGAAAAACCAAAATCTTCAGAAAAAGAAGAATAAGTAATTTAAACATATAATGTATTAAAAGCCATCATTAATAATGATGGCTTTTTTATTACGTAAATTTTATAAGCAGAAATCCTAATAAGGCACCAATAATAATTGTCCAAATTGTACTAATCTTGGTTTTAAAAGTTAACAATACAGCAATTAATGCAATTACAATACCTTGCCATTCTACAAAGGTTTCTTTTGCCATTATAATTAAAACCGCCAGCATAATGGCAACTGCTGCTACATTAACAGAATCTAAAAAGTAACGTAAAATTACTGACTTCCGCATTCTTGGAATAAACGGATTTAGAATAAGTACAAATAAAAAGGACGGTAAAAATATTCCTGTTGTGGCTACTAAGGCTCCTGTAAATCCAGAAAGTTGATATCCAATAAAGGTTGAGGTAGATAAAACTGGTCCAGGTGTAAATTGCCCTATAGCAATAGCGTCTATTAATTCTGCTCTTGTTAATAATCCTCTAGTAACCAATTCAGCATCTAGATATGCAAAAAGCACATAACCACTACCATATAGAATAGCTCCTACTTTTAAGAAAATTAAAAACAGTTTTATAGTAGTGATTTTTGCAATAGATGTATTAATCCCAACAATTAATAGGAATGGAGATATAGAATTAAATTGAGATACCGATTTAGACTTAAAATAAAAATACAACATCCCAATTACACCAGCTGCTAACAATGCAACGATTTCATTAACTCCTAATAGACTGACTATTAATACTAATACACCAAGAACAATAAGCTCTGTACTTTTAAAGGCCTTTTTACCCAGTTTTAAAATTGCACTTAAAATAATCGCTAAGACAGCAGGTTTAATACCATAAATAAACGGTTCTACTTCTGGAAGTTGACCATATTCTACATATAAATATGCTAATATTGCTGTAATAATTGTTGCCGGAAAGATAAAAGCAATACCAGCTACAAAGAGTCCGGCTTTACCTGCTCTTTCGTAACCACAGTGCATCGTCATTTCAGTAGAATTTGGTCCTGGAATAAGATTGGTAGTACCAATAAGATCTAGAAAATAATCTCTTGTCATCCATTTGCGCTTATCAATGATTTCATCTTCCATCATTGCAATATGAGCCGCAGGACCACCAAAAGCAAAACAACCTAATTTAAAAAAAACCTTTGCTACTTCAAGCAATTTCTGATTTATACCCACGAGGAAACATTTTGGAAAATTATTCATTATCTTCTAAAATTGAATCCTTATTACCATATAACAATTCGGCCACTTGAATCAATTTTTTAATCATATCATTCACATTGGTATAATCATTAAATAGGGAAGATGCCATTTCTGCAGTAATTAAATCCTTTCTAATAAGTCTATCAATAGAGCTATTACTGTGTCTGATATTATCTTTAGCTTCTTGTTTTAACAATGCTAATTTTTCAGCATATTTTTCAGATTCATCTTCAGTTCTAAATAAATGAATGACGCGAAGTACTTTTGTTACCTTTTTTCTGAAAATATCATATTCATTTGACAAATATTTGTTTTCAGAATTTAATGCCATAGTTACATTTTTATTTAATTCCTTAACATCTTTAATAATTTCAACCATTTTGCGGTTTGCAATCTTTATTTCTGTAACTGTGTCATTTTGCCTTTTATTCAGTTTAAACGTATTTTGAATCGTTGTTGCATATCTAATAATTTCCCCATAAATGGTTTTAACCTTACTATAGTAAAGTTCTTCTATATCAATCTGCATGTCCTCTGTGGACTTTTCAATTATTTTCTTGATTTTTAAATCTGATTTAATATCTCCTCTATGAATGTTCAGTCCATGTGCAACTATTTCAAAAATGGCCTTTTTATATAAATATTTCGATTCTTTTATTAATGCCGAAATTGTAGCTCCCGGAAATTCTAAAACAGATTTAACTAAATACTTAGGCTCATCAATATCTTTTTCTTCTAATTTTTCTTTTAGTACTTTTATTAAGAATGCTTCTAATTTTTTAATAAAAGGAATCATAATTACAACTCCGATAACATTAAAAATAGTGTGAAACAAAGCTAATTTTAGCGTGTAATCTGTTTGAGAAATACCAAATGTATCAGACATTCCATTCACTAATCTTGCCAACGGAAAAATAAATGCTAAAGCAACAACTCCTGTTGTAACATTAAAGATTAAATGTGCTCCTGCTAATCTTTTACCGGCAATATTAGAACTCAATGAACCTAAAACTGCTGTAATTGTTGTGCCAACATTTGCTCCAATGGCGAGAGCTAAAGCATTTTCATATTCAATCTGACCAGCTGACAAGGCTGTTAGAATTAAGGCTAATGTAGCACTACTCGATTGTAATACTGTTGTAATTAATATTCCTAATCCTGTATAAACTATTACACCTAAAATGCCTGTCATTGCATATTCAGTAAGATCGATATATTCTTTAAATACATCAAAACCTTCTTTCATGTAATAAATACCTAAGAAGAAAAACCCTAATCCAGCTAAGACATTCCCAATTCCTTTTAAGGATTCTCGTTTTTGAAAAGAAAAAATTAATCCAAATATTAACATTGGCATTGCCAACGCAGAAATTTTAATTTTTAATCCAAAACCAGCTACTAACCAAGCTGTTGCAGTTGTACCAATATTAGCTCCGAAAATTAATCCAATTCCGCCAGCTAAACTTATTAAACCTGCACTTATAAAAGATATTGTGATAACCGAAACTAGAGAACTTGATTGGATTAAAGCTGTAACCAACGCACCTGCTGAAATACTTTTATATAATTTATCCGTAGCTTTATTAAGAATATTCTGTAAAGGTCCTTTTGTAAATACTCTAAACCCTTCTTCTAGCATAATCATACCAAAAAGTAGGATAGCAACACCCGCAGAAATCGTTTTAAAATTAGGGTTAAAATAAAGTACAAAAGCTAAAAGAATTAGCAAAACGTAGAATAAAGTCTTTCTTAGCATGTCTTTAAATAAAAGCGTGGAACAACTGTTATAATAAACAAATGTAAAAAGTAATGTTTACTAATATATACAATGGTATTTAATTTTTACTTTTTGTTTTCTTCAAGTAAAGAATCTTTAATCCCATACAACAACTCAGCAACTTCTATTAGCTTTTTTATCATATCATTTACATTGGTATAATCATTAAATAATGATGATGCAGATTCTGCGGAAATTAATTCTTTTCTAATGAGTTTATCTATTGATTTATTACTTTTTCGGATATTTTCTTTGGCCGCTTGCTTTAATTCAATAAGCTTTTTTTCATGTTTTTTTGTGTCCTCACCTTTTCTAAACATATAAATAACTCTAAGTACTTTTGCTACTTTTTTTCTAAATCCATCGTACTCCTTTTTTAAATGCTCATTATTACTAGCCAAGGCTAAAGAAACGTTTTTGTTTAGCTCTTTTGCGTCTTTTAGAATTTCAACCATTTTTCTATTGGCAATTTTAATTTCAGAAACGGTTTCTATCTGTTTTTTATTAAAATTCAAAGTGTTTTGAGCTGATGTCGCATATCTAATAATTTCGCCATATATGTTTTTAACTTTTGTGTAATACAATTCTTCAACATCTGCTTTAAAATCTTCTTGAGAATCTTTTACTATCTGCATAATTTTAATATCAGATTTAATATCCTCTCTATGTATACTAAGTGCATGTGCTACAATTTCAAAAACTGGTCTTTTAAATAAATATTTAGACTCTTTGATTAGCGAAATTATCGCAGTTTCAGGATATTTTAAGGCTTCTTTACTTAAGTATTTTGGTTGATCAATTTCTTTTTCTGGAAGTAATCGTTCTGGCACCATTTTTTCAACAATCTTGGCAATTGGATTAATAAACCATACTAATAAAAAGGTATTGAATATATTAAATGTAGTATGAAACAATGAAATCGCTACCGGAATTGCAGCTACCTCAACATAAGGTGATTGCGATCCAAATTGCAATGACAACCAACTAACAAATTGTAAAAATGGATAAAACAAAATAAGCATCCATAGTACTCCTAATAAATTAAAAATGAGATGTGCTCTTGCAGTTCTCTTTGCTTGATAATTTGCTACTATTGCTGCTAAATTAGCTGTAATTGTAGTTCCAACATTTTCACCTAATACCATAGCTGCAGCCATTTCAAAAGGAATCCATCCTTGAGCACACATTATTAAGGTTAATGCCATTGTTGCACTAGACGATTGAATTACTACAGTTAAAACCGTACCTAATAGTAAGAACAATAAAATAGAAACATATCCTAAATCCGTGTATTTAGACAAAAAAGAAAGAATTTCTGGATTATTTTTAATGTCTGGCATTGCATCTTTTAAAAACTGAATTCCAATAAATATCAAAGCAAACCCAATTATAAAAAGACCTATTTCTTTGGTTTTTTCCTTTTTTGCAAATGTGAAAGAGAAACCAAGTCCAACTAATGGTAAAGCAATAGCGCTCATGCTTACTTTAAAGCCTAAAATAGTAATTAGCCAAGCCGTAATGGTTGTACCTATATTTGCACCCATAATAACACTAATCGCTTCGGTTAGCGTCAGTAAACCAGCATTAGAGAAGCCAACAACCATTAATGTAGTTGCTGATGAAGATTGAATAACTGATGTAATTAAAAAACCTGTGGTAATACCAAAAACTCTATTAGATGTCATTGTGGCTAATATAGATCGCATCTTATTTCCTGCTAACTTTAAGAGTGCGTCGCTCATCACCTTCATTCCAAAAAGAAAGACTCCTAAGGCTCCTAATAGTTGCAATATCTCGACAAATCCGTATTCCATAGTAATAAATTAAAGAATTAAAATAATCTAAAGAACTTAGAATTAAAATTAATATAAATAAAATCTGAATTTTGTTTGCATTTCAACATCCAAAAGCAAACATTCATCGTATATGTTATAGAATTAATTAACTTAAAAACCAATCATGAAGAAAATTTCAATCCTATTAGTAACCGCAATTTTATTAAGCTCTTGTGTTTCAAAAAAGAAATACCTAGCCCTAGAACAAGAAAATGGCGAAATTAAAAGTGAACTTACCAAAACTAGAGTCGAAAAAGAAGACTTAGAAAACAAGTTTGCTGTTATAGAAAAGCGAGTGAGCGATTACAATTCTAAAATACAATCTTTAAATCAGGATGTTGAAGGATTATCTATAGAAAACAAAGCAAAATTTGAAGTTTCAAAAGATGGAACTGTAGCTTCTGGAGTAAGTAAAGAAAATATGCGTGCAACGCTTCAAAATATAGATCCTGAAAAATTGGCAGGTGCTAAGACATTAAAAGATTCTATGAATTTAGCTGTACAGCACAATTTAAGTAAAGCTATGAATACTGATGATCTTGAAGAAGACGAAGATATCGTAGTAGACATTAACGATACTGTAGTTATGATTTCTATTGCAGATGATATGTTATTTAACACAGCAAGTTATAGAGTAAGCAATAAAGCTGATAAAATTTTAAAGAAATTGGCAGATGTTATCAATTCTGAGCCTAGCTTAGATGTAATGGTTGAAGGTCATACAGATTCTAGAAGTATTAATACTGCGAAGATTTCAGATAACTGGGAATTAAGTGTTTTACGTGCAACTTCTGTTGTGAAAAAATTACAAAAACAATTTAAGGTAGCACCAGAACAATTAATAGCTTCTGGTCGTAGTAGTTACCAACCTTTAGTTGAAAACGATTCTCGTTCAAACCGTTCTAAAAATAGAAGAACACGCATTATTTTAATGCCAAATATAGATAAGTTCTTTGCGTTGATGGAGGCAAAATAATCCATAAACCTTTCTAAACTTATTAAAAAAGCATCCTCCCGTAAAGTTCGGCATTGGATGCTTTTTTTATTTCGTAATTTGTCGTCAATTATTTATATCTATGAAAACATATTTTTCTATTGTATTTGCTTTTTTTACACTTATTGGGTTTAGTCAGAATATTACCTCTGAGCAACTATTACAAAACGCTATCGATTATCACGATCCTAATGATAACTGGAGTACAATTAGAGCCGCTTTTACAGTTGTAATGACAACACCAAATGCGCCTAAACGTACTAGTCACATACGTATTGATTTAACTCGTGAGTTTTTTAGTGTAAAAGCAACTAAAGATACCGTAATCACTATATATTCTGTAATTAAAGGAAAATGTGGAATGGTTTACAATGGTAAGGATTTAGATAGTGTTTCAGCCAAAGCTTCGACAGGCTCAGCTGCCGAAAAAAACATGTCTTGCGAACGAGCGAAGCTTTACAAAAATTACTACACTTATCTTTATGGATTACCAATGAAACTTAAGGATTCTGGCACCAATCTTAGTGAAAAAGTCGAAAAAAGAACATTCAAAGGCAAAGACTATTTGGTTTTAAAAGTGACCTACGATGAAGCTGTAGGTAGCGACGTTTGGTATTTCTATTTTAATCCAACAACTTATGCTATGGAAGTCTATCAGTTTTTTAAAACAGATGATAATGGTAAAGAAAAACCAGATTCTGGTGAGTATATTTTACTTACTGAAGAAATGGACGTTAAAGGTGTTAAAATGCCCAAAGTTAGAGCTTGGTATTATAATAAAGATGATAAGTACTTGGGGACTGATACTTTGGTTGAGGGTTGAAATGAAATTAACTAATAATCAACTTGAAGAAGCTGCTTTTATTTTCGAAAAAGAAAATGAATATAAACATGGGGAATTTGAAAAAGAGGTCATAAAAAGGTCAAATCTATTACACTTATTGACTTCCGAATTAAAAACAATTATTGTTAATGGACTAAACTCAAATCTCTATACAGATTCTATAGAACGTGTCGGTGCTTATTGGGCTCTTTCAAAAACAAACGATAAAAGTCTTATACCTGAGTATAAAAATTGGTTGAAAAAAGAATTTAATCTTAAAAATGAAACTCCAATATTTCAAATTTTAATAGCTCTAGATAGATTTGAAGAACCAGCTTTTCATGAAAATCGCAATAGTAGATATTATGATCAAACAGAATTAAATTTTCGCGATGCTAAAAACTATTTAGACAACAACTAAAAAAGCACCTCAGAAACGAGATGCTTTTTAATTTTTAGATTAAGATTCCTTTTTGCAAAGGAATGTTTTACCCTTCACAACTAGCGCATTCTTTCTTTTGTTTGAATTTCTGTGCTGCATTCATACTATGCTGATAGTACAATGATTTAACACCTAATTGCCAAGCGGTAACATAAAGCTTATTTATATCTTTAACTGGCATATCTGGATGTACCATAATATTTAAAGACTGACCTTGATCGATATGATTTTGTCTATTTGCTGCCTGATATATAATCGTCATTTGATCGATTTCAGAATAGGTTTTAAAAACGTCTTTTTCCAATTCTGTTAATCCTTCTAAATGTTGTACTGAACCATCATAATCACGAATACTCTTCCAAACGTCAACAGTATCCATACCTTTTTCTATTAAAAGTGCTTTTAAGAAAGGATTTTTAATCGTCGTTTTAATTTTAGCGATATCCTTAACATAGCTATTAGACCATATTGGCTCAATACCTTGAGATACTTGTCCTAAGATAAATGCAGAAGATGTTGTTGGTGCCACTGCATTTAATGTAGCATTACGTCTACCATATCCTTTTAATACTTCTGGCTCTCCAAATAATGCTGCTAATTCTTCTGATGCTTTAACTGACTTCTCTTTAATAGTCTTAAAGATTTCACTGTTTAGGTTAAATGCTTCAGCACTATCAAATGGTAACATTTTAGATTGTAATAATGAATGCCATCCTAATGCTCCCATTCCTAAAGCTCTATTTTCTTTAGCGAAATTATAAGCTTTCTCCATAAACATGAAGGTTTGTCTATCATCTCTATCTGGAGAATCTCTATAAACTTCGAGCTTTGTTACAAATTCTTCTAAAACGGCATCTAAGAAATAGACCATCGTTTCAACTGCATCTGTATTTTTCCACTTATCGTAGTGTAATAAGTTTATTGAAGATAATACACAAACAAAAGACCATCTATCATTTGTTGGTAACATAATTTCTGAACACAAGTTACTTGCGTAAATCTCGTGCTTATTTTCTTGATAAACTTCTGGTGCTGTATTGTTCGCATTATCTTTGAAGAAGATATAAGGATATCCTATCTCACCTCTTCTTTGTAAAACTTTTGCCCAGATTGCTCTTTTTTCAGAATCTCCATCAATCATTTCTTGCATCCACTCATTACCAACAGTAACACCATGTGTTAACTCTTGGATTGGATTACCTTCTGTACCGATTTCTAAAAATTCGTTTATATCATTATGTTCTATTGGTAGGTATGGGGAAAAACGACCTCTTCTTACTGAACCTTGACTTACTACGTCAACCATTTTTTCAAATAATTGCATAATGTGTACTGCACCAGAAGATTCTCCGTTGTTTTTTACAGGTGCACCTCTATGACGAAGCTTACCAAAGTAACCAGAAGTACCACCTCCTAATTTAGACATCATTCCAACTTCTGATTGTGTGTAAAGTATATCACCCATATCATCAGAAATATGCGAACCAAAACAACTAATTGGTAATCCACGTTTTTTACCAAAGTTAGACCACACTGGTGATGCTAAAGAGTAATACCCTTCAGCCATATAGCCATAGAATTTATCTGCAAAACCATCTATTTTTAAGATTTTCTCTGCGTTATTTGCTATTTCTCTAATGCGTTGTTCAGGAGTAGTATCATCTGTAAGATAACCTGATGCCAAAAATTGACGACTATGGTCTGTTAACCATTTAATTTCTGGTTCTGCATTTGCCCCTTTAATGGCTTCTTTTCTGGCTTTTATTAATTCATCTTGAGGTGAAGTTTTTGTAGTTTGAGGGGTTACTACTTTGTTTTCGAGGTCTAAATTAGTGTTGTCGTTCATGGATTTAAAATAAGTCGTCGCTAGTTATACTTTTTGTTCTTTTGCTATAGTTAATAGAGCGTTTTACAAAGAAATCGCCGTGTTTAGTACCAATAATTTCATCATCAAACCACTCGGTTTGCTCTAACAAACTATTATCTACATCAAATACTTTGTCAATACCGATGCTTTCAAGGGAATTATTAAATCTTTGTTTTATAAATTCGTTAATCACGTTTTTAGGTAGGAAATCCAATTCGCCTGCTTCGAAAATCCAGTCGACAAGTTTACTTTCTGAACTAAACGCTTCTTCACATAGTTCTCTCACCAACATACTATGTTCTTCATCAAACCATGTTGGATTTTCATCCTTAATGATTCTAATAACATCTATACCGAAATCTCCGTGAATTTGTTCTTCTTTTGAAGTTGCTTCAACCACATTAGATACACCTTTAAGCATATTTTTATGCTTATTGAAAGCCATTATTATTAAAAACTGTGAAAACAAAGACACGTGTTCTATAAACAGTGAAAACAATAAAATAGATTCAGCATATTCTTTATTATCTTCACTTTTCGCGTTCTTTAAAGCAGTTTCTAAATAATGAACACGTCTCATTATTACAGGTTTCTTCTTTAAGTTTTTAAACTCATTGTTAAGACCCAATATTTCCAGTAAATGTGAGTATGCGTCATGATGACGAACTTCACTCTCCGCAAATGTTGCTCCTACAGACCCTATTTCTGGTTTTGGCATTTTATGATAAATATCTCCCCAAAACGATTTTACTGCAACTTCAATTTGCGAAATTGCAAGCATTGTATTTTTTATTGCATTTTGCTCTACAACTGTAAGTCTGGTTTTAAAGTCTTGAATATCGCTTGTAAAATTAAACTCAGAATGAATCCAATATGAGTGCCTGATTGCATCTACATAATCATTCAATTGTGGATACTCATAAGGCTTTAAGTTTATGCGCTTTTCAAAAATATTTGTCTTTCTGCTTCGAGCCTGCTCGTCTCTATATAATATGTATGATTTTGCAACATCATGAAAAGCACTTTCCATTAATTTATCTTCAACAAGATCTTGTACTTCTTCTACAGTAGGTAAATATTTATGATCTGTAGCTTTTCTTTCTAATAACGTTTGTAAAACATTTACAGAAATAGTATTAGCGTCTTCTTTAGAGCCATTACCTACAGAAAGCATTGCTTTTTCAATAGCATTAGAGATCTTATTTAATACAAACGGACTTGTTTCGTAGTCTCTTTTTATAATCTGCGTAATCTCCATAATTCTTTTTTAATTTAAAGCCTAATTAGTCATTAGAACAACGTGTAATCATTCTTAGATTAATTAATAAATCCGTAAAATGTTTTATAATTTCCCTTAAAGGAATAAAAGGGCGTATTTTTAAAATATCTCATTATTTAGACTTTTTTTGACCAAAAAAAATCGAAAAATATATTTTATTTTGCCTTCAACAAAGATTGACAATTGTCCTTTAAAATAAAAGAGGATTTTATAAACGTTGTCAACAAGTTTTTAACAAACCATTGTAGCGCCCGTAAAACTTGAAGATTTTAAAAAATCAATCTAACTATTTGTTTTTCAGTACTTTAATCATGTTTTGTGTAAATTTATTTTGTAAGTTTTATCGTATAAAAACAAAGGTCAGTAAGCGTGTTTATTGATAGTTTACAAGAAGAGTTTATGTCATTTTTTAAAAACAAAAAAGAGCGCTGTTCGAACGCTCTTTTTTCCCTAATAACTAACTAAACTAAAAATTGCACAATTTTATAAACTGCTTTTAATTTAAATTAACACTGAAACTAAAAATCAGAATTAATAAACTCTGACTCTAATTTGATTAATAGCTTTAACCACAAAAGCAAAGTCCCCATTTCACTTTTATTGATTAGTTTCATTATTCAAATATCTAAATAAGATGACTCATTTATTTGTCGTAATGTATAAATGGTGAAAAATAATGTATAATTGGAGGTAAATAACTATGCACCCTTTTTGTAGCAAATTATACACAAAACTAAGCATATCATACATATTTGTCTAAATTACAATCAATATATACATATATTTATAGTCTATATTTTTCAATATGTTAAAAGCAGTAATTGTAGATGATGAGCCTAAGGCAATACAAAGTTTAATTTGGGAGCTTAGCAACTTTAAAAAAGGAATTGAGGTTATAGCGTCATATACAAACCCAAATGAAGCTCTAAGTTTTTTAGAAAAAAATACACCAGATTGTTTATTCTTAGATGTACAGATGCCAACTATGGGTGGATTTCAATTTTTGGAACAATTAAAGAATAAGGATTTTGCCGTTGTAATTACTACTGCTTACGACGAATATGCTATTAAAGCCTTAAAACACGAAGCTATTGACTATTTATTAAAACCTATAGATTCTGACGATTTAAGAGAATCGATTGATAAAATTAAAAAACACAGTGACCGCACAATTAACTCGGCTAAATTAGAGCGAATGTTGTCTAATTTTAATTCGCAATTCGATAAAAAACGAATTACAGTTAATACAGACGGTAAGCTTCTTTTTCTCGATGTTGACGACATTATTTACATTGAGTCCGACGGTAATTACAGTACACTTTATTTACAAGACCAGAAAAAAATTGTTGTTACAAAAAAATTGAAAGAGGTTGATGCTATGTTACCCGAACATTACTTTTTTAGAATCCACAACTCATACATCATTAATCTTAATAAAATTAAGGCCTTTATTAAAAATGAAGGCTATGTAATTATGGATAGTGATCACAAAATACCTGTTGCAAGACAAAGGAAATCGGATTTTTTAGAAAAACTATAATCTATGATTGTCCTAAAACCATCCTCAAATAATTCAAAAAGACTTTTCGGTCTTTTTTTAGTTGCTTTTTTGTTTGGCCTAAACAGTAATGCACAAGAATTAGATTTTGAAACTGTCTTATCGAAAATTAAAGACTATAAGCCTTCTAATTACCAATATCTTGATTCCGTTTTTAAGCCATTTGAAGATGATAGTATAAAAATGAAACGCCTGCTAGAAAGATCAAAAGCTAGCACCTATGACGAAGGTTCTAGTTATGCGTTAAACGCACTTGGTGTTATAGACAGAAATATTTCTAACTACGACTCATCCATAATCTTACATCAGAAAGCAAAAGACTATGCCGAAAAAGCAGAAAATGACGAACTACGAATTATAAGTCTGAATATGCTAGGTGTTACTCATAGACGAATGGATAATATTAAGCCAGCACTAGATTATCATACCGAAGCACTAAAAATTGCGTATTCAGTTATTAACCCTTCAAAAGCCGTGAGTTATAATATTGCGGTGTCCCAAAATAGTATAGGTAATATTTATTTGGCATTAAAACAATATGATTTAGCCAAAGCTCAATTTATAAAATCACTTAAAATTGAAGAAAAAGCTGGCAACAAATTAGGTCTAGCCATTAACTATCACAATATCGGCTATGCAGAAGAATCCAAAGGGAATCTAAATACTGCTCTAATTAATTATAAAAAATCATTAGAGTATAATAATAGTATTGATTCGGAAATAGGCCGTGTAATATGCTATAATAGCATTGGCGGAATATATTTAAAAAAAGAAAATTATAAAGAAGCAGAACCAATTATTAGAGAAGCATTATCTAAGGCATTAAAACTTGAAGACCTGTATTATATATCTTCCACTTATTTAAATCTTGGTCAATTAGAATTTGAATTAGACCAACTTCATTCAGCAGAAATAAACTTAAAAAAGGCTCTAGATATTGCGACTAATTATAACTTAAAAGCATCTATTGCCGAATCAAGTCGATTACTTTCAGAAATTAATCAGAAAAACGAGAACTATAAAACTGCCTTAGATTATTATAAAAAAGCAGTTGAGATTGAAAACACCATTTTAACAGAACAAAATCTTCAGTACGTAAATGATATTGCAATAGAATATGAGAACGAAGATAAAAACAATCAAATAAAAGCATTAGCTCAAGAAAATGAAGCTGTAAGACTGCGCTTAGAAAGAAATAAAAAGATTTTACTTTATGCTACTTTATTACTATTACTACTAGGTATAGCTTTGTTTATTGTAAATAGAACACAAGCTTTGAGACGAGATAAGCATATTTTAACCATTGAGCAAGATATGTTGCGTAGTCAAATGAATCCACATTTCATTTTTAATTCATTAAACTCAATTAAACTTTATATTATAAACAACGATAAAACAAATGCTGTTTATTATTTAAATAAGTTTTCGAAATTAATTCGAAAGATTTTAATGGCTTCAAAAGAAAAGGAAACATCTCTAAATGATGAACTGGAGACTATGAAACTTTATATGAATATTGAAAATATTCGTTTTTCTAACGAAATAGATTTTAATATTAATGTAGATAAATCTATAAATACCGAAACTACTAAATTGCCGTCGTTAGTACTGCAACCGTTTTTAGAAAACGCACTATGGCATGGATTATCCTCAAAATCTGAAGACAAAAAAATTGATTTAAATGTTATAAAAACGTCTTCTGATTTTATTACTGTTGAAATTATTGATAATGGTATTGGAAGGGTTGCATCTCAAAAAATAAACAGTAATAAAAAACTAAAACGTAAATCTGTTGGTATTGATATTACTAAAGCTCGACTCGCTAATTTTTCAAAGTCGTTTTCAAACTCTTATAAATTAGAAATTGAAGATTTATATGAAAATAAAACTCCTTCTGGAACGAAAATAATACTTCAAATTCCTACTAAAAATACAGAAATCGATCTACTTAATTTATCCACCAAAAGCGCTCATCATTGACCCATATTTGCTTGTGTCTATTGAGAAATCTGTTTTTTCTAGACTCGTGCATTGCATAGTTATATTATTCTTCGATTTCTTCTTATCCTCATAAGTCATCTCCATCATTAATCCGTTCTCTGCATATTTTTTCATCCAATCTGCATTAAATCCTTTAGGTAGATTTTTCACATTTGAACCAAACACCTGATTAAAACTTACCGACACATCATCTGTGATATAAAATGTAATTTTTGTGTTATCATTTTCGCTTACAAAGCCTTCACATTCGTAACCATTAATGGTTTTTGAATCAATTTCTGTAAATGTATAATCAGACATATCCTCATCATCAGAATCAAAGTCTGACGCTTTTAATTTTGTTTTCTGAACTATTTTTTTACCCATCATTTCCATAAACATAGCAGTCACTTCTAATTCCGTATCCATTACCATAAACATTTTAGTATCTGAGTCTTTTGTCATTTCTGAAGTATCAAAGCCAAAATACATAGCATCTTCCTTAAGATAATAATCAAAAGTGACATCTCCTTTTTCATGCGTCATTTTCAATTTATAAATGTGGTCGAAATCGTAAGTTGCTGGTAGTTCAATTTTACTAGCTTTTTGAGCAAACATGTTTTGAACTGGAAAGACTATAACTAATAGAAGAATTAATTTTATAACATTTTGAATTTTCATCTTAATATTTTTTTTTAAATTAATACTATGTACCTCAATAAGGTATACTAAATGTCAGCTACTTCAAAGTTGCAATGTATAATTGGTTAAGAAAATTGTGTGGATAGAAATAAGTAAATTAGATTATTGCATTTTTTCCGCAACTTTCTCTAATTCCGCATACCAATCTTCTCCAAATTTTCTTATGAGTGCTTCTTTTACAAATTTATAAACTGGTACTTGTAATTCTTTACCTAGAGAACAGGCTTCGTCACATATTTCCCACTTGTCGTAATTAACACCAGAAAACTCAGTGTAATGTCGCACTCTTATAGGATATAAGTGGCACGAGACAGGTTTTTTCCATGAAATCTCACCTTGATTATAGGCTTCTTCTATTGCACAAAGTGCTGTTTCTTTTTCGTCAAAAATAACATACGCACAATCCGCTCCATTGATTAAAGGAGTTTCCAAATCGCCTAAAGCGGTAGTTATTGAAGTTCCTTGTTGCTCAATGGCATCGATGCCCTCTTTGCGTAAAAATGGCTTTACCATCGGGTAGATATCTTCAAGAATTTTTACTTCATCTTTTTCTAATGGTGCTCCAGCATCACCATCAATACAGCAAGCTCCTTTACATGCCGAAAGATTACAAACAAAATCCTTTTCAATTATATCTTCTGAGACTATAGTTTTTCCTAGTTGAAACATATATTACTATTTCTTATACTAACTTACTTACAAAAAATGTTCTTTTGCGCTTTTATTTCAAAATAAAAAATAACCATAACGCAGGCTATTCTTGATTTTATTCTATTTCATCTAAACACAAAATATTCACTTTTTGTTAGCAGCAATTCAGTATAAGAAATAGTATGTAAAAATAGTTAAACTTTATAGTTATTTAATATTGTAAATCTGCAATATTATTGCACCTTTGCCGCGAATTTGAAAAACAGGTATTATGCAATTAGAATTTAAACAAATATTTACCGCATTTATGGTACTTTTTGCGGTAATAGATATTATCGGAAACATTCCAATAATTATTGATCTACGTAAAAAAGTTGGGCACATACAAAGTGAAAAAGCATCCTTAATTGCTGGTGTTATTATGATTGTGTTTCTATTTTTAGGGAAAAGTCTTTTAAGTTTAATTGGAATTGATGTCAACTCTTTTGCAGTAGCAGGTGCTTTTATATTATTTTTTATAGCTTTAGAGATGATTCTGGGCATAACACTTTATAAGCAAGAGGATAGCAATTCAATTACAGCATCAGTATTTCCATTAGCTTTTCCACTTATTGCTGGGCCAGGAAGTTTAACTACTTTGTTATCCTTGCGTGCCGAGTTTGCAATCGAAAATATTATTGTAGCTGTTATTTGTAACGTTATATTTATTTATATTGTGTTGAAAACTTCAGCAAAAATAGAGCGTATATTAGGGCCTAATGGTATTAACATTATTAGAAAAGTTTTTGGCGTAATTTTGTTGGCTATTGCGGTTAAACTATTTGCGCACAACATAAAGGAATTATTAGCTTAAAATTAAAACTATGAAAATATTCACACTTGCATTATCCATTATTGCTATTGGGCTTATTATTTTTAATGCTACTAAATTAAATTTCGAGGCGCTTTTTGAAGGTGAAAGTTTTATAGCTGTTATTACTATAATTGCTTCATTGTGTGCTGTCATTTTATTACAAATTCTTAGAATTTCTAAGAAAATTGAAAAATTAAATAAGCATCGTTAATGACTTTTGATGCTTTAATAATTGGTGGTGGAGCAGCTGGTTTATCTTGTGGACTGGTTTTAGGATCTGCAAAAGATAAATCCTTTGCTAAAGACAAACACATTGCTATTATTACACATCAAAAAACGTCGCATCTTCAAAACGCAGTATTCAACAATGTTCTAGGATTAAATTCTGGTACTTTAGGAAGTTCTATTTTAAAGGATGGCAAACAACAACTTAAAGATTTATACCCTCAAGTTGTGCAAATCGATGAAGAAAAAGTCAATGAAATTTCTAAAGAACCTAAATCATTTTTAATTACAACCAATAAAAACAAATACAAAGCAAAAATCGTTGTAATTGCCGTTGGCTATACTAATTTAATGACCATAAAAGGTTTAGAAAATTATATAGAACCACACCCAAGAGCAAGTGCCAAAAAAAACAGAATCTGGCTAAAAAATACAAATCACCTAATTGAAGATCATTTATATGTCGCAGGTACTTTAGCTGGTTGGAGAAGTCAATTTGCTATTGCTTGTGGCAGTGGATCGCATGTAGCAACAGATATTCTAACCTATTGGAATAATGGTAAACACACTAAAGTTCACGATAAGGTTACTGTTTAAAATTTGGATACTCAGTACTTAACAGTATCACTTCCTGAACCATTACATCTTCTTTATTTATAATCTCCTCAAAGGCGTTGTCATCAAATAATTGGCGTGCAAGAGTTGCTTTTATTAATCGTTTAATTTCATCATTATATGCAACGAAAATAATATTGGTGCGTTCTCTTATATTGACATATTCCTGAAAACGAACAACTATATCGTCACTCACTTCAAAATTATTAATAAAGTCGTATTTAGAAACATCTTTATAAACACTTCGATCTTTATCTAATTCTTCAAAAACGAAAAAACCAAAATGTCCTCTTCGTCTAAGGTAATTAATGGTTTCGTTATCAAACAATCGATCTACTGGCACAAACACATCTGGAATAATACCACCTCCACCATAAACAACTTTTCCTTTTGGTGTTGTAAATTTTAACGAATCATCAACTTCAATACTTTCTTCATCAGCCAATTCTCCTGTTCTTAAACGTTTATAATATTCATTATAGTAACTTGTATTATCTCCATTAGTATATGGCCTTTGGATTGAACGTCCGGTTGGAGTATAATATCTAGAAATGGTTAACCTTACGGCACTGCCATCTCCTAAAGCCATTTCTCGCTGTACCAACCCTTTTCCATAAGAGCGTCGTCCAACAATGATACCTTTGTCGTTATCTTGTAATGCTCCTGCTATTACTTCACTTGCAGATGCTGAGTTTTCATTAATTAGAATATAGATTTCTCCTTCTTCAAAATCACCTCTACTTGTTGCGTACGTTCTTTCTTCTTTTCCCTTCTTATCTTTTGTAAACAAAATAAGCTTGTCATCTTCTAAAAACTCATCAGTAATTTGCTCTGCAATACCTAAAAATCCGCCAGGATTATCCCGCAAATCTAAAACCAATTTTACAGCTCCTTGATCTTGCAGTTCCTCTAGAGCTAACTTAAACTCTTTATATGTAGATTCTGCAAAACGATTTACTTTAATAAAACCTAATTCGTCTGTCAGCATGTAAGCAGCTTCAACACTTTTAATTGGAATATCCTTTCGTTTTACATCGAACTCTAACAATTCATCCTCACCTTTTCTATACACGGTTAATTTAACCTTTGTGTTTTTATCTCCTTTGAGTTTTTCTGTTATTATTTCGTTAGAAATATTACCTCCATAAATTGTATCGCCATCCGCTAGTAGAATACGATCTCCACTCATAATACCAGCACGTTCACTTGGTCCATCTTCAGTTGGTTTTACTACAGCAATTGTATCTTTATATGGATAAAAATTTATTCCTATTCCGACGAAATCACCTTTCATGTTTTCTGTGATTCGTTCTAAATCTTCCTTTGGAATGTATGTAGAATGTGGATCTAAGTTATCGAGAATTCCATTTACAGTAACATCAACGATACTGTCAGTATTAACATCATCAACATATTCATAATCGATATAATCAATTAACCTGTTGATCTTATCTTTCTTGCTATTGGTAGTAAATAAATGATCCGATGTATCCGTAAAATTCAATTTTCCACCAATCATAACACCTGCTGCAATTGCAACTCCAATAATTAATGGTATGTATTTATTTTTTGTAGCCATTAAGCTTTTAAGTCTTCAATTAATTCTAATTCTATACCAGCTTTTCTTAAAAAATCAATACCAGAACAGTCTTTGTAACCTTCAGAATATACAACTCTAACTATACCAGCTTGATGAATTAACTTACTACACTCTTTACATGGTGATAACGTAATATACAAGGTTGCTCCCTTACAAGATTGAGTTGATGAAGCAACTTTTAAAATGGCATTAGCTTCAGCATGTAAAACGTACCATTTGGTATATCCTTCATCATCTTCACAGTAATTTTCAAAACCAGTTGGAGTTCCGTTATAACCGTCAGAAATAATCATTCGGTCTTTTACAATAAGTGCTCCTACTTGTTTACGCTTGCAATGAGATAGTTTTCCCCATTCTTTAGCAATGCGCAAATAGGCTTTGTCGTAACGTAATTGTTTTGTCTTTGGCATTAAGCGGTTTTATTATTCAAAGTACACTATAAGTAACGAATATAAAAGGATAGTATTTTATAACCAATTTACTTGTAGTTAAAGTTTTACCAAACTTCATTCTTTAATTTAACAATTCACTTTGAATTATCATAGGGATAACCAAGCCAATAACTACAGCGGAAATTACCATAACCCAATCACGACGCGAAAATCTAAAGATTGTTTGACACAAGAAGCCAAGAAACAAAACCACAAAAACAATAATAACTTGCGCAATTTCAATACCTAGTGCAAATTCAATAAGCAGCTCTAGTTTGTTTTCAGATTGTCCTGCAAACATTTTAAATTCTCTAGCAAAACCTAAACCGTGAATAAGCCCAAAAAATAAAGTAGTAAAAAACAATAATCCAATTTTATTGCTTCTACCTTTTTTACTTGCGGTAAAAACATTGTAAATCGCAGTAATTAATATCGTAACGGGTATTAAAAATTCTACCAATTTAGCATTTACACTAACGACACCATAAGACGCCAAAACTAACGATAACGTATGTCCTAATGTAAACATTGAAACAAGCAGAAGAACCCGTTTCCAATCTTTAAAATCATACGGTACAGCCAAAACCAATAAGAAAAGCACATGATCGTAGCCATTAATATCTAGTACGTGATTAATGCCATATTGAACATTAAACCAAAAGTTCTCTAACATAATTAATCATTTGGGATAAATCAAAGTTACAATTAAAAAGCAATATTAATCCGTTAAAATAAAGTGAATAAAATTTGTTTATTCTTATTTTGTTTCGGAATATTGTGGTACACAAAGTTCAAATAACTTATTGAATTGTTATCAAGAAAGGTGGAGGGATTAGACCCTTTGAAACCTTAGCAACCCTTAAATTTATTAAGAAGGTGCTAAATTCTACATAATTGTCGATTCATTTATCGAGAAATTAGATAGATAACCTAACACAATTACACAATACTGTTGTAATTCAATTTCTTTTTAACATTTTTCTATGCTACGTCTTTTTTGACGCATTTGACTTTTGGTCTAAACCGAAATAGTAGAATTATGAGTACTAGTAAAATAGAAGTTGAAATTAAAAAACGAATTCTTGTTTTAGATGGCGCAATGGGTACCATGTTGCAGCAATATAATTTCTCAGAAGAAGATTTTAGAGGCGAGCGTTTTAATGACTATTCATCTCCATTAAAAGGGAACAATGACTTACTATCATTAACACAACCCAAAGCAATAGCAGATATACATGCCAAATATTTTGAAGCAGGAGCAGATATTGTAGAAACTAATACATTTTCTGGTACATCCATAGCAATGGCAGATTATGATATGGAAGATTTAGTTTACGAACTCAACTTTGAATCTGCTAAAATCGCTAAAGAAGTTGCTGATAAATTTACCAAAGCTACTCCTGATAAACCGCGATTTGTAGCTGGCAGTATTGGTCCAACAAATAAAACGGCAAGCTTATCTCCAGATGTTAATAGACCAGAATATAGAGCCATTACTTTTAACGAATTAAGAATTGCATACAAACAACAAGTTGAAGCTTTAATAGATGGCGGAGTGGATGTCCTTTTAGTTGAAACTATTTTTGACACCTTAAATGCTAAAGCAGCATTGTTTGCTATTGAAGAAGTTAAAGAAGAACGAAATATAGATATCCCAATCATGGTATCTGGAACTATAACTGATGCTTCAGGTAGAACTTTATCTGGACAAACAGTCGAAGCATTTCTAACATCAATTTCGCATGTTCCTTTATTAAGTGTAGGTTTTAATTGCGCACTTGGGGCTGAACAATTAAAGCCTTACTTGCAACGCTTATCAAACGAAACTGAGTTTTTTACATCTGCACATCCTAATGCAGGTTTACCAAATGCTTTTGGAGAATATGATGAATCACCAAAGCAGATGCAAGGCTATATAGAAGATTACCTCAAAGATGGACTTATTAATATCATTGGAGGCTGTTGTGGTACAAGTCCTGCTCATATAAATGCCATTGCCGAAGTTGCAAGAAACTATCAACCTAGACGAATTATTGTTGGTGTTTAGTTGGTCGTTGTTAGCTAAATAAATTAATAAAAAAAGATGAATTACACAGAATTAGATGTTTGGAAAACGTCACGAGCATTAGTTAAAAGCGTTTATTTATTATGTGAATCGTTTCCTAAGGAGGAATTATATGCATTAGTCAATCAGATTAGGAGATGTTCAATTTCAGTACCTTCAAATATCGCAGAAGGTATTGGAAGACAATCCAACAAAGAAACAATTCATTTCTTATATATATCAAGAGGTTCATTATTTGAACTGGAAACTCAACTTTTTTTAGCATTTGATTTGAATTACATTTCTAAAGAACAATTAGAAACCATTCTAGAACAAGTTACTTCTTGTAAAAAACTACTCAACGGATTCATTAATTATTTCAAATCAAAAAAGTAGTATGAGTACACCCAACAACCATAAACAACCAACCAACAACCAAAAGTATTTAACATTATCTGGTTTAGAACCTTTGGTTGTAACACCAGAAAGTAACTTTATTAACGTTGGCGAACGTACTAACGTCACAGGATCTAAAAAATTTCTTCGATTAATTAAAGAAGAAAAATACGATGAAGCTTTAGATGTTGCAAGACATCAAGTTGATGGTGGTGCACAGATTTTAGATGTTAACATGGACGAAGGCATGTTAGACGGTGTTTTTGCCATGACAACCTTTTTAAATCTTATAGCTTCAGAACCTGATATTTCGCGTATCCCAATAATGATAGATAGTTCAAAGTGGGAAATCATCGAAGCAGGTTTGCAGGTTGCACAAGGCAAATGCGTGGTCAATTCAATAAGTTTAAAGGAAGGTGAAACAGAATTTAAACGTCAGGCAAAATTAGTAAAGCGTTATGGAGCTGCTGTAATCGTAATGGCTTTTGATGAAACAGGTCAAGCAGATAATTTCGAAAGACGCATTAAAATTTGCAAACGTTCGTATGATATTTTGGTTAATGAAGTTGGCTTTCCTCCACAAGATATTATTTTCGATCCTAATATTTTTCCTGTAGCAACAGGAATGGAAGAGCATCGCAGAAATGCACTCGACTTTTTTGAAGCCACAAAATGGATTAGAGAAAATTTACCTTATGCCAATATTTCTGGAGGCGTGAGTAATGTCTCATTTTCTTTCAGAGGAAATAACATAGTTAGAGAAGCGATGCACTCGTCGTTTTTATTTCATGCTATTAAAAATGGCATGAATCTAGGTATTGTTAACCCAACTATGCTCGAAGTTTATGACGAAATTGATAAAGACTTATTAGAACGTGTTGAAGATGTATTATTTGATAGACGTGATGATGCCACAGAGCGCTTACTAGATTATGCAGAATCTGTAAAAGGGCAGAAAAAAGAACAGGAAAGCACAATACAAGAATGGAGAAACGAACCTTTACAAAATAGAATTACACATGCTTTAGTAAAAGGTCTCGATGCTTTCATTATTGAAGATGTCGAAGAAGCAAGATTAGCTTCTAATAAGCCAATCGAAGTTATTGAAGGACATTTAATGATTGGCATGAATGTCGTTGGAGATTTATTCGGAAGCGGTAAAATGTTCTTGCCGCAAGTTGTAAAATCTGCTCGAGTAATGAAAAAGGCCGTAGCCTATTTACAACCATTTATTGAAGCCGAAAAAGATGGAAAGCAAGAATTCGCAGGTAGAATTCTAATGGCAACCGTAAAAGGCGATGTACACGATATTGGAAAGAACATTGTAAGTGTTGTTTTGGGTTGTAACAACTATGAAATCATTGATCTTGGAGTTATGGTTCCGCCAGAAAAAATAATTGAAACAGCGATTAAAGAAAACGTTGATATTATTGGCTTAAGCGGTTTAATAACCCCTTCACTTGATGAAATGGTTTATGTCTCCAAAGAACTTGAAAAACAAAACGTAGAAATACCTCTTATTATTGGAGGAGCAACAACCTCTAGAGCTCATTCTGCGGTTAAAATAGCACCTCATTACACTAATACCGTTGTTCATATTAATGATGCTTCAAGAGCAGTAACTGTAGTTGGAAATTTACTTAAAAAGGATAATAAAGTTTATAAAAATCAGATTCGTGAAGAATATGACTTGTTTCGAGAGCAATTCTTAAAACGAGGAAAGAGAAAAGAATACCTATCTATTGAAGACGCACGAAAAAACAAATTTAAAATCAACTGGGAAACGTCTAAAATAGTAAAACCTGAATCATTAGGCATACAAATTCTTGAAGATTTTGACATCACAAAACTCGAAGGGTATATTGATTGGTCTCCTTTCTTTAGAAGTTGGGATCTTCATGGTAAATTTCCAAATATTTTAAAAGACAATGTCGTTGGCAAACAAGCCACAGAGTTATTTGCTGATGCTAAAGTATTATTAAAACGCATTTTTGATGAAAAACTCTTAAAGGCAAAGGCAATCTTTGGGTTATTTGAAGCAAATACAGTTAATGATGATGATATTGAGGTGACAGTTAAAGATTATAATGCTGAACTTAATTCAGTATCTCAAAAAGATTTCGATCGTGTTCAACCTAAAGCTGTAAAATTTTTAACCCTTCGTCAACAATCTAAAAAATCAGTAGGCAAACCAAATTTAGCTTTAGCAGATTTTATTGCACCCAAAGCATCAAGAAAACAAGATTATTTAGGCTGTTTCTGTGTTTCAACAGGATTTGGAACTCAAGAATTGGCTGCTCAGTTTGAAGCAAATCACGATGATTATAATTCTATAATGATTAAAGCCTTAGCAGACCGATTAGCCGAAGCCTTTGCTGAATATTTACATAAAGAAGTAAGAACAAATCATTGGAATTACGCTAAACACGAAAATCTTACTAACGAAGAATTAATAAAAGAAGGCTATGCAGGAATACGACCTGCTCCAGGATATCCAGCATGTCCAGATCATTTAGAAAAAAATACAATTTGGAAAGTTTTAAATGTTGAAGAAAACATTGGAGTAAAACTAACCGAAAGTCTAGCCATGTGGCCAGCTGCGAGTGTAAGTGGTTACTATTTCAGTAATCCAGAAGCTAAGTATTTTGGATTAGGAAAAATAACAACAGACCAAATTAAAGATTACAGTAAACGAAGAGGTATATCAATTGAAGAAGCCGAAAAATGGTTGAATCCAAACATTGCACAATGATTATCATTCCAGCGAAGGCAGGAATCTATTTTAGAGAATTAATAAAAAGATACCCACTTTCGTGGGCAATTGTATGAAAGTAACAGAACACATAAAGAATGCTAACGGAAATACACAGTTTTCATTTGAAATACTACCTCCATTAAAAGGGCAACACATTCAATCTATTTTTGATAATATAGATCCATTAATGGAATTTAAACCGCCTTTCATTGACGTGACATACCATAGAGAAGAGTATATTTTTAAGGAAGTAGAAAATGGATTACTAAAAAAGCAAGTCGTTAAAAAACGTCCTGGTACTGTAGGCATCTGTGCTGCAATTCAGAATAAATATGGAGTAGATGCTATTCCTCATATTTTGTGCGGTGGTTTTACTAAAGAAGACACTGAAAATTTCTTAATAGATTTAGATTTTCTAGGTATAGACAATGTAATGGCATTGCGTGGTGATGCCGTAAAAAGCGAAACCTATTTTAAACCCGAAAAGGAAGGACATAACTACGCTAACGAATTAGTAGCACAAATTGAAGACTTAAATAAAGGTAAATATCTAGACGAAGAATTACTAAATAGTTCTACTACAGATTTTTGCATTGGAGCTGCTGCGTATCCTGAAAAACATATGGAAGCACCAAGCTTAGATAGCGATATCCATTTTTTAAAAAAGAAAATTAAAAATGGTGCAACTTATATTGTTACCCAAATGTTTTTTGATAATAAAAAGTATTTTGACTTTGTAGACAAATGCAGAAAAGCAGATATTACAGTTCCTATTATTCCAGGTTTAAAACCTATTGCCACCAAAAAACAATTAAATGTTATTCCGCATCGTTTTCATGTAGATTTACCAGAAGAGCTTATTATTGACATTGTAAAATGTAAAGACAATAAAGCGGTAAGACAAGTTGGTATTGAATGGTGTATTCAACAATCTAAAGAGCTTCAAAAGGCTGGCATTCCTGTATTGCATTATTACTCTATGGGGAAAAGTGATAATATAAAAGCTATTGCTTCGAAAGTGTTTTAGCCGTAAAAAGACAGCAATTATTATTGCTTCTTGGTTGTTACATTTAGTGTCAACCCTAAAACAATAAGTAATATGCCTACTAGACTCCAGATTGTATAAACTTCTTTAAACCATATTAATCCTAGAATAATGGTAAAAATAACTTCGAGATACTTTAACGGAGCCACTTGATTGGTTTCACCTGCTTGCAAAGCTTTAGTCATATATAGTTGAGCAAAATATCCAAAAGCACCTAGACTTAGAAAAATTATCCATTCTTTTCCTTCAGGATTTATCCACCCTTTAATGGACAAAAGCCCACCAATAACTGCAGAAATTATCATAAAATAATTTACCACAACAACTGGATGATCGTCATTACCTATTTTTCTAATAGTTATATAAACCAGACCAGCAAAAATTGCAGATACTAATGCAAAAAGAATACCTTCAATTTGCAATTGAGAATCTAATCCTTTTAAAACTAAAACGCCAAAAAAAGCGATTCCAAAATAAAACCATTGAATTGGTCTTACTTTCTCTTTTAATAATATTAAAGCAAAAAACGCAGCAAAGATTGGTGCTATATAACGAATAGAAACAGCCGTACCCATTGCTATATATTTTAATGACAAAAAGAATAAAGTCATAGAAATAAGACCAAAAATACTACGCAGTATTAACAAACCTCTTTTATTTCCTGCTAATGAAATTTTATTTTTTAATAAAAATGGTATGGTAAAAAACAAGGATCCAACCGATCTAAAAAATACAATCTGATAAACACTAAAACTATTTAATGATTTAACAAATACATTTAAAAATGTAAAAGCTAAAGCACTAATAATCATGTATTGAATTGCTTTTTTCAGAATCTCGATTTTAAATTAGAAGGCAATATAATTAATCCCTAATAAGGTTTATTAAACAATTGTGCGAGAGCTCTTTTAATTCCTCTAGACATTGATTGTCCTTTATTTTCAATAATTCTATAGGAATTGACTTATTCGCATAATAAGATTTTAATTGGTTCTCTTTTGAAATTACAATTATACCGTCTGTAGATCCATCACTTAGAGTTTTGATACAACTTAATTCTTTCTCATAAGAATTAAATGATTGATAAAACAGAATTCTATAACCGACGCTTTCAGCAGATTTTTGCAAATGACAAAGTGCATGACTATAGCATTCTTGTGTAACTTCTGGTAGTATTACAGCAATTGATGCTGTTTTTTTTATTCTAAGTGAAACAGCATAATTATTAGGTACATAATTATGCTGCTTTGCAATAGATTTAATTGTTTCTCGTGTGGCTTTACTTATTTCAAGCTTATTATTTAAGGCTTTTGATACCGTTGAAATAGAGTATCCTGACAAAAATGAAAGTTCTTTTATGGTAACAGCCGACGTATTCACTAGGTTAGTCTTTTAAATCGTTAATTATACTAAGCGCATTTTTAGTGTCAGACTCAATTTTAGCCAAGTCATAATTACCTTCTGCATTCTTTGCTATCAGTTTAGAACCCATACCAACACAAGTGACACCAGCTTTAAACCAACCTTCTAAATTTTCTTTTGTTGGCGAAACTCCGCCTGTTGGCATAATGCTTGTCCATGGTTGAGGTCCTTTTATTGCTTTAACAAAACCTGGTCCGTAAATGCCACCTGGAAATAATTTCACAACCTCACAACCTAGTTCTTCTGCTCTACATATTTCAGATAATGAACCACATCCAGGAGACCAAGCTACTTTACGTCTATTGCATACTATTGCAATATCTTCTCTTAAAACAGGTGTCACAATAAAGTTAGCGCCTAATGCCATATAGCGTGACGCTGATGCTGCATCTGTAACAGAACCAACTCCCATAATCATACCAGGTAATTCTTTAAGTACATACTTGTTAAGCTCTCCAAAAACTTCGTGAGCAAAATCACCTCTTGCCGTAAATTCTAATAATCGCGCACCACCATCGTATGTAGCTTTTATTACTTTTTTACTTATTTCTATATCTGAATTATAAAACAAAGGAACCAATCCTGTTTGTTTCATAACATTTGCGACTTCTATTCTTGTATAATTTGCCATAATCTATCTTGCTACACGGCCAGAAGCATCTCCGCCCATTAATTTTTCTACTTCAAAAACTGTTACTAAGTTAGCATCTCCTTTTATTGTATGTTTTAAACATGATGCGGCAACCGCAAAGTCTAATGCATTTTGATCGTCTTCAGGATATTTTAATAACCCGTAGATTAATCCACCCATAAATGAATCACCTCCACCTACACGATCAACGATATCTGTAATTTGATATTGACGCGTTTCATACATTTTTTTACCGTCGTATAATACACCAGCCCACGTATTATGAGATGCAGAAATTGAACCTCTTAAAGTTGTTATTACTTTTTTAGCTCTTGGAAATTTTTTCATCATCTGTTTACAAACCGATAAAAATGCTTCAGCTTTTACATCGTGTCCATGTTTATGAACGTCCAAACCTTCAGGATGAATACCAAAATGTTTTTCGGCATCTTCTTCATTACCTAATACAACATCACAATACGATGTTAATTCGGTCATTATTTTTTCTCTATGAGCATCGTCACAGAACGTCCAAAGTTTAGCGCGATAGTTTAAATCTGTTGAAATAGTTACTCCCATTTCACTAGCTACTTTTACTGCTTCTAAACATGCATCTGCAGCACCTTGAGAAATAGCAGGCGTAATACCTGTCCAATGGAACCATGCCACATCTTTGAAGGCAGCTTTCCAATCTACCATTCCTGGTTTCATATCAGAAATTGCAGAATGTGCTCTATCATAAACCACTTTACTTCCTCTACTTACAGCACCAGTTTCTAGGAAATAAATCCCTAAACGATCTCCACCATAAATAATTTTATCTACACCAACTCCTCTTTTACGCATTTCCATCATTGCACATTGTCCTATGTCATTATTAGGTAAGCGCGTTACAAAATCTACAGGAACGCCATAATTAGCTAATGATACAGCTACATTAGACTCACCTCCTCCGTATACAACATCGAAACTTGTCGATTGGGAAAATCTTAAAAAACCTGGAGGTGCTAATCGAAGCATAATTTCTCCAAAAGTGACTACTTTTTTCATAGTGAATATTAGTTTAATTGGTTAAAAAAAATTATTTGCTTAAACGATTAAGCAATGCATTAAAAATAAATCAAAACGATCTAGTTTTGATTCTAAAAGTTAATAGATTACTTTTGGTTAAACGATTAAGCAAATATATAAAATCTAAGTGAATAAAAAAAGAACTACAATAAAAGACATCGCAAATGAATTAAATATTTCACCTGCGGCAGTTTCAAAAGCAATGCATGATGATTCTCGTATTAGTGCTAAAACAAAAGAAGCAGTTAAACGTGTGGCTAAAGAATTAAATTATCAACCCAACCACTTAGCAAGTGCATTAAGAAGAGGAAAAAGTAATTTAGTTGGTGTGATAGTTCCTAGAACCAATAGTAATTTCTTTTCTTCTGTAATAGAGAATATGGAAGCTGTTTTAAACAAAGCTGGCTACAATATAATTATTACACAATCTAACGAATCCTTTGAAAAGGAATGCAAAAACATAGACACACTATTATATACTCAAGTAGATGGTATTATTGCATCAATGGCAAATGAAACTGTTGATTTATCTTATTATGAAAAAATAAAATCTAAAGGAATTCCATTAATTTTATTTGATAGAGGTGAGAACGATCTAAACGTTGACTATGTTGGAATAAATGACTACGACAGTAGTCATATGATAGTTGAACATCTTATTTCTAAAGGTTGTACACGTATAGCACATATTGGAGGCTATAGACGTACTCGAATTTTTAATAATAGAATTCGTGGTTATATCGATGCTATTGATAAACATAAACTTCCTCTTGATAAAAATTTAGTAATTGAATGCTCTTTAACTCTTGAAGATGGTCGACAAGAAATGGAAAAACTTCTTAAACTTAAAAACAGACCTGATGCGGTATATGTCGCTGGTGACTATGCAGCTTTAGGAGCACTTCAAGTTTTAAATGAAAATAAAATCGATGTTCCAAACGACATACGTTTAATCGGATTTGGAAATGAGCCATTTACATCTTTAGTATCACCTACGATTTCGAGCGTTAACCAACATAGTAAAGAAATTGGACGCCTAGCCGCAGAAACATTTTTAACTCGCGTTGCAGAACCAGAATTAAAACAGGAATTAAATAAAATAATTCTTGATGCGGAATTAGTAATACGGAATTCTTCCGAATAATAACAAAATAAGAAGCGTGCTTAAACCAAAGTTTAACCACGCTTCATTTCACAACTCAAATATAGACTTTGCTAAACACAAATTCTTCTTATGCTATACCTCTATATTCCTAATGCTTGTCCACCACCAATTTGAATGGTTTCAGCAGTAATAAAAGATGCATCCTTACTTGCTAAGAAAGAAATAACACCAGCTACATCTTCTGGCTGTCCTAATCTTCCAAGCATAATATTATTTTTCCAAGATGCAAAAACTTCTGGTTTAGTTGATTTAATTTGTGCATGAAATGGTGTATCAATAGTACCAGGAGATACTGCATTTGCTCTAATACCATATTCAGCTAAATCTTTTGCTAAAGCTCTTGTTATTGCATGTACACCTGCTTTTGATGTTCCATAAATACCTGCACCAGGACCTCCTGCTGTCCATCCAGCATTGGAAGTATAGTTAATTATAGAAGGGTGTTCTCCTTTTTTCAAATAAGGTATTGCTGCTCTTGATGCAAAAAACACAGAATCAAGATTAAGTGCCATTACAAATCTGTAAAAATCAGTTGTCATTTCTTCAAACCTTGATCGTCCTCCTAATCCACCTGCATTATTTACTAGAACATCAATTTTCCCATATTTATCACCAATTTTGGTGATGTTTGCTGTTACTTCTTCCTCTTTTGTAACGTCGAATCCGTAATATTCCGCAGTTATTCCTTCAGCAGCTAATTCTGCAACTCTTTTAGCGCCTGCTTGGTCTTCAATACCATTTAAAACTACAGTATATCCATCTTGACCCAGTCTTTTTGCTACAGCGAATCCAATTCCTCCTGTAGCTCCAGTAACAACTGCTACCTTTCCTTTATTATCACTCATATTTATTAGTGTTATATTTTAATTTATTTTTTTTCTTTAAGCGGTTCAATTTTTGGAATTAATATCCAAACACTTGCCATTGCAATTATTGCTAATGCTGCTCCAATAATAAATGCAGGTGTATAGTTACCACCTGATGTTAATATAGGAACTAATGCTGTTAAACCAAATGCTCCTAACTTAGCTGCCATACCAGCAAATCCTGAAAGTGTGCCTACTGTTTTACCACCAAATAAATCACTTGGTAAAGTCTGTACATTTCCGATAGCTGTTTGGAAGCCAAATAAAATAACTGCCATTAAAAGTACTGCTGTTACAGGTCCGCCTGGATTTGCCATTGCGAATAAAGTAGGTAGCATAATTACACATCCAAGTGTTATTACTAACTTTCTTGTTTTGTTCACTGTCCAACCAGCTTTAATACGGTTCTGAGCTAAAAGTCCACCAAACCAAGCTCCTAGCATTGCACCAACATATGGTACCCAAGCATAAAACCCTATTGATTTTACATCCATGCCATAAACCTCATTTAAGTAAATAGGAATCCAAAAGATAAATAACCACCATATTGGATCAATAGCTGCTGATGCTATAATAACTCCCCAACTTTCTTTATGCTTGAGCATCTTACTAGTATCAGGATTATAACCTTCATCAAATTCTCCATCGCCATCTTTATCTTGGTTCTTTTGACCTGTTAAGATATATTCGCGTTCTTCATCAGTTATCCATGGGTGCTTTTTAGGTGGCGATTTTACTAATATCCACCATGGAATAAGCCATAACAATCCTGTTATACCAACCAGAATAAAAATCCAATTCCAGCTAAAATAAACAGATAATAATCCAATAGTAGGGAAGGCTATTATTCCTCCAATAGCAGCACCTGAATTAAAAAGACCTTGAGCAAAAGCGCGTTCCTTAGTTGGAAACCATTCTGCATTGGCTTTTGCGGCTCCTGGCCAGTTACCTGCCTCTGATACACCTAATAATGAACGGAAAATACTAAGACTTACTACTCCCTTTGCAAAAGCGTGTAACGCAGTTGCTATAGACCAAAAACCAATCGATAATGTAAACCCTATCCTTGTACCAAGTTTATCAAATATTTTGCCGAAAATGGCTTGACCAAAAGCGTAAGAAAATATGAAAAACGTTGATATTAATGCATAAATTCCTTTTCTTTCATCTGCTGTTTTATCTGGATAAAGATCCTCTGCAATATCTGGCCATAACACAGGTAATGCCTGTCTATCAATATAATTAATAACAGTAGCTAAGGCTATTAAACCTATTACCCACCATCTTAAACCTTTTAATTTTTTAACTATTTGCTTCATTTAAATTGAATTAAAATGATTTTTAAACATTATAGCAGTATTGATACAACACACTAAAGTGCTCTTTCATTTTCGCCTTTGCTAATTGAGGTTTTTGTCGTTTTATTGCGTTATAAATTTCTTTATGCTCATCAATTCCTCTTTGTGCTAATCCTTTATCACAAACATGATACTTTTCGAAATTTGTTATAATTTCTGGTGTTATGATTAACATAAAAGTATTCATAGTACTATTACCACTTGCCTTAGCTATTGCCAGGTGAAACAATAAATCTTCTTGTACTGCATCCTCACCTTCAATTACTTTTTGAGTATATGCATCTAAGGCTTCTTTTATTATTTGTAAATCTTCTTCAGATCTTCTAAGTGCTGCCAATCGAACCGTTTTAAGTTCTAACAAAATTCTAGTCTCTACTAAAGATTTGAAATCTGGATCTTCAAGTCTCAAAATATCCTCTATCATTCCATTCATTGCAACAACTCCAATATTAGCAACAAAAGTTCCACTCTGAGGTATTGAATCTAATAATCCATAAAACTCTAGCTTTTGAATCGCTTCTCTTACATTACTGCGAGTAACTCCAAATTTTTCTGATAGCATTCTTTCAGAAGGCAATTTATCTCCAGGTTCAAGATTTTTAAAGTTTATTAAATCTCTTATTTTAGATATGATAGCCTTTTGTAATTCTTGACTATCCATTTTTGCTAATATTTCTACTTTCATACTTTAAACTTTATAAACTGGTTGCCCAGATTGAAATCGCTAAATTAACATAAATTATATCGCTTTAATAGTGCTTAAAGAATTCTACCTTAATGACTAAACAATAGTAGAATTCAAAAAGCAACTAACTCAAATAAATAACTTAATGACTAACTTCTAGCTCATAGAATCTTACTTTAGCAAATGAGTCTTCATCTCTAGATTGAAAGTAATTTCCAGCTTTAAAATAATTTTCAAATACTCCCCATTTTTTAATGTGAATACCTTTGTAAGCCTTAAACTCACTATTATTTAGAATAATTAACATCTTACCATCAGAAACTCTAACTTCTAATGTGAATTTTTTAAATCCTACTTCTTCTTCAAAATTAAAACCATCATCATCATCCCATGCGTCTTCATGAAGTATTTCAGTTTCTGTGGCGTTTAAATTTTTAAGAATTTTAGTCTTTACTCTAATTTTACCTTTATCCCAATATATTTTTAACATTGGTGGCGCATTATTATCATCCTCACCAATTAAATCTCGTTGTTCATTAGTTAACCTTCCATGGATTTGCATAATGATAGTTCTATGATACTTACCATCAGCACCTCTTGAAATATCATCAATGGCAATTTTTCCTTTCATCGATCCGCCATCCTTAAACGTCCAGTTTACATTATTCTCTCCTGGTACCATTTGCTCTCTTAATTCCGACCTTGTGTATTTTGTATTTTTAGTTTTAGAATCTGTTGGCATAGCATGAAAAACTATTGCTCCTCTAGTAGAATCTATATACATATAAGGTTTTGCAGCATCTACTTTTGTAAAATCTAAGATTTCTGGCGGACTTATTTCATAAGGTTTACCTTCTTTATTTGTAACTGGTAAGGTTACCTTCCAATGACTTAAATCAATTTTTGGTAATTTAGTTTTTTTGCGTCTTTTCTTCTTTTTTTTAAGTTTTTCTTTCTTAACATTCGAATCTGTAACGCTACCATCCTTGTTTTGACCAGTAGCGTTAACAGATAGAAATAATATTATTAAAAAAGGTAATATATTTCTTCGAATATTTTTCATATTAATATTAATCGTTTATAGCAGTAATTATTACAGAATCCACTCGTATTTCTTCATCTCCACTGTTATACCCGAAGTCACCTCCGCCACCACCAGTAGCTGGTCCTCCAATTCCTCTTATGAAGAGTGCAACACTAGTATTAGCTCCTGCATTAAATGTATATGTGTCTGAAAGATAGCTATCATCAGCTGGATTATTTTTCACTTCAACTAAAAGGTTATTTGCAGCATCTTCAACCTGTGAAACTGACTCATATCCCCAATCATCTTGTGGCATTGCTGCAGTATCTGTATAATAAGTTGGAGTGTAACCATCTACATAACCAGAGCCTGTTAAAACTCTTAATTCTAGCATGCTAGGGTACGAACCACCAGCTGGATCTTTAAACTGTGTTACTATTTGAATAGTATAATCTGCATTTGGTGTAACTGCAAACTCTTGGTAAACGTGATCTGGTTCATTATTGTCAAATTTAAGAACGTTATCAGAACCTCCGTTTCCTGAACTAGATTCTCCTTGATCACCTACTGACTTATTTATCCAACCTGAACAAGAACAATCTGAACCTGAAGATTTAGGAAGTTTATCAAAATCTGCATTTACTAAAACTGGGTCTGGAGTATCTGGTTCTTCTGGTTCAACAACTGTAATTGTTTCTGAATAAGTACTTACTACACCTAAAGCATCTGACGCAGTTAACGTAACTGTCCATGTACCTTCTCCTGAATATGTGTTTGCTCCATCCACATCTGTAGAACTATTTCCATCACCAAAATCCCAAGCATACATTGTAGCACTTGTTGATCCGTTAGCAAATGTGTAGTCTTTCCATTCTTCATCAGGACCTGCTCCTTGCGTATATGTGAAATTTGCACTAGGAGGAGTTGCATCTGCAATAGAATTTGAACCTAATGGCTCAAACTGTCCTAAATCTTCACAGCTATTAAACATTGAGATGGTTGCAATAGCAACTACAGCCCAAAAACTATTTTTAATTTGATTTTTCATCGTTAGTGTTTTTTTATTAGTAACCAGGGTTTTGTCCTAACACGTTGTTACTTAGGTTAATTTCTCTTTGTGGAATTGGTAACAACAAATCTGTTGCAGTAAAACTTCCACCTGTTGCAGTTGAAAATGTAGATAATACACCTTGAGCTTCGTTAAAACGAATTAAATCAAATAATCTATGATTCTCAAAAGCTAACTCTACACGTCTTTCGTCTAACAATTCTTGTTTTGTTATAGTTCCATCATCATCTCCTGATAAACCTGCACGTAATCTAACAAGCTCAAAAGAATCTAAAGCATCAGACGAAGTGGTGTCGTTATTTCCTGCCATAATAGCCTCAACATGCATTAATAATACATCTGCATATCGTAAAACAATCCAGTCATTTCCTGCTTTAGTTGCATCATTTGATGTTGGTAAAATACCTAAATCATCATCTCCATTTGGTATATATTTTACAACTTGAAATTGCGTTGGTTGTCCAACATCTACTCTGTATGAATATGGTGTTCTATTTCCACCTAGAGCATCTAAAGCTAATCTTACATCTGCGGTAGTATAGTTTACACCACTTGTTCTACCAACTGCATTAAGCCATTCTGCTGAAAAGTTTTGACTATCATCTGTATCTCCAACATATCCAATAGAAAAGATAATTTCATTATTTAACTCATTAAAAAAGACATCTTTAAAATTAGGCTCTAACATAAACCCACTTCCCATAACATCTTCACATAAAATTTGCGCATCTAAGTAGTTTATACCTTGTGTTAAATATACTTTAGCTAATAACGCTTGCGCTGCAGCTTTAGAACCACGTGATTTAGAAGAATTATCTAGACCAGCTATTGCGTTTAATAAATCGCTTTCAATTAAATCATAAACAGACGACGTCGCTACTCTTGTATATTGTGTAGATAAATCACCTGTTCCAAGTACAGTACTCACTAAAGGAATATCTCCGTACAAACGTACTAAATTGAAATATGCATAAGCTCTTACAAACTTAGCTTCACCTTCAATTTTTGCGATATTTTCTTCTGATGCAACTCCTAAATTTGCTAAAACTGTATTCGCTCTAAATATTACATTATAAAAACTTCTGTAATAATCAGCAACGATACCATTAGTTGCTTCTACTGTATAAAATTCAAATTGTGCAGCTTCACCTTCTTGACTCTTTGTTCTAGAATTATCACTACGCATTTCGGTAAGATAAAACTCAATTTGTAAGGCATGGTTGTCGTTAGAATCTGTAGAATTAACACCTTGAATTCCATCATACATATTAACCAAGGCTGCTTCTAAATCCTCATCATTTTCAAAAAATGTAACACCATTTAACACAGAGGTTGGTGCTGGGCTCAAAAAATCCTCACAAGAGGTTACAGTGGCAAGTACTAGGCCAATTGCCACTATAGATTTAAGTTTATTAATTATATTTTTCATGTTTCTTTTTTTTAAAATTCTAAGTTTAAACCTAATGAAATCGTTTGATTTATTGGCGAACCACCTCTTTGATACCCATAAGTTGTAGATAGCTGACTACCTGATTGTTGATAGATAGATTCTGGATTCCACCCTGTATAACCGTCTGCAGTAAAATATAATAAATTCTGACCAGACACATATACTCTTAGTTTGTTCAAACTAAGTTTTTCAGCAAAATCACTTGGTAATGTGTACCCAATATTTACAGTTCTTAAAGCTACATAAGAAGCATCTTGAATAATAGAATTTGTAAATATTTTTTGCTTAATAAATTCTTGATTAGGAGTACTTGAAATAAAATCTTGAGCAGAATTAAATTGATTAAAAATATACTGATCTGCCATATTTCTTACTTCTGCACCATGACTACCTT
>Ga0209121_10000041_pt1 | contig 112619 bp, 91 predicted proteins | sample Cruoilmetagenom3_FD_187292 | JGI IMG/M metagenome (GOLD analysis project Ga0209121, IMG submission 187292) | Oil polluted marine microbial communities from Coal Oil Point, Santa Barbara, California, USA - Sample 3 (SPAdes) (version 2) | ecosystem: Environmental > Aquatic > Marine > Oil seeps ...
GACTGCTTAAATATAATTGAGAGCTAGCAAGTTGCTCAAAAGGACAAAAAACAGTTTGCTGTTTTCGTTCTTTAACATTTTAGCAAACTATTTTTTTGCCTCATAGCAAGGCGTTACCATCGTCCGCTCATGGCACTTTGCAGACAATCGATAATGTAAGTCGAAATTAGTGTGTTGATTTAACGCGCTTAATTCGGTTTAATATCTGCTTAATTAATATGCTGAGTAATGCAGGGATGGCCTAGGGCAGCGGATTTCATTAACTTGGGCCTGGTTAGGGCATTAAAATCTTCCCTTTATAAACTAAAGCCCATTGTATGAATAGTTCCCACGCTGACACCCAAACTGGTAGTACTTCGGTTAATATGTGCCAAGGATAGCTCATTGAAAAAATTAAGATTTATACTCGTTCTACTTACCGCAGTTTTCCTTATAGGTATGATCATACCAGATGACATTGTTATTCCTGTTGAGGGTGCAACACCCAATGATTGGAACCATAATACTTTTTGGTATGAGCCATGGGGAAGCTCTGTGGTCCATAAAGGGATTGATATATTTGGTAAAAAAGGGACTACCACACTTTCTTCTAGCAAAGGCTTAGTCATTTATACGGGCACAATACGTAAAGGCGGGAATGTAGTGGCAGTATTAGGGCCTAAATGGCGTATTCACTATTACGCGCATATGGACAGTTACTCTGTTACAACGGGTACTGTTGTTAAGGCTGGCTCAGTTATTGGTGTTTTGGGAGATTCAGGTAATGCCCAGGGAAAACAACCGCATATTCATTATTCAATCTTATCAATAATTCCAATTCCTTGGTTAGCTACAACACAGACTCAGGGTTGGAAAAGAATGTTTTTTTTAAATCCTCACGAAATGTTTATATAAGCTGTATTGAAAAAATGTATTTAAGATAAATACCAATATGAACCTCATTCACGAGTAAGATGCGGTCAAACTATTCATATTAGCGATTAATATCAAGGAGAGTATATGCCTAATTTTATAATGGACTGTTCTGAAAGTGTTTTTGGGTCACATGACGAGGAATACATTATTGAACAAATTCATTTTGTAGCTCACGCTACAGGTTTATTTGACGAAAGTGATATAAAAGTTAGAATAAACCCATTTAATACTTTCTCTGTGGGGAATAAGCGTGAAGACTTTATTCATGTGTTTGCCCATATAATGCAAGGAAGAACAACAGAACAAAAAGCGAACCTCTCACGAGTAATTGTTAGTAAGCTTGTTACTTTATTTCCTGAAATTTCTAATATTGCAATGAATATTAGTGATTTTGAAAAAGCGACATATTGCAATCGCACGATGCTTTAGCCAGCAATTAAACATAGTTTTGGATGTTTATAAGACGTATGAGTAATTCTCAATTACAAAAAATAATATCTCTTTATACTGCTTTTGTTTTTATACCTACGTTATTGCTTTATTTGATTTATAGTATATTTGGTTGGGTTGTATTTTCAGTTACATTAAATCCTTTATTGGGCTATTTTTTGCTGGGTGGTGCATATGGTTTATGGTCACTACATTCATTAATAAAAACGATGAAAAAATTAACGGTATTAAAGCATCCTATTATTGTGATAGTTGGATTGTTATTAGGTTGTAGTTTTTGTCCTGTCGTTTTAACTACGACTGAATTTAGTACGATGAAACCGCAAGAATTTATTTTTATATATATTATTATTGCACCCTTTATAGCGACCTTTCATTTATTTTATTTATATAAAAAAACAGTCGACTAGCGCCTCTTGAGGATACTTTAACGAAACTATTTCTCAGTGGGCTTTATTAAACAAGGAGAACACAGGTATGGAACCAAATTACTCAGAATATTCAATTTCAGAGCTAGAAGAGTCATTACGTGCTATCGATCAAGAAGCGTATCCTGAAAGAACAAATGAACTAAAGAAAGAGTTAAATAATCGCCTTGAAAATCCAACAACGAGTCATGAAGTAGAGGATGGTTTTGAGGCGAATGAACAATTTTATAAATGTCCTCATTGTGAAGAAAAAATTGGATTTTTTTCTAAAGCGCTACAAAGTTGGAGCAAGATAAGAGAGTGCCCACAATGCAAAAAACCATTTGTAGTAACCTTTAATCTAAAAGTGTTTTTCGTTGCGCTTTTACCTATGGTTATTTTTAATTATTTTATGATAAAACCTATTTTAGGATCATTGGGATTAAGTAAGTCTATTGGTTTGGGGATAGTTTGTGGCGTGTTAATTATTATATCAACACGCTTGGGCAGAGTGCGTGATGAAAATGACACTACAAAAGAGGTTTAAGATAAATTTTAAAATGTTTTGTCTAGGCTTATACGCGTTTTTTGTTGGGAGTATTTAAGTAGGCTCGTTTAGCGCTGCTGGACACGGTGGTAAATTCAAGGCTTTGAGGGCTAAGCTAAGTTTGGATATTATAACTCCTGACCACCTGTAATTGGTACTTTGCTTTCAAAGCGCTCATGCTAATTGAGCTGCTTGTTGTCGTTGAGTTCTGCTTCGCTCAGCCCAACCTAAGTAAAAATTAAACACTAATCTCACGTTTTAAAATTCCCCGTATTTAGGGTTTGAGAAAATGATAGCTACCTCCTGCACCTCAACTTTTATTCAATTGGTATATTTTGCTTTAAAAGGTAATCCTGCACTTCATCGGTATAGGGCTTAAACTTTTTCCAGCGGCCTATGGCTTTGTTGTTAAGCGGTTGGCGCACTTGCATTTTGCTGGCGGTTGATGTCACCAATTTCGTAAATGATGGTGAGTGCTAGAATGAGGCTTTTGCCAATAATTGTTTGCAGGATATTAAGGTGGACAGGATTTTGTTGTTTGGCTATTTGTTCAATATAATGCTCTAAAGGCTTAAGCTCCTTGTGATAGTAATCGAGTATGGCCATGTTTAAATTAATAGAGCGCTGTACAAAGATAACAGGAAAGCAATAGCGTACTTTTCTCTGTCGTATACATTTTTTAGCTCAACATTGTGGGCCGGTAAATTGTACTGGCTGGCAGTATTGTCTACATGGGCTTTTAAATTAGCGCCATGACGAACAATTTTGGTTCTTCGGTGTGATAAGTGGCGTGTTCCACGCATATTCTTATCATAGACATAAGCAAGTAGAAAGTTACCACCATGGATAAGTTTGGCTATTTTATACAAATTTACTTTATCGTTTTTAGCTTTTCCGCCTTGAATTGCTTTCATGTATAGGGCATGGCTGAGAATAAAGTCGATAGTGTGAGCTTTATAAAAGTCAGCGACTCAATACCAGCAGTACATACACTCTACGTCAACCACAATATCACCGATATATGGTTTAAGTAGCTTTAGTAGCGTTTCAGGGTCATCTTTAACTTTCTTGCGAACAAGGATAAGTCCTGTATTATCAATGATACAGACGTAAAGTAATCGCGCGTTTAAATCGATTCCACAATAGTATGGATGCATGTTATTGTAAAAGTTCCTTGAGCTTTCTCCTGTAAGGTTGATTGTCTTTTCAGCGTAGCGAATAATCGCGATGCTGGGGAGAAGACTCAATGACTATCAAATTGCTTAAAAGGATTATGTCCTTTTTTGCAAAGTACCGTAAAAAAAGGCAAGCCAACTTTTTGGCCTAGTAGCAAAAAGTTAGCTGTGAATCAAGGAGCGAACTATGAAGGTACCAAGCGGAATAGAAAAAGTATCATTATCAAAAAGTGACATGTCTTTTGGTCCGTACCCACCGTTAGGGTTTGTTCCTCTGTTTGATGCAGAACTAGGAAATGGTGATTACTTTGGCCTTTACTGGCCTCTAGGAAAAGAAAACGAAGAACCTATCGTGTGCGACATGTTACACGATGAATGGGCTTTAGAACCAAGTTTTTCTAGTTTGGAAAAGTTTATTGAATGGCTAAGTTTGAATGACTGGAAACGTGGCGACGAAGAAGTCGTCGATGAGCGATTATCAACAGTAATTTTCACTAAAGCAAAATTGCTATATTCAGGTTCAGATATAGAATCTGCAATAGAATTATTGAACAAAGCCTGTATTAACTTCCCTGAGGTGAGCGAATATTGGCATGCTTTGTCATCACAATCAAAAAGAGTTGGCGACATTGAAAGATCAGCCAATGCTGCTCTAAAAGCCTTAAATTCAAATTGGGTCTTTGGCTTTCCCGCGCAAGGGGTAATTCGTTCTCTTCGTAGTCCTCAATTTCGTGAGGCTTTAAATAAAGATCCAATTATGCAAAGAATTGATGAATTCGAATTAAGTTTTGGCGGGGTTAAAGAGAATTCGATATATCCGATAATTTATGAGTGTATTCAAGAGTATCTCAATAATGAACAGTTTATAGATGGGCTTATGCTATACCAAAATTATGGGTATATGATGTACTCTGAAACTGGAGCATTTCAGGAGCGTTATAATTTTGATTTAAAGAGCTGGCAGTCCGATTACTCAGAACTTTGTTTAAGTTACTTAGGCGATAATCGAGTATTTAGCAGTTAACAAGGCCACTAATTTGATAGTTTTTCCGCTACGTCTTATGAGTTATAAAAATAGCACAACAGTTTCCATTCCAAAACTGCACATTATGGCAGCGTTATTTGGCAGTAGCTATGAGTGATGCACAATGGCTTAATTTTGTGAGTCTCTGTGAAAAGAACTTTGAAGAGTGTGACTTTCAAGATGAGTTGATAGCTGCTTGTCTTGAACGTGATGATATTGCCAAGGTTGTCTATTTTCACAACCAAAGAGCATCCTTGAAGTGGCTAAAGAGTAAAGTGCCAGCTTTAGACAACTGTACCCCGTGTAAAGAAATCGAAAAAGGCAACACAACGGCAGTGCAAAATATATTACTTTCAATTCCGTACTAACCAACCGGCTGCTAATATGTGTGATTCATAGAGATCGTTTCAATATACTATGACTCTATGAACAAAGAAATTAAACAACGTTTAAAGTGGATTGAGCTTTACGAAGAAACCAATAATGCGGACCTAGTTTGTCGTCGGTGTGGAATTTCTAGGCCGACTCTTCGAAAGTGGTACAAAGAGAAAGGGCGAGACGGCCTACAGGACGTTTCTAGACGCCCGCACAGCTCCCCAAACACTAAAATTAATAATCGAATTGAAGAGTCGATTCTTAAGCTCAGAAAAGATAGAAAACTTGGTGCCAGAAGAATTCAAAATGAGCTTCTTCGCAAGCATAATTTTCAGCTATCGCTTGCTTCAATTCACAAAGTGCTGACCAAACATGAAGTAAAGCCAATAGTTTTTCAGCGGAAGAAAAAAGACTTCATTCGATACCAAAGACTTATTCCTGGTGACCGAGTTCAAATGGATACAGTAAAATTGCATTAGTGATTTATCAATATACTGCTGTTGATGATTGCTCTAGATCGCGTGTTGGACGTTTTTAAGCGTAGAACGGCAGCCAATACTCTTAGCTTCATCGATAAGGTAATAGAAGAAATGCCATTCCCGATACAGCGAGTTCAAACTGATCGCGGAACGGAATTTTTTGCTGAAAAAGTACAGCTCAAATTGATGGAGCATGGCATTAAATTTCGCCCCAATAAGCCTGGCTCTCCTCACTTAAATGGCAAAGTTGAAAGGTCACAAAGAACTGATAAAGAAGAGTTTTATTCGACCGTTAATTTTGATTTGGACGAACTCAAAAAATGAATGTTACCTGAGTGGCAGCATTACTACAATTAGTAACGCGCCCACGCTTACTACGAAACTGAAAATGAACGCATTCAGTTATAGAATTATCAGCGTGATCTTCAACTACGAAAAGTGAAATGATGTCTATGAATCACACACATAATTTTTTGTTAGGGCATTTATTACCTAATGTTTTTGATTGAAATAGCTTTAGTTGCTCTTCAGTTTTACTACCATAATATCCAGCGGCCTTTAGTATTTTTCTACCGAAATACTTTTTTGTAGTGCCTAATAAAAGCCTTTGTAGTACTAAAACATCTAGCGGAGCATTCCTAGCACCGTGGCCAACACTATTAGTTAACCTTGTTAAATTTATTAAGTTTAGTTCTTTAAATATTAACATTTTAATCCTTTAGCATCTATACCACTCATTATGTGGCCCCTTCAAGGGAGCATTTGTTGAATTTTATCCCATTTATATCATTCCTTTTCTATCAATATTCGTCAGCAAGCATTGGCAACTTTGTTAGTTTGCACATCATAGTGATTATGTTTATTTTGAAAAGTAATTACCTGACTATAAATTAATTAAGCGAATTTATAGAAAATAAAAGTGATATTTCATCCTAAAATAACTTGTTGTATTAAGTAGGTTTCAGCCTCATTGGTATGGGGTTTAAACTTTTTCCAGCGGCCTATGGCTTTGTTGTTAAGCGGTTGGCGCACTTGCATTTTGCTAGCGGTTGATACCGGTGCGGTGTTTAAATGAAAATCAAGGCACTGTGGTTGCCAGTCTAAGTCGCAATAGCTCACTAACTCTTTTATTTTTTGCTCGGGTGCGGCGATGAGTTCTTCGTATTTTACTAGTTTAATATTGCTGTGCAGGGCGCTAAAGTGCTGCATCAGTTTATAAAAACGGCTGTAAAATTTAGCGGTGTCGAGTAAGTCTAACGAGTAAGCATAATACGGGTTGTTAATAGTAAATAGCTGGCGATAGTTACCAATGCAGGTGTCCATGGGGTCGCGAAGTAGGCAAATTATTTTGGCGTTTGGCAGTGCTTTGGTAATTAAATCGATATAAAAAAAGTTAAACGGTAGTTTATCAATAAAGTGTTTATGGCTGCCGGTTACAACACGGGTTGCTTCAAGGTAAGTTCTGCCAAGTTTTGCAAAATCAAGCTGGTAAGCTTGGCTTAAGGTGTCTATATCGAGTACTTGAGGCGTGTGCGTTTGGCTAAGTTTTTTTACACTTAGGCCAAAGTCTTGCAGCTCGCCCGCCGATTGTACGTCGCTGTGGCTTGATAAAATGCGTTCAACTAATGTGGTGCCAGAGCGCGGCATGCCTAATACAAAAATTGGCTCACTGCTTTGGTTGCCAGCTGTTTGTTGGTTTTTGTATTTATCACTGAGCTGTTTTATATGTGCAAATAAAGCCTCAGACGCTTGGTTATCAAACGCCTTATTAGCGAGTTTTGCTGCTTTACCTTGTTGTAACGCGGTAAAGGCTGCTGAAAACTCTCCTAAGTCTTGATATTCTTTAGCGAGCGCATGACCTATATGCAGTTTAGCGTCGGGATGATTGACCTGTTCGAATACATTTTTTAATCGCGCTATGTGGTTATTATGTTCGGTGACTTTAGTTAAATCGGCTAAGGCAAAATGACTTTGATGATGAAGCGGGTTCAGTGCAATGGCATTTTCAAACGCTTGCTGTGCTTTATCAAACTGGCCTAAAAATTTAGCACACACCCCATAGTTATAATAAAACTGCGGCTGACGAGTATTACTCGCCTCAGCTAAACTTAATGCGCATATAAAGTAATCAGCTGCTTGCTGGTGTAAACCCGCTTGGGTGAGGGCCACGCCTAATGTATCGGCATCCAGTGCTTTACTAATATGTTTCAGCTTAACGCTGAGGGCGGTGTTTTTTGCTTTTTGTAAATCGCCGGTAAGGGCGTAACACTTGGCAAGTTGCGCTGTATATTCAATAGACTTAGTAAAGCTTAATGCTTTTTCAATTAGCTTTATCGCTTTGTAAATTTGGCCAACCTGTAAATTAACCATAGCGAGTAAAAAGTAGCCATCAGCAAAGTCAGGCTGTTGTGTAACCAGCTCAACCAGTGCTTTATGCGCTTGCTGAATATTGCCTTGGTTTAAGTTGTTGATAGCGCTTTGGTGTAGTTGCTTTAAGTTTGGCTGCATGAATACTCTTATAAATAATGTGCTTACAAATAAAAAGGCTCAAAATTAATTTGAGCCTCTTGATTGTACTTAAACTTATCGTTTAATTACATTTCAAACTTGTCGCTTAATTATATTTCAAACTTATAGTTAAATTTAATGCCAACAGTAAGCGGGCGATTAATAAAGTAACCATAGTTACGTTGTATGTCTGCGCCATTGGCTGTTGTAATATCCGCATCTGAACGACGAACAGAAGTAACCGCATATTTATTAAATAGGTTATCTACATATAAAGTAGTCGACCACGCATCGGCGGTTAATTTAGCTGAAATATTACTTAAGCTATAACCTGGGAGTGCTTCACCGTTGTCACGTAGGCCTACTTTTGAAATTACATCACTTTGTGCGGTTAAACCATAGTTAATATCAAGGGTTTTGTCGTTAAACACTTCTGTTTGGTAGTTAATACCCATAGAGAACTGATGCTCAGGTGAGCCCGGTAAACGGTCGCCATCTTTTGCGCCATCAGTGCCATCGGCATTAAATAAATACGGAGCGTCTGAGGTTAGTTCTGCTTTTGTATAGGCATAAGTTGCATAGGCTGTAAATGAGTCTGATAAAATTGCACGCGTGGCAATTTCAATCCCTTTCGCATTTGCGCTACCAGCATTTGATAAGTAAGGTAATTGGCCTACTGTTGTTGCACCGGCAATTTGTGCGTTATCCCAATCTACATTGAATAGCGCAGCATTAAAGTGTAATTGGCTTCTCATCCAGGTACTTTTAAAACCTAGCTCATAGTTAGTGGTTGTATCTGCATCGTATAGCATTTCATCTGGTGTACCACAGCCTGTTTGTTGGTCTTCAGGTAGAGGTGTTGGGCAAGGCACTAAGCCATTTGAGCCACCAATTCTAAAGCCTTCACTAATGGTTGCATACGCCATCACTGAATCTGTAAATTGGTATTTAGCATTAAATTTGAACAGATTACCGTTGTCACCGGCTTCGTTCTCTTCAAAATTAACTGAAATTGCATCAGGTGCAGCACCTTCATACAAGGTATTTGCTAATGGGAAATCAAAAGCCGCTTTTGATTCTACGTCGTATTCGTAAAAACGCGCGCCAATGGTAATGTCGAGTTTATCGGTTACCTGGTAACCCACTTCACCAAAAAGTGCAGACTCAGTGACTTTGCTGCCAGTAATTTCTAAATACTCTAAAGAGTCTGGTCTTAGCTGTGCGCCACCAAAATTATCAACCGCGAACTGATCAAAGCCTGGCGTAAACTCTCTGCTTGATGCGTCGGTATCGGTTTTATTGTAAAAACCACCAACAATCCAGCTTAGGTCGCTATCGCTTTGTGAGACCAAACGTAGCTCTTGAGTGAAGGTATCGACTTCGTCTAATTCACGGGTAAATGCCGAAAACGAAGGAAACTCTTCGTAGCCATAGTCTAAACGAATTAAAAGGTCAGTTTGATCGCGTTGACCATCGGCTGCAAAGTGTGAAATACCGGTAGCTGATACCAGTTCGGCAAAACCTAAGTCGGCTTTAAGTTCGAGGCTCAGTAATTGATCTTCTTTTTCCCGTGGCTCTTCAAAACGGTACGCTGACTCGTATTTGCCGATGCGATCATTTAAACCATTATTTTCGTTAAGGCTATTGTGATGAACAATTGAGCGGCCTTCGGTGTCTTGCTTTTGATAGAAGTAGTTTAATGTGCCTTCAAATGACTCATTTGCTTTGTAACGCAATGAAATACGCCCAGTTGTGGTGGTTTCACCGTTGGCGTCTTTTACATTTTTAAGATTGCTGTTTACTGCATCAAGGTTTGTCCAATCAGGGTCGGTAATCGATACACCTGGTTCACGAACGGTGTAGGCGTAGTCTATAAACCCTGGGTCTTCATAAATATTTAAACTGGTACGTACCGCCAGTTTGTCTTCAATCAATGGTAAGTTGAAGATAAAACCGGCTTCGCCACCGACCGAATCACTTTCTTGAGTTTGAAAAACATCACCAAATACTTCACCTGATATAAAATCAAGCTCTGGCTCTTTAAGCATGTAACGAATAGCACCGCCTAGTGTGCCTGCGCCATACAATGTGCCTTGTGGTCCAATAAGTACTTCTACTCGCTCTACATCAACAAGGCGCATATCTACCGATACTGGAATTTCGTTAAGGTAGGTGGCTACCGTGCCACCATCTGATGAAGGGCCTGATGAATTTGTATTTAATCCACGCACAATAATAGGCGAGCCAGAGCGACCACCTTGATCAGTAATTGTTAAACCTGGCACCCAACGCGCTACATCGGCTAATTCGCTGATATTTTGGTCTTTCATTACATCGGCATCAAGCGCAGTAATGTTAAGAGGCGCAGCCTGAATAGAGCCACTTCGGCGTGTTGCTGTAACCTCAATAACTTCAAGCGATTTATTTTTTTCAATAATTTGCTCTTGTGCTGTTGCATTACCGCTAAATAATACACCGCTCAGTGCGCTTGATACAGCCAAGGTTAACAGGCTTGGTTTAAACATAAAAATTGATCCCAGTTAGATTTAGTACGTTAATAAATGAGCGCTAATAATATCAGGGAGTTTTGTTGATGGAAATAAAAATATGAATTTTAATTCACTTTTTTAGAATAAAAATTAGAGCGTGGGTTTTTACTTAAATTTAAAGTTTAAATATAACAAGGTGTTTGTATAAATAATGCACACACCGCAAGTGGTATATATTGTTTTAAGTGCAACAATGAATGGTGTGAAAGGAGAGATAAAACGTAGGCTTAGTTATACTAAGAGGGAGTTGTAAAATAGGAGATGAGAAGTTGCGCCATGATAGTTCATGACGCAATTAAATTATTAAACTCTAAGCAGCAGGCTGCTTTTTACCATTAGACATGGAGCTGCCTACCGAGGCAATAATCACCAGTAAAATAGCCAGCCACTGCCAAATGCTTAGCAGTTCACCTAAAATAACTAAGCCAGCGAGTGCTGCAATTGCAGGTTCTAGGCTCATTACAATACTAAAACCTTGTGGCGACATATTACGTAAAGTAATCATTTCAAGAGTATAAGGCAGGGCGCTTGAAAGCACGGCGATAGCAATACCTAATGGAATAATATCCCAAGTAAATGCAGCACTTTGTGAAATGCCGCCATAAGGTACCAGCACAATGGCTGATATTGTCATGCCCATCGCAACCGTTGCGCCACCAGAGCTTTGACTTCCTGTTTTTTTACCAAATAAAATATAGCCAGCCCAACAGGCACCCGCCGCAAGTGCGAGCACTACACCGACTGGATCAAGGCTGTCTTGACCTTTCATATCAGGTAAAAGTAATAATATACCGGCCACTGCACAGGCAACCCAAAATAAGTCACGTTTTCTGCGAGAAGAAAACAACGCGACAGCTAATGGGCCTGTAAATTCAAGCGCAACCCCAATACCTAATGGGATACGTTCTATCGCGTAATAAAATAGAATATTCATGCCGCCTAAACTTAATCCATAAATTAATATGGGTAAGCGTTGGCTTGCAACAGGGAAGTGTTTCCATGGTTTAAAAATCAAACATAAAATAGCGGCCGAAAACCCTAAACGTAAGGCTGTTGTGCCCTCAGGCCCAACAATAGGAAAAAGCTGTTTAGCCAGTGACGCGCCTGACTGAATCGTCATCATTGCTAGCAATATGCATAAAATAGCCAGTAATAGATCTTTGGTTGATTTTTGCATGGATGTCCTTAAAGATTGCGATGAATTTTGGCGGCATGTTACCTGCTTTTGATCTCAGAGGTAAGTCAAATTTTGTGATCTTTTTAAGCTTAATTCAAAATAGCAGTGTTTAGTAAAGTGTGCTTAAAGGCCAAGCGATAAAATACGCTTATCGCTTAGCCGATAGTTTTTGTTTTATTAAGAGGATAAATCTGCTGGGTAAACAACACCAAGTTGTGCGCGTGCGGTATCAAGTACTTGCATTACATCGACAGAAAGTTGATGAGTATTAACGCTAGACTCCCCCTGATTTTGCTCAATGGTATTGATAAAGTTCTCGAGTTCGTACTTCATAAAGTGCTCGTCAAACTCCGTGCTAATAAGCTCTTTATGACCATTGTTAGCAATAAACTCTATTTTTTTAAGCTGCGACACGGCTTCAATTCTAATTCGACCTAATTCCCCCTGAATTTCAGTGATATTTTCGCCTTGTGAAATTTTCGAATAGCTGATCACCGCTTGTCTGTCGGGATAATTTAAAAGCACATCGCCTGCACCATCCACACCACTTTCAAGTAATACGCCGCTGGCGTGAACAGAGCGTGGTGCTCCCCATAATGCAATAACGAGATAAAGTGGGTAAATCCCCAAATCTAGTAAGGCACCATTAGCAAATTCAGGTAAAAAAGTATTAGGGCGCTCACCATTTTTATACTTGTCGTAACGTGATGAATACTGACTAAATTGACCAATAAACTTACGTGGTGTGCCTATTTTTTTTAGGGCAGCTTGTAAGTGCGCAAAATTAGGTAAGTGCGTTGTCATCATCGCTTCCATGTAAAGGCGCTGATGCTGCTTTGCCGCAGTTAAAATAGCCGCAAGTTGCTTGCTATTAGCCGCTGAGGGCTTTTCACCTAATACGTGTTTGCCCGCTTTTAAACATTGTATTGCATATGCACTGTGCAGGCTATTGGGCGCCGCTATATAGACTGCGTCTACTTGTTCATCTTGGCACACAGCATCAATAGAGGTAAAAATTTTAGCATCGGTATTTGTTGGATGATTAGCTAAAAAGCGCTCGCCGCTGCTTATTTGGCGAGAGCAAATACCGTATAAATTAAAATTGCTGAGTGTATTAGCCGCTGCCAAAAACGTGTCGCTAATAAAATTAGTACCTACAATTACAAAATTCATGAATAGCCTTTGCTGTTTTTAAACAAGTGCGCAGTTTAACAATGTTTGGCTCTAAATGCGCGGGCAGAGCAATTAAACCAACGTTTAATGCTAGTACATAACGTAGCTTGCTCCTGATAACCTAAAAGCTCTGAAATTTGAGTCACCGACAATTGGTTTTGTAATAAATAGTGCTCACATAAGGCGCGGCGAGTGGCGTCTTTGAGCTTTACAAAACTGGTATCGTGCTTTTTAAGTTCTCGGTGCAAGGTGCGAGGGTGAATATTAAGCGCAGCGGCAATGGTATTATTAGCGCTTTGAAATATCGGCAGCATAATACGAATAAGCGCGCTTACCTGAGCAGGCAAAGATTGGCTATAAGCATTATTTTCAGCTAAAAAGTTAAGTGCTGCTTGGGTTTTATGCTGCTTAGTTACGTTAAGTGTTAAATCTAAGTCTTGTTTGGCAATTAATACACCGGCGCTATTTCTGTGAGTAATAACCTTACAGCCAAAATGCTGGTGGTAGGTCAGCTTATTTGTGCTTAGGGTGTGAGGTAAAAATACACTTTGTGGCTTACAGCGGCCATTACTTATATTTTTTAAAGTGGCAATGGCCAATGCAATGGTGAGCTCTATTACTTGGTTTATTGCCGGTAATGGCCTGAGATTTATAGCGAATGATAAAAACACGTGCTCATTATCATCAAGTGGGTGAGTGGTTAAATTAAGCGCTGGCGTATGTAAGTGCAAATATTTTATCACCCAATCTAGCGCCTCGGCTAAATTAGTGCCTGTTTGAGCGGCTATTGCAATATGGCCTAAAATATCAAAGCTTTGCAGGCTTGCTAGTTTTAAACCAAAATTTGGACAATTTAGTGTATTCGCGCAATGCTCTAATAGCTGTGCATACGCGCGGTAAGTAAGGGTCTCTTGCTCTAGTTTATTAAAGTCCACATTAATGGCGCACTGCTGCATTATGGCAGCGAAACCTCCCCCAAGTTCTGCAATTAAATGGTCTATTCCTTGTAAAGAGGTGGCTCTAATTAAGCGGCTCATAAAATATACTTTTGCGTGAGGGTGTCTAAAAATAACAAGTTTTTATTCGATGTTCCATGCAAACTGGTTTTTTAATTGGAGAATAAGTATGCATATCACTACATTTGATTACATTGTTGTTGGCGCAGGCAGTGCAGGCTGCGTTATCGCATCGCGATTATCTGAAAATAAAAATGTGAGTGTGTGCTTAATTGAAGCGGGCGGCAGTGATAAAGGTGCAATGGTTCAAATGCCTGCAGGGGTCGCTGCAAGCGTGCCTTATGGCATTAATAGCTGGCATTACAATACGGTACCTCAAAAAGAACTTAATAACCGCTGCGGATTTATGCCTCGTGGCAAAGTGCTTGGCGGTTCAAGTTCCATTAATGCCATGGTTTATATTCGAGGTAATAAGCACGATTATAATAGTTGGGCTGCACTGGGCAATGAGAGCTGGGACTATGAGAGTTTATTGCCTTATTTTATTAAAGCTGAAAATAATAAAACCTTTACTGAAAGTGGTATACACGGGGTTGATGGTCCTTTGCATGTGCAGGATTTAAGCCAGCCAAGCCCTGTAAATCAGCTGTTTTTAAACGCCTGCGAACAACAAGGTGTACCGCACAATGGCGATATAAACGCAGGGCAGCAAGTTGGAGCCAGGTTATCACAAGTGACTCAATATCAAGGGGAGCGTTGTAGCGCGGCAAAAGCGTATATAACCCCCCATTTAAATCGAAAAAACCTAACTGTGCTTAGCAAAGTACACGTTAATAAAGTGCTTTTTTGCGATAAAACCGCAACCGGAGTCTCTGTTTCTATAAACAATAAGGCCGTTGTATTGCATGCAAAAAAAGAGGTGGTTTTAAGCGCTGGCGCAATTAACTCACCGCAAATTTTAATGCTATCGGGAGTTGGCCCTAAAGAGCAACTAAAGCAGCATAATATTGAAATAGTAAACGAGCTTTCTGGTGTTGGAGAGAACCTTCATGACCACTTAACCGTTGTGCCATTGTATAAAGCTAAATACAGTAAAGGCACATTTGGTATAAGTGCGGGTGGGGCGTTTAATATTGCAAAAGGATGCGTTGATTGGTTTGCCAAACGTGAAGGGCAGCTTACTAGTAATTTTGCAGAATCACATGCCTTTATAAAGCTATTTTCCGATTCAAAAGTACCTGACGTACAGCTTGAATTTGTAATTGGGTTGGTGGATGACCATAGCCGTAAACTGCACCTAGGCCATGGTTATAGTATTCACTGTAGTATTATGCAACCTAAAAGCCGTGGCACGATTCGATTAGCCGATGCCAACCCCTTGAGTGCTCCACTTATTGATCCTAATTATTTAAGCCACCCCGATGATTTAAACGTGATGTTAGCAGGGCTTAAAAAAACTCTGCAGATTATGCAAAGTGAAGCATTTGATGTAATTAGAGGTAATATGGTTTACCCGCTAGATGTTAACAATAATGAGCAGCTTATTGAGTATATTAGGCAAACGGCCGAGACTGAATATCACCCTGTAGGCACTTGTAAAATGGGGCAAGATGCCATGGCGGTAGTGAATAGCCAACTACAAGTACATGGCGTGAAAAATTTGCGTGTGGTTGATGCCTCAATTATGCCGCATATAATTACCGGCAACACCAATGCCGGTGTGATAGCCATTGCCGAAAAAGCAGCTGACTTAATTAAGCTAGCTTGACTTATAAAACGCTGTTAACCATTGCTGCCAGTCTTGCTCTAGTTTGATCATTTGCAGGTGTTTTTTAGCAGCAAAATGCTTGCTTTTATCCTCGTCAGCTAAAAACGGCCCTACACGACATAGCGAGCAATAATTATCGGATAAGTAAGCAGGCAAAGTTAACAAGCTAGCCAGTTCAGGTAAGGGTTTTTCACTAAAGACATAGGTAATGCCGCTGGTGTCTTTAACGTGCTTATCACGGTCAACATTACGAATTTTATAACCATTAAAGTGACTAATATCAAATGGCATTTGCCCTTGATATTGTGCGTTTAAATGGGTATTTAAACTGCCTTCAATATTCCATTCTCGATAAGGTTTAACATCTTTTGAAGTGATGAAACATAGCCCTGCGCCTTGTGTATTTAAAGCAAACTCATTAGCGTATTTTATGAATTGATGCAGTAATGCGCGGTTAAGTGCGTTCATGCTGGTATGGCGAGTATTGTGTTCAAATGCATCGCGACCAACAAAAGCAGGAATAAGCGGAAATTGAAAAATAACCACATCAAAACTATGTAAATGCTGGCCGAGCGTTTGCCAACATTGTGGGTTGGTTACATCAAAGCTATTAAGTACTTCTACCTTTTGCGACTTTAAAGCATTGAGCGCATTGTCTGGGTACTTTTGCTCAATAGTTGATTGGTCGTCGTAAGTGGATGCCACTAACTTTTTTGGCTTAATATGACGATAAAGCGCATTTGAAAACGATAAATCGCCATCACCTACCGTAAGTATGTTCCAGTTTGGATTTAAATACATATTAGCGTGAAGATGTGTTTGGGTTTTCGGGCTCATCATTTTGCTGAGGTGCTTGATGCAACCTGTACATAGCTAAACGTGTTTTTAAACCCTCAATAGCAACCTGTTTTAAGATGAGGTTAAAGGTAATCAAAATAGCAAAAACAATGTGGATAGGACCATGGGTAAATCCTGCGTCAGGATCAAATATAGATAAGCCAAACAATACAAACAACACAACCATTAGTATTTCAATGAGTTGATTTGAATAAAAAGAAAGACGACCTTCGCTTTTATGATCTTTTTTTATGCTAATGGCACAAAAAAAAGGGATCACTTTTATTTTAAAAGCGGCGTTTTTTTCTACAAAATTCTCACCAAGGTCAGTAAGCTGTTGGCGCAATTGGTCTATCATGGGGTGTCCTCTCAATACAGTGCGCGGATGTTACCCTATTACAGACCAATGGTTAAGTAATGGCGTGTTATTTAGGGTAAATACTCATACCAATAATTAAGATATGACACACAAACACCACAGATGTAAGCACAAAGCGCATTTTTTGGTAATCTTTGTGATAACCCTGCCAATGAATCGACGCTTTTTCGAAAATCAGTACTAACCAAAAGCTCGCGCCTAACCAAGCAAGCATCCACTCAATCGGCAAAAATGATAAAAACGGTATAGGAATTACCGGCAGCACAGCTTTAATGGCATCGGCAAAGCTTTGTTGCCCTGCATGCCATAAATTACCTGCCATAAACGCTAAAATAGCGATGCTGTAAAAACTAAAAAACTCTAAATTAACACTGTTACTACCAAACATAAGTGGCCAACCCACACAGCCTAAAAACGGCAGCAAGCCCAAATAGCCTAGTTGAATGTGATTAACAAATTTTTCCATGGGTAAGCGCCTTAATCGAGTAGGTATTTCAACACTGCTAGTGTAACAAGGATAGATAGAGTTATCTTATAAAATTTATACAATGATTAAACGACCATGTTATTTATGACGATCACTCATTTTAATTAAAATAGTGTTTTTGGAAGCGCTAAGTTAGTGATTATTCGATTATTACCTATACTGATTGTGGGAATCACTAAATGGATGATTAGTATGGCTAACAATGTCACTCGACGTAAATTTTTAAGTACGCTAGCGGTCGGTGCTGCGACCTCTGCTGTCGCATTTAAAGCGCCGTATGTGTTTGCAAAAAAACCGGTTACGCTTAGAGTCATGGGAACGCATGTAACTTTACAAGAAGAGCTTAGAGTCCGCGCCATGCAAGAGCTCGGTATTAATATTGAATTTACCCCTATGGGGAGTGCGGCCGTTTTACAAAAAGCAGCAGCTGATTCCTCTTCATTTGATTTATATGAACAATGGTCTGACTCAATTAATATATTGTGGCAAGCCAATGCTATTCAACCAATTGAAGTAGAAAGACTAAAATATTGGCAGGAAATAAACCCACTAACCAAAACCGGTAAGTTAGTTCCCACAGCAAAATTGGGCGCAGGTGATGCGCCCAACAAAATTTTATATGTTCAACAAGATGGCTCACTTGGAAGCCAAGCAACTGATAAAATAAGTTTTATGCCTTATGTTCACAATGTGGATTCATTTGGCTATAACACTAATTTTATACCTAAGGGTGTGGCTTACGAGACTGAGTCATGGGGCTGGTTGCTTGAAGAGAGTAACAAAGGTCATGTAGGTTTGGTGAATGCCCCCACCATAGGTATTTTCGATGCCGCATTGGCAGCCCAGGCTCAAGGGCTGATGACATTTAATAATATTGCCAATATGAGTGTTGCAGAAATAGACAAACTGTTTGCAATTTTAATTAATAAAAAGCAAGCAGGGCATTTTTCTGGGTTTTGGACATCGGTGCCACAATCTGTTGAGTTTATGCTTAAAAAGCGCGTGCATATTCAAAGCATATTTTCACCGGGGGTGACTGCATGTAGAGCCCAAGGTTTACCCGTTGTTAATGCATCTCCTAAAGAAGGGTATCGAGCATGGCATGGGGTAATGTGTCTCTCTGCTAATACGGTAGGGCACGTAAAAGACGCCGCTTATGAATATATGAACTGGTGGTTATCGGGCTGGCCTGGTGCATTTATTTCAAAGCAAGGTTATTACATTTCTAATCCAGAACGTAGTAAAGAAATAATTACCACCCCCGAATGGGATTATTGGTACGATGGCAAAGAAGCGACTCAACCACTAGCGGGTACCGATGGCAAAAATATAATTATGCCAGGGCAAATTCGCGATGGCGGCAGCTATGAAAAGCGCTTTTCTAATATTGCGGTGTGGAATACAGTGATGGATAACTACGATTACAGTTTAGATAAATGGTTTGAACTACTAAACGCATAAGGGAATTGAATGCTGAAACAGTTAATTGGTTCTTTATCTATTAAAGTATTATCTTCGTTGGCTATTTTTATTTTAATACAAATAATAGTTTACGTTGTTATTAATGAGCGAACCGACAAAATAGAGCAAGCCAGTAAAAATGTATTGAATATTAATGGGCTGTCAGTTGTTGTATTTGAAATTAACAAAGATATTTTACAGATTCAACGAGATATTTCGGTTTATGGTGTGTCGGGTAGCGAGGTTATTTTTGATAAAATAAAAAGCACTCAGCAAAGTATTCAAGCGCGGTTAATTGAAGCACAACAGCGAATTCAGCAACACAAGATTAAAAACTCATTAAACGCCATGCAATCATTGGTTTTAAATTATGGCAAAAGTATCGATAGTCTTAAAAAACGATATGATGAAAAGTCTAAAATTATTGAGCAACAGTTACCAAATACCTACGAATTAGCATTAACTACCTTAGCAAGCAGGGATCGAGAAACGGCCAAGCTGGGCAAGGATTTATTATTGTTTCAGCTAAAGGATCATTGGCATCATCTGTATCGCAATTCAATCCTGTTTTTAACTCAACGCGATTACGCCAAACGTAGTCAAGTAAAACAGCGGCTACAATTAATTAAACAATTAACCAACAGTGACGCTACAAACAAAATGATTGGCCACAACAAGGTCGAGCAACTAAATAGTTTAACAACTAAATTCGAGTCTTTATTTGCTCAGGCCATTCAAGCTAATAGAAACTATTTAACCTTAAGTAATATTGTTATTGCCGGTGATTCGGTCGAGTTTTCAGCACTTGCCAAAAAATTGCAAGAAGATGCATTGTTGTTGCTTAGTGATATTTCGAAAACCAGTCAAGAGAGCATTGATGCTGCGCAAACTGTTATTCAAGTGTCGTTATTTTTGTCTGTTACCTTGTTTATTCTTTTCGCTTTATTTTTTCACTTTCATATTATTAAAGCGATTAACAGGCTCACATTTAGTTTTAGATCATTTCTAAATGGTGATTTCTCAGCAAACATAGCTGATATTAACCGTGAAGACGAAATAGGGTTTTTAGCCCAAGCAGCAAATAAATTTAGAGTGCTAAACGAGCGCCTAGTTGAAGCAAAAAAAGCGGCAGAAGAAACATCCCGAATCAAATCTGAGTTTTTAGCTAATATGAGCCATGAAATACGCACTCCCATGAACGGTATTTTAGGCATGGTACAGCTAGTGAGTAATACAGAGCTTGATGCTAAACAAAAACGCATGATTGAGGTTATTAGCTCTTCAGGTAACAGTTTATTGGTTATTCTTAATGACATTCTTGATTTAAGTAAGCTTGATGCCGATAAAATGCTACTAGAAAATAGAGAGTTTAAATTAAGTGCTTTATTGTATGAGCTGGAACAAATTTTTAAATCGCAAGCCGACCATAAAAATATAGAGTTTAAAATAGTAAAAGAAAAAGTAGATTCTGTTGATTTGGTACAAGGCGACGAAACCCGTTTAAAACAAGTACTAATGAATTTATTGGGGAATGCATTTAAATTTACAGAGTGTGGAACAGTAACATTATCTGTTGCTCTAAAAGAGAAAAATAGCAATGAAGTGATGTTACTATTTAGCGTTATCGATAGTGGTATAGGTATTTCACAACATAGTATAAAAACGTTATTTGATGCTTTTACACAAGCTGACACTTCAACAACACGTCGTTTTGGTGGTACAGGGCTTGGATTAACTATCTCTAGTAAAATATTAAACTTAATGGGCAGTAATTTACAAGTAGAAAGTGAATTGGATAAGGGTTCGACATTTTACTTTCAGTTAAGGCTTAATATTCCCATTGCAAATAAAAGCGTAAAACAACAAGCACAATTACCCGATGTAAATATTAAAAATAAAGATGTGCAGGTATTAATTGCCGAAGATAATCCGGTAAATCAAATCGTGCTAGAAAGCTTTTTAAAAGCAATGGGTATTAAACATATTATCGTGGCAGATAATGGTGAAATAGCGCTTGAACTATGTACTAAACAACAATTTGATTTAATTATGATGGATATCCAAATGCCGGTAATGGGCGGGCTTTTGGCAACTAAATATATTAGGGAACTAGCCAATTACCACGATGTGCCGATTATTGCCGTTACTGCAAACATCACTGAGAAAGACGAGCCTGAGTACGTGACAGCGGGTATAACTAACACTATAAACAAGCCTATAGAATTCAATAGTTTAAAAGTTATAATTGACCAGTATAGCGAGTAAGAATAAACATCCTATGTGCTTTTATATTTTTTGGTAGTATTGGTTAGCAATACACTCAAAAGTTAAAAGCGCCTTTAGGCGTTTTTAACTTTAATTAGCAATACATATTTTCAGTGGTTTATTCATTATCACCACCAAAATGCTAACTACTGGGTTGTATCTCTAAGTAGCTGTTAATGGTTGATTCGAGTTTTTTGTAGCTAGTTTGAATGAGCTCTAATTTATTCTTCATACTGCCCATGGCATTTTCACTGGCCATTACTTCTAATTCATCAAATAATTTATGCAAGTTAGCCGCACCTACATCACCTGATGAGCCTTTCAAGCCATGACTTAATTTTGATATTTGCGATAAATTATTGTTATTTATTGCATCCTCAAGTTCTTCTAGCTTCATTGGTGTACTCTGAAGGTATAATTCACATACTTTTATAAGAAGCTCTTCATTATTTAATAACCGAGATAGCGCGTTATCTTTATCCCAATCAGGTAAACTTTGACTATCCAAAGTATCAGAAATTGGTTTATTAATTTCGTTAAGCTGATTATTTTCCAATGGAGCTTCTTTTATAAAAGTTGAAGACAACCACTTTGTAGCCGTTGCAACTAATACCTCTGCAGAGATTGGTTTAGTGATGTAATCACTCATTCCTGCATCTAGGCATTTTTGTCTTTCACCCATCATTGCATTAGCAGTCATAGCGACTATGGGAATATCAATATTTTGAGGCGCTGCTTCACCAGCTCTTATTTGTTTTGCTGCATCATAACCATTTAATATAGGCATTTGGCAGTCCATAAATACACAGTGGTATTGATGATTATTGGCCACCGAGTTAACAAGTTTTTCTACTGCTTGTTGGCCATTTGACGCGGTATCTATCTCTAAAGATAAACATGACAATATACCCGCGGCTACTTCTATATTTATTTCGTTATCATCAACGATAAGAACATGTGCCCCTTTAAAGTCAGAGTTATCAGTTTTAACTGAGTCTGATTCACGGCGTTTGTTAATATTAATATTACTGCTACCAGCACTTATTTTATCTTCAAGGCTGCGTTCATCGGCGACTGTTTTTAAAAACTCTGAAATAAGTATTGGTTTAGAAAGTAAGCTGGCTTGCACGTGTCTTGTTTTAATTTGAGGATAACCGCGATTTGCTAATAAAATAACTTTAATTACATGATGATTAGCAATAGTTGGCCACATTTCATCTAAACATTTTAACAATGTGTCGTCTTGTTCAATAAGTATAAAGTCAGGTAAAGACACGTTTTTTATATCATCTGAAACAAGAGATTGTTGTAATTGTTCAGCTGAAAAACTATTTCCAGAAAAAGCAGCTATTAAATTATTTATGCTGTCGGCTAACTCGTTATTTTTAGTCACAATAGCGAAGCTTTTGTTTTTTAATCGTGGGGCAAAACTATAATGAGTTGTATCATCATTGCTCAGTGTTAGTTTTATGTGAAAACTACTACCTAGAGACTTTTCTGACTCAAAGCTAATTTCTCCTCCCAGCAGGCTGCAAAGCTGTCTGCATATAGAAAGCCCCAGCCCTGTTCCACCAAATTTAGATGCCACGCTTTTGTCTTCTTGGGAAAAGGCGGTAAATAATTTGTTCTGGTTTTCTTGTGCAATGCCCACACCGCTATCGGTAACTTTTACGTGAACGGTCACAGTATCATTGCTTGTTTGCTCGCAATAAGCGGTGACCTTTATAAACCCAGTTTCAGTAAATTTAATCGCATTATTTACTAAGTTAGTCAGAATTTGTGAAAAACGATGGGGGTCAGTTGTAATCGTTTTACATTTTAAATTCACAACATCTAAAACAAATTCGAGGCCTTTCTCCTGAGCTTTAACAGCCATACTGCCACAAACACTTTCGATTAATTTTATTAAATTAAACTCTTTAAAGTTCAACTCAAGTTTACCTGCTTCTATTTTAGATAAATCCAAAATATCATTTATTAATACAGATAAAGCACTCACACTCACTTCGGTCATTTCTAAATAGTTTTTTTGTGTTTCACTCAATGGCTCTTTTTTTATTAAGTTTAAAGTACCCACTATGCCATTAAGTGGAGTACGCATTTCATGGCTTATATTAGAAATAAACGCGCTTTTTACTTCACTGGCTTGTTTGAGCTCTTTAGTGCGAATGGCTACTTTATTTTCAAGCTCATGATTTACTTTTATTATTTCATTCTCAATGGTGCGCTCTTTGGTTACATCTCTGGCTATTATTGCAATACCAATAAACATTCCAAATTGATCGATAATGGCTGATAAAGAGAGTGAAAAGTAGCGTTTAGTAGAGCCGTTACTGATACTAGCGTCTTGCTTAAATTGACGAGTACCATCAGTGAACTTTTCAATTATCTCGTTAAAATTTAGCTGATCTATTATTTTTAAATCATTAATTGGTTTTCCAATTGCTTCTAACTCTCCAAGCTTAAACATCAGAGTGGCGGCATTATTCCAACTAGATACAATACCGTTATTGGTAATGCCAATTACCGCATCAGATGAGCCGGTTATAATTGCCTCAGATTGTGCGCGCGCATTTGCAAGCTCTTGGCTTTTGCGAAGACTACGATTGAAAAATGCGAGAATGATAGTTAATAAAATAACCAAAATAAGCAAAAAGGTGTAGAGCTTTGTTCTGCGTTCCATTTCAATATTTTTTATATACTCAACAGGCGCTAAAACGTGGCTAGATAAAAAGTTTTGTTTTTCACCCAGCGCTAAAGTGATTTGTTTTCTTGCAGTGTAATAACTTGTTTGCGCAATGCTTTTTGGTTTTATAAGCGACAATGAGCTATTAGCAACGGGGTTGAAAGTGTAATTATTATTGATGCTAATATCACTACCTAGGTCTTTACCAAAGGTGAAGTTTTTATTTGGATGCAATAAAAAATAGCCGTTACTGTCAGTTAAAGCGATTTCAAATGGTGAATTAATACTGTTGCTAATAATGCTTATTAAGTTATTAGCATTCACGTTAATTATGATAAAGCCAAATCTATTTTGATTTTCATCAAAAATTGGCATAGACAGCCTCAACATCGGGCGATAAGGAAACTCTATTTTACCGTACTCTCTATTCAACGAAATTTCAGACAGATACATTTCGCCATCAGAGAGTTTACTGCTGGCCGTAAAGTACTCTTGCGCTCCTTTATTTTGGAGCTTATTTAAATCTATAACCTCTACTGCACCCTGAACGCGATCAACCCTTACCAGTTCTTGTCCTTTTTTGTTGGTACTGATGATTCTTAGCTGCTCGTAATCGGGGTTATTTTTTAAAAACGCTGCAAATATAATTTCAAGCCTTGTTTTCCATTGAGCATAGGTGGTGTTCTCTAGTGGGTCTACACCTTTGTTATTTGATGCCCTGGCTAAACCTTTGATTGGAGGGGTTGCGTGTAAAAAACGAATATCTCGACGGTAGTTTTCAATAACCTCTTGTGTTTGTGAATTAATAGATTGGTTTTTGTCTATTATTTCTAGTTCTACAGAGCCAAGTACTGAGCGCGATAAACTTGCTTCATTAATAATAATGGCTACAACAATTAAGGTAATTATGGCGGATAAAGAAATAGGGAATAAAAGGGTGTAATTACTTACCTGACGAATTATCCTTTTCTTAAGATTTATTGGCATCCACTACTCCAATTAAAGACCAGCCATTATTTAGCTACCATAAACTTAGAGAGCTATAGGTAATTTATCAAGTTTTACTTTTAATAAAGAGTTTTGTTTTGTATTCATTTATCTCAAATTTAGAACTCTACAAACCCTTTTTGATTGACGCTAATAATATAATACTTAAGTATATATTTTAGGTAATTGGTGGAGGTTTGGGTTAACTAAGCTAGGCTTTATGTGCATTTGTTTAATTTTTTATGGGAAGTGATTGTGTTAACCACTGTAGATCAAAGCTTTGCGCATCGAGTACTTATTGTTGATGATGAACCCACTAGTTTAATGATTTTAGAGGGAGCTTTATCAGATATTGCAGAAGTTATATGTAGCGATACTGGTTTTGGCGCCATTGAAAAAGCACAGCAGTTCTTACCAGAAATTATTTTATTAGATATTGAATTACCTGATATTAGCGGGTTAGAAGTGTGTAAACGCTTAAAAAACGATCCCAAAACTAGTGGTGTAACAGTAATATTTATTACCTCCCATAATGAGAGTAAGTTTGAGCATTTGTCTTTAGAGTTGGGTGGGATTGACTATATACAAAAGCCCGTTGATCTTAAGGTATGCCGCTTGCGCGTTGGCAATCATCTAAAACTAAAAACACAAGAGCAACAACTAAAACATTCACAGCGTTTACTTGCTATTGAATCAGAAAGATTGCGCGTAACGCTCAACTCGATTGGCGACGCAGTTATAGCAACAGACAAAGACGAAAAAATAACGTTTATGAACCCGATTGCAGAGATGATGACCGGTTGGGTAATGCATGAAGCAGTTGGTAATCATATTTCAGAGGTTATGCAACTACGGGATGCAACCACAAAGCACAAAAGCCTTAATCCAATTTCTATTGCTTTAAAAGAGCAGCGAAGAGTAGCTATGGCGCTTAATTGCCAATTAACGAGCTTAAATGGCAGAATTCATCGGGTTGAGGATTCTGCTTCCCCCATCAGAGATGAAAAGGGGAATATTATTGGCGCGATTATAGTTTTTCATGATGTGAGCGAGTCGATTGCGATGGCTGTTAAGATGAGCCATTTAGCAAACCATGACCAATTAACCGATTTACCCAATCGAATTTTATTACATGATCGCGTTGCGCATGCTTGTCAGGTATCTGTGCGTAATGGTTTTTTAGTGGCGTTAATGTTAATTGATATTGATCATTTTAAATATTTAAATGATACAGAGGGACACCATGTTGGCGACCAAATCATAAAACTGGTTGCTAAACGACTTGAATCTATTGTTGATTTAAATACGACCTTGGCCCGTGTTGGCGGGGATGAATTTGTATTGTTGCTCCCAGATATTAAATCGCCGTGTCATGTTGATGCTGTTGCATCAGATATTTTGTATGCAATGCATCAACCTTTTCGTGTTGATGGAAGAGAGTTTAATTTAACTATAAGCGTGGGAATTAGTATTAATCCAACGGATTCTGATTCTGCCGAATTAATGATGTCGCATGCTGATGCAGCAATGTATAAAGCCAAAGAGCACGGTAGAGATAGATTTTGTTATTTTTCAGATGACTTAGAACATGAGTTTCATCAACGTCAAAATATAGATAAGATTTTAAGAAATGCACTTGAAAATGACACGTTGGAAGTTCACTTTCAGCCCAAACTTAGCCTAAAAAATAAATTAATTATAGGCGCTGAGGCGTTAGTAAGGTTAAGAGATGAGGAGGGGAGTTTAATATCTCCGTTACACTTTATTCCATTAGCTGAAGAGACTGGTTTAATTAATAAGTTGGGTCATAGCGTTTTAAAACAAAGCTGCAGAGCGGCTAAACGCTGGCTAGATAAAGGCCATCCAATTAAAGTTGCTGTTAATGTGGCGGCTAAACAATTTACAGATCCTAAATTTATAGAAAGCGTAGCGCAAATACTTGAGGATACTGAGCTTCCTAGTGGTTATCTTGAATTAGAGGTGACAGAAAGCGCTTTAATGAGTGATTTTGATGAAACAAGTAGAATATTAAATGGACTTTCAAACCTTGGTTTGAGCATAGCGATAGATGACTTTGGAACGGGTTATTCGAGCTTGTCGTATTTAAAACTATTCCCTGTTGATGTATTAAAGATTGACCAGTCATTTGTTAAAGATATGGTTGATGATAAGCAAAGCCTAGATATAGTGAAAGCAATTACCCATTTAGCGCATTCATTGAATTTGAGGATAGTTGGTGAAGGCATTGAAACTCAAGCACAGCTTGATACACTTATTTCGCTTGAGTGTGAAGAAGGGCAAGGGTTTTTGTTTAGCAAGGCTTTACCTGAAAATGAATTTGAAAATCTCATTTTCTGATGGCTACCTTTAGTGCTCAGTGTAACTAGTATTTTTAATTTTAAGATAGCTCACATTCAATTATTTTAACTTCTTACCTTGGGTAATCTTAAAAATCGATTGTTTTAATCTAAACAATCAATTTTATTTAATTTCTCAATAGCCTTATTGTATTAATCAAGCCAACGCACAGGGCGTTAACTTTTTTAAATACACTAAACATAAATGAGGAATACTATGAGCACTTCATTGATTAACACAAAATTACAACCTTTCAATGCAACAGCTTACCATAATGGTGACTTTGTAGAACTCACTGAAAAAGACGTATTAGGTAAGTGGTCTATCTTTTTCTTTTACCCAGCAGATTTCACATTTGTATGCCCTACAGAGCTAGGTGACCTTGCAGATCATTATGCACAGTTACAAGAAATGGGCGTTGAAGTTTATTCAGTATCAACTGATACACACTTTACGCACAAAGCTTGGCATGACACGTCAGACACTATCGGTAAAATTACTTACCCAATGATTGGCGACCCAACAGGACGCATTACACGTAACTTTGGTGTAATGATTGAAGATGATGGTTTAGCACTTCGCGGTACATTTGTAATGAACCCAGAGGGTGAAATCAAAGTTGTTGAAACGCATGATTTAGGTATTGGTCGTAGTGCCAAAGAACTTGTTCGTAAAGTACAAGCCGCACAATACATTGCCACGCATGACGGTGAAGTATGTCCTGCATCTTGGCAGCCAGGTGAAGACACATTAGCACCTTCACTAGACCTAGTTGGTAAGATTTAAACCTTACCTTCACTAAATTTAGAGTAGTACATAACTCTAATACCAGTGAGCCTACTTGGCTCACTGGGCACTCTTCCACGCCATCACTCTTTTCTAAAATTCGCACATGCACTGATGGCATGGGGGTTCTGCTGTTTTATTTTTCCGTAAGGGGCTAAGCCATGTTAGACAACAACATAAAGAACCAATTAAAAAGCCATTTTGAATCGCTGACTCAGCCTGTTGAGCTGCTTATCGCCTTGGATGACAGCAAAAAATCAACAGAAGTAGAAAGTTTAGCGAATGATTTAGCATCACTAAGCGATAAGTTTAGTGTAAGTAACAATCCAGATACTTCGGCACGCAGACCTTCAATGGTGGTGCATTCGCCACAAAAAAACACCCATATTACCTTTGCAGGGGTACCTATGGGTCATGAATTTACTAGTTTAGTGTTAGCGCTATTACATACGGGTGGTCACCCTAGTAAAGCCAGCCAAGAAGATATTGAACAAATACAAACACTTGAGCAAACACTCAATTTTGAAGTGTATATTAGTTTGAGCTGCCAAACCTGCCCGCAAGTGGTTCAAGCGCTAAATACAATGGCTGCTACAAATAGCAATATCAAAGCCACCATGATTGATGGTGCTCTGTTTCAAGATGAAGTAGAACAACGAAATATATTGGCTGTACCCGCTGTTTACTTAAACGGAGAGCCTTTTAGCCAAGGGGCAATGAGCCTAACCGATATTTTAAATAAAGTTGATAGCAAAGGTGCACAGCGCCAAGCCAAAGCATTGAATGAAAAATCAGTGTTTGATGTTCTTGTCGTCGGTGGTGGGCCAGCAGGTGCTTCGGCAGCTATTTATTCTGCACGTAAAGGGCTAAATACGGGGGTGGTTGCCGATCGATTTGGTGGCCAGGTAGCTGACACATTGGCCATTGAAAACTTTATTTCGGTAAAAGCAACCGAAGGGCCAAAAATGGTGGCTCAGCTTGAAGAACATGTTAAAGAATATGATGTTGATGTAATGCACAACCAACGCGCGGCAAATCTGCAAAAAAGCAGTAATGGATATGACATTACTTTAGAAAATGGCGCTGTATTACAAGCTAAATCACTTGTGCTAGCAACCGGTGCACGCTGGCGTGAAATGAATGTACCTGGCGAGCAACAATATAAAGGCCACGGCGTTGCATACTGCCCGCATTGTGATGGCCCATTATTTAAAGGCAAACCTGTTGCTGTAATAGGTGGCGGTAACTCAGGTATTGAAGCGGCTATTGATTTAGCTAACATTGTAGAGCATGTAACGGTGCTTGAATTTGCCGATGCGTTACGTGCCGACGAAGTACTTATTCGTAAAGCAAATAGCTTAAAAAACATTACTATTATTAAAAATGCACAAACTACTGAAGTACTCGGTGATGGTAACAAAGTAATAGGCCTTAATTATACCGATCGTGTTTCTGGAGAAAGTAAGGAGCTAGTTTTAGCCGGTATATTTGTACAAATTGGTTTGATACCGAACACCGAATGGTTAAAAGAGAGTGACCTTGAGCTTAGTCAATTTGGTGAAATACTCATTGATGCTAAAGGTGCAACGTCGTTACCAGGTATATACGGGGCGGGCGATGCGACCAATACGCCATTTAAGCAAATTATTATTGCTATGGGCGCCGGAGCAACTGCTAGCTTAGGAGCTTTTGACTACTTAATTCGCCAAACACCCGATGCAGAGCAAAATGCTGCTTAATAGCGTTTTAGCGTAAGCCTCTTGATAAAACAGCTCTCACCCATAGCTGTTTGTTCACCCAAGCCGCCCTCTCCAAAGGCGGCTTTTTTGTGTGTTATTTAAGTCGGGTAAGGCCTACTAAAATACAAACTGCGCCACCAATAAAGCCAAGCCATGCTTCTACTGGGGTTTCGCCATTGAATGCACGAGTAACTTGTGAAGCTGCAGAATCGTAAACATCATAACCCCACATACCAAGTGCTACGCCAATAACAATAAGTACAATACCAATGATTTTATTTGTCATAATGATCCTTTGTGTTTTTAGTGCAAATTAATCTGGGCGACACTCGTTGTTATAATGTGGCTACGCCCAGTCTTTTTAGTGTATTTGTAATTGCTTCTTCTATCGCTGGCAGTTTAAACGGTTTGGCTATAAACATATCCATACCTGCTTGCTTACAGTTTAGTTTATCTTGTGAGGATGCATTAGCAGTTAGCGCCACAATATAAGTTTCTTGCGAGTCACAGATACCTTGTGCCTTTAGTTGCTTAGTGGCTTCAAAACCATCCATGATAGGCATAATGCAATCCATAAAAATAAGGTCAAAATGCTTTTGTTTGCATTTTAACAGGGCATCTTGGCCGTCAATAGCAAAGTCTGATTTTATATTAAATTTATCCAGTGCTGATTCTAATACCAGGCGATTTATTTCGTTATCATCAACCACCAAAACCGAGAGCTTATTACTATGGTTATTAATAAATTTAAGGCTAGGTTTTTGTGTTTGTTGTTTACCAAGCTCAATTGGGATAGTTAAGGTAAAACATGTGCCCACGTTAACCTCACTGGTTACCTCAATTTTGCCATTCATAAAACCAACGAGCTCTTTAACTATGGCTAAGCCTAACCCGGTGCCACCTTTATTGTTGTTAGCATCAACCTCTTGGGTAAAAGGCTTAAATAATGAGTTTAAATACGTTTTACTCATGCCGCGACCCGTATCGGTTATTTTAATTGTAAGTAAAGGGCGCTTTGTATCTAATGCTAACTGTGAATCGAGAGAAACAGAACCATGCTCTGTAAATTTTAATGCGTTACTCAGTAAATTAGAGACAATTTGGCTTAATCGAGAGGTGTCGCAGTATACCCAAACATCATTAGGAATGAGGTTAGTGGCTCGTAGTTCAATGTTTTTATTGCTAAACAATACCGAATATAAAGAAACCAAATCGGTAAATACCGTTTTAAGTAGGGAGTGGTGAGGTTCCAGTTTTAATTCACCATGATTTATTTTTGAAAAGTCGAGCACTTCATTGATAATATTCAATAAAATATCAGCACTTCGCAGGGCGACTTTAATTTTTTCCGCCCGCTTGTCATAATCGTGCTCATCAATGAGTGTCGCTAACATACCCGTAATGCCATTTAGCGGAGTGCGTAGCTCATGACTAATTTTTGCAAACAGCATACTTCTATCTTTTAATAGCTGTTCAGCAAGTGCTTTTTTTTGTTTTAACTCTTCGCGTAACTTTACGGCTTCAGTTATATCTTGAAAAGTACCAAATAACCGCACACATTGGCCGTTGTTAAACTCGGCCTCACCAAAGGTTGAAACCCAAATGTTCTGTTGCTTAGCGGTAACTATTTCCAGCTCTAAATGCCATTTATCACCCGTAGATATTGCCTTTTCTACCGCTTTATTAATACTGTCTCGGCTTTTACCTGCTTTATAAAATTCAATGGCTTTTTCTATATCTGGAGTATAGTGTTCTTCGGCTTGATGAATACGTCGAGTTTGTTGGCTCCAAAAAATAGTATTTTCTATTAGGTCGACTTCCCATGTACCTATATTTGCTACGTTTTCAAGCTTTAATAAAGTGTCACTATTTTTAGTGAGATTGGCTTTATCCTGATTGCGCGCCAATTCCGAGCCTAACCACTGCGCTAATAATTCAATATAATCATAGGCTTCATCGCTAAAAGGAGCGCATTCTTGAGCTGATGAAAAGTTAACAGTTCCAAATACGTCTTTGCCTATTCGTATAGGCGCACCAATGTACGCTTCTAATTGGAAATTAATATAGCATGGATGATTTGCAATACTACTTTGCGACGCATTATGAAATGCCAATGCAGAGTTGGCCGACAAGGTATGCGTGCAATAGGTGCCGTTTAATTCAAACTCTGTACCAATTGCAAGAGAATTGTCAGGGGTGATGGCATGTAAAACAATGTAAGAATCATTTTTTACGCGGCTGATAATAGCTAAGTCGAGTTGAAAAACATCGAGCCCAAAAGCAAGTAAGTCTGCAATTTTTTGATCAAAGCTTAGCTGCTGATCTGAGACTATATTATGAAAGCATCGAAGAAAATTCACAAAAACCCTTAATTTATTTGGTGTGTACACAAAATTTAATGCAAAAAACACGCCTAAATTTAATCTGTTTTTTTTGCAATACGACGACGAACACATCGTTCTTTATTACATTACCCCGTTGGTTTAAAAATTAATAGCTGGAGTAAGCTGTAAATTCAAAGGTTATATCACTGTATACTTCTTATAGGTTGATTTTATAGCTTATGTTCATTTCTCACGCAACCTAGGGCTGCCTAGGTAAGTTTTAGCTTCACTTATGCCCATTTGATAGCCTGAATTGAGTATAGCTAGATTTTTAGTGGTGCGGCCGACTTTAAACCCTGCTGGTGGAGCAATAATATTTATTTTGCAATCCGGTGGAGCATTATGCAAAAAATCAATACTGTCATTATATTTTTTAGAACGCAGTATGGCCGCCTCTGCAAGCGCTGGGGTATCTTTATAGAGTTGTTTGGTTAACCAAGGGACTTTGTTATCTTTTTTACGATAGCCTAAAGGTTGAGAAAGGATAACTGTTATTTCTGATGCCCCCATTTCATAAGCTTTTTTTACCGGAATAGAATCTGCAACGCCGCCATCGGTCATGGCGATCCCGTTTATTGTTGGATAATCCCGATAAGCTATTGGTATAGCGCAAGAGGCTTTTAATTGCTCTACCATTTCGCTACCTGTTGCTTGTAAGTAATGAGCTTGTCCAGATTCGATTGCCGTTGCAACAATATAAAAGTCGTGAGGGGATTGCGAGAATTCGTCGGTATTTAAAGGAATTTCACGTACTGTTTCTTGCCAAAGCCAGTCTAAATCAAACAAGTGTCCACCTTTAACAAATCGTGGCAGGTTAATAAATTCAGGCCTACAGGAATAATCAGTGATTACTTTGTAGTTTCGGGTTGCTTGCTTACATAAATACGCAGCAACATTTGTAGCACCAGCTGATACACCAAAATAGCTGGTAAAAGGTTGATATCCCTGCTCTAAAAACTCATCAAGTACACCTGCGGCAAAAATACCGCGCATGGCACCGCCCTCAACCACTAATGCGTGCTGGGTATTGTTCATATTAACTTCCATCCTTTGACAATGCACTTATGCTACCAAGTGTGCTTAAACTGTGCGAGCAACTTTTTACTCTGATATGGGACTTTTAAATTGTTTTCTTTAGGCTGTTGGCGAAAAAAAGTAGCTAAAAAGCGCTGACGAAAGCTTAAACCTGATGAAAACCCTGATTGTTTAGCAATTTTATCTATGTTTTGGTTACTCGTTTCTAATGGCTGCTGTGCTTTGGCAAGTAGTTCTGATACACAGCATGGATAGAGGCCATTGTAAGCAGTCAAGCTAAAGAAAAATCAACAGACTTATTTTTATGTTGCAGTAAGGTATTTTCGATTGCTATTTATATTACATTCTGAGATATTAATTATAATATAATATTAACAGGAAATAATTACAGATGACTCTGCCTAGTTCTCAATCTGCAAATGCAATCCGTATGCTTGCTGTCGATGCTGTTCAAAAAGCTAACTCTGGTCACCCAGGTGCGCCAATGGGAATGGCCGATATTGCCGCTGTGCTTTGGCAAAAATTTCACCGTCACAATCCATCAAACCCTAGCTGGGTTAACCGCGATCGTTTTGTATTGTCAAATGGCCATGGCTCAATGCTGCAATATGCGCTATTGCACCTAAGCGGTTATGACGTCAGTATTGAAGATATTAAACAGTTTCGCCAATTACATTCTAAAACACCTGGTCACCCAGAGTACGGTTATACTCCAGGGGTCGAAACAACAACTGGACCACTAGGTGCAGGTATTGCTAATGCGGTAGGTATGGCGATTGCTGAAAAAACTTTAGCGGCACAATTTAACAAACCACATTTTGATATCGTTGATCACTTTACTTATTGCTTTTTAGGCGATGGTTGTTTGATGGAAGGTATCTCTCATGAAGCTGGTTCATTAGCGGGTACTTTAAAGTTAGGCAAACTGATCGCTTTTTGGGATGACAATGGCATCTCAATTGATGGCGAAGTAGAAGGTTGGTTTACTGACGATACGCCAAAGCGTTTTGAATCATACGGTTGGCAGGTTATTAGTGGCGTTGATGGTCACGACATGGCTGCGATTGCCAGTGCTATTGAAGCGGCACAAGCGAACCCTGAGCAACCAACGCTTATCTGTTGTAAAACAGTGATTGGTTTTGGTTCACCCAATAAATCAGGCAGTCATGATTGTCACGGTTCACCACTGGGTAATGATGAAATTGCAGCGGTTCGTGAGCAACTAAATTGGCCACATCCAGCGTTTGAAATTCCACAAGATGTATATAATGAGTGGAATACTCAAACTAAAGGCCAAGACTTAGAAAGTGCCTGGCAACAAACCTTTGCCGCATACAGCAAAGCGCACCCTGAATTAAGTAACGAGTTTAACCGTCGTGTGATGGCTAAATCATTACCGAATAATTTTGCTGAACTTGCTGATCAATACATTACTAAGTGCCAAGATGAAATGCAAAACATTGCAACGCGTAAATCATCACAAAATGCGATTACCTTTTTTGCCCAGCAATTACCTGAATTAATGGGCGGCTCTGCTGACTTAGCTGGCTCAAACTTAACTTTATGGCCTGATGCAAAAGGCTTACAAGAAGACGACGCGGGTAACTATGTATTTTATGGGGTGCGTGAGTTTGGCATGAGCGCCATTATGAATGGTATTGCATTACATGGTGGCTTTATCCCATTTGGTGCTACATTCTTAATGTTTATGGAATATGCACGTAATGCTGTGCGTATGTCTGCATTAATGAAAGCGCAAAGCATTTTTGTCTACACTCATGATTCTATTGGTCAAGGTGAAGATGGCCCAACTCATCAGCCGATTGAACAAATTGCCAACCTGCGTATGACACCTAATATGACGACGTGGCGCCCATGTGATGAGGTTGAAACAGCTGTTGCGTGGCGTCAAGCTCTAATAAAAGAAGCTGGCCCAAGCGCGTTGATCTTTAGTCGCCAAGGCACCAAAGCTATGCCGCGTGATAAAGCGCAGTTAGACAATGTAGCAAAAGGGGGTTACACCCTCGTTGAGTGTGAGCAAACACCAGAGCTAATTTTAATGGCAACAGGCTCTGAAGTTGAATTAGCGGTTAATGCGGCAGCTGAGCTAACAGCTCAAGGCAAACAAGTGCGTGTTGTTTCTATGCCATCAACCAATCAGTTTGATTTACAAGATAAAGCATACCGCCAAAGTGTATTACCTGCAGGTGTGGCTAAAATTGCCGTCGAAGCTGCACACAGTGATTTTTGGTATAAATACGTTGGCCAAGATGGTGATGTATTAGGTATGACTACTTTTGGTGAGTCAGCACCGGGTGCTGTATTGCTGGAGCATTTTGGTTTTACCGTAGAGAACTTAGTTGCTAAGGCAAATGCGTTATTAAACGACATCTAGGTTAAAGTTTTACCTGATAAAAAGCCCGCTGATTTAATTAAATCAGCGGGCTTTTTTATATCTTTAATTCGAGCTCTCGATAATGATTGATCATCAAGAGCCCAATTTAGTTAATGATTTAGACTAGCTCAGCTAAGATTGCTTCTAGTTTTTCTTGGTCAATTGCAAACTGACGAATGCCTTGGCTTAGTTTATTTGTTGCCATTGCATCTTGGTTCATTTCCCAGCGGAACGCTTGTTCGGTCATAGGCTCTGGGGCAGCAACTGTTTCAGTGGTAGGAGCAAGTTGACGCGCTAAAGGTGCATCTGTTGCTGCCAGTTCTGATAATAGCCCTGGGCTGATGGTTAATCTATCACAGCCTGCTAGCAACTGAATTTCGTTGATGTTTCTGAAACTTGCGCCCATAACGATGGTTTTATAATCATGCTTTTTGAAAAAGTCATAAATATGAGTCACTGATTGCACGCCTGGATCGTTAGCACCGCTAAAATCAGTATCAGTATTAGTGGCTTTATACCAATCCAAAATACGCCCTACAAATGGCGAAATTAAATAAGCACCTACCTCAGCACAGGCACGGGCTTGGGCAAACGCGAATACCAGCGTTAAGTTACAACGAATACCTTGTTGCTCAAGTACTTTTGCCGCTTGAATACCTTCCCATGTTGACGCTATTTTGATCAACACCCGTGATGTATCAATATCTTGCTCTTTATAAAGTGCAACGAGCTCAAGCGCTTTATTAATAGTTGCTTGAGTATCAAATGATAAGCGCGCATCGACTTCAGTAGAGACTAAACCAGGCACTTGTGCCATTAAGTTTGCACCAATCAATACTGATAACTTATCTGCGGCTTTACTGATCACTTGTGCATTGTCATTGGTTTGTTGCTTAGCCCAAGCAACGGCTTCAACAGCCAGTGGACGGTATTTTTCAATTTTAATCGCATTGAGTAATAACGATGGATTTGTTGTGGCATCTTGCGGCTTATATTGATCGATCGCTTCAAAATCACCGGTATCAGCAACCACAGTGGTCATGGTTTTTAATTGTTCTAATTGGCTAGACATAGGCATCCTATTTTATCATACAAAATAAATTAATGGCTTTTAGCATTGCTTACAACATGGTTTAAGCCCTTTTTTTAGTGCAAAACATTAGTTTAAAGGGCACAGGTGTCACGACTATTTCAGAATTAATCTGTTAATAATATTTTTATAATACCTTTACAACCTGTCATTATTGATATTATCATACAAATAACAGTAATGACTAACATTGTTAGTATCCAATTAGTGAAAGGTATTTATGTCTCGTTATACATTGGGCTTAGATTATGGCTCTGATTCAGTAAGAGCACTGCTTGTTGATGTAATTACAGGTAAAGAGCTGGCTAGCCATTTAGTGAATTATCCGCGTTGGGCGCAAGGTTTATATTGCGACCCAAGTAAAGACCAATTTCGCCAGCATCCACAAGACTACATCGACAGCTTGATTGAGGTCGTCAATGGACTATGGCAACAAGTACCTGCGGGAACTGCGTATAAAGTAATAGGTATGAGTTTTGATACCACGGGATCAACCCCGGTGGCTATTAATAACCAAGGTACGCCTTTAGCGCTGACAGAAGAATTTGCTGAAAACCCTAATGCGATGTTCATTCTTTGGAAAGACCATACGTCGATTAAAGAGGCGAATGAGATCACCAAAGCCGCGACCAATAACGAGGTTAATTATCTTTCACATATGGGCGGTATCTATTCATCAGAATGGTACTGGGCAAAAGCACTACATATTTTTAGAGATGATACGGCTGTAAAAGCGGCAACTTACTCGTGGGTAGAGCATTGTGACTGGATGACTGCATTAATGTGTGGCACCACTCACCCAGAAGTATTAACGCTGGGACGTTGTGCTACGGGCCATAAACAAATGTGGAATGAGCAATGGGGTGGTTTCCCACCAAATAGTTTCTTCAGCAATATTGACCCATTATTAGATGGTGTGGTTGATACGCTTAATGCCACAACTCAACCGAGTGACCAAGTCGCTGGTAAATTAACAGCGCAATGGGCTGATAAACTTGGTTTATCACAGAATGTAGTTGTAGGTTACGGTGCTTTTGACTGTCATATGGGGGCAGTGGCTGCCAATGTGCGTCCAGGTGTTTTAACTAAAGTAATGGGCACTTCAACCTGTGACATTACTGTTACTTCAAAACAGCAACTAGGCGATACGTGCGTTAAAGGTATTTGTGGTCAGGTTGATGGTTCAGTTATTCCAGACATGATTGGCCTTGAAGCGGGGCAATCTGCGTTTGGCGATTTATATGCATGGTTTAAAAATCTGATGCTATGGCCGACTCGCCAATTAACAAATTTAAACGACGTTGAACAAAACTTGATAAATAAAATTGAAGACTCAATTTTAGTTGATTTATCAAAAGCTGCCAGTGCATTACCGGTTAAAAATACCGATGTAACAGCACTTGACTGGGTCAACGGCCGTCGCACACCTGATGCAGACCAAAGCGTAGCAATGGCCATAACGGGCATGAAAATGGGCACTGATGCGCCGCAGTTCTTTAAAGCATTAGTTGAGGCGACGGCTTTTGGTGCTCGTGCTATTACTGAACGTTTTCAAAATGAAGGCGTGCCAATTGAATCAGTGGTGGTAATTGGCGGTATTTCGAAAAAATCAGATTACGTAATGCAAACCTGTGCGGATGTATGGAACTGCCAAATTGACGTACTTGAAAGTGAGCAAAGTTGTGCGCTTGGCGCTGCCATTATGGCCGCAGTGGCTGCCGGTGAATATGCAACGGTTGCTGATGCACAGCAAGTTATGGCGTCTGCTGTATGTCATCAGTATTTACCTAACCCAGAGCGTGTTGCAGTTTATGATGAGCTATACGCTAATTATCAAGCGCTGGCACAGTATGTTGATGGAGCAAAATCATGAGCTACACAGAGTTAAAGCGTGAAGTATTTGAAGCCAATATGGAATTACAACGTCGTGGTTTAGTAATTTATACCTTTGGTAATGTGTCGCAAATTGACCGCGACAAAGGTGTCATTGCGATTAAACCAAGCGGTGTGTCGTATGACCAAATGAAAGCTGAAGACATGGTGATTGTTGATTTAGAAAACAACATTGTTGAGGGCAGTATGCGCCCATCTTCAGACACCAAAACCCATATCCATCTGTATCGTCATTTTAATGAGATTGGTGGCGTTACCCATACTCATTCAACCTACGCAACAGCATGGGCACAAGCAAAACAAAGCATTCCGTGCTTTGGTACGACACATGCTGATTATGTGCACGGTGATATTACCTGTACGCGTGAGCTCACTGATGCGCAAGTAAATGGTGATTATGAGCTTGAGACCGGTATTCAAATTACCGATGCTTATAAAGACCGTGACCCAAAAGCAGCACCAATGGTGGTTGTGGCAGGGCACGCACCGTTTACGTGGGGTAAAGATGCAGCGCAATCTGTGTATCACGCGGCGCTGCTAGAAGAAATTGCTCGCATGGCTTACTTAACTCGCACGCTTGATCAAAATGCAGGTGCACTTAAAAAGTCTGTGATGGATAAACATTATTTAAGAAAACACGGTAAAGATGCCTACTACGGCCAAAGTAACCGTGGCTAACCAGTACAAGAGGAATTTATATATGCTGTCGTCAATCAAAGAAGTTTGGTTTGTAACTGGGTCACAACATTTATATGGCCCAAAAGTGTTAAACACCGTTGCAGATAATAGCGCTGCAATTGTTGCAGGTTTAAATAGCGAAGCTAATTTATCGGTTAACTTAGTGTGTAAGCCAACGGTGAAAACGCCTGAAGAAATTCATGCGGTGTGCCAAGCAGCAAACACCGATCCTAACTGTGTAGGTCTAGTATTATGGATGCATACGTTCTCACCCGCGAAAATGTGGATTGCTGGATTAAACGAGTTACGTAAACCATGGTTACACCTTCATACGCAATTCAATGCCGCGCTACCGTGGGCTGATATTGATATGAACTATATGAATACCCATCAAAGTGCCCACGGTGACCGTGAATTTGGTTTCATTGGTACTGTAATGCGCAAAGAGCGCAAAGTGGTTGCTGGCCACTGGCAACGTGCTGACGTACAAAAGCAAATTGATGATTGGTGTCGCGCAGCTAAAGGGTGGGCTGAGAGCCAAACACTTAAAGTGGCACGTTTTGGCGATAATATGCGTCAAGTTGCGGTTACTGAAGGTAACAAAGTTTCAGCACAAATCACCTTTGGTTATGAAGTACATGCCTTTGGCGTAGCGGAGCTCGTTAAAGTTGTTGATACCGTAACGGATACCGAAGTAGATGCGCAGCTTGAAGTATACAAAACTGACTATGTGATTAGCGATGAAACGCTGCAAGATGATTACAAAGTATCGATGCTACGCAATGAAGCACGTTTAGAGCTTGGTATGGAGCGCTTTTTAGAAAAAGGTGGCTTTAAAGCATTCACTAACTGTTTTGAAGATTTATCAGGTTTATCAGGTTTACCAGGACTTGCAACGCAGCGCTTAATGGCGAAAGGCTTTGGCTATGGCGGCGAGGGCGACTGGAAAACAGCTGCCATGGTACGCATCATGAAAGTAATGGGTGAAGGCCGTGAAGGCGGTTGTTCATTCATGGAAGACTACACCTATAACATGGGCGATACTGACCAAGTATTAGGTGCTCACATGTTAGAAGTGTGTCCATCAATTGCTGCGCAAAAACCACGCCTTGAAGTTCACACTCATACCATTGGGGTGAAATGTGATGTGGGTCGTTTATTGTTTACTGCTAAAGCAGGTGAGGCAATTAACGTTTCGCCAATTGATATGGGTAATCGTTTTCGTATATTAATTAACGAAGTAGACACGGTAACCCCACCGGCTGAATTACCGCATTTACCGGTTGCATCAGCATTGTGGGAGCCAAAACCTAACCTATCAGTAGCGTCTGCTGCGTGGATCCATGCAGGTGGTGCACACCATACTGCGTACAGCCAAGCTGTTACCACCGATATGATCGTTGATTTTGCTGAAATGGCAGGTGTTGAAACCATGATTATTGATGCTGATACCAGTATCCGTGGTTTCAAAACAGAACTACGCCACAATGCAGCGTATTACATGTTAAAACGTGGGCTTTAATCACTTATAACGGCAGTGATCTAAGTTAACTAAATAAGCCAACTTTATAGTAAAGTTGGCTTTTGTTTTCTCAGAATTTGGAGTACAGATGCTCGATCTCACAAAATACCAAGGTATTATTTTTGATATGGATGGCACACTTATCGATTCGATGGGCTCTCATTTAAAAGCATGGGAGCTAACCTGCCATGCGTTTGATTATCCGTTTGATTATGATTATATGTATGGCTTAGGTGGCGTACCAACACTTGCCACAGTTGATATTCTTAATGAAAAATTTGGACTTAGTCATGACGCAGATTACGTTGCAGAGCAAAAACATCAGTTTTGGCTAGGTTTAGACAGCAAACCAGAAATCATAACTGAAACAGTCGATGTATTAAACTATTACCATGGCAAAATGCCAATTGGGGTAGGTACTGGTGCGGATCGTGCGCATGCTGTTGACCATTTAACCCATACAGGGTTAATTGATAAGATTAAAACTTTAGTCACCGCCAGTGATGTTCGCCACGGTAAACCTCATCCTGAAACTTTCTTAACAGTAGCAAAGCAAATAGGAATTCAACCACAAAATTGTGTAGTGTTTGAAGACACGCAAATAGGTTATCAAGCAGCGACTGCGGCGGGTATGGATTGTATTTTAGTCAAAGACGGCAAAATACAACTAAAAACTTAGGCGAATAAATTTGCAATCACCTGTCAAATTGTATTATAAAAGTATAAATACAATTATAAAAAGGTTATTGGTATGTCATTGCAATGTGTAACTCAGCGCCTAACAGCGGTTCATCAGTCGTCAACATCGATTAAAAAATTATCTCGCGGTATCTTTGCAGTGGCAGTGTCTTTATCAATTGCCTTAACCCCCGCGTGTGCTCACCAAGGAGACAATATGACCAATTCACCTTCTGCATTACTGCGTGCTTACGGCAAGCTGGCAGATCAAACTCCGATCAACCAAGTAACTTTAACCAATAGTAATGGCGTGAGCGTTGATGTGATCAATTATGGTGGCATCATAACGCGCATCGAAACGCCAGACAGCAATGGCAACATGGGTAACATTGTATTAGGTATGGATAATTTAGAAGATTACACTAATGCAACTACTTACTTTGGCGCGATCATTGGTCGTTTTGGTAACCGTATTGCCAATGGCAAATTTAGCTTAAATGGCACAGACTATCAGCTAGCAACTAACGATGGTGCTAACCATTTACACGGCGGTGTACAAGGTTTTGATAAAAAAGTCTGGACTATGGCGCCATTTAGTACAGAAAACAGTGCGGGTGTAACACTTAAGCTTATAAGCCCTGATGGCGATCAAGGTTATCCAGGTACCTTGACCACACAAGTAACTTATACGCTGACCAATAAAAATACCCTAAATATGCAATTTGTGGCAAAAACAGATAAGCCAACCATCATCAATATGACCCAGCACAGCTATTTTAACTTGGCGGGTAAGGGCGATATTCTCGATCATCAAATGCAAATCAACTCAAATGCAATTACCCCTGTGGATAGCGGTTTGATCCCAACAGGTGAGTTGATGCAAGTGGCGGGTACGCCATTTGATTTTAGAAATTCAAAAGCGATTGGCAAAGACATTAATATTGATGATGAGCAGCTTAAGCTTGGTAAAGGTTATGACCATAACTTTGTACTTAAAAACAAACCTAATCATGATTTGATTGAAGCCGCTAATGTGTATGAACCAAGCTCAGGGCGTACCTTGACTGTATATACCGAAGAGCCAGCGGTACAGTTTTACTCGGGCAACTTTTTAGATGGTAGCAGTAAACAAGCTTCAGGTTTAGTACATAAATTAAGAAGTGGTTTTTGTTTAGAGCCACAGCACTTTCCTGATGCGCCTAATCAGCCAAGATTCCCAAGCACGACATTGCTCCCAGGTGAGGTTTACTCAACTCGTATCGTGTATGAGTTTGGTACTAAGTAATAATCTTGCTCGATAAGCGTAGAGTGCCGTTTTTACACTGATGAACTCTATGCTACGGGCAACAACAGAAATCTAAAAAAGCAAAGCTTTCGAATCAAACCATCGCTCAATATGGATGGATAATAAAAATCAAGGGTGATAACAACAATGAATGCACAACATCACTTGCGCACTAAATTAAAGCGTACTGCTAAAGCAACAGGCCTTGTAGGTTTATTCGCTTTGTCTTTAAGCTCACTTAGTGGTTGTGAATCTACAACCCGCGCAGACACACAACAAACACAAGATGCAGCACCAATCGCGAACGCAAAAGCACCCACGCAAGATGATGGCGTGTTTACTAATCCATTATTTCCTAATGGTGCCGATCCATGGCTTGAGTACTGGGATGGTAACTATTACCTAACGACGACGACATGGACATCTGAATTGGTGATGCGTAAATCACCTACTTTAGCAGGACTTGCCGATGCAACCCCAGTCAATGTATGGTCAGCGACAGATCCTGCGCGTTGTTGTAACTTTTGGGCGTTTGAATTTCATCGTGTTAAAGGCCCTGAGGGCTACCGTTGGTACATGATGTATACAGCAGGGACTGATGGTACTTTAGATAACCAACATCTTAATGTATTAGAAAGTGCTGGTGACGACCCAATGGGCCCGTATGAGTACAAGGGCGCGCTCATGCCTGACGTATGGAATATCGATGGTAACTATTTAAGCTACAAAGATAAGCTGTATGTTATTTATTCCCAGTGGCAGGGCGATCAACAGTTAAACATTATTGCTGAAATGGAAAACCCGTGGACGCTGAAAAAGAATTCACCGCACACGGTGATCACACGCCCTGAACTTGACTGGGAGATCAGCGGCCGTAAAGTAACCGAAGGTGCTGAAATTTTGCAGCATAACGGTCGCACGTTTATGACTTACTCAGCAAGCTTTTGTAACACGCCAGATTATAAGTTAGGTATGTTAGAACTGGTGGGTGATGATCCGCTAGATGCAAACAGCTGGAAGAAGTTTGAGCAACCAGTGTTTGAACGCACAGATGAAGTATTTGGGCCAGGTCATAATGGTTTCTTCACTTCTCCAGATGGCAGCGAAGATTGGTTGGTATACCACGGCAATGACTCAGTAGAACATGGTTGTAGTGCCACACGTTCTTTACGTGCGCAAAAATTTACTTGGAATGATGATGGCACGCCAAACTTTGCAAAACCTGTAACACCGGGTGTTGAAGTAGCTCCGCCATCAGGCGAATACGGACCACTGGTTACTCGTGTGCAAGGTCAGCGTTATAACCTAGTAAATGCAACCAGTGGTTTATGCTTAGACATTGCAGCCGATCCTCAAGATGCGCGTGCAGTGCAACGTCAATGTGCTGCAACCAATGGTCAGTGGGTGATTGATGCCACTACAGATGGCTTTGTCCGTTTAGCAAATCGTGAAGACAGCAAGTTTTTAGAGTTGGCTAATTGTAGCGATGCTGATAATGCGAAAACGCAATCTGCAGCGTGGCGTAATAACTTCTGTCAGCAATGGAAAGTCTCTCCAAGTACTGATGGAAATGTCACCATTACGAATCGCTACACTGAAAAACCATTAGCCGTAGCAGGGTGTTCTGGCGCACAAAATCAAGCAGTGTTACAGCAAGGCAAAGACACGGCATGTGGTGACTGGCAATTACAGCCAGTTGGTAGCGTGGCAGTAATGAGCCAACAAAGCGGTAAAGCGTTGAGTGTTGCTGGTACTGTTAAAGCAGGCACTAATGTTGAACAACAAGCGTTTACTCACAGCGACGCCCAACAGTGGTTTTTTGCACCAACAGACACAGGTTACGTTGCTTTAAAGCAAGATCTTGATAGCGATTACTGCGCTGCTGTGGCAAACAATGCTTTAGTGCCTGGCGCTAATGTTGAAATGGCTTCGTGCGAAACTAAAACAGCACAATGGCGCATTGCTCCTGTTGCAGGTGGCGGGGTGATGTTGATCAACCGTTACACAAAGCAAGCGCTGGGTTTAAGTGATTGTGGTCTTGCAGATAAAACTAATTTTGCACAACAACCTGATTTAGGAAACAAGTGTCAGATTTTCCACCTTCGTGAACCTAACTAGTCACTAAACATGTTCGACTCTTACCAAGCCACTACTTTGTTAGTGGCTTTTATTTGGTTTGCTGAAAATTAGTGAATTTTATTAGCCCATTTTTCACCAGCTGGTGTCCGGCGCCATTTAAAATACTCATCAAGTGTTTCTAAGGCTTGTTTGTCGGGTACAGGGCCTAATTTAGCTTGCTGTTGAAAATACATAGTACTTGGCTTTTCGTTATTAAACGCAGGCCAGTGGGGCAATGTATCGTCATTTGGGTTGCCATTTTTGGCAAAGTTAGTCCAATAGGTAGCCATTATTTGTGACATTTTTAAATCGTTTTTGGTTACATTAGGGTCTGACTTATTAAGATTTTTAAACATGTAGGCAATTTCATGGCCATGGCCAGAGCCATGATCTTCATTTTTGGCGCCTTTTTCACGCTTTGGGTGATGGTCGAAGTAATAAAGGTATGCAGGGGCTTTACCATACTGACTTTGTAACTTAGCCCAACTCCATGTATGCCAACCAAACGCTGCATCGCGAACTAGATTTCGAGCACTGCGAGGAATGCTGTTTTTTGCAACAGGGTAAGCCTCAAGTAAGCTCGGTGCAAATTGACCAAAACGGGTTTTTACTCCATCAACAAAATTATTAACATCAGGGTCCCACACAAAGCTGACGCCTTCATCGGAATTATAGCCAACTAAGGCTGGGACATCATTAAACTTGCCTTGTTGATAGAGTTTATATTGGTCGCCTTTGATCACATAACCGTCAACGATAGGCCAGCCACCAGGCAGTGACCAACCTTTTGGAATAAAGGTGTCTGCGCTCATTTTACGCAGCTGTGCAATTGAGGTTGTGCCAAACTGTTTTACATAGTTGAAACCTTCTGCTTGAGCCTGCTCTAAGGTCGACATGTTTTCACCAGGATAGTTTTTAATGCGAGTAGGGCCAAATGAACCGCCACTTTGCGAAATAACTTTGTTAAATAGACCACTTGCTAACGGTGACGCTGCAAGCATACTTACTGATATACCGCCCGCGGATTCACCCGCAATAGTGACATTGTTAGCATCACCACCAAAATGGCTGATATTGTTTTTAAGCCACTTTAAGGCGGCTATTTGATCGAGCAAACCATAATTTCCAGAGACACCTGCTGGGCTTTCTTTATTAAGTTCCGGGTGGGCTAAAAAACCTAATTGACCGACACGATAGGCGATAGACACTACGATAACGCCTTTATTCGCAAGCGCCACACCATCAAAAATAGGATCGGATGAACTGCCAAAACTAAAGCCTCCCCCGTAAATCCAAACTAATACAGGGAGCTTGTCTTTATCAGATTGTGCTGGCGTCCAAATATTTAAATATAAGCTATCTTCACTGACTCCAGATACCGGATTGCCTGCCTGTATTGGTGCTGGGGCATATTCTTGTGCTTTAAGGACCCCTTTCCATTTTTCAGCCGGTTGCGGGGCTTTCCAACGTAATTCACCAACGGGTGGTTTAGCAAACGGCACACCTTTAAAAATAGCCAGCTTTTGCTGAGCTGTGCCTTGTAGTTTACCTTGTGTTACATTCACTTGGGTTAGCGGCTCTGCGTGAACTGTGACCGTTGTTGCAGTTAAAAATGCAGCATATAAAAGCCGCTTAAGTGTTGATGTGTTCATAATCATTCCTTTTCAAATTGCTTTGCTTTTATATCCCAATTAATAAAGTCAGCTGTATTACCCTGCAAAAATAGCGTTGCATTGGTTTGCTTATCTTTTAATTGCCAATCCAACCATTTGATAGCTAGCTTTGAGAACGAACCACCAAACGGCTGTTCAAACGTTCCTGAATGCCCCGCGGTTTTATGATTAGCAAACACAATTGGCACATGATTTATACGCTGATAATCAAGCTTGGCATTGTCAGTGGCAATATCAGTGGGTCCACCAACAAGGTAGATAACAGGCGCATGCAAGTTTTGCAGTGACTTAACATCGGCGCTTGCCATGGTCATATCACCAATGCCTGAATTAAACATTAAATAACTGCTGACTCTTTCATCTGCTGCAGTGGCAAGTAGTTGCTCGCCGCCACACGATTGGCCTGCAATAGCGATTTTCTTAAGGTTTGCGCTTTGGTAAAATTCACTCAGCGGATTTGCAGATTGCGCTGTGATCCAATCAACCGCGTGAGGGATCATGCTATTACTGGCTTTATTTAAGGGCCTGTCATCAAGGCTGTTTTGCATTTTTCCTAATGCAATCACTAAGTAACCATGCGAGGCAATGTCTGAGAGCATATGCTCAAAGGGATATGATGTATCCATGCAGCCGCCGTTCGCAAATACTACAACGGGTAGTTTTATTGACTGATTTAACTCGTTCGGGCGGTATATAACATAGTTACCTAACGAGGTTTCAGTGGCTGCAATGGCGCTAAATGGGCCACTGCCACCTTGATCTATCACTTTAAAGTCGGCTGTTTTAGCAAAGCCAAGTGAGGGTATCAAGCATAGTAAGGTGATGAAAAGACGTTGCATAGCATCTCTCTTAATTAATATTGTATTACAAATTCCACTGTATATGATGTTGTGTAAGTTGAAAATAAAAAGTTAAAAAAAAGCCAGACTCTCGTCTGGCTTTTCACGACAACAAACTATTGGGTAAGGCAGCTCACCCGAAATAGTTTACTCTTGAGCAGTAGCTGCATCGTAGAGTGCTTTGATTGCGTCAGCATCGATTGCCCCGTTAAATATTTTTAACTCATCAACCGCGCCGTTGTATGGTGTATCCCAGTAGTTTACACCTAACGCAAATTCATTGGTTTCGCCCTCAACAGTAAACACGCGAGGGAAGCCACCTGCTTCAATTTTAAGCTCACCGTTTACATACATCTTCAAGGTGTCACCGTTGGTTCCGTCAACAGTGAAGGCAACATGTGACCACTCTTTGGCTGGCAGTCGCATGCCTAAATCACCATTATCAAAGAACGCACCGCCGCCATTTGCCCAAAGACGAGTCGTATTCGAATCAACCAATGAGGGGACTAAGCTTATCCAAGATGCCGAGCTTGCACCTGCAAAAAATGCAGTGGTGTAATCAGTGAACGTTTCCGGCTTTAACCACATAGACACAGAGTAATCATTGGTGGTGATCAAGTTATTTGGTAAACGAACCCCTGAACCTTCTAGGAATACTGCTTGGCCTTTAATACCTTCAACAAAAGTCACGTTACCGCCAGTGTTATCAATACGGTCTCCAGTAGGTTTTGCATTTGCATAAGCGGCGTTTAGTTCAGCTAAGTCGCCTTCAAAGCTGTATTCAGCAGGTGCCAGCGACTTGACTGTAACTTCAAAAGTTTTGGTATCGGTAAAGTCTTTATAGTTAATTGTTGCAGTTAAAGTAACAACTTGGTCACCCGCATTGGCGCTTGGTTGATTAACAACGGCAGTGCCATTAACCGGTTTTAAGAACTCTTCATTATTTGACGTCCAGCTAATCCCTGACACAAATGGCCCAACACGAGGCAATTCAAAGCTTTCACGTATGGCAGTCACATCACCTAAATCAAGTGCATCTTTCACAAACCCTGCAAATTTATCTTGGTCTGTTAAGTTATTAATTGCTGCAGCGTTGATATCTAAGCTATTTAGGGCGTAATCATAGACAATAAACTCATCGATTTGACCTTGGAATGGTGTATCCCAGCCAAAATTTACACCCAGTGCAAACTTAGCTGTATCAGCACTAAACATATCAGGGCGTGGCATTGAGCCAACAAGTGAACCATTAGAGTAGTACTTCATTGTGCCGTTAGCATAAGTGATAGTTACGTGACTCCATTGTCCAGCGGTTGCACCTTGAGTCATCTCAATTTGATTCCATTGCTCAACCTCTGGTTCAACTAGGTAGCGACTCCATAAAATTGTATTTGTGGTGAAATGAGGTGCCCCCCCAGGGATATAACTTACCCAGCGATCAGCGTTTTCAGCTGCAAAAAAGGCAGGGCTATAGCCAGTTACAACGTCAGGTTTAGACCAAAATGAAACTGTGTAGCTATCTGAGTTGATTATGTCATCAGGTAAACGAACACCGGTTGCACCATCAAAATCGAATGCTTGACCTGTTTGACCGGCAGTATAGGCCGGCGTACCAACACCTGTATTGTCCAAGTTGTTATCAGTGGTCATGGCATCAGCAAGGTTGCTTAAATTATCTGTTAAGCCGTTTTCAAAGCTATAGTGCGCAATCGCATTTTTAAATACGGGGCGCGCTTTTAGATTAACATTGAACGTTTTGGTGATAGTTTCACCATTAAGTGACATATTAGCGGTTAATGTAACTGCTTGATCGCCCCGATCAGGGGTGGGAATAAATACGGAGCCATTTGCATCAATGTAATATTCATTACTTGATTCCCAGCGAATAGTCGTACCCGCTTTCCCTTTGGTTGGCAATGAATAACCTTCATCATTAATTGACAGCTCGGTCTTAATATTTAATGCATCGCTCACAGTTGCTAAAACACTGGTCGTTTCATCAATTTCAGCGACTTTACTGCCCCAGACTGTGGCATTTTCTAACGATACAGCAGAAAAAGTGACGACAAGATCTTTTTTACCATCATCCCATTGCCATTTAGCCACACCGTAGTAAGTGCCAGACTCAAGTTCAAGTTTAACGCTTGAATCATCAACCATGTACCAAATACCAGTTTCATCACCTGTTACTGAATGATCGGTATTTAAAGCAATATGAGTAGAGCGCACTGCGCTGGTATTAACATCAGTCCCATGGTTTATAAATTTGTAGTAACCGTATAGTTGCTCAGCCACCACTAAATTATCACCCTCTAGTGGCACATAACGTTGCGGTGAGGTTACCGGCCAACCGGTTGAATTAATGAACATCTCATGCACGCGAACTTGGTGAGCTTCACTCGCTGTTGGAAACGGTGTAGAGGTTTGTGGGAAACGCGTGTGGGTAATCAATAAGTGACGGCCAGTCGCTTCGTCGTAATGGGCTGAATTATGGCCCGGTGATTGATAACCCCATGCTGGTGAGGTTTCCCCCAGCTCTTGGGTGTATTCAAAGCCACCTAATAGCTTTTCACCAATCTCTAAACCACCAACAGCGGCAATATCATTGCCTGCGGTATCTAAGTATGGGCCATCCGGCGTTTTTGAACGTGCTACACGAATGTTATAGCCACCGTTTACATCAAAACCAGCTACTGAGTAAAATAAATAATAGTAGTCACTTTCAGGGCTATACATAGCAAAGGCGCCTTCAATAGCTCTAAAGTCACCACCCACCAAATGTTTACCATAGCCTTGCTCAGCATCTGGCGTACCCGTTTCTTCATCCATTGCCAGTACAAAGATACCGCCAGAATATGAACCATAAACCATCCATAATTGGCCATCTTTATCATAAAAGGCAGCTGGGTCAATGGCATTCGGGTCAACGGCGCCATTCCACGTTGTTTGGCCGTTATCAAGAGGGTACTGTGCAAACTCTTCATCGTTGCGATAGCCACTGCGTAAAAATACGCCTTTATTTTTATATGGACCTTCAATATTATCAGCTTCTGCAAGGCCTAAGTATGAGCGATTCCAGCATACTTCATCGACTACATCGGGTGTATCTGGGTTGTCTTGTGCGCAGTGGTTATAATAAAACCAAAATTTACCATTGGGTGCTTTAACAACATCAGCAGCCCAGTTACCAGTAAAGCCATCTGTCCACTGAATACCCTCTGCAATTTCGCTCGTGTAATTAAAGTCAAAAAGCGGGCTTTCATTCACGGCTTCATTAGCGGAAAGGCTTGAAATCATTTCCCAGTTTAATAAGTCTGTTGATTTTGCTGCCGCTAAATGCGAACCAAAAATGTAATAAGTACCGTCAGTTTCAATGACTGATGGATCGTGCACGCCAACATCAGTAACCGCCACATTACCTCGTTCATTGTATTTAACACTATCACTGACAGTTGGTTTCGCACTTTGTGGCTGGGCAACTGCTGGTGATGACTCAAGCTTAATGCCTTCCTCGGAGCATGCTGTAACAGCTAAAGCGCAGGTGATCACCATCGCTAATTTGGTTAGTTTCATTTTGTGTGTCCTCTTTATATCGAGATATTGTTGTTATTTAATTATGTGTTCAATGAATGCCAGAGTCTGAAATGCAAACCAATATGATATTATAATTTTATATTACAATTCAAGCTGTGCAAGTTTATTACATGAGTAAATTTCTTGTTAATTTATAAATTATTTTATTTTTTAGGTGGGTTGGATAAATATTTAGCTGACTAAAGAAAGCAGTGGTTAACATAAAATAGATACAAGGGTTATTTTATGATGTTATTTTTAAATAGTTGAAGATTTTGATTCTGACAGATTTAAGTGAGGAGCATTTATGGTTTAAAAATGCTCCTACACGAGTTATGTGCTAGCTAGTTTTGGCTTTCAATCCCTTCGGATGTCATTATTACGCGTTTTAATGAACCATCTTTATTGTAATATAGCGGGTCTATTGCCACCGAGCGGCGAAAGCGTCCGCCACTGGGCTTACCGTCTTTTGGTGGTACTGCACCAGTGTGATAAATAAAGTAACTTTTACCTTTAAATTCTATAATTGACTGATGGTTAGTTTCACTGTTTCCTGCAATTTCATTTAAAATGCCTTTATATTCCCATGGACCATGAACACTTTTACTCATGGCATAACAGATTTTTTCAGGGAACTCACATGCATAAGAAACATAATAGTATTCATCTTTCTTATGAACCCACAGTGCTTCGGTAAAGTTTGGTAAATCAATGGTTTTAATTTCACCATCGAGATGAAGTAAGTCATCACTAAGTTTTACATATTTAGGTATTAAGTTGCCAAAAAATAGGTAGGTATCACCGTTCTCTTCTTCATAGATAGCCGGATCAATATCATCCCAATCATTAGGAGTGTGTTTAGTCATGTCATCGGTAACAAGAGCGTGACCGATAGCATCTTTAAATGGGCCTGTGGGTGACTTTGATGTTGCAACACCAATAGCAAAACCGGGTTTAGTATCATCATGGCGCACAGTGGTGAAAAAATAAAAGGTACCGTTGCGCTCGATCATATGCGATGCCCATGCCTCTCCTTTCGCCCATTTAAAGTCAGTAGCTTTCATAATTGGGCCGTGTTTTTTCCAATTCATCATATCGGTTGAGGAAAATGCGAGCCAGTCATGCATTTCAAAAAAAACATCGTTGTTAGGAGCTTCATCGTGGCCAGTATAAAGATAAACCGTGTTGTTGTGTACAAGTGCAGCAGGATCAGCAGTAAATATATCTTTGAAAAGTGGATTTTGTGCAATAGCCAAGCTACTCGAAAGTAATAAAGGCACAGTAAGGTATTTTAAATTAAACATTAGTTCTCCCCATGGGTAGTAATGTAGTGAACATAAGATGCTTTAAAAATTACAAGTATAATAACAAAAGTCAATAATTTGTATTATTATATTTTCATTGTGAAAATATAGAGTACTATCTAGTTTTTATTTTAAATTCATTATTATCAGTGCTTTGCCTTTTAAATCTAAATGTAGTTAATGGGGGAATTAGTTTTATGCTGCTTATTTTTAATTCAAAAATTATATTGACTGTTAAATAATCATACAATACTATTAAATTGAGGCAGCAATTAATTAACATATCAACACAATACACAAATCAATATTCTCAACTGACAACAAGCATATTGAAGTGGTAAACCAGAGACAGAAGCACCTAATTAATCTGTCAATATAACTATAATTTGGAGAGCACCGCTAATGTTAAAAAGAACACACATAGCTAGCGCAATTTTAATGGCAATATCGACTCAATTTGCCTATGCACAACAAGAGCAAACACAAGCTCAAAAAGTAGATGCCGATGCAATAGAGGTTATTGAGGTATCGGGAATACGTGGAAGTTTAAATAAAGGTTTGAACATTAAGCGACAGTCATTACAAGTTGTTGATGCGATTGTTGCCGAAGATATAGGTAAGTTTCCAGATAACAACGTTGTTGAGGCGCTACAACGGGTAACAGGCATACAGGTTACCGACCGTGGTGCTGGCGAGGTAAACACAGTATCTATCCGAGGTTTGACGGACGTGACAACAACGGTCAATGGTCGACAAGTATTTACAGCTTCAGGTCGTAATGTAGCGCTTGCAGATATTCCAGCAGCTTTATTAGAAAGTGTTGATGTATTCAAAACGCGTTCCGCTTCGCAAGTAGGTAGTGGTATTGCAGGTCAAATTGATATCAAAACTCAGCGTCCATTTAACTTTGATGGTTCAAAAGTAGTTGTTTCTGCTCGGGGAGTTTACCAAGACCAAGTAGAAGATGTTGATCCAATTTTATCTGCACTGGCGAGTAATCGCTGGGAGTCAAGCATGGGGGAGTTTGGTGCGTTGATCAACCTCTCATATGCTGAAACAAATTATCGTGACCAAAATATGGCCGCAGGTGCAATGGTACCATTTATGACTCTTAATCCGGCTACAGGGTTTGCGCCGTTCGAACGAATTCAGGTTAAAGATGGGCGTGTAAGTGAAAACCCTATTTGGCAACCAGGGCTCGAGAATGGCTTACCATATCAATCTGGCTCAATGCTTGATGTTAATGGTGTGCCAACTGAATATTATCTGTCACGCGATGCCGTTTTTTCTAATGACTTAACTGGTAAGCGTGAACGCCCAGCAGCTAACCTTTCATTGCAATGGCGCCCTAATAGCGACTCACAATATACATTTGAAGCATTTTATAATGGTTTCCGCAATGAATCATTTAATTCACTTAGTTTTACTTTTGTCGATTTTTGGGGGCAGGCTGACACCATGGCTCCACCAGTAACGTTTGATGGCACTAATGTTATAAAAGAGCGTTATGTTGATGTGCCCTATGGCTTCAATAGTGGTGATTTAACTGTAAGTCAAACAGACAGCTACGTGTTTGCATTAGGTGGAGAATGGACTATTAATGATAACTTTAATTTGTCTTCTGAAGTTTATTATCAGAATAGTAAGTTTGAAACTGAGTTTTTAGCAATGCGAAGTGAACGTGTTGCCTATGGTTTAAATGTTGATTTCAATGATAAGGATGGCATGCCGGGACTAGAATACTTAGATAACCCTGCGACATCCGCTAATGAAGCTGATTTAACCGATACCTCTCAATGGAATGTTGCTCAACTGTATGATAATGGTGGTAATCGCAAAGGTGATTCATTAACGTTTACATTAGATGGTGAACTGTTTGTCAATACTTATGGTTTTGATGAAGTGAACTTTGGTATTAAGTACGATAGTAAAGGGGCTTCAGAAGCGTCACGAGAATCTAGATTTGACGTAGATATTCTTGGGCAATCCTTTTCATCACTGGACGAGAGTTTAGCTTCAGTAAATGAAGATTTTTTTGATAGCAAAGCAAACTGGCCATCATCTTGGGTTGCACCAAGTGGTCACTATATTCATGCTAATCGTGGCTATTTCCGTGAACTATACGGCATAAAACCTGAAAGTTTATTACTAGAAAAAACATTCGATGTTGAGGAGAAGTCTTACGCGGCTTATATTCAAGGTAATTTTTCAAGCACATTATTTGGTCGTGAAATTGATGGCCAAGTAGGTCTTCGCTACGAAAATGCTAAAGTAGATATGACCTTCTTTGATATAGATCAAAACCCTACCGCTGTTAGTTCGGCAGAAAATAGTTCATCGGCTTGGTTACCTAGCTTTGTTGTCCGTTACCATTTAAGCGAGGATTTACTTGCCCGTGCAGCCTACACTCAGACTATTCGTCGCCCTGAGTTTTCACAGCTAAATTCGTTTATATATTATACTGAAGATGTAACGGATATTGGTTATGGAACTGCAAATGGGGGAAATCCAAGTATAGAGCCCGTTGAATCGAAAAACTATGATTTAACATTAGAGTGGTATTTTGCAGAAGCAAGTTCACTCTATGGGACATTATTTAAGCGCGATATTGAAGGGTTTGTTTACGGCTCTAACCGTATTATTCAATATCAAGGCCCAGATGCGACTGAACCTGAGGATTATATCCTTACTCAACCAGATAATTCGTCAAATGGAACATTGAATGGTTTAGAATTAGGTCTTGTGTATTTCCCTGACAACTTGCCTGATTGGTTAATGGGTGCAGGTGTTCAAGCGAGTGCTACCCTACTTGATTCAAAACAAGACTTACCAAAGTATAATGATGTAGGTGAGTTAGTTGGTACAGATTCGCGTGATATGTTTGGTGTGTCTGAATTATCTTACTCAACAGTTCTCATTTATGAACGTGAAGACTTTGATATACGTTTGGCCTATCTATGGCGTGATGATTTCTTAAATAGTTACGAGGCAGCACAGTTTGCTAACCCGCTGGGTATATACCGTAGCCCTGAGAAGAGCTTAGATTTTCAGATAAGCTATGATGTTACAGAAGATCTGATGGTGACATTTGATGGTACTAACTTAACACAAGAGACGTATCAAAGTTATTACGAGTACCCAACTACTCATAATTCAAATAATGCACTATATAGCCGCACGTTTGCATTAGGTGTGCGTTACTCTTTCTAATAATCTACTTAAATTAAAGCCTCAGACTACCTGAGGCTTTTTTATTGTGAAGGTAGTACGTTTAATTCCCACCTTATCTTTACGAAAATAGTTGCATGCTAATTAGTATGATAATACTATTTATCTTGTTAGCATTAAGTTTACAAAAATAACGAATTCAATGAACATCACAATGCTTTGCAATCGAAATTAGATTCGATACTTGTATAACATATTAATAATGATGGTCTTTTTTCTTTTTTAAATATGTTGCTTTATATAACATATTTTAAAAATTAGGTAGTTGTATGGAAAATCAAAAGTTATCAGTTGTTGAAAAAGTCGGTTTTGGTGCCGGTGATATGGCAGTAAACGTTATGGTTGCTGCATTATTTTATTTTATGTCGTTTTTCTACACCGACATTTATGGTCTTGACCCTGTTGATATGGGGATTTTATTTTTAGTTGCACGTTTTGTTGATGCGTTTACAGACCCATTAATGGGCGTGATTACCGATAAAGTAAAAACGCGCTGGGGGCAGTTCCGCCATTGGTTCTTATTTTTATCTGTGCCCTATGGGATTTCAATCGTTCTACTATTTACCACGCCAGATTTTGATTACAACATGAAGTTGGTATGGGCTTATCTTACCTATTTATTTGCCACCTTAATGTTTACTGGTGTGGCTATTCCTTATATTTCATATATCGGTGTATTAACCGCAGATCCAAAAGAGCGATTATCCGCAAACGGATACCGAATGTTTTTTGCCAAAATAGCGAATGTAGTTATTGTGTTTTCAGTTCCCTTACTAGCGTCTTTGTGGGGCGGTGGCGATATTGCTCATGGTTATAAACTGGCAATGATTTTAGTGTCCACTTGTGGTGTAGCATTGTTTCTATTTTGTTTTTTTACTACTCGTGAACGTATTACTCATGAACCTCAGACAGAAAGCATCGCAACACAATTTAAAACATTATTGAAAAACGATCAGTGGTTATTATTATGTGCTGCATGCGTGCTCGGTACTTTAGGTTACGCAATTCGTGGCAGTGTCGCTATGTATTATGCAACTTATTATTTAGGTGAACCAAGTCTTGCTGGAGCGTTTACCAGTGCTGGTATTGCCGCATCAATTGTATCTATGATCGCTAGTACATGGATCACCCAACGCTATTGCAAAATGAAGCTATTTCGTCAATCACAAATCGCGGTGTTATTCATATCTGTTGTAATGTATTTTGCTGTGCAACCAGGAGATGTATACCTTGCCTTCTTTTTATACATTATTCTTTCCTTTGTGGTTGATTTACATGCCCCTGTGTTTTGGTCAGCCATAGCTGAAGCCGTTGATTATGGTGAAATTAAAGACGGTGTACGTGCCTCAGGGTTATCGTTTGGTGGCATCTCATTTTGCCAAAAAGCGGGTGGCGGGTTAGCAGGTCTTGCCGGTGGTTTACTATTAGCATTTTTTGAATACAAACCAAATGTTGAGCAAACAGAATTCACCTTGATGGGCCTTGCTTTAATGCTGACTGTTATTCCAGGAGTATTTCATGCATTGCTGGGCTTTATATTAAAGAAATACAAAATTACAGATCAATATTATACCGACATGGTTAAAAACCAACGGTTACCAGAATAATTTTAGGAGCATTTATGTCAACTTTACCTAAGCCTTTGATCCCACAACGTGCTGACCCATATATTCATAAGCACACAGATGGTTATTATTATTTTACCGCGTCTGTTCCTGCCTATGATGGCATTGAACTTCGTCGTGCAAAAACGCTTGAAGGACTTGCAACGGCAACGCCAAAAATGGTCTGGATGAAGCCACAAACAGGTCCATACTCGGAGCTTATTTGGGCACCTGAGATCCATTTTAATGATGGCGCTTGGTATGTTTATTTTGCCGCAGCACCGAGTCGTGAAATTAAGCACGATTTATTTCAACACCGCATGTATGCAATTAGCTGTAAAGATGCGGATCCGATTGAAGGCGAGTGGCAGTTCTGCGGTCAAATTGAAACCCCATGGGATACTTTTTGTTTAGATGCCACGACTTTTTATCATAATGATGAGCTTTATTATTGCTGGGCACAAAAAGAACCGGGTGTAAAAGGTAACTCAAATCTGTACTTGGCAAAAATGTCATCACCAACAGAGATCACTGGCGAAATCACGCGTTTAACCATCCCTGAACTTGATTGGGAAATAATTGGTTTTTGGGTGAATGAAGGCCCTAACGTACTTAAACGTAACGGTAAAATATTCTTAACGTATTCAGCCAGTGCCACCGATGAAAACTATGCTATGGGCTTGCTATATGCGGACCTAGATAGTGATTTATTAGATATAAATAGCTGGACTAAAGTACAAGAGCCGGTATTTCGTAGTAATGAGCCTAAGTCGATGTTTGGCCCCGGGCATAACAGTTTTACGCAAGATGAAAATGGTAATGACGTACTAGTTTATCACTGTCGTCAATATACTGAAATTGAAGGTGACCCACTGTGGAACCCAGATCGTCATACCTTCACAAAATCATTAAATTGGGATGATAACGGTATGCCTGTTTTTGGTAAACCTGGCGAACAATAAAAAATAACAAAAGGACTCTGTGTATGTTTGATTTAGCAGTAAAAAAATTACCACACGTTATTAGTTTTTCACTTGCGGTAATGTTGTTATCGGCTTGCAGCGAACACCCAAATACAGATGATAAAACTGTTAATACGCATCATACACAGAGCACACCACAACAACTTTTTGCACTTGAGCAAGTTAGCTTAAGTGCAAGCCCGTTTTTACATGCCCAGCAAACTAACGTTCGTTATTTATTGGCATTGCACCCAGATCAATTATTAGCCCCTTACTTACGTGAAGCTGGTATCGAGCCCAAAGCGTCATCTTATGGTAATTGGGAAGACTCGGGACTTGATGGTCACATTGGCGGTCATTATTTATCGGCGTTAAGCCTTGCGTGGGCTGCAACTGGCGATGAAGAACTAAAGCACCGTTTAGATTACATGTTAAATGAGCTACAACGCGCACAACAGGTTAATGACGGTTATTTAGGAGGCATACCAGATGGTCAAGCAATGTGGCAACAAATTCATGATGGTAATATTAAAGCCGATTTATTTAGTTTAAATGATCGTTGGGTGCCACTTTATAACATAGACAAAATTTTTCATGGTCTGCGTGATGCTTATTTGATTGCAGGCAGTGAACAAGCAAAAATAATGCTGTTTGATTTAGGCGAATGGTTTTTAAACTTAACCTCTAAGTTAAGCGATGAACAAATTCAACAGATGCTATATTCAGAATACGGTGGTTTAAATGCGGTATTTGCTGATATGGCGACGATCAGTGGCGATAAGCGTTATCTCAAATTAGCGCAACAGTTTACTCAAAATAGCATTGTCGATCCGCTGTTAAAAAAACAAGATAAGCTAACTGGCTTACATGCTAATACCCAAATTCCAAAAATTATTGGTATGTTGAAGGTCGCTGAGGCCACTGATGATGAAGCGTGGCAACAAGGCGCAGATTATTTTTGGCAAACAGTGACTAAAGAGCGCTCAGTGGCTATTGGTGGTAACAGTGTACGTGAGCATTTTCACGACAAAAAAGACTTTACCGCGATGGTTGAAGATGTTGAAGGCCCGGAAACCTGTAACACGTACAACATGATGAAACTCAGCAAGCTGCTGTTTCTGAAAACCGCGGACACTCGCTATTTAGAATACTACGAGCGCGCAACCTATAACCATATTTTATCGTCGCAACATCCTGAGCACGGTGGGCTTGTGTACTTTACGCCGATGCGTCCTGGGCACTATCGTATGTATTCATCGGTACAAGATTCAATGTGGTGTTGTGTCGGTTCGGGTATCGAAAATCATAGTAAATACGGTGAGCTGATCTACAGTAAAAATGACGATAACTTATGGGTAAATCTATTTATTCCAAGTACGCTTGATTGGCAGCAACAGGGCTTAAAAGTAACTCAACAAAGCCATTTTCCGGATGCTAATAATATAACCTTAGTGATTAACACATTAGATAAAAAACATAACTCATCAGCGCAGCTGCATATTCGTAAACCAAGTTGGATCACGGGGGATTTACAGTTTAAGCTTAATGGCAAACCTATAAATGCTACAGCAGAGCAGGGTTATTACAGTATTAATAATAGCTGGCATGATGGCGATAAACTCGCTTTTTCCTTAACCCCAAAGCTGTACACAGAGCAGTTGCCTGATGGCCAAGATTACTATGCGGTATTGTATGGTCCTGTGGTAATGGCAACCAAAGTACAAGCGTTTAAAAACGAGCAGTTGAATTTTGTGGCAGACAACAGCCGCATGGGTCATATTGCAGCAGGGCCTACCTGTCCACCCGAAGCACTTCCTATCATGCTCAGTGAACCTGAGCAGTTTATTGCTGATTTAAAGCGAGCGCCTAGCGCTGAACTTGCATTTACCACAGATAAAAATGTCGCCATAGCCCAGCAGGGTATAGGGAGTACACAAACAACTCAGTTAATTCCGTTCTTTAGGCTTCATGATAGTCGCTATCAAGTTTACTGGCCGCAGCAAAGTGAAGCCGAATTTACTCAGTTCGTGAAAGATTCAAAAGCTGCTGAACAAGCAAAAGAGCAATTACGATTATTGACCGTTGACCAAATAACACCGGGCGAGCAGCAGCCTGAAGTTGAGCATGACTTTAAAGGTGAAAATACCCGTGCAGGTGTTAATAACGGCCATCATTGGCGTGATGCAACAGGTTGGTTTGAATATAAGCTAACTAACTCAGAGCAGCAGGCAGTTGCACTGCGTATCCGTTATTTTTATGCAGATATAGGCCGTAAGTTTACTATCACAATTAATGGTGAGGTGCTGGCAAAAGTCAGCTTACCCGCTAAGCAAACTGATGCAGAATTTTACAGCATTGATTATCCATTAACTGATGAAATGAAAAAAGCTAGCTCATTAACACTGCGCTTTAGTGCAATAAAAGGATCGGTTGCTGGTGGTATTTACGGTATTCGTTTAATCAATAATAACTAGTAGGACGAGTATGAGTTTACAGCATTATGACGATGTGCATTCTAAAGTGAGTGTTCGGCGTTACCCGCTCGCAGAGCAATACATAACACAGCCCGAAGTGCATGTAACTGGCTCGGGATTAATGTATCGTATTATTGAACTTGGAAGTGGCGAACCACCTTCATGGGATGCCACTGTTAAGGTGCAGCAACGCGTGATGACTGCAACAGGGCATGTGCTTTATGATACGCGGCAAATTGAGCAAGTGGCTGAGTATGAAATAGCAGAAGCGATAGAAGGTTTGCAAGAAGCACTCATGCTGATGCCTAAAGGCAGCCGTTATGAACTTTTGATTTTACCGCATCTTGCCTACGATATTTACAGTGTGGCACTGAATGAATCTTTAGCGATAAGCAGTGAGCAGCTTATTTTTATGGATATTAAACTCATTGATTTTAAAGAGTAATCGTGAGCTAGAACAGTAATTTTTGTGTTGAGAATGCGATATATCAAAACAAAAAACCTGCAAAAAATGCAGGTTTTTAGTGGCTGTTCTTAAGTGTTACTTCTCAATCAGCTTAGTGGTGCGCTTGTTTAGATCGCTACTATCAACCACAGGCCAGTTATCGTCCCAAGTCATCGGTAGAATTCGTAATTTTTGTAAACCGTTATCAGTCGTTTCGTAAGCATGAAGTACTAAGTAATCTTTACCGTCAAAGGTATAAGCAGCATTATGACCAAGCGCTACCCAGTCTTTATTACCTTCGATCACCAGCGAACCACCGCCATTATTTAAGTCACGGCCTTCTTTATCAAGGTATGGGCCTTCTACGTTTTTACTGCGCCCTACACGGACATTGTAAGTGCTGTCTAAACCTTGGCAGCATTTATCAAACGACACAAATAAGTAGTAATAACCATTCTTTTTAAAGATATATGGTGCTTCTACAGGCCCGTGTTCAGTGTTAGGACGTGCTGAAATGCTATGCCATTCTTGTGGTTGAGCAAGTCTTACCATGTCATCGTCAAGTTTAACTAACTTAAGGCCGCCCCAAAACGAACCAAAGCTCATCCATGGTGTACCATTGTTATCTTCAACAATCGCTGGATCTATGGCATTCCAGTTATCACGCTCAGGCACAGACTGTATAACTATACCGTGATCTATCCATTTATAATCGGGTGATTTAGGATCTAGAGTTTCGTTAACCGTTACACCGATCGCCGAGGTGTTTTTACCAAACGCAGACACAGAATAATAAAGGTAAAACTTGCCATCTTTTTGGTATACATCCGGCGCCCAAAGGTGGCCACCAAAGTCACTGGCAACTCGTTTTGCCCAGCTCGGCTCGTCTTTAAATACGCGCCCGGTAAGCTGCCAATTTTTCATGTCTTTGGATTCGTAATACGTGATCCCCATACCCGTGCTAAAAACATAATACGTATCGCCTTCTTTGGTCATTACAGGGTCGTGTACTTCAACTTGTTTAGCCATGGTATTACTTGCTAAACAAAGTAATGTGCTTGCACCGAGCAGTTTACATGTATGAGCGAACTTTTTTGCGTGTTTCATAGTTGCCTACCTTTTTATTTTAATCATTAAACTTATCAGCTACTATAATATATGTAATACAATATTAACAATGGAAATTAAACTATAAAAATAGGAAATACCATGGCCAAGAATCTGATTGCCACTGCAATTATAAGCGTACTTAGTATGTCATGCTTTTACAGTGTTGCAGAGGCAAATAATAGCCCAACATTAATGCCAATTGATAACCCGATTGTTTTGCAACGCGCTGATCCTTGGTTGGTCCGCGATGAAAAAACCGGTTGTTATACCTTTATTGGTACATCCCCTAAGTTTGACGAAATTGAATTACGTCAAGCTTGTAGACTTAATGACTTGAAACTAGCAGAGCCAAAAGTGATTTGGCATAAAAATGAAAAAGGCCCAATGAGTACCAATATTTGGGCACCAGAGCTACATAAAGTTGATGGCAGTTGGTATATTCATTTTGCAGCGGGTGATGTAGAAAAGCCGTTTAGTATTCGTATGTTTGTGCTTAAAAATGACAACAATAATCCGATGAACGGCCAATGGCAAAAAATGGGGCAGTTAAAAACCCACCTTGATAGTTTTTCGTTGGACGCTACAACATTTAGCCATAAAGGTAAGCGTTATTTAGTGTGGGCACAGCAAAACCAACCCGCAACGTATAACTCCGCATTGTGGATTGCACAAATGGACTCTCCAACATCGATAAAAGAGCCAATAGTTAATATTTCAGAGCCAACACTTGATTGGGAAATACAAGGCTATAAGGTGAATGAAGGAGCTGTAGTGATGATCCGTGAGGATAAAGTTTTGCTTACTTATTCTGCCAGTGCCACCGATCATCGATATGCAATGGGCTTGTTATGGGCCGATGCTGATGCTGACTTACTCGACCCAGCAAGCTGGCATAAAAAGCCACAGCCAATTTTTGCAAGTAACGAAAAACTAGGGCGCTTTGGTCCAGGTCACAATAGTTTTGTAAAAGCTGAGGACGGTGTTACAGACTTATTAATTTACCACAGCCGTGATTATAAAGAGCTTAAAGGAACACCGTTAACAGATCCAAATCGTCATGCGCGAGCGCGTATAATAAAGTGGGATGACCAAGGATTTCCTATTCTTTCGCCAGAGTTTCCGGACTAATTATAGAGCTGATAATAAAAAAGGAGCCTGTGGCTCCTTTTTAATGAATTAGGGCAGATTACTCAACAATAATCCCCACAGCATCTAAATAATAGTCTGTCCAGCTATTATACTGCCCTTGTAACCACATAATCACTTTATGTTTATCAGAGTTGACTATCATAGGGCGTAAATTTTCATTGTGCTTATCATGTGTTAACTGCTGCCACTGAATACTGTTAGTATCATTATCAAGCCCAATGTGTGCGCTAAATATTTGATGAGGCATTGATAAAGACTCACCCGTAGTCGGATTCACATTACTTGAAATAACCACGTGAGAAGGGTCGCTAGGATCCACAGTGATTAAGCCTGTATAGCTGGCTTCACGGTCATATAAGCGGCTTCCTGCAAACGCAACTTCACGGTCATGCCATTTTTTGCCATCCCAAGATGCAATACGATAGCGCTGATCTTGATTATTTAGATAATAAGTATAAGCAACGTGTGGATAGCCTTTATCATCAAAAGCCACTGAGCTTGTCCATGCACTTTTTTCAACACTTAAATCAACACCACGGAAGTTGCCGCCGCCACCTTGAAATAATTTCTCTGCTTCAGATGGTTTTAATGGCCCATCCTTTTTAAGGTTTTTAATTAATGTGCCATCCACGTTATAGAAATTACCTTTTCTAAACTCAGAATAATAAATGCTGTTACCAAAGTCGCGAGGGTGGGCATCAGTGAATGACAAACCTATGGTGTCTTTGCCATTCCCTGCATAGCGTGCATACGGTCTTTGTACGCCTGGGACTTCATTTTGAATGAGATGAACATGTTCATTGCTCCAGGTAGCACCATCGTCTTTTGATGTAACATACGTTGGATTCCAATCAATACCGCGATAAAGGTTATAAAGTGTTCCTTCATCGGGTAAGTCGTATAAGTTCATGTAGGTTACGTTGGCAGGACTTTGTATCGTTTTCTCTTCGCCCCAACTTAAAAAATTGTCAGAATTTGAAATACGGTAGTAATGTACTTTTTCACTATTATGACGTGCGTAAACGCTTAATACACTGCCATCAGGACGCGCATAAAATACCGGTGAGTTATGATCATCATGGTCAAATTTAGTTTTTAATGTGGTACGACCGAGTAGTTGCTTTTTATCAAGGTCGTAGACACCTACCGCAGCGTCACCCACACCATTGCCAGCAACGCTACCGATAATTAATTTACCGTTTTGGATAATGGCGCGGGGATCTTGAAACCAACACCACCCTGCATTATGCATTAACGTTTGAATTGTATTGTGAGCGACGTGTTTTTTTGGTTTTTCATCTTCAAGTAGTTTATACACTTCACTACCGGCTGCTAAAAATGCGCCCACACCGTAAACTTCTGTGTAATCAGGGAATGAATCACCAGGAGCGGCGCCTACAGGTTGTACAAAGCCCAGCATGCCTTCATCGGTGACTGACTTTTCCAAGGCGCGCCATGCTTTCATTAATGCAGGGCGATACGTTTCTTTATCAAGGTAGCCATTATTGATACCCCATGCTAAACCAAATGCGTAGAATGATGTACCACTGGTTTCTTTGATGGGATAACCTTGTGTACCACCAAGTAAACCCATAGACCATGTGCCATCGTCACGTTGTATTTCAATTAAACGTGCGGCCATCTTTTTATATAAATTAATGTAAAAGTCACGTTTTTCCCAAGTCACTGGTAAGTCCGGTATCATCAGTGCTAATCCACCAAATACCCAGCCATTGCCACGAGCCCAAAAAACGTCTTCGCCATTTTTTTCGTGTTTATCAAAGAAACTAGAATCACGCCAAAATAGCTGACCTTTCTTACTCCACAATAGGTCGTATGTTGCTTTATACTCTTGGTGCATAAAGTCTAAATACTTTTCTTCACCGGTAATTTTAGCTAAACGTGCCCATACAGGCGGTGCCATAAATAATGCATCACACCAGCCCCAACGATCATGGGCATGGGTATTTTCAGCAAGCCAATCAAGAGTGCCTGTTTTTGGGTGAGCCAAAATCCAGTCAAATTGCTTACGGGTGGGTTCGAGCATTTTTGGCTGATGGAAGTCTTCGTATAAAGACAGATAAAATTGACCTACCGTGTGATCATCGGCATGATAAGGGCGTTGGTGTAGAGCCCAGTCATTTCGCTGACCAATTTCTATTAAAAAGTTTGTATATTTATCATCATCAGCAATTTTACGCCATTCGTTCATACCCGCGTAAAGGGCACCATGATGCCACTCTAAATCATGATATTGTTCGCGATTCATCCACTGGGGTGGTTTGCGTGGTAGTGCGCGGTATTTACCTTCTTCTGCAAAATTTGCAATTTGCCAGTCTGCAACTTTTTTCGTTAGTGACTTTACAGATTCTGCGGTTACTTGTGTGTTTTTATCTTTGGCTAAATAGTTACTCGCATAATCTTGCCATTGTTTGAAGGTTGTTATGTTACCCGCTTTAGACCAAGCAAACCCTCCATAATAGGTAATTTCACCCGCTTTATTCGTCTGCGCAACAAGCAGAGCATGCGATCGATCTTTCTTATCACTTTGTTGTAAAATATAGTGAGTGTGGGTAAATTTAGGCAATAAAACAGATGTGCCTACTTGGCTGCCATCAATGGTTTCCCACGTTGTTATTGCATCACCTTCAGAGTTGACATGTGTCTGTGCTTTACCATCATGGGTAGTGACCCCCACAGCAACTTTAAGCTGTATGGGTTTACCATTGTGTGTAAATTGACTTTTTACTTTATAAAATTGGCTACCTTTTTCCAGTGTGTAGCGTTTTTTCTCGGTGATGTCTTGATCGGTATACTGGTAAGTGAGCTCAAAAACGACTTTATCAGCGGTTTTTTCTATTATTGAATAATCAGTATACACATTTGGCTGAATCAGTCTGTCGCTCTTATCGGCATTTTCATCCCATAAGGCCATTGAGCCGCAGCCTAATGAATTACCAACATGATAAGGGTCGTAACCTTCACCATGATCTGCATGATAAGAGATACCTTCTCGTTCTCCTTTATACCATTTATTAATAATTGGGTAATCAACGCGTTTAAGCCAGCAGTCAGTGCCACTATTTTCTACCGAATCTTTTAAAGCAGGCCCATAAACGCGAAATGCAACCTTGTCATTTTCAAATGCAAAGTCGTCCATACGCTCAGGAACAAAGCGTGCTTCTACGCTTTTTTGGGGCATTATTGAGGAGCAGCTACTGAGTAATACTAGAGAACTTATGGATGCAATTTTAAGCAGAGTGTTCATCATCACCTCTTTATGATTGTTCATTAATTTGCACTGAGGCTAACAACACGAGAGGAAGCTACCTTGCGTAATTAATGAGAGTCCTTATCTGTATGCAAAAAAGGGGTGATAACACCCCCTATAAACGTGGGAACAACTAATTAAGTTTTACCAAAAGCGATAGTAAATAAACGCAGTGATACCGATGATCCCCGCAGTATGAATGTAATCCCACTTATCTAATCCGGCAGCTACTTCTTTTAATGTGGCTTTATCAAGACTTGAGAAGGTTAAACCTTTGAGTTGTTCATTACTGGCAGGTTTTGTGAAAATACTCACTACAATCATCAGCACAACAACCACAACAAATAATAAAATACAGTAGTACAACCAGTTCATATCGGTGATCCACGCAAATGATGAACCAGCTAAATTATCTTTAAATGGCAGTAACACTAAGCGGATCATACCCAGTACAAAACCAGACACTAAACCAGCAAAGCCAGCTGCGGGGGTGATACGTTTACTACATAAACCTAATAAAAATACAGCAGCAATACCTGGCGCAATGAGTGACTGCACGCTTTGCAGGTATTCATAGAGCACATCTGCAATTAAGCTCATTATGGGTATCCATAATAGGCCTAAAATTACAATGGCTACGGTTGCCAAGCGACCTACTTTTAACAGGTGTTTTTCGCTTGATTCAGGTTTGAACTTTTTATAAAAATCGATAGTAAATAAGGTGGCTGATGAGTTAAATAACGAGGCTAACGAGCTCATTAATGCGGCAACTAGGCCACCAATTACGATGCCTTTAACACCTGAGGGGAGTAACTCGGCAACCAAAGTAGGAAACGCTTGATCGGCACTGTCATAGCTAATAATACCTTTTGCTTTTAATGCATAAGCGATCATTCCTGGTACTAAAAAGATGAAAATAGGCAATAACTTTAAGTAACCTGCAAACATAGTACCGCGACGCGCTTCTTTAATACCTTTCGCTGAGAGTACACGTTGTACAATATATTGGTCAGTACACCAATACCAAAAACCAATAATGAATGAACCAAAAATGATGCCCGGCCATGGGAACTCGGTATCTGAGGCGCTACGGATTAAATGCATATTTATATCATTTAAGCGTTCAACCTCTGACCAGCCACCGACTTTATCCAAACCAACAACTAAGATAACCACAGAGCCAATGATCAACACTGGGGTTTGTAGCACCGAGGTCCACATTATCGCTTTCATACCACCGAGTACGGTATAGATACCGGTGATCACCACTAAGCCAATAGCGGATATCCAGAAAAAGTCGATGCCCCAAACGCTTTCGATACCTAAAATAGTTTTAAACGCGATACCACCGGCATAAACAGTCACTGCTACTTTGGTGAGTACATAACTGATTAATGAGATAACCGACAAAAAAGTACGTGATTTAGAATTAAAACGACGCTCTAAAAATTCCGGCATAGTATAAACTTTACTACTCCAGTAAAAAGGCACAAACACCCAACCAAGTAATAATATTATCCACGATTGCATTTCCCAATGCGCTAACGCCATGCCTGATTGTGCACCTGCACCAGATAAACCAACTAAATGCTCAGAGCCAATGTTTGAGGCAAAGATTGACGCACCAATGACTAGCCAACTCGCATTACGCCCGGCTAAAAAATAATCTGTAGTATCTTCTTCTTTTTGTCTCATTGAGACGATGACTACAGCTAAGAGCAAGACAAAGAATCCTGCGAGCACGAGCCAGTCTAATGTACTTAATTCGATCATTTTTGATTCCATTTAAGCCCGAAAGTAACTTTCGGTTAATTTGTGTGTGATAAAAATATTATAATACAAATTTGTTAAATGAAAGAAATTTGTTAAAAATTGATGGTCGTTTTAACTTCTGTGTTTTTATAATTCAGAATTAAAGCAAAGATAAAATAATATGCAGGAAAATTGTAAAATATTTGCCTGATGACGCGGTAAATTTATAGTAGTATCATACAATAAGTATTTTTAAAGGAACTGTTTATGGCACGCATTGAAAATTTAAATTTGTCGCAACAGGTAACCAATGAGTTGGGTAAAGCCATTATTAATGGTCATTATACAGCTGAGACGGGTTTACCAACCGAAGCAAAGTTATGTGAAGAGTATGGCATTAGTCGTACTGCTGTTCGTGAAGCAGTTAAAATGCTTGCAGCAAAAGGTCTTATATCGTCACGTCCTCGTCAAGGAATACGTGTAGAGCCTGCTAATACTTGGAATTTATACGATACCAGCGTTTTAAAATGGCTTCTTGAGAGTAGTCCAACTCTTTATGTGTTAAAAGAGTTTTTACAGGTACGCTTGGCGATAGAACCACAAGCTGCTGCGTTAGCAGCAAAACGAGCAGATAAAGATGCTATTGCAGAGATTGCTGTTGCGCTAGAAAAAATGCAAGCAGCTGCTGATGCACCTGATGGTGAAATTCATGAGGCAGATTTAGCGTTTCATACCGCTATTTTATTTGCTAGCGGAAACCGTTTTTTCTTTCAATTACGTGATTTCATCCGTACGGCATTAAATGTAAGTATTCAACACACAACACCCGCAAAAGGAAGCAAGAAGGCCATTGCTGATGAACACTTTAAAGTGTATCAAGCCATATTAAATGGTGAGGCTGAGCGGGCTAAAAACATGATGACCTACATGATTGATGAAGCAATGTCATTTATTGAAAAAGAAATTGCAGAAAAAGAGTCACAAAACGCATCAAAATAATCACATTTATTAATGAATTATCTTAATACTTAAGGAAATCATGCCAGTCTCAACAACACACACAACAAGTTATCCAAGCCTCGCTGGTAAAAGTGTTTTTATTACCGGCGGTGCAACAGGGATCGGCGAAGTCATGGTAAAACGTTTTTGTGAACAAGGTGCAAAAGTAACCTTTGTTGATATAGCAAAAGAGCAAGGAAGGCAACTATGTGACTCAGTTGCCGGTCAATATTGTTATGACCCTAAGTTCATATATTGTGATATTCGAGAGATAGAACAGTTAAAAGCTGCCATCAAAACGACGGGCAAAACACAAGGGGAGATCAGTGTATTGATAAACAATGCTGCTGACGATACTCGCCATGTTGCCGATAGCATGAGTGTTGAATACTGGGATGATAAGTTAGCCGTTAACTTACGGCCTTGTTTTTTTTCGGCGCAAGCCGTAGCTCCGCAAATGCAACGAATTGGTGGTGGTAGCATTATTAATATGGGCTCAGTGAGCTGGCGTATTAAGCAAACGGGCATGCCGGCTTATACGACCGCTAAAGCAGGAATTGAAGGGTTAACTCGCTCATTAGCTGCGACTTATGGTAAAGATAATATTCGTATTAATACGTTAGTGCCAGGGTGGGTTATGACTGAACGGCAAATAACCCATTGGTTAACTCCCGAAATGATCGAAGATGTAAGACATAATCAATGTATAAATGAAACATTGCAGGCCGATGATATTGTTAATGCGGCTCTTTTCTTAGCCGCAGATGATAGTAAAATGATGACCGCACAATCATTAGTTGTTGATGCCGGTTGGACTTAAAGTTAAAGAAAAAAATTTACCTAACCTCAATCATATTATAATATTAGAATAATCTTTTCTGATAAGTAGTTTAACCCAGTGAATAAGGTAGAAACGCATTGCCCGATATCGTATTAGTTTATTTTATATTAATAATTGGTGCATGCTTACAGTGCGTTATTGGTTTTGGACTAGGGTTATTGTGTGCGCCAATTTTATACTGGCTTATGCCAGAGTTAGTACCCGGACCAATGATTTTAAATGCCTTGTTGATCACTTCTATTCTTGCTATTAAGCATCGCGGTGCAATAGATTTAAAGCACACAGGATATTCAATTTTTGGTGGCGCCGTAGGGGTATTAATTGCTGCGAGTGTTATGTTGCAAGTAGACCCTCATCAGTATCGTATTTTACTTGGGTGTTGTTTATTAATTGCAGTTGGGCTATCGCTCACAGGTTGGTCGCCTAAGCTTACTTTTATCTCTAATGTACTTGCATCACTTGCATCTGGTTTTATTGGCACCACCACATCAGCAGGAGGCGCTCCGATGGGGCTACTCTATCAAGCGCAAAACAAAGATAAAATTAAAGCTAATTTAAGCATCTTCTTTGTGTTTATTAATCTGTTTGGTATTACGGCTTTGCTCGTTACTGGTACAGCAGACTCGAATGACTTACTTCTATTTATTAAATGCCTACCAGCTATTCTAATTGGCTGGGGATTGTCATACTTTCTAAATAATAAAATCAACGAGCAATCTATTCGAATTTTAATTATTGTGGTTGCAACGTTTTCAGGTCTAGCACTGATTTTCTTTCAACGTTAAGATGATGATATTAACTCGTAAGCTGTATTAGGTTAAGTAATGGAAGTTAATTCGGTTAAAATGATTATTCCTTGCCAATGTTTACTAGGTGAAGGACCATATTACAGCGAATCACGAAAATGTTTATTTTGGGTCGATATTTTAGACAAGTTGCTTTACCGTTTTGATCTTCAGCAGCAAACTGTTTCTCGATATCCGATGGAGCAAGCTATTTGTTGGGTTATGGAGACTACGGAACAGCGTTTGATCGCAGGTTTTGAACGCGGTATTTATTACCTTGATAACAGCACATTCCAACCTATAGAGCTTTACTCTCTTTCCAATCTTGCTATAAATAATCGTTTAAATGATGCGAAAACAGATAGAAACGGATATGTGTTTTTTGGCACCATGGATAAATATGAACAACAAAGCACTGGAGCGCTTTATCGTTTTGGTCATCAGCAGGCACCAACAATTGTTGACAGTAATTATATGATCAGTAATGGACCTGCAATAAGTAAAAATGGACGCATCTTATATTCAACAGAATCATCCACCAGAACTATCTATCAATTTGATTTAAGTGAACAAGGTGAGCTTAGCAACAAGCGAGAATTTATAAAATTTGACGAGGCAATGGGTTTTCCCGATGGTATGACAGTCGATAATGATAACCACTTATGGGTTGCATCATGGAATGGTTCTGGACTTTATCGTTTCTCACCACAAGGAAAATATGTTCAGTTTTATAAATTACCAGCTCCAAGAGTAACGAGCCTTACCTTTATGGGAGATGATTTAGATACGATAGCCGTAACTACAGCCCGCACTGGTTTAGATAAAGAGGCACTAGAACAGTTTCCTTACAGTGGAGGTCTTTTTATTATCACAGTACCCGTTAAAGGAATAGCAGAAACACCTGCTCATTTATGATTATTTATTCTTCAAAAGTACACGCTTTATTACGTCCTGAATCTTTTGCTAAATAAAGAGCTTTATCTGCTACTTTTATGAGCGTTTCACTTGTGGATGCTTTAGTTACTAAGCAAGTAGTATATCCTATGCTTATTGTTAGTTTATTACTCACACTTGAATAATCATGTGTAATTTTCAGAGATTTAATTTTTTGCTGTATTAATGTCGTAAAGTGCTCGCATTGCTCTAGCCCAGTGAAGGGTAAAATTATGGCAAACTCTTCGCCTCCGTATCGAGCTGCTAAATCTCCCTCACGCTTACATAAACCGCTTAATGCGCTTGCTACTTGTTTTAATGCGTCATCCCCTTTTTGGTGACCATAATTATCGTTATAGCGTTTGAAAAAGTCGATATCACATATAATTAAGCTAACGGGTTGGTTATGCCTTGCGCAGCGTTTAATTTCACTTTTGAGTGTAGCATCAAAAAAACGGCGATTAGCAATATTAGTCAGCGCATCGGTATTCGCTAATTTATTGAGCTTTATATTGGCGTTAATTAATTGCTGTTGGGTTAACTGTAGCTTTTTTTTATAGTTAATATTTTTAAGTGCATTATTAATGATTTCGCCTACGAGCTTTATTCTAATTAAATCTATTTTGCTCCAATTACGTTTTGTTTTAACACAATCACAACCAATAAAGCCTACTAGCTCTTCATCAAAACGTAGGCCTATGCACAAAACAGATTGAATATTTTGCTCTTTAAATTCAACTTTTTCAGCGTCGGCTTTTGCTGGTAATTGTTCAATATCATTCACTTGAAATAGATGACTCTCATTCATTATTTCAAAAAAGTAGGGTAGTTCAACTTTGGGTACATTTTGCAGTCTGTCTTTGCAAGCGATAATACCCGTATTGACCCATTCGTGAGTATTAGTGATAGTTTCGTTGTCGGTGTTGAATTCAAATAAATAACTGCGGTCTGCCGTCAGTACAGTGCCAATGGCTTTAAGGGCAAAGTTAATTTGCTGGTCTATATTGTCATTTTGTATATCAATAAGTTTGGTAGAAATTTTAGAGATAATTTGATCAAAGTTATATTGTTCTGTAAGTGTACGATCTTGCTCTAAAGTGATCATAGATACAGAGTCATTAACTATTGAGTGATTAACATTTAAAAGCTGCGGCGAAAATTCACACTCTAATAAAACAGCTGTGATATTTGATGAAAATAATTGCTCAATGGTTATCACCGTATCATCATTAAAGTCGCGAAGAGTAATATTATTAAAAACATCGTTACTAACAGCGTCATCACTATTTATGTTAAGTAGTGTTTTAGCATGTTGGTTTAACGTGTAGTGATGCGTTTTATTATCATAAGCAATAACGGCTAAATTAATTAGATTAAAAATCTGCCAAATTGTATTGTTTGAGTCATAGCTCACTGGTTTCTCCGCATTAAAATATGAAAACTACCCATATTTATGAATTAATTATTATTTTTGTATCCGCTTAGTTATTTTTAGTACAGTTTTTTGTATTTTACTAAGTTTTTAGTGCGTTTATTTGGCCTACGTATTACAATTGTGATTGTATATCATTACGTATTTCCCAATTTGCTTTATTTCATGAGCTTACTTCGTTTTCAGTAAAGGCCTTTTATATTTCATGACAGAAATAACTACACATCACGCCTCCCGTCGCCGTCTATTAATTGCACTTGCAATTACCTGTTCGTTTATGGTTATTCAGCTTATAGGTGCTTATTATGCTAATTCACTTGCTGTTCTTGCTGATGCCGGCCACTTATTTGTTCATAACAGTTCGCTATTTATAGCACTTATTGCCTCAAGCTTCGCTATTCATCTGGCTAAAACTTACAACGACGGTCACCAAAAAGCTGAATTAATCGGTGGTCTGATCAACGGAATTCTCTATCTAGCCATTAGTTTACTTATTTTGTATGAGGGAGCTGAGCGCTTTATGCATCATAAAGGTGGGCATGAGTTGGTTATAAATAGTTATTTAATGTCGGTGATTGCTGCTATTGGTTTTTTATTTCATGGTGCAGCAGCATGGGTGCTGTATAAAGGCCGTAAGGCTAGTATTAATGTGTATGCGGTATTTTTACATTCGTTTTTTGATTTAATATCAACGGTCTCTACTTTTGCTGCCGGTGTACTCATTTATATAACAGGCTGGAATGTAATTGATATTTTATCGAGTATGTTAATTGCATCATTTGTATTGTTTACGGGTATTAAGGTCATTGTTAGCTGTATCAAAGGGTTGCATTCGAATAAAGCGAAGTTACCTGATGTTGCTGATATAGAAACAGAAATAACGACTATGGAGCATGTAGCAAATGTGCACAATGTGACTGTTGTTCGTAAAAATAAAAAGGTGATAGTGGGGGCTCATGTGGTGTTAAAGCAGCATTGCACTATAGAAAAACATGATGAAGAGTGTCGCTTAAAAGTAATCAAACTGCTTGCAGATAAATTTAATGTACGTAATAGTGTTCTTCAAATCGAAAGCTATGAATGCAAGCACATACATTAATGAATTAACCTAAAAGCGACTTGGTTAAGCTGTTTTTAGGTTTATATTAAATTAATAATCTTTTCAAAGCATGCAGGGCTCATTAAATCGCTAGCACTCATAGGGCGTGCGAAGTAGTAGCCCTGTAGCTTATGACAACCTATGTTCGTTAAAAAATCTAGTTGCTCCCGCGTCTCTACCCCTTCAGCAATACAATATAGCTCTAAGTTTTCAGCAAGCGAGTAAATTGTTTTAATAATCGATTCGTCACCTTTATCTATGCCGATACTATTTACAAAACTTTGGTCAATTTTTATTACGTTAATTGGAAATTGGCTCAAATAAGTGAGTGATGAATAGCCAGTACCAAAATCATCTAGAAACAGCTTAAACCCTGCAGCTTGAAGACTTTTAAGTTGTTTAGCTGCTTTGTGCTTATCTTCTAACAGCGTGTTTTCTGTAATTTCAAGACGTATTTGCTGTGGCTTGATATTGGCTTTTTCAAGTATAGCGCTCAGTCGCTGGGTTATATTAGCCTTTAAAATATGTTTTGGTGATACATTTAACGAAATATAAAACAGTGGGTTAATGCTAAGAATAGGCGCAAGCTCTGTAATTGCACGTTGCAATGCTTGCTCTGTAAGCATATCAATTAAGCCAGTTTCTTCTGCTACCGGTATAAATAAAGCCGGAGAGATTAGTTTTCCTTGGTTTTCCCAGCGCATCAATAATTCAACACCACTTATTGTTTTATCTTTTGTATTAACTACTGGCTGGTAATGGTTAAAAAACTGATTATCTTTTGCTGCGTCTTTTAAGTCATTTTCAAGGATAAGCTTTTGTTTGATTTGCTCATTCATTTTTTCATTAAAGAACTGAAATCCATTTCGACCTGCTTGTTTTGCATGCATCATAGCGATATCTGCATTACGTATTAAGGCATCTGTTGAGTTTGCATCATGGGGGTACAAGGCAATACCAATACTGGCAGATATATTAATAGAAAAGTCTTCAATAATAACTTTACTTGCCAGCTCACTACTCATTTCGTTAAGTGTATGCTGCAGTGAAGACATAGAGGTAATGTTCTCGATTAATACTAAAAATTCATCACCACTTTGACGGCCAAAGGTCGCATGGTCGCCCAGATATGAGCCAACTCGCTCGGTAATGTTGCACAGTAATTTATCGCCAACGGCATGTCCAAACGAATCATTTACAGGTTTGAACTTATCTAAATCTATAAATATAACCGCACATTGCAAGTCGTTTTTAGCGGCTTTTGTAATGGCATTTTCAATTTTTTGATTCATTAAACTACGATTAGGTAGCCCGGTTAACGCATCATAGTTGGCCAAATAACGTAGCTCATTCTCAGCACGCTTTTGTTCGGTTAAATCTGTTATAACAATAACATAATAGCCAACTTTACCTTCTTCATTAGCGACAGCTGTGGCACTTAAATGAATAGGATGCTGCTGTGCTTTTGTAGTATTAACATAGGCATTTGTTCGCCAATTCTCTTTGGGTTGCAGTGCCTTTAATGTGGCTGCAAACTCTTTACATTTGGTTTGCCCAATGGCTTTGACAAATAGCTCTGAGGTAACAGCTCCCTCATCACCATCATCAGAAAATACCTCCATAAAGCTATTATTAGCTGAAAAAGGCATTAGATTTTCGTCTAGGATAAGTAAAAAGTCATTGATTTGGCTAAATGCTTCACCGAGTATTTTTGCTTGCTGTTCGTTTGCTAACTGCTCAGTAATGTTAGTAAAAATACCAGATACATACTCAGGCTTTTTAGTGTCTTGATTATAAATAATTTGCCCTAAGTCATGAAACCACAACCAATGACCATCTTTGTGGCGTAACCGATAAGTCGCTTGCCAGTCTTGCGACTGAGTCTGTTTTATAAATGTATCCCACTTGCTTTGTATTCTGCGGCGCTCATCAGGATGCATAATATTAAAAAAGCTTTGTATATCAATGCGCTCAGGCAAGTCTGCAAAGCCTAACTCCATACCTCTAGCTGTGTTTACAGTATTGTCTGCAAAGCTATAGTTCCAAACACCACTTTTATTGCTTTTTAGTGCGAGCTCAGTTTGAGTTTTAGAGTGAATAGCTGCACGGTGGGCGCGCTCAATTGCTATTTTACGGCTACGGTATTGCCAAAAAAATAAAAACAGAATTATGGTCACAGCAAGGAAGTAGCATGCATAAGCGAGAGGAGACTGCCAAGGTGCATAGGCGACGCTAAATTTAAGCCTTACAGGTTCGCTAGTAACCACTCCATTACGCTGCTGAGTTGATACTGACAATACATAATCACCAGGTTGTAATTTAGTAAAAAACACCTGGTTAGATTTTAAATCGTTATAGCTCAATGATGAGGGGCCAGTAAGCTCTACTCGGTAGAAGGTTTTACTAATATTTTTATAGTCAAAATTAGAAAACCGAACTGTTAACCCCATATCATCATGCTTTAGTTTTAACGGTTCATTACGATATTTTTCAGGTGTATAATTGAGCGTCTCTGAAAATAAATTGATATTGGTAATTGCTAACTTGCTTTGGGTGTTTTGTTGTTTACTCTTAAATTGATCGGGGTCAAACTGAAGTACACCGCTACGATTACCAAACACGAGTTCATTATTTTGCAATTTAAGTGCTGCAAGTGCAGTAAAATGATTGCTACTTAGGCCATCTTTTATTGTATAGGTTGTTACGTTTAATGAATCTAAATTAAGTTTATACAGTCCGTTGTCAGAACTAACCCATAAAAAATCATTATCATCGGCAATAAGCTCAAATATAGAGTTAGTATTTAATGAATTGTTTTTATTAAAAGTATGAACTTGCTCGTATGTTTCAGCGTTAACGGCAATTAAGCCTTCTTGTGTTGTAGCTAACCACAGTAGTTTTCGTTTTGCATCGTAGTAATAATTCTCGACCGTATGGTACAGGTTCTTTTTTGCCGTTTTAGATTTAAAAATAGCAGTTAAAGTGCCCGTTGCTTCGTTATACCTATAAAAAGTGTCAGAGGTACTTAAAAGTAGCTCGCCAGGGAACATCGTTGAAGGGGTATGGAATGCGTAAGCTTGTAAGGGCGATACAAGCTCTTTTAAGCCTTTTATAACTCTATTTTCACCAGAGTTACCGTCAAATATATAAAAGTTATCATTATTGATATAAGCAAACTTATCGGGCGCTACCTGAGTAATACCAAATAAATAGTCAGTATTTAGATTATGCTCGGTGATAAATTTGTTTTGTTCAAATGTTCCCGTTTCTTTGTTAAAAAGCTCGAGTCCAAAAAAAGTAGCTAGCCAAAGATAGTTCTCACCTTTATTGTTGGCAGGAAAAATATCACCAATTGCAGATAAACCATAAGCTGCTTTGTTATCTTTAGATTGTAAAAATAAATCACTCGTTTTCGTTTTTGAGTTATAACGAACAAGTCCATCGTCAGTGCCTATCCAGAGCAATTGCTGCGTATCTTGATATATAACATTTACAATATTATTTTCAGGCAGTGTAATTCTTTTAAACTTCTTAGTTTGTGCTGCCCACGTTAATACCCCGTGAGTTCGTGAGCCAAGCCATAACAAACCGGATTCATCAAACATAATATCGTTGATGGTGTTTTCTGTAATGTTGTAGCTACTATCTTTGAAGTTTAAAATAGCAGTGAGCTTTAAGGTTGCTCTATCAAACTCAAATAAACCACTTTCTGTAGCAATAAACTCTCCATAGGGGGTGTTTACATAATCCCAAATATTATAGTCACTAATAAGTGTTGATACTGCAGTAGGGTTTATATTTTTATTTTCATCAAAAGCAATCCGATACATTCCCTCAACCGTACCAACTAGCAACCCAAATTCTTGGTCTACTGATAAAAATTTTACGTTGTTACTATCGTTAGTAACTTTTTGTGTGTCGCTAAGTGTTGTTTGTTGGAGTTCGTTATTGATAAAACTGTAGTTATAAAGGCCCTGATCGGAACCTATATATAAGGTGTTTTGATAAAGTGACAATGCACGGATAAACATATTTTCATCAGGCAAAGATGCGACGAGTGTTAATTGTTTTGATTTTTTATCAAACCGGTATACGTGCGAATCAATAGAAAAATAAAAGTGTGTAAGCTCCTCAACCACTGCAATAACGGGAGAGTATTTTTCTTGGTCTTGGTTTAAATGACCTGAGTATATTTGTTTAGCCTTTAAGCTACTTGGATCAATTAAATAGCTACCTGCAAGTTGTGTGCTTACAAGTATGCTACCGTTATTGGTTTTATACATATTAATAATGTAGTTGTTTTTTAAATCTGTTTGGTTTTCGTAAGGCGTAACTTGATAGCCGTCGAACCGAAATAGCCCCTGTGTAGTTGCAATCCACACATAGCCAATATCATCTTGGACAGATTTTACAACAAAGCTTTGCGCCAATTGTTCGTTTTTGGATACGCGTTGTAATTGTTCAGAGTAAGTTTGTGAGGCAAAGCTCTGCTGCATGCAAACTAATAAAAATATGTAAACAACGAAGAAAAACTTACTCAAAAGCACTTACCTTTTTTAATTGCCAAGGTTGGTATTTAGAATTGCTGTAATATAACATGAGTTTAATTTAAAAATTACAAAAAGCACTATAAGTGTGAATTAATTGTTGCCCGCTTGTGGGTGTTAAAAGTCAATTTAACTAAAATGAAAGGATTACAAATGAATTTTAGAGAAAATATCAACTCAGAGCACAGCGTACTTTTAGTAATCGACTTACAAAGCAAACTAGCACCAGCTATATCTTCATTTAATACGACCTTAGAGTGTGCTTTACAGCTTGCAAATGCAAGTGCTATTCATCAAATTCCTTCAATAATTACAGAGCATTATAAAAAAGGACTAGGTGAAAGTGATGAGAAAATTAAGCAAGCTTTACCAAACGCGCAATATATCGAAAAAATAAATTTTAGTGCCTGTGCCGAAGAGGGGTTTTTAGATACTCTTTCGCAATTACAGCGCCCTCATGTGGTTGTTATTGGTACAGAAGCACATGTTTGTGTATTACAAACCTGTTTAGATTTACTACAACAAGGTTATGCAGTAACTGTTGCTACAGATGCAATAGCCTCAAGAAATACAGAGCACAAAGCCATTGCGGTTGAGCAGCTTCGTCAAGCCGGTGCAGTAATATCATGTGCAGAGACAATAATATTTCAATGGACAAAAAAAGCAGGGACGTCTACTTTTAAACAAATACTATCAATTGTTAAGTAGCGCATTAAAAACATTTTTAAATCAACCTGAATTAGTAATGCTGGGCTTGATTTAAAATAAAAAATTGCGAGTTGTTAAAGGTTATATTAGCAATAAGCGTGTTTAATTTATTACAAAATTAATTAAGGTTTTTATGTCTAGTGTGAGCCGATTGTTTACAATCATATTCTGTTTATTGTTTGTCGAGTCTATTGGTATAGGCCTTTATTTTGATACATTAACAGAGGCGTTTTTGGTCGGCTTGCCCCTGTGCTTGCTCCCTATATGGTTATTAAAAACCCAACCTGAGAATAAAATTACACCGCACGTGGTAGCTGCCGCTATTATGATGTTTTCATTTTTGCATATTCAACAAGCTTATGGGCTTATTGAAGTGCATTTTGAAATATTTATTTTCTTAGCCATGTTAATAATGTTTGTTGAGTGGCGAGTATTTATTACGGCGATTGTATTTGTTGCTGTTCATCATTTATCTTTTTACTATTTACAAACGCAAAACACGGGGTTTTATGTATTTGACCCCGACCGACTCGCTTTTTCAACTGTGCTTATTCACGCAGCTTATGCCATTGTAGAAGCCCTTGTTGCTGGTTTTATTGCAGTAACATTACAACGCGAACGTCGTGCAGGTTTGTCGTTAAGCCATGCCACAGAGCAAATAATGCAAGATCCAGAGCAAGTAAAGCTCTCAATGCGAGCTGATGATACCAATAGCAGTGCAGTAGTAGGCTTTAACACGCTACTAGAATACTTGTCGGATGTTATAAAACAGGTTCAAACTCAATCCGATTCATTAAAAAATAATTCTCAAGAACTTATTAATGTGCATGATGAGCTGGCAGACAGTGCTAAGCACCGAAATATACAAACCGATGATATTGCCAATTCAGGTTCACAAGTAGCCCACGGTTTTAAACTGGTTGAGCAAGAGAGTGATATTTTAAAGCAGCAAGTTAGCAATATCACCGATTCTGCTCATGTAGCTTTGCAAGAAGTATTACAAACAGACAGTAAGAGCAAGGAGTTGCTCACATTACTAACCAATACAGAAGAGCAGCTAAGTCATTTGGTGGCAGCTGGTGATGTAATTACAGGTTTGTTGAATGAAATATCAGGTATAGCGGATCAAACTAACTTGCTAGCACTCAATGCTGCAATTGAAGCAGCCAGAGCGGGCGAGCATGGTCGTGGTTTTGCTGTCGTTGCAGATGAGGTTCGTTCTTTAGCGAATAACAGCCAGAAAACAACAGCAAAAATAGCATCTACGTTAACAGATTTAGTGAATAACAGCCGCACTTCAACACAATCTATGAATCAATGTGTTGATTTTGTTGTAGATCTTACGAAAATTAGTGCCACTATGAAAGAGAATATCTCGTCAATGAGCGAGCAGATACAGGCTGTATCCACAAGCTCTAATTCGGTTGCACAAGTAGTTGCTGAGCAGGCAGGCAATACCGAGCAAATTGCAATAAGCACAGATCAAATGCGTCAACGCCAACATGAAGACGGAAAAATTGTTGATCAACTTACCGCCAAGGTACAAATGATTGATGTTAGTATTGATGTGTTAGAGCAAAGCATTGCAAAATTTAACTAATAAGCGCTATTTTATTGTTGCTTTAATTGGTGTGTGGCTTGTCGTTGTTGTGTCGGGTTTAGTGTATTTTCAACTTGGCCAATTAAAGCCTTTTGATGAAAATAAAATGCTGGAACGACACAATTGGTTTTCGCAATTTAAAGAACAGGTGGTTTGGCAAAACAAAGATAGTGCTCAACTACTTATTATTACAGAAGATAAATGTGGATGTACTATACAAGCTAAACCACACCTATCATCTTTACAGCGGTTTGCGAAAAATCAGGGCGTTGAGGTACAAACATTTAAACTCAATAGCCAACTAAAGTCAGTGGTTCCGGCTACACCAGCCGCGGTTTTAATTGATAAAAATGGTGAGTTTGTTTATGCAGGGCCTTTATCTGAAGGGCTGGCATGCTCTCAAGGTAGCGGGTTTGTAGAGGCCATGATAAGTAATCTACAAGCTGGTTTTAACTCATCATTGTTAATTGCCGATACAAAAGGGTGTTATTGCATTAACCGAGCATAATAGCTCGCTTATTTCTATTTATGATATGTGCTAATGCTTTTTTAACGCTTACCTACTTTAGGTAAGCGTTTTTTGTTGTAAATTACTTAACCTGAACGCTGGTTAAAAGACTTATTATCCAAAATTCAGGTTACTTAATTACATAATGGTTACTAAGCCATAAACACCAAGTAATACAAACACAGTGGCGGCTATCGCTCTAACGGTATTTAATGGAATTCTTTTTAGTAGCGCCTTACCGGCATAAATAACAGGGACATTGGCGATTAGCATACCAAGGGTTGTACCAATTGTTACCCATAAAACAGATTGATATTGTGCACCGAGCAACACGGTTGCAATTTGTGTTTTGTCGCCAATTTCAGCAATAAAAAATAAGATTAAGGCTACTAAAAATGCACCATAGCGGTCGTATTTATGGCTGACGTCTTCATCTTTATCTGGAATAAGTAGCCACAGCCCTACCACAATAAAGCTTATATTAACTATCCAAGGTAAGTATTCGACGGCAAAGTTTCCGCTCAGCCAATCACCAAACCAGGCAGATAAACCATGATTAATAATAGTAGCAGCGAGAATGCCTAAAATAAGCGCTATTTTATTATGAAAACGTGCCGCAAGTAATAGCGATAGAAGTTGAGTTTTATCGCCTATTTCAGCGAGGGCAACAGTGACGGTAGAGGTTAAAAAAATATCCATTAATATAATCTTCAGGCGGGAATATTAAACCAAGGCAAACAGCTATCTCCCGCCATGAGGATAGTGTCTACCTAGGTCTCGCCGATAACGCTTGCTACAACATTACAAACTTACCATGCACATGAGGTGCAATTATGTTGATAAGTTTACTCATTACTGAGCGGGCTACTCCCCTAAGAGGGCAGCGATTATTCCACAAAGTTTAAAGCAGGTAAATATATGCGGGTAACTTTTAAATTTAAAAGGTGGCTTTGTGGCGTTAGTGCACAAATAAACTTGCTTTTGGCTATCAAGTTAGCTGTAATAATAAACAGAAGGAAGTTGAACAATTTGAAATTATATGCACGTGTAAAGGAATTTAAATATGCAATCAACTGTCGTTAAATCAACAATGGCAACCATTCAAAATGGAGTTATGAAAGCGGACGGAAAGTTTTGGATTACGCAAACCGACTTAAATTTTGAACCTTTTAATGAAAAGTTAGGGTTAGAACCATATACAATTGCCCGTGATACAATTTTAAAAGTGGTTGAATGTAAAGGTAAGGGCGCAGGCCTTATTCCAATAACGGCTGATGCAATAGAGGTTTTCACGCAAGATGGCAGCTCATATCAGTTTATACTTTCAAACCCCAGTGATTGGATAACTATATTGTCTAATAAAACTAGCGCTTAAAGTAACCAATATGCCATCATTTAATCATTTAAATGATGGCAAATAAGGTTTTTATTTAAAGTATAAGCGCTAATACGCCTCAAAATTAAAGCACCTAAACTTTAAATACATTAACTTGTCCTTGTAGCATTGCCGCAAGCTGTGCGAGTTCTTGCGATGCTTGAGCATTTTGTTGCGAGCTTTCGCTGACAGAAGTAATACTCGCGCTAAACTCATTAATATTGCTGCTTAGTTCATTTGCGACCATTTTTTGCTCCTGAGTCGCGGTTGATATTTGAGTATTCATATCTGCAATTTCGGTAACTTCTTGGTTAATTTCGCTGAGTACCTGTGAAGAATAATTAGCATGGTCGACACTCTCTTTAGCGCTGCTTTCTGCGTTACCCATCGCATTAACAGCTTGCTGAGCCATGCCTTGTAGTTTTGTGATCATTTCATTAATGCTAGCGGTTGCTTTTTGAGTATTGTGGGCAAGTTGTCTTACCTCATCGGCTACAACGGCAAAACCACGACCTGAGTCGCCAGCTCTTGCTGCTTCAATGGCTGCGTTTAAGGCTAACAAGTTAGTTTGCTCAGCAACACTTTGGATCATCATCACAACTTGGTTTATATCATTGGTTTGTGTATTTAGATCTGTAATAAGCTGCGTATTTGTATTAACCAAAGTTGAAAGCGTATTTATTGACTCGATATTATCAGCAACAGCTTGCTGACCTTGGCCTGCTTTTATGTCAGCACTTGTGGCTTTATCAGAGGTTATTTGCGCGTTTTGAGCAACTTGTTCTATTGCACTACTCATTTGGGTAATTGCAGTTGCAATCATAGCTGATTGTTGCTCTTGCTGGGTTGCTGTACTGGCTACTTGAATACTAATAGAGTTCATTTCTTCAGCTGCCGAAGCAAGCGTTAGTGTTGCGCCTGCCATATCTTTTACTAAATCTTGGATCCGAAGTAACATATCATTAAAGTTAGATGCGGTATCTGCAATCTCATCTTTACCCTGAACCTTAGCACGAGCTGTTAAATCAGCATTGGTTGCAATATCCGTTATGGTATCGCGTAATGACATTAATGGGTTTTGTATCGAGCAGTAAATAAAGTAGGCAACAATCAGTAGAAGTAAAATTAATATCGCGATTGTCACACTCATTATAAATTTTATAAATTGATAATTTTCATCAGCTTTAACTCTAAAGTCACTCGCTTCTTTGAGCTGCAAATCAATCAAAGCCTGGTAACTTGCACTAAGCGGATCAAAGAGTTGGTAAAGCTCATAAACAAATTGATTTTTTGGTAGTGATAAAAATTCACCACTATTAATACTTACAATTAAATTATTCAAATGCACGAGCACAGGCTTTAGTTTATTTTCAACGTTATCTACCAAGCGCTTTTCTTCAGCTGTTAACTGTGTGCTTAAGTAAGCTTTCCATTCATTATCAGCCGTATTTCTAGCCTCATTAATATTTGCTAAGAGTTCTGACTTGGTAATAGAGTCAGCACGATACTTGTGAAGTAAATCAACAATATTTACAGCGTAATTATCTGACACAAGTTTAATTTGTTTAAGTGGTACGACACGGTCGTCGTATAAACTATCAATCCCTGCTACTAACCTTCCCATTGTGTTTATTGAAAAAAACGATGTAATTAAAAAAATCATAATTGGTAGCAATGCAAGCACTGCTAAACGGGTACGCACAGAATAATTGTTTAACATAGTTGTCCAAAATTACAGCAATAATAAAAAAGTATAATCTGGAAAAAAAATTTTACTGAATTTTTATATGAAAATTATTCAGGGTTTATAATTCTTGCGCTTTAAGTTAATAACTCAAGTCTCATTTCAAAAAGCTTTTACTCGCATAATCCAATCAATCTTTATTATTGTTACTGCAGATAGGGGGTAGGTAAGCTTGCCATTGTTTGCAAAACGCCAAGCAAATTATGTGTGATTGAACTGCGCTTAGAGCGATAACCGATTTTTCAGGTGAGCCGTCATTAACCGAGTAAGAATAAGGGGAAACGTTCCTTTTTTTACATGTTCATATAAACTACAGAAAGCATAATGTTTATATTTGGCAATAGCTTACAATATTTGCTATTAATATAAGTTCATAAATAAGGACTTTTCGCGCCATTATAGGGAAAGTACCCTCTGATAAAGTTGTTATGGCACTCTGTTGAACTGTGGAAAATAATCAAAAAGGAATTCGGAAAAGATGATACGTAATTTCTACACTTGCGATAAAGAAGTCGACGAAAATAGCCATGATGGACAAGGTTCAATAGATATCTATCGTGCATTCAGACGTAAAGATTTCGATGGTGCTTGGGATTTTGCCATCCGTGTCGTTATGCCACCTGGAAGTTCTATGGGAGAGCACTCTCACGGAGATGACGAAGAAATGTACATTATTTTGAAAGGTGAAGGCACTATGACCATTGAAGGAGAGGACAGAAAAGTGGCCTCAGGAGATATGATAGTTAATAAACGTTTTGGCACCCATGGTTTGGTTAATACATCGGACCATGAAATTGAGTTACTGATAATCCAAGCAAGTCTAAAATAAATCGCCATAACAAAGCGTTAAGGCGGATTCACAACACTTGGCGATCTCAGTTCAAGTTTAATTTAGTGTTTAAGATATAGTGGGTTAGGTATGGTGGTTGGCGTTCTTCACCACTTAACGCAGCGTTAGGCAGACAATCCAAAAAAATGAGTAATTAATGACCCAAAGACTAACAATTGTTTATCAACTTACTTCATGGGGTTGCACTGTATTAGCTTGGACCAACGGCGCTATTCTTTTGTGGGATGGCTTTGCTAATGCGGAGTATCGGGTCCTCACTTTCGCGGTCGCACTGCTTTTTGGAGTGATCGGTGGCACCGTTCTTGGGGTGGAAAGAAGTTTAAGTCAAATCTACCGATGTTCCGATAAGACTTCCGAAGAGCAGGCGGGGTCAAAAACTACCAGAGCTTGGACATTGCTCTATGTGTGTCTTGTTTTCGGAGTGCTTCTTATAGGTGTGGTAATGGGAATAGGCTTGGTCGCGATCGTCGAAAGGTTGCAAACTGGATTCCATATCTTCGGATGAGCACTAATACAGGTGTGTTCGATGTAGACTTCCCAGCTTTCACTAGACACTGGCTTATAATCTTAAAGTACAAAATGGAAGTAAACTTTCGTTTCTAGGGCTTCAAAGGTAGTTATCGGAAATATATTTTGTTTTTGAAAGCGTTAACCTAGGTAGCTATGAGCAACTTTTAAGGTCTTATTTGAGCGTTCAGCAGACATAAATCAAAATCATTTTTGGACAAAAACAAGTTAGTGCAGGAGTACTAACTCAGCTAAGATGGATGAGAAAAAGTATCTTGATATTCTTAACCGCTAAACCCAACTTTGAAACATGGTCTCTTGTTATATGCGGCTAACTGCTGAGTTCAAAGTCTGACTTGCAACGGTTGCAAATAAAACTTACACCAAGTGTTTGACCAGTGCTGCTCCCACAAACGCTACATGGCTGAAACTGTTTCGAAAAGCCTAACTTTCCTTCAAACAAGTGTGCATGAGCTGACCAATCGGTGCTTTTTTGCCTTTCCGAGGACTCTTTCTTTTTACGTTCGGCTTCTTCTTGCGCAGTGATTGCTTGTTGAAGAGCATTGTGGGCACTTTGCAACTTAGCTTCAGAGCTAGCGAAGTTAGCAAGTGATTTTTCAATTATCCTCTTATCAACTTCGTTGAAATCAAAAAGCTCGCCGTTAACTTCTAATTCTCTAGCTAGTGATTCATAGCACCTAGCCAATATAAGCGTCTCGTGGTGATCTACCGACTCTAAAACACATGTACTCACAACCAGCGTCGCGCAACTAAATTTGTTTGGTTGTTTATATACTTTTCCCGAAACTAACTGGAAGTGTTCTTCCCACACTACATCAGTCATTTTTGAGCTAAATTTAATAGCTAATTTATCACTAAAACCACCTACTGAGACTAAGACACTATTAACCAACGAAGATACTTCAGACTTAACTTTAAAATTTTTTAACCAACTAAACACATACACCTCAAAACTCCACTGGGTCTAAATCTACACCATCATTCATCGTTATGTAGGAGTTCGCATGTAACAATTTTATGGTGCGCGCGTCGCGCATCTTTATGCCGATGTCACGCTCATGTATTAATATATCTATTTCTAACAAATAACGTAATGCATTACCAACTATAATACTTTTATTAGCACTAAAGATATTCAGAAAAAAGAAAATGCGTTAGCGGGACATTCGCTTTGTAGAATAGAGCCAATAGCATTAAACGACTTGGACCGTCTCTTGACTGCTCAAAGCAACCATTAAATATTTTACCCTAACTTGTTTTGGGACAGAAACGAGTTATCTCTGGATGTTTGCTTATAGCACTTTTGCGAAGTTCAGCTGTGAGCGATTACCGGTCATTGGGAAAGTTAAATTTATTCCTGTGTTTTGAGTAGAAATCTAATTTTGTCCAATAACATTATTAAACGCCGTTTTGGGGGAAAATAATATGATTAATTTCTAGCAGTTTTAATTACTTGTTTACAAAAGTAATTATTGGTGAAATTATTATGGTATGTAATTTACGTTATTCTGGTGTGTTATAAACCACCAAAATGGTGTTCAATAAGCTGTTAGAGCGTATGCGATGTTTAGCGCATTCCATCAAGTTTTAAGAAGTATAAAAAAAGGATATTTTTAACATGGCAAGATGTACAGCACCTAGTAATGGTCATCGTACTGCGAGTGGGGCTGCGAATTGTCCCGCTTGTAGTAGTCGTAGTCGCGGGTATGGCGGTTACTCTTCTTACACCTCACCGTCATATACCTCATATGGTTCTAGTTCTCGTAGTACTAGCACTCGTGGTAGTTCATCAGGCTCTAGTAGACCCAGGTGGTCTAAATCAAGTTCTTCTGTTTCATATACTCCTACACAAATTCAATCACTTACTCCAATTCGTGAAACTGTTGAAGCTAGAGCGGCAGCTCAACCAGATCTTAGAGATGTATTTCTTTGTCACGCATGGGGAGATCGTAAGGAAGCAGCAAAAGAACTAAACGATTTACTTGTGGCGTCAGGTGTAAAAGTTTGGTTTAGCGAGAAAGATCTTGCTCTTGGTGTACCAATGATGCGTGCAATAGATAAAGGGTTGGCAAATTCACGAATTGGTCTTGTGCTTGTTACTCCAGCGATGCTTGAGCGCCTTCCTAAAGAGAGTGTTGCCGACAAAGAACTATCTGCGCTTTTGGCAGGTAACCAACTTATTCCTATTATGCATAATGCTACATACGAAGATTTGCGAAATGTCAGCCCATTACTCGCCTCTAGAAGCGGGTTGGATACTGCCGAAGATTCAATGGCAGTAGTTGCGGAGAAAATTGCAGAGCTAGTTAATATTGAGTTTTAGTGAAAATACGCTCTAGTAAGTTGCTTAAATGGACAAAACAACAGCTGGCTTTTTACTCGTTCCTCGCTAATTTTAGCCAGCTACTTTATTGCCGCTTAGCAAACCGTTATGTTTACGGAGAGGTTTGGTGAAAAATATACCTAAATTGGTATTCATAATATTAGTGCTAAGTATTTTGTTAATGCTTAAATCGAGTAACGAACCATTTTTATTTAACAGCCAATTTCCTATATTCAATCAATTTCCTATCGGTAATAGTATTGTATTGAATATTTCATTAGGTCTTTTTGTTAGTGCTTTATTTTACTACTTTACAGTGTTTATTCCCGACTACCGTAAACGTAAAATTATTAAGAACAATTACCTAAATCAATACAAACACTTTAAACAGAACATGATTAGTCACTTTTTAAGTGCGTGTGAAACATCTTATCCGTCAGACTTGGTAGACACCTTATTAGACCAAAAAGAATTTAAAAGTTACTTCTCGCTGAAAGTAACAGATTCAGAAGATAAGTGGCATGTTGTTTTGAATAAAATGGATCATGAACTTTTAGAAATTATGCTACTAGAATTTGAGGCTTTTAAAGAAAGTACAGGCTACGTTCTAAATAATATTGAGTTTAATCAACCAGATTCATTTGAATTTTTCCATCACTTTAATAAGCAAATTGTTTTATTAAAAAACATCACTGATGATTACGATGAAATAAAATCATTTAGTAGGTTTTTGTGGTCACTATTCGCAGGTTGGTGCTGGGTTGAAGGTTATGCTGAAAAAGATAGATTTCAAGAAATGATAGACAGCATATAAGAAAATATAATAAGGCATTTAAACAGAAGTTGCTCCTCACCCGTTTTAGTGGACACCTCCTCAACATTTTAGCCAACATTTTTTTGCCCATTATTAGGGCGTTACCACTGTCTGCAAATGGCACAAACCGGAAATAGTCCACGCACTAATTCTATATTTATACATTTAAGGTTTCTTCAGACTTAATGGAATTCATTTTAATCATTCAACTATTTACCTAAACCTAATCCCACTTAAATTTAAGGCGAGACTTTAGTTAATAAATCTCAATCTGAGTGCTACACCTTGCTTTAAATTCAAACAATTCTCAACTTGCCGCGAATTCTCAATTTAAGTGGCGCTGGGCAAAAAAAATGCAAAAAATTCAAATTTTATAAAAAACCAATTGATAACTATTTTCGTTTAGATTAATATAAACCCACTAAATGAAATTGAGAGTTGTTTGTATTCATGTATGTTTGTCTTTGTCACGGTGTGACCGATAAAAAAATTGAGCAAACCATCGACGATGGTGCTACTACCATGCGCGAGCTAACTAAAGAGCTTAAAGTGGGCAGCCAATGCGGTAAGTGTTGTTGTTGTACTAAAAAGATCCTCAATCGTAAACTGATTCAAATTGCAGATATAACCGATCAAGTGGCTTAATAGTAATTTATAAAAGTAGGCCCTATCTGAACGAATTGGTTTAACATTTAAAAATTAAATACAAAAAAAGCAGCCTTAGCTGCTTTTTTTGTATTTATAACTTTAACTTACAGTTGCGATTGTAAGTAGTTTTCAAGCCCAGTGTTTTTGATCAGTAGTTGCTGTGTTTCTAGCCAATCAATTTGCTCTTCTTGCTCATTTAAAATGTTATCGAGCGCTTCACGGCTAATGTAATCTTTTTTACTTTCAGCTAGTTTAATCGCAGCACGTAGCTCATCTACTGTATCAAGTTCAAAGCTCATGTTAGCGGCAATCATTTCTTCGCTGTTTTCACCAATGCGTAAGCGTCCTAAATCTTGAAGGTTAGGCAGGCCTTCTAAAAATAAAATACGCTCAATTAAACGGTCGGCGTTTTTCATTTTTTGTATCGATACTTTGTAATCAGCTTTGTCTAGTTTACTAAAACCAAAATCTTTAAACATGCGTGCATGTAAAAAGTATTGGTTAATACCCACAAGCTCATTAGCAAGTACTTTATTTAGTGCTGCAATAACGTCTTTATCGCCTTTCATAATATAAGTCCTTATTCGCCCATTTGAGCTTGGTGATAGTTTTGAGTGCCAATTTTGTCAATCAGACCCAGTTGTTGCTCTAACCAGTAGACGTGATCTTCTTCGGTATCAAATAATAGCTTTTCTAAAATTTCACGAGATTGATAATCTTGCTGTTGTTCACAGATAGCAATAACCTCTTTAACACACTCAACCACTTCAAGTTCTAAGGTTAAGTCGTTTTGCATCATGCTTTTTACATCGTCACCAATTAACAGATCACGACGTTTAGTCATGTTTGGTACGCCTTCTAAAAAAAGAATACGCTTAATTAGCCAGTCAGCGTGGTCTTTTTCTTCTTCCATTTCATGGTTAAGACGCTCATAAAGTTTGTTTAAGCCCCAATCGTCGTACATACGAGAATGAATAAAATACTGGTCAATAGCAGCTAATTCGTTAGCTAACAATGTATTGAAGGCGTCGATTACTTTTTGATTACCTTTCATAGCGCTTATCCTAAAAATTCTAATTGTGGCTAGTCTAGTATATAGGCACAGAATTGCAAGTAATTTACTTATAAATCATATGGTTAATATTGAGTTTGATTCTCGTTTAAGTTTGCATTGCTGGTTAATAAACGGACAGGTTGTTATTTGTATTTTAGATCAGCAAGTTAGTTGAGGGTATAAGCGCGTTCATACCGTAAAAGTATGAACGCGTAAGTGATTAAAATTGATAAGTAACACCCACTGTGGCCGTTGTACCTAAACCTTTAATGTTGTATCCACCATAGGTGTAAGATTGCGCACGGGCAGGGAAGTAGTCTTGGTTAAATAAGTTTTCTACCCCGATAAAACCTTGCCAACTATCTGCAAACTGATACTGACCACTTAAATTAAACACAGTGTAGTTATCGACAGGTCCCTGATCGCCAATATATTTACCATTATCATTAGGCTCAAAGCGCTTTCTATCACCCACATACAAGTAACTTAATGTTAATGATAGGGCATCCGTAGGTTGCCAGTTAAGATTGGCTGTGGCTTTTGGTGGGCTGATTTGCTTAGAGCCTAAATATATATCTGCTTCAGTATTTTTACCTTCTACATAACTATACGTTGCCAGTAATTTAAGAGATGGGCTTATGGTGTAGTCTACTAAGGCTTCATAACCCCAAATTTCTTGAGGTGCTCTAACCGGTTCATAAACACCGGTTACTTCATTAAATTTGTTTGTAGTGCCAAACTCAGAGGTGCTTCGATATGCTGCGACTTCTAAACGAACTGCATCAAATTGAGAATTAAAACCAATTTCATAATTATCGATAATTGAAGCTTGTGTTTGAATAAGGCCTATATCATTTACTGTGGCAGAGCGAAGTAGGCGGCCAATGTCTGATATATCAGATCCCTGTGAGTAGTTTAAAAAGGGGCTGAATTTTTCATCTAGATTGTATTTAATGCCCACGTTATAGGTCGTAGCATTGTAATCAACCGTGTCGCCTTTTACGCTAATTGGCACAGAGCATTGCGTGGCCGTTTTACATAATTTAAGCGTGCGATAATCATCTACGCTGAGGTCGATATTTTCTTTGCGTATACCGGCCTTTATTATTAAGTCATTAGCAATAACCCACTTAGTTTGTAAAAAGCCCGCGACACTTTTCATGTCCATTTCTGGCACCCAAACACGCCCATCAACCAGCGGTTGTGCAGTTACATCATTTAAAGCATCAATTCCGTAAATGAATGACGCTTCAACTGAGTCAAAGTCTACCTGGGTATTAAAAGTTGCTCTGGCGCCTTTTTTTTCTGAACTTATAACTGATTGACCACCTTGATAATTCTCATCCGGATTGGCAAGGTTTGGAGAGAAGAAAAACACATTTTCTATATCTTGCGTATAGAGGTCTAACGTCATTTGTGTGTTTTCAAGCAGTGCGTAGTCGGTGTATTTTAAGGTTATATTTTCGTTGCCTTCTGGCCCTTGTGGTTTACCTTGCTTTTGTAATTCTGACGGCACGTGAATGGCGTAGGTTTTTTCTCCTAGGCTCATATCACCAACAACATCGCCTAAGTCGGTTTTTTGTTGTGAACTGAAGTAGTTATAACTAAATTGGAGTTGCTTTTCATCATCAAAGTCATAGCCAAGCTTAGTGAAGTAATTTTGTGTAACGGCATCAGATAAACCATATTGTAAACCGAGAATATCGCTTTGCGAATCGCGTTGTACACCGTTTTCTTCATAGCTTGCAGTTACTAAGTAGCTAAATTTATCTGCACGACCATTCAATGCTGCAGATAACCTTGCGCCTGCGCTTTCTTCAAGTTTTACCGCACTAAAACGACTCGATAAGCTTATTTCACCTTGGGTTTGCCCATCGCTTTGTGCTTGCTTGGTAATATAGTTAATAATTCCGCCTGATGCGCCGTTACCATAAATTGAGGTTGCTCCTTTTATGACTTCTATTCGACCTATTGCGCTTGGATCTAAGGTTTTTACCCCTAATGATCCGTTACGCAGTGGCGTTGACTGTGGCACGCCATCAATCATGATCAGTGGGGCACGCCCGCGTAAAGTTTGTCCTGAATTACTTGAGCTTCCAGTATCTGGAGCAAGGCCGGGAACCATTTGTGCTAAAAGGCTTTGTAATTCTGGATTAACTTTTAAATGCGCTTCTATTTGCTTTTGACTAATAATAGTTATGGAAGCAGGGACCTCATCAATACTTTCAAAAACACGACTACCCGAAACAATAACGTGCTCCATTTCTGTTTGATTTAAATTTCTTTGGATCGTTGATTCGTCTGCAATACTGGCGCCACTGACTATTAATGCAATTAAGCTCAGAGATGTTTTAAACATGCGGGTCCTTCGTTTGAATGGTTTTAGTTGTATTAATGATGGGCGCAATATTAAGAGTAATTTAAAGTAAACGCAAGGTTAATGATAATTGTTTTTATTTGCATGCGTGCTATTGCAAGCTATAGGGGGTCAAATATAATGTTGCGTTAAAATAGATGCTCGTAACGGCAGTTGATTATTGTTAGCAGGCCTTCTGCGTTTTGTTGCACAAGGCATAAAAATAAAGATGTGTTCAGTTTTAATTACAAAGTACTTTGTATAATCAAACTAAGGTGAACAACACTCAATTACACAGTGTTCAATTGCAAATTCATCATGTAAATAGTGTTTTATGGCATTAAGCTCAATAGGGGTATCTGTTTGCATCACAATTTCACAGTGAGTGGTAGTATCGTCCAGTTGCCACGCTTTTATGGATTTTATTTGCGTAATAGCAAACTGTTGCAGTAATTTCTTGCTTATAAGTTGCTGATCAAAACCAATGGGTGCTGCTTGCATTAAAATGCTGCAGCTGGCTTTAAGTAATAACACGCCGTGATAAATAACGTACAGTGATATTAAAATGGTCGCTATTAAATCAACTACATACCACTGGTATAAAATGATTAAAGTACCGGCAATAATAACGACTATTGATGCCATTGCATCAGACACATTATGAATAAACGCCGCCTTTATATTCATATTGTTTTTAGCGCCAGCTTTATAAGTTAATAACGCAGTGACTAAATCAACGAGTAGCGCTACTGCGGCAACCCATACAATAATCCAACCGTTAATTGGTTGGGGGTTTAAATAACCATTTATGGCTTCAAAAATTAAATAACCCCCGATGACTATTAACGTAGTGCTATTAAAAAGGGTTGCTAGTATCTCTGCGCGTTTGTAGCCAAAATGATGGGTTGTATCAGCTTGCTTATTGCCAATTTTTCGGGCAACGAGGGCAATAAAAATAGAGGCCGCATCACTTAGGTTATGTAATGCATCGGCAATTAATGAAAGGCTGCCAGAAAATACGCCACCAACAACTTGCACTGCAGTCAGTAAAACATTTATAAATACGGCAAGGGTGAGCTGTTTATCGCTTTGGTTATCATCAACGTGACTGTGTGAGTGACCATGACCCATTCTAGTTAAACTCCCTTATTGCTTTACTTTTTACTCATAATGACAACTTTTTACCATTTATAAAAGCGCTGTTTTAATTTGTTTTTTAGATATCGTAATGGCTAAATTTAAATAAGCCCGTGATAGTTACGTATTGAATATAAAAACGATATGCTAGGGTATAAATAAATGTATTAATGGCTTAAGTTATCATAATTATTTAGGCACTTTTTATTTTAAATTTAATAGGCATAAAAGTCGTTTTGAAGGGTTAATAACAATGAACACAGCAATAGAAATTCGCGATGCACAGCCAAGTGATGCAAAAACAATTCTGCATTTTATTAATGAGCTTGCCATTTACGAAAAAGAGCCAGATGCAGTTAAAACAGATGAACAAGCAATTTTAGATACACTGTTTTGCGACGGCGCAACAGCGCATAGTTTAATTTGTTTACAAGATGGTGAGCCGATTGGTTTTGCGGTGTATTTTTACAACTACTCTACTTGGTTAGGTAAAAATGGTCTCTATTTAGAAGATTTATATGTTAGCCCAGATAGCCGTGGAAATGGTGCCGGTAAAGCTATCATGAAAGAGCTGGCAAACAGAGCAATAAGCAAAGACTGTGGCCGCTTTGAGTGGGTAGTGCTTGATTGGAATAAACCCGCAATTGATTTTTATAATAGCATGGGCGCTGAGCCACAGAATGAATGGATTATATATCGTTTAACGGGCCAAGCATTGATTGATTTTGCAAACAAAGATTAGTACCGAATATGGCCAGTAATATACCTAGTTTTTGTTAAGCTAAGCGCTACATAACTTATAAGAGCAATTTATGGTTAATCAGCATTGGCAAAAAGCGCGTCAGAGCCGCGATGCGCGTTTTGATGGGCTTTTTTATGTAGCGGTAAAAACCACAGGTATTTATTGTCGGCCAATTTGCCCCGCGCCCACTGCGCATGAAAAAAATGTAACCTACTATCAGTTTGCGCACTCTGCAGCGCAAGCCGGGTTTAGGCCTTGTATTCGTTGCAGGCCCGATAGCGCACCAGGTAGTGCTGCTTGGCTGGGATCACAAACCACTGCATTGCGTGCTAAGCAGTTAATTGATCAATATCACGAGTGTGATTGTGAAGTACTTGCTGCGCGTTTAGGAATAAGCAGTCGCTATTTAAGGCGGCTTTTTTCTCAATATTTTGGTCTTTCAGTAACTCAATATCGGTTATTTAATCAATGCCATTTTGCAAAAAAATTGATTCAAGAAACCAGCTTACCGCTTACCGAGATAGCGTTTGCTTCCGGCTTTAAAAGTGTGCGACGATTCAATGATGCTTTTTTAAAACAACTTAATATCGCGCCCTCAGCGCTCAGAACCGCCAAGCACTCAACTGATCTTGGGCTCACCTTAACTTTGCCTTTTCGTCCGCCATATAACTGGCAAGCATTGCATGGGTTTTTAGCAAAACGACTTATAGAGCCAATAGAGTGGTTAACGCCAACCAGTTATGGGCGTACTTTTACTTATAAATCGTGTAGAGGCCGCTTTAATGCTGAATTTATTGCAGATAAACATCATTTTCGGGTGCAAATTGATATAGATAATACGCAATATTTACAGCCAGTTATTAACAACATTCGCCGTGTACTTGATTTAGATGCAGATACTTATTTAATTGAGGCGCATTTAAGCGAACACATTAATAATGCATTTCCACTTACTAAAGGCTTAAGGTTACCGGGTATTTGGTCAACCTTTGAAGCGGGTATTCGCGCTGTGTTAGGTCAGCAGGTGAGTGTAACTGCGGCGCATAATTTAGTGACTCAATTAGTGCAACAGCTTTCGGAGCAACAAGAGGGAAAGGTGTACTTTCCAACACCTGAAGTAGTGGCAGGTAGTGATTTTGCTTTTTTTAAAATGCCGCAGGCACGTAAAAATGCACTGCATAATCTCGCTGAATTTTGTGCTATTCACCTCAAGGAGGATGATTTAGACCAATGGCTTACTTTAAAAGGAATTGGCCCTTGGACGGTTAATTACGCAAAACTGCGCGGTCAAAGCCAACCCGATATTTTACTTGATGGCGATTTAGGGGTTAAAAAAGCCCAAGCGGCAGCAAGCTCGTTTGAATCTGCGAACTGTGCACCATTTCGATCTTACTTAACTTTTCAACTTTGGCAGCAATTATGATAGTGCAAACCAGTTTACCCAGTCCGATTGACGATATTATTATTCAGGCAACTGAAAACGGTATTAGTTATGTGGGGTTTTATCCACCGACCAGTTATATCAGTACGCCTTTAAATAAGGTGACTAATTCACATGTTTTATCTTGTGTGGCGCAGCTTAATGAGTACTTTGCTCATACGCGTACTGAGTTTGATTTAGAGCTTGATACTAGCGGCACGCCATTTCAGCAAAGCGTATGGCAGGCATTACAAAGTGTACCGTTTTCTAAAGTGGCAACCTATAAAGATATTGCCATACAATTAAATAATCCTAAAGCAGTGAGGGCGGTGGGGGCTGCAAATGGCAAAAATCCAATCAGTATTATTGTGCCGTGTCACCGCATCATTGGTGCAAATAAAAAACTAACTGGTTATGCTGGTGGCTTAGAGCGCAAGCAATGGTTACTAGAGCATGAAGCAAAATAAATAAAATAGCGTTTCCAAATTTGTATTCTCTGCACTTTAGGGTAGCATAAGCGCACTTTTTATTTGAAGGCACGGCCATGGCGCAATTATACTTTTACTACTCTGCAATGAATGCAGGTAAATCAACTACTTTATTACAATCAGCGTTTAATTATAAAGAGCGAGGTATGGAGCCGGTGATCCTCACCGCTGCCATTGACGATAGAGCAGGAGTGGGCAAAGTATCCTCACGTATAGGCCTTCAAGCAGATGCACATATTTATGATGCGGATAAAGACGTATACGAGCTAATTAAATCGCTCAATAGTGATAAAAAACGCCATTGTGTACTCGTGGATGAATGTCAGTTTTTATCTAAAGATCAAGTTATGCAGTTAACCGATGTAGTCGATGAATTAGGTATTCCCGTATTGTGTTACGGCTTAAGAAACGACTTTAGAGGTGAGTTATTTAGCGGCTCGCAATATTTACTTGCTTGGGCTGATAAGTTAATAGAACTTAAAACGGTGTGTCATTGTGGACGTAAAGCAAATCACGTATTACGTACCGATGAAAATGGCGAGGCTATTGCCGATGGCAACCAAGTAGAAATTGGCGGCAACGACCGTTATGAATCGGTGTGCCGCAAACATTATAAAGCCGCGTTAAATATGGGCCGTTAAGGCTTTAATAAAGGTATCTATATCCGCTTTGGTAATACCTAAATGGGTTACTAGCCTAAGTTGCTTACTTGGGCTAAACACAATGTCCTGTGCTTTTAAATCGGCTGCTAGTTTTGTGATGTTTATGTTGTTATCACACGTAGCGTAAACCATGTTTGTGGTATTACTCATGTTTACGTTAAAACCTGCCACGTTATTTAACTGCTTTGCTAAATAACGTGCATTAGCGTGGTCATCGACTAAACGTTGAGTGTTATTTTCTAAAGCATATTGCCCCGCAGCAGCTAATATACCCGCTTGGCGCATACCGCCGCCAAGCACTTTTCGCCAGCGTCTTGCTTTGGCTATCAATGCTGTTGAACCAAGCAATAATGAACCAACAGGTGCACCTAATCCTTTTGATAAGCAAATAGATACAGAGTCAAAATGTTGGGTTATTTCTTTAATATCAACGTTAAGCTCGGCAGCGGCATTAAAAGCGCGAGCGCCATCTAAATGCAGTGCTAAGTTATGTTGGTTAACAAATTCGCGTGCTTTGAGTAAATAATCAATACCGAGTACTTTACCACCTATGGTGTTTTCAAGGCTTAACAGGCGGGTTTTTGCAAAGTGGCTATCATCGGGTTTAATTGCTGCAGCAATTTTAGTAAAACATAGACTACCATCGGCTTCATTTTCAATAGGCTGTGGCTGAATAGAGCCTAAAACGGCAGCGCCACCGCCTTCAAACTTGTAGTTATGAGCATTTTGGCCACATATATACTCGTCGCCGCGTTCACAATGGGCCATTAATGCAAGTAGATTTGTTTGTGTGCCTGAGCTACAAAAAAGTGCATCTTGCACATTAAAACGTAATCGAGCATAAGCTTCTAATTGGTTTACACTTTCATCATCGCCATAAACGTCGTCGCCGACGGGGGCATGATACATAATATCCCGCATTTTGCTGCACGGTTTTGTTACTGTATCTGAGCGAAAATCTATCATGGGGTGTCCTTAAGTGGCTTTATACTAATTCTTCACAAATTTGTTCTCGGGTGGCTTTATCAAAATAGCTCCATGCAATAAAGCGACTGACTTTTTGCCCTTGTGTCATTTCAACAATTTTAAATTCACTAATAGGCTGTTGTTTTAGCTGTGCTTCTAAGGCTGCTAGAGTTTCTTTTTTAGAAACCAACGAGGTAAACCAAATTACTTGGTCACTCTGATCCCTGCTTTCTTTGATCATAGTAGAAATAAAGGCCAGCTCACCACCTTCACACCACAGCTCATTACTTTGTCCGCCAAAATTAAGTGCTTGCGAAGGCGCTTTGCCTAAGTTTTTCCATTTACGTTCACTGCCTTTATTGGCTTCTTCTGCACTGGCGTGAAATGGCGGGTTACACATCGTTAAATGATACAAATCTTTCGCATTAACCACCCCTTTAAAAATATGCTCGGGATTTTTTTGTTGTTTAAGCGTTATTTTTAGATTATTGAACTGAGCGAGCTGCTTGGCTATTTTTATTGCTGCAGAGTCTATGTCGCTGCCAGTAAAATGCCATTGGTATTCGCTATTGCCCGTTAGCGGGTAAACTAAGTTAGCGCCAGTGCCTATATCAAGCACTTTAATTTGTCGGCCAGTGGGAATAACCTGCTGGTTATCTTCGCTAAGTAAGTCAGCTAAGTAATGAATATAATCTACTCTACCTGGAATAGGTGGGCACAAGTTGTGCTCAGGAATGTCCCAAAAGTTAATGTTGTAATGACTTTTTAATAGCGCCTGATTCAAGGTTTTTACAGCTAAGTTATTACTAAAATCAATACTTTGATTGCCTGCTGGAGTCGTAATTAAAAAAGCAGTTAACGAAGGGGTTTGCGAGGTAAGCAAATTAAAATCGTAACCATTTTTGTGTTGATTGCGCGGATGTAATTTAGAACGAGTTGATTTTGCTTTCATGAGGCTTTTTTAACAACAGGAATAAAAGCCAATAGTAACAAATACAGGCAGAAAAAGTGCATAATTTTCCCTTTGGCTTACCAGTTATTACTGGTAGGATGAGTTGTCAGCAATTATAAGGAATTCGCTTTGGCAGTTACTCAAGAGTCTGTTTTTATTAAATTAGGTGACCATCAAACACTGCATTTGCGCCGTATCGCAAACCAGCAGCCAAGTGGGCCTGTGGTGCTATTAATTCATGGCGCGGTAGAAAATGGCAAAATATTTTACACTCATAGCAATAAAGGGTTAGCGCCTTTTTTAGCTGAACAAGGGTATTGTTGCTACGTTGCTGATTTACGTGGCCGTGGTGAAAGTAAACCTGCTATTTGTAAGCAAGCACGGTATGGACAAACTGAGGCGATTGTTGAAGATATTCCGGCATTTATTGAGAAAATTGAACAGTTAGAGAGTAAAAAACCTGACTTTTTAGTTGCTCATTCTTGGGGTGGGGTGTTGCTTAATAGCGTGTTTGCTCGCTTTCCTGAGCTGATAAACGATGTAAAAGCGTGTGCCTATTTTGGTTCAAAGCGTTCGCTATTTAATAACCACCCTAAAAAGTTATTTCAGGCCAATTTGATTTGGTATTTTATGGCACCAATTTTAGCGAAAAAACACGGTTATTTACCGGCAAAACGCTTAAAGTGGGGCAGTGATGATGAAACTCAAAAGTCGCACTATCAAAGTATGCAGTGGGCGAAGCAAAATCCGTGGGTAGACAGTGATGACGGGTTTGATTACGCTAAAACATTAGCAACTCTCACGCTTCCTCCAACGTTACATATTGCGGCAGTAAAAGATAAAGCATTGGCACAGCCTATCGATATTCAAAAGTTTATTGATGAGTCAGGTACTGGGGTGCAAAAAATGCAAATATATGGCCGCCGCTTTGGGCACAAAGTAGATTACGACCATATTAATATGCTTACCCACCCTCAGGCACGCCAAGAACAGTTTATGGATGTGCTTAATTGGTTTGAGGCAACGAGAGCAAACTAAGTAAAGGGGCTTCATAACGCTGCCACTTATCAAGGCTTTTGTTATTTACAGGTTGCCTGATGGCATGTTTACTGAGCGTTGTAACGGCGCTTTTGTTTTTGTAAAAGTCCAAACAAGTCTGTTCAAATTCGCAGCCAGTAAAACTCAATAGTGCGGTTAATTGATCTTTAGGATTTTCAATTAACTGCTCGTAACTTAAATTATAGATAGCTAAGCGGTTAAATTGCTGCCAATGGCTCATCAGTTTTTCATAAAGCTGATGATACAAAGTAAATTCATTTAAATCACAAAAATAGGGTTCGTTTTCAGCAAAGTAATTAGTAAACACTGAAAATGCGGTTGCATGAAAGTTGCGGGTCAGGTTAATAAACTTAGCATCTGGGAATAAAATATAAATTAACCCTAAGTTTTGGTAGTTGCTAGGCAGTTTATTGATCACAAATGCGCAATTGCCCTCAAAAGAGCTTAACGTATCTAAATAAATAGCTCTGGCTTGGTTAATTAAAGGCGTTGTTAGCTTAGTTAAGCATTGAGGGTAGCGTAACCCTGTTTTATGTTCTAAAAAAGCAACTACCTTACTACTAATACAGGTGTCTTCTCCAAGCGTTGCCCATTGACTGTGCCCTGCTAACATTTGTTCGAGTAGAGTTGACCCGCTTCGTGGCATGCCAATAATAAACACAGGTGTGACAGGATACTGCTTATTTAGTTTTGCTAAATTAAGCACACTTTCATTGTTATATTCAATAAGTTGATCATAAAACCCAATTAAATCTTCAGTATTAAATTCACTGAGTTTGTGTTGTTGCTGATTGGCAATAACAAAGTAATTAAATGCTTGATCAGTATCATCTAACTTGTCATAACTTTTAGCTAAAGCATAGTAACAGACCATTTTTAAGCGTAGGTTATTTGTTTGCGTTAAAAAATGGTGTAACTGAGCAATGTAATTATTTGCTTTATTAAAGCGCCCTAATTGTACCAATTCAAATAAAACATAAGCCGTAACCGGTGCTATCCCAAGCTTTAATGCCTCCTCAAATGTGGCCTGCGCTTTATCAAGCTCGCCAAAATTTAAATAATGCTGAGCTAAATAATAATGGGTGTCTGGGTTGTCTGCGGCAATGCTTGTTGCGTATTCGAGTACTTTTTGCGCATCTTCAGGGAAGTTAACCGCATTAAATGCATCACTTAGTGCATATAAGGGTTCTAATACATAAGGGAGGTGCTGACACGCTCGTTGTAGTATATACACAGCGGCATCAAATTGTTCTAAACGCAGTGCTACCTTACCTAGGCCAAATAGGGCGTCACCATTGTCAGGCTCTGTTTGTAATAGCGTTTTGTAATGAAACTCAGCTTCTCTAAGCTTGTTTTGTGACAATAACTCATTCGCTTTTTTTAGTAGCATAATACAACTAATATTCTTTTTATTTACTATAACCCCAAAGCCACAAAAAATGCGAGTGTAAAAGTCATTTTAAATGGGTTTATAGAGGGTAATAAAAAGGCGAAATGCATTACACATTTCGCCTTTGATTATCATTAACACATTTTAGAAAGTATAGGTTGCTTTAGCGTAGTAAAAGCCACCATTAATTCCGTATGGAGATGTTTCGTAATACTTACCACCCCAGTTGTTATTTGGTGCTACGGCGAAATCAAGTTTCTCTGCTTCTTGATCCAGTAGGTTTTGTGCACCGACTGAGAAACTAATTGAGTCATTCATGAAGTAAGTTACTTCAACATCTAATGTGACTGCTGCATCAGCCATTTTAGCCGTTTCATCATAATCTACGTGAACGCCTTGGTACTCACCAAAGTAGTTAAGGCGAGAAAATGCTGAAAAGCTTTCCCATTGTTGTGCCCAGCTCAGTGTTGCACGGTGATTAGGTAAGTCATTTTCAAGACGACTTACTTTAAATGCTCCGGTAATATCACTTGAGCGTGTTACTTCTGTTTCATTCCAGTTGTAAGCTAAGCTGAATGTAGAGCTACCACTGAACAACTCAGCCGAGTAGTTAGCAACTAAGTCAACACCTTGAGTAGTGGTATCAAAGTCATTGGTAAAGAAACTAACTTGCGCTAAGTTTTGTACGTTAGGTACACCGGCAGCTTCGAGCGTGTCTTTATCTGCTTGGCTAAGTTCGATTTTATCTGACTGACTAATACGATCATCTACTTGGATGTTGTAGTAATCAACTGTTAAGAATAAATCGCCAATGGTGTATACCGCACCAAAGGTGTAGCTTTGCGATTCTTCAGGCTCAAGTTCAGTACCACCTAGTTGAATAGCAATTGGGTTTGTAGGTGGTAACAATGCTGAATCTACCAGTACACCACTGCTTAAGTTAGTTTGTACGTTACTAACATTTGCTTGGCCTACGGTAGGCGCACGGAAACCGGTGCTAATTGAGCCTCGAACGTTTAGATCTTCAGTAAGATGGTATTGACCCATTAACTTATAGTTAGTGGTTGAACCAAAGGTATCGTAATCTTCGTAGCGAAGCGCTAAGCCCATTAAGAACTCTTCAGTAAATGGCGCCTCAATATCAATGTAAGCTGCATAGTTGCGACGGTCGTATTCGCCTGCATCTGATGGTTTAAATCCAGGGAAACCGTTAGAGCCAATACCAAAACCTTGATCAGTTAATGGGCCGGCAATAAATGAAGCTTCATCGCCTGCTACTACGGTAAAGGTTTCTTCATGCCACTCTAAACCACCGGCAATGTTTACATCGTAAGCTAAGTCAAAGTCAAAACCCTTTGAAATATCAAAATTAAAGTTTTTCTCTAATTGTTCATATTTACCTGGGCTAAAATCACGCGGAGTATCTGGACCCAATGAAGCATTGATTGTGTCGTATATAAAGTAGCGAGATTCGTTGTAACCTACAGTACCGCTTAAATCATAGTAAGCGCCTTCTAAAAAGCCGCCAGTAAACTCACCTTTAGTACCAATAGTGAGTGACGTATCTGTAATATTACCACCAAAGTTTGGTGTAAAACCGCCCGGAAGCATTTCGTTAAATGCGAAACAATCAGGGTTGTTTGCTACACCATTAATGTAGTCAGGGTTATCAAGAACGTTGTCATCAATCATAATGGTTGGACAGTTACCGCTCATATCACCAGTTAAGTCACCAACAAGAAGTGTTTCGCCACCATCGTTTGAGTATGCACCAGGGCGAGTATGCGGGTTACGGTAATAAAAACCACCGCGTACATCACGCTCTGAGTAGTTACCAAACATATAAAATTGAGAGTCGTTAGTTAGCTCTAAACCAACATTACCAAAGATAGAGATGTCGTCATCTACCTCAGGTGCACCCCATACTTGGGTGATTGGGGCAATGTCTGGAACGCCTGCAGCATCAAGTGCTGTGGCATCGGCTCTTTGTACAGAACGGCTGGTCGCATCGGCTGTTTTGTACTGAAAACTTAAATTTGCAAAACCGCTATCGGTAAATGGTAAGCCCACATTACCTGAAATTTGGGTTGTATCACCATCGCCTTCGTAATATTGGCCTTTACGAACTTCGAATGACCCGCCTTCTGAGGCATCTTTAAGTTGGAAGTTTAAAACCCCAGCAATCGCATCAGAACCATATTGTGCAGCAGCACCATCGCGAAGTACTTCTACTTGTTTCAGTGCAATACTTGGAATAACTGAAATGTCGGCACCTTGAGCACCATCATTAATACCACCACCTAAAAAGGCAATAACAGAGGCACGATGACGACGTTTACCGTTAAGTAAAATTAGTGTGCTATCAGAAGGAAGTCCGCGCAAGTTTGCAGGGCGTACTAATGAAGCGGCATCACTGATTGGCATTGAGTGAACGTTTAAAGAAGGAATAGCTCCTTTTAACAGCTCTAGCATATCTGTGTTGCCTGACTTGCTAAGCTCTTCGCCACCGATAATGTCGATAGGAACAGGTGAGTCACCAATAGAGCGAGGCGCAGAGCGGGTACCAACTACGGCAATTTTTTCTACGTTTTTGTTTACTTTAACTTCGGTTTGCTCTTCTTGAGCAATTGCTGAACCAGAAACAAACAAGCCTGCGGCTGTTGTTGCTAGAGCAAATTTGATCGCCTGTTGAAGCGCATTGCTTTTTAATTTCATTCTAAATATCCCCAGTTAGAATTGATTTGTATAGTCTATTTACTGACTTATTTTTGTGGACATTTCACATTCAATGGGGAGCAAATATAGCTAACTCACTCCTAAAAGCTTAATTAATTAAGCGCACCTCCTGTGAGTCCTCGAAATAGACTATAGATAAAAAAACTAAAGAGGGCAATGGCTAATTAACTACTATTTAACAAGTGGAAACAAATGGTTTATCTAAAAATAACGCAGAGTTAATCACAACTAGGGCGAGAAAAGGGGGTAAAAACAGACATTGATACATAATTACTAACTAAATAAGCTATTTTAGTTATTTTCTATTATTGAATTAAATTGACTTACTGTTGATATTTTCACCATGGTGTTTTTTCCACGCAGCCAGCTTTTCTTTATATTCATCCCACACGCAAGGGCAGCAACTGCCGCCGCCACAGCACTCATCAGATTTTGGTCTTTCGGGTTTAGTACTAGGGATGTTTTTTTGCATTTTTTTATTACAAAAGTGGAAAAAAGGACGCTTAGAATAAATGATTGAATAAAGCGTGTAAATTATTCTTTGTGAACTTAGAACGCTGTGTGAGAATACAGGCTATGCGATTATATAAAGTCATTCATCGTGCACCCTGGCGGGTTGCTAAAATAAGTAAAAAGCGACAACAACTACGCTTTCGTCGTGCTATGGTCGCGCTTAAAATAGCCCTTGCTCAGGAAAAGCAAGAAACTAAAGAAATGCTAATAACTTATAGGCGTTATACCCAAGGGCAAACAAACAAAGCAGAACTAAAACGTGCCAACGAGCAGTTTGTAGATATATTAAAAGGATTAGGACTAGGCGTTTTTGCGTTATTGCCGTTTGCACCATTAACTATTCCACTGGTTGTTAAACTAGGGCAGTTAGTGGGTGTTGATGTATTACCGAGTTCTTTTAGTATGAATAAGCCTATTAAAGAAATTGATCAACAGATTGCTCAACAAAGCCAACAGCAAGACTCAACTCCCTCAAAGAAGAAGTAAGCTAGCAGAACATAATTAGCTATACCTTTTAATAGTGCTTATTGTTATGCTAGGACATCATTTTCTATTATGTGAGTCATTAATGAGCGCTTTACTTCGTCATACCTCTTCAGGAATTCCTCTATCTTTTATTGTTAAAAATGAATTAACAGACTGGCTTACTCAGCAACCAAGCTTTGTGCAGCAGTGGCTTGCAAATACCGATTTTGAAAAGTCAGGACTTGCGTTAATACCAAACGCAGAAACCGGTGAATTAAGCCAAGTATTTTGTATTATGCAACGAGTCGATGATTTTTGGGCTGCTGGCGAGCTTGCGAATAAATTACCTAAAGGCTGCTATCAAATTCAGGGTGATGAGTCTTTAGTTTCTCAACTTGCTTTAGGCTTTGTGTTAGGTGGTTATGAGTTCAGTGAGTATAAACAAAAAGCCACAGCAAAAGCTCAGCTTGGCATTGCCGATAAAACATTATATGAGCAAGTAAAACAACAAGCAGATGCAATTAATCTAGCTCGCGACTTAGTTAATACCCCAGCTGCCGATATGATGCCGCAGCACTTATCACAGGTAATGAGCGATTTAGCTGATACATTCGACGGCGAGTTTACCCAATGGGTAGGCGATGAGCTATTAGAACAAAATTATCCAACTATTCATATGGTAGGCCGTGCAAGTGAAAACAAACCGCGTTTACTCGATTTGAAGTGGGGGGCGGTTGATGCGCCACAAATTACATTAGTCGGTAAAGGTGTATGTTTTGACTCAGGTGGGCTAGATTTAAAACCAAGTTCAGGCATGCGTAACATGAAAAAAGACATGGGTGGGGCTGCGCATGTTATTGCCTTGGCTCAATTAATCATGGCTGCTAACTTACCAATACGTCTTCGTGTTTTAGTACCTGCGGTTGAAAATGCTGTTTCGCGTAATGCATTTCGCCCTGGGGATGTAATAAAAACCCGTAAAGGTATTATGGTCGAAATAGATAATACTGATGCAGAAGGGCGACTAGTTCTGTGTGATGCTTTGAGCGAAGCACAAAACGATGAGCCTGAATTAATTATTGATTTTGCTACCTTAACTGGTGCGTGCCGTGTTGCTTTAGGGACAGAGCTGCCAGGTTTTTTCTCAACGGAACGTGATGTCGCTAATGCGATTATGGATTCGGGGATGCAAGTTAACGACCCTGTTTGGCAATTACCGTTATTTGAGCAATACACCCCATTTTTGAAAAGCGATGTGGCTGATATGACTAACTGTTCAAGTACGCCATTTGGTGGTGCAATAACCGCTGCACTTTATTTAAAAGAGTTTGTAGAGCCAAACACACCATGGGTTCATTTTGATGTAATGGCATGGAACTTACGAGCATTACCAGGGCGCCCTGCAGGTGGTGAAGCTCTGGGCATTCGTGCAGTATTTACTTACCTACAAAATCGATTTAACTAACCTAACTAGGGTTAACTAAATCAAACATACCTTGCCTTGAGTTATTTGATGTTAAAGCGCATATAACTCAAGGGGTAAACCATCTGGATCGGCAAAAAAGGTGAATTTTTTGCCGGTAATTTCATCCACTCTTATTTCTTCTACGTCGATTCCATGCGACTCTAAATACGTTTTACTGTTTTCTACACTACTAACCTTAAATGCTAAATGTCTAAGTCCTTGTGCTTCGGGATAGCTTGGTCTACTCGGCGCATCGTTAAACGAAAATAATTCTAACTGACTGCCATCAGGTAAAGCTAAATCGAGTTTGTAAGACTGACGCTCTGCTCGATAATGCTCATTAATAATCGTGAGTTTTAATATTTCACTATAAAAATGTTTAGAGCGTGGGTAGTTGCTACAAATGATGGCTACATGATGAATGCCTAGTAGTTGCATATATTTTCCTTAAAAAGCAAAAAGCGCACTGAAAGCAGTGCGCTGTTTATCAATACATATTTGCTTGGTTTAATGTTAGCTTTTAGCTAGGCTCTGCGTCTTTACACGCTTTTACAGCCGGTGCAACAAGCTCTAAACCTGTTTTATCACACGGTGGAAGCTTTGCATCGCTAACAGCAATGGGGGTTACTCGCTCGCCCCATTTGATATAGCTTGCCGCCCACGTTAGGCCTGCTCCAAATGCAGCCGACATAATATTGGCATGCGGCTTTATTAACCCCTGCTCAACGGCTTCACACAGCGCAATAGCAATTGTCGCAGCAGAGGTATTACCGTATTCGCCAATGTTAACCATTACTTTACTGTCTTCAACCTTTAAACGGTTTTGAATTGCTTGAATAATGCGTAAGTTAGCTTGGTGCGGAACTAGTACATCGATATCGTCTAACTTAAGGTTGGCTTGTTCAAGCACGTCGTCACAGGCTTCACTCATGCCTTTAACGGCACGTTTAAATATTTCACGCCCTTCAAATAAAAGGTCTGATGGGCCAATTGGCTCATATTTATTTAAATCACTGCCAAAATTAGTAATGTGTAAAATATCACGATCTTCGCTGTCACAGCCGGTTTTAGTTCCTAATAAGCCTGCAGGTGTTTCTGCTGCTTCAAGCACAACGGCACCGGCACCATCACCAAATAATACTGCGCTATCGCGTCGTGCCCAGTTTACGTACCACGTCATGCGCTCAGCGGCAATAACTACGGCTTTTTTGATCATACCGGCTTGAATTTGCGCTGTCGCAGCTTGTAAAGCATATAAAAAACCAGAACATGCTGCATTGGTGTCCATGGCTGCAGCGCCAGTGGCGCCAATATTTTTTTGTACTAATGAGGCAGTGTTTGCAACTACTGTTGAGGGGGTGCACGTTGCTAAAATAACTAAATCGATATCTTTTGCATCTACGCCAGCGCAAGCAATAGCATGTTTTGCAGCCACACTAGCAAGCTCGGCAGTACTTACATGGCTAACTCTACGGGCTTTGATACCGGTACGCGTGGTGATCCACTCATCGGTGGTATCTACAATTTCACTTATTTCGTCGTTGCTGATGCTGGCTGGTGGAATGCATTTGCCCCAACCAGTGATATGTGCGTAAGGCATAGTGTGTTCTCTTAAAAGTGGTATGACGTGTTCGTCTTATGAATACGTTATAACAAAAATTAGCTATTAACTCTAGTTTATAGCAGCTATAGAGCTGTAATTACTGCTATTTTACCAATTGTTTGTTGTATTTTTAGTGAAAGGTTAATTGTAAGTTTTTACTTTGTAAATTAAATGAGTGTTTAGCTTAGGTGCTTTTTATAAGCTAGTCCATCACCTTCAACACTTGCTTAAAGTACTTGTGACGTATGCTTGAGTGCAGCTATGCGAGCGGATACTATAAGGCGGTTTAGTGTATAATAATTACAATAAAAAAAGCATGTTAATCATGAATAATAAAATCAAGTGTATCCAGGAACCCTATTGTGTTAATTAAAACCGACCCAGCTATTAGCCGATTATTAATGCTGCGCAGTGGTGCCATCGTTGTTCAGCTTATTGCGGTACTCAGTGTGTATTTTTTACTAGAACATCAAATTGCACTTATGCCGTTGTTAGGGGTTATTGCTGTTGAGGCGGTTTTTCAGTTAGCCAGTGTATTTGCCTACCGGCATGTAAGCCAAGCAAAGCCAATTGGCATGTTAATGCAACTGACCGCCGATGTGCTTTTTTTAACTATTTTGTTGTCTTTAAGCGGCGGTGCAACTAACGCATTTGTGTCGTTATTGTTGCTGCCCATTATGATAGCTGCAATCACACTAAGCGCTCGAGGGCTTGCCTATATTGCTGTATTGGCCATTGCCGCCTATAGCTTATTATTAATTAAAATGCCCGAACACAGTATGCACCAAATGAATATGAATGGTCATTTTATTGGTATGTGGGTTAATTTTGTTATAAGTGCTTGCGTAATTGCGTTAGTTATAGGGGCTATGAACCGCGCTTTGCAACAGCGTGAACGCACTATTGCCAAAGTTAGAGAAAAACAGTTACGCAATGAACAACTGGTAACACTTGATGGCGCAGCGGCGCAAATTACTCATCAATTAGCAACACCAATTGCTAATTTACAATTATTATTTGAAGAGCTTTTAGAAGAGCATCCTAACAATGAAGTTATTCAGCAAATGCAAACGCCGCTATTACAATGCCGCACTCAGCTTAACGACTTTAGAAAGCTCTCAATGCAGTTACGAGATAAAAACACTCAAGCACCCATTAAAGCAGAGCAGCTGCAAAATCAAATTCATGATACGTTACTATTACAATACCCCAATCAACAAATAAACTGGCTTAACGAGTCACCTGAAGCCACATTACAAAGTGACGCTATGCTGTTACCTGCAATTTTAAATTTATTACAAAATGCAGTACTTGCTAATCAAAAACACGCCCAAGTGCAACTTGAACTAAGTTGGCAGCAACCTGACGCACAAAACATTGCGTTAATTATTCGTGATTTTGGTGCTGGTTTTTCATCCTCAGAGTTAGCAGAGTTAGGTGGGCAGTTAATGCCTAGTGAGCAAGGCATGGGGATCGCAGTTATGTTATCAAATGTGACATTTGAGCGGTTAAATGGCTCGTTAACGGTATATAATCACCCCGAAGGCGGAGCGGTTGCAAAGATAACGATGCCACTATTAACAGCAGAGACAAAAGCATGAAGCTACTTATTATTGAGGATGATATTAATTTAGCGACAACGCTGGCACGGCGGCTAACTAAGCACGGTTTTAACTGCGAGATCACTCATAATCAAACTGATGCACTTCTAAAGGCTCGCCAGCAACAGCCTGATTGTATTATATTAGATATGAAACTGGCTGATGAGAATGGACTGTCGCTTATTGCACCGCTGCGGCATTTACTCACTCATGCACATATTGTATTGCTGACTGGCTTTGCAAGTATAGCTACAGCCGTAGAGGCGATGCGTTTAGGTGCTAATGACTATTTAACTAAGCCTGTTGATATGGCAAGTTTATTAAAAGCACTTAAAGTTGAGGTGGCAAGTTCGGCAGGAACTGAAATTTCTGAGGGGGTAATGTCGCCCGAGCGGTTAGAGTGGGAACATATTCAACATGTTTTACACAGTAATAATGGTAATGTATCAATGACCGCAAGGCAGCTAAATATGCATAGGCGGACACTACAGCGTAAATTACAAAAAAAACCAGTGCAGCAGTAATGCAAAATCAAAAAATTATTTTATTTGATGCGCAATGTAAGCTGTGTAGTGCATGGTGCAATTTTGTTATAGCTCACGATCCGAGCATTAAATTTAAATTGTGCAGCGTGCAATCGCCGGCTGGGCAAACGCTACTTGCTCAATTTGGTTTTTCCACTACCGATTTTACTTCGATGATTTATATAGAAGCACAAAAGCCATATACCCGCAGCCAAGCCGTTTTTCGAGTGTTCAGTCAGTTAGGCTATCCGTGGAAGTTGATTAGCGTATTTAAGTTATTACCACGAAAGCTGACTGATTGGCTTTATAACAAAGTGGCTAAAAACCGTTATACATTATTTGGTAAATACCAGTACTGTCGAATTCCTCAACAAAAAGATGAAGATCACTACTTATAACCACATTTTTAGCAAGTGCTGGATCACTTAGGCTGTGCTAAAATCTCGGCGTTTAATTACTAGTAAATAGGTTTTAAGGGCTTTTTCATGGCAAATACAGCGCACGCACTGCATATTTTAGTAAAACATAAAGAGATTGCAGAAGACATCATTAAGCAATTAGGCAAAGGCGCAAAGTTTCAAACCTTAGCTAAAAAATATTCGTCTTGTCCGTCGGGCAAAAAGGGCGGTGATTTAGGTGAGTTTAGACGCGGCCAAATGGTACCGCAGTTTGATAAAGTTGCTTTTAGTGGTGCAATTTTAGAGCCGCATTTAGTGAAGACAAAATTTGGTTGGCATGTGATTAAGGTGCTTTATCGCACTTAAAAAGCGGAATTTTAAGTTCCCGCTATACTTACTATTTCTCATTTTATAACTGCTAAAACACCTTGGAATGACTATGAAGCTATTTAATTTATGCTGCAGTGTTATCCTCATTGCCCTGTCTTTTTTTGCATGTGGCAGCGAGCAAACTGTGACGCTAAAAATAGGAAAACCAAGCACACCTAATATGCCAAGAAACCACTATGTTTTGAGCTTATTAGAAAAAAGCTTTGCGCAGATGAATGTAAAACTTAATATTAGTTATAGTGTTGAGCCGATGAATACCAAGCGAGTATTAGAAGAGCTAAAGCACGATGGGGCTATTAATTTTGCTTGGTTAAGTATGTCAAAAGAGCAAGCAAATAGCCTCGTACACACAACCTTTCCAATATACAATGGCTTGCACTCAAAACGTTTACTGATGATAAAACAAAGCCGGCTTGGCGAATTTTCAGATATAAAAACCCTTGAACAACTAAAGCCGTTTATCGCCTTACAAAAGCAAAGTTGGTCTGATTATTATGTATTAAAGAACAATGGCTTAACAGTTAATGGTGATTTGAGTTATGAAAGCATGTTAAAAGCGTTAGATGAAGGACTTGGCGATTACTTTCCTCGTTCAGTAACTGCGATTAGAGCTGAAATACAAAAAAGCCCACAATACAACTTTGTAGTTGAGCCACATATTATGCTGCAGTACGATAATTTTTATTACTTTTATGCAAACGAAAAAAATAAAGCAATTATCGACTTATTACAGCAGGGTTTAACAAAGCTAGAACAAAAAGGTGAGCTTGATGCCCTCTACACGCATTTTTACCATGATGTTGAGGACGGACTTGGTTTAAGTCAGCGAACTGTATTTAAACTAAAGCATTAGGGCCTGTTAACTAATCTTGCTTAGCTTCTTCTTCGCTTATTTGCTTAAGTGCTTGAATAAACGACTCACTCGGCTGCCCACCGGTAAGCGCATACTTATCATTTATAATGAAAGTAGGCACTGAAGTAATACCCATTTGCTTAAAGTTATTTTGCTCTTCG
>Ga0209121_10000043_pt1 | contig 111250 bp, 110 predicted proteins | sample Cruoilmetagenom3_FD_187292 | JGI IMG/M metagenome (GOLD analysis project Ga0209121, IMG submission 187292) | Oil polluted marine microbial communities from Coal Oil Point, Santa Barbara, California, USA - Sample 3 (SPAdes) (version 2) | ecosystem: Environmental > Aquatic > Marine > Oil seeps ...
CCACAAGCTTGTAGAGGCTACCGTTAAATTGGTCGTTCTGGAAAATGGCTGGACGGTCTTTACTGTTGACCTTATTGACTCGACCACGGGTGGCTTTGCTGGCTAAGAAGGTAGTCATTCTTGAGAGTGCGCTGGCACTTGACCACATATAAAAGTGGTCACTCAAGGTCGTTGCACCGCTTAGGTCTACGTTTCCTTTTCCATCCATGCAGGCTTGCCAGTAGGCGGGCATATCGGCAATCGCTTCAGACGCTCCCGACAGGGCGCCACTCAACGTGTATTTTATGCCGCCGTGAATCATTCCCTGGCTAGCGACAGTTTGTTCGCCACCCAGAGCTGTTTGCTCGAACAGCAAGGCATTGTAGCCATCGTTGGTCAGCCTGTTCAGCAGCCACAACCCGGCAATGCCCCCGCCGATAATGGCCACATCACAGGTCAGGGTTTGGCGGACAGTGTTCGACATAAAGACAGCGTTCCGGCAGGTTTGATTAGGCGGATTGTTTTACCATTGCCAGGAGCAGGTTGTAACCTGTTGAGACTCCAGATTTTGCACATGGTGCACTAGTATACCCTGACCAATGGCTTTATGCTTTCGACAAAATTGATCTACGGGTGTCATCGGTAGTATGTCTCTTGCACTTTATTCACTGTTATTTTATCTGCTGACACCGTTTATTTTGTTGCGGTTGATATGGCGAGGACGGAAAGCGCCAGATTACCGTAAACGCTGGGCTGAGCGGTTTGGTTTCGTGCCAACCGTCGATCCCGGGCAACAAGTCATTTGGGTGCATTCAGTTTCTGTCGGAGAAACGTTGGCTGCAGTGCCCATGATCAAGGAGTTACAGCTTCGTTACCCCGAGGCACTGCTGGCAGTTACCACTATGACGCCAACGGGTTCGGCGAGAGTCAGGGCTGTATTTGGTGAGAGTGTATACCATGTATATGCGCCCTATGATTTGCCAGGCGTGTTAAGCCGGTTTCTTCAGCGGGTGCAGCCCAACATTCTGGTTATTATGGAAACTGAGCTATGGCCCAACCTGGTTCATTGTTGCCGTGACCGTGATATTCCCGTTGTGGTTGCCAATGCCCGATTGTCTGAAAAGTCAGCCAAGGGGTACAGCAAGTTCTCTAAATTAACTGAACCAATGTTGCGGCGAATTAATTGTGTGGCGGCTCAGCATGAGGATGATGGGGAGCGTTTTCTCGGCTTGGGCTTAAGCAAAAAGCAGCTCATCATCACTGGGAATATAAAGTTTGACCTTCATCTGGATGATGATTTGAAGAATAGGGCTGCGGCATTGAGAGCCCAGTGGCGGTCTGAAGCCAATCGCCCGGTGTTACTGGCGGCCAGTACTCATCGCGGTGAGGATGAAATTATTCTCGACAGCTTCGAGCAGATCAGGCGTAGTTGTTCTGAACTGTTGTTGGTGCTGGTTCCACGTCATCCGGAGCGATTTGATGAGGTCGCTCAGCTCTGCGCTGGACGAAATCTACAGGTTGTTAGGCGTAGCGGGGGTAACCCGCCGTTGCGGGATGATCAGGTGGTGCTTGGCGATACCATGGGTGAGTTGCTATTGTTTTTTGGTGCATGTGATATTGCCTTCGTTGGGGGAAGCCTGATGCCTGTGGGCGGTCATAACCTGATCGAGCCGGCGGCTTGGCAGGTTCCGATACTGAGTGGTCCGCACCTGTTCAATTTTTCTGAAGCCTCGCGATTACTGTTGGCAGAGAAGGGGATGGTTGTCTGTGAGAGCGCTGAAGACATAGCCGGCAAGGTGCTTGAGCTGATAGAAAATCCTGAAGTTGCCAGTCAGATGGCTGTATCAGCAAAAGCGGTGGCTGATAATAATCGTGGCGCGCTGAATCGCTTGCTCGGCGTTATCGAACACCAGCTTTTACCACGTTAATAGCTGGGTCGAGCCAGGCGTTCAGCTGATAAACATCCTCCGGACTTAGCTGGCCCGCAACCTCTTTAAGTCGAAGAATACTACTGATGTAGTCGTATCGTGCATTGGCGTAGTTTCGTCGGGCCTGATAGAGGGTTCTCTGTGCTAAAAGTACGTCGACAATATTTCTGGTTCCAGCTTCGTAACCGGCCTGGGTTGCCTCTAGTGCACTTTCAGCTGAAGTGATCGACTGACTGCGCGCTTTGACTCTGGCGGTATTCGTGAGCACCTGTAAATGTTGGGAGCGGGCACCCCTGACAGTGGTTCGTTGGGCGCTTATGTGGTTTTCTTCCGCTTGAACAAACTGTTGGTACGCCTGCCGTCTTTCTGCACTTACGAGGCCGCCGGTAAACAGTGGTATGTTAAGTTGCAACCCGATTGAATGGCCATCCTGATCTGTTTCCGAGGGGCTGGTAAAGAATTGATTGGTGTTTAAATCGGTGCCCCTAAAGTCGCTGGTGGAGCTGTTGTCGTAGTAAGAGGCTTTTCCTGTGAGGGTGGGCATATGTTCGTATTTTTTAGATTGGGCATTTTTTTCTGCGGCATCTTTGGCATATTTTGCAACTTGAAGAGAAAAGTTATTTTGCAGGGCAAACTGTACCCATGCTTCCTGTGAAATAGGATCTGGTTGAACGATGGGGAAGTCTGCCATCAGGCCTGAGAGCTGTTCATGGGGTTGACCGGTTAAAACCGTTAGCCCTTCAAAGGCTATATCCAGGGCTCCTTTTGACTCTAGGGTATTCACCCGTGCGCTATCGTAGGCTGCTTGTGCTTCATGCACATCGGTAATAGGCAAGAGGCCAACTTCAAAACGCTCTCTGGTTTGTTCCAGTTGTCGTTGAATGGCCTTTTCTTCTGCGAGGGATGTTTCCAGATTTTCTCTGGCGCGAAGTACCTCGAAGTAACTGTCGGCACTACGCAAAATGAGTGATTGCTGATCGGCTGAAAACTGTAACTTCGCTTGTTCGCTGAGCTCTTTGCCTTGCTGGAAGTCGAACCATGCCGGTAAATCAAAGATAGGTTGGGTGAGGGTGATTGAGTAGTTTTTGGCGTCCTGATCCGTTTGACCCTCTCGGCCAAATATCGCACCTTGTCCAAGAACGGAAGTAGATGAACCCTCCGATTCTATTTCTGTGTACTCGCCTACGGCACTGATTTGAGGGAGCAGTCTGGCCCGGCCGATATTCTTTGATTCAGAACCTGCCAGATAGGCCGCCCTGGCCGCCCTCAGCTGTGGGTCATTCTTCAAGGCTAGCTCATAAATCGTTGATAAAGAATCGCCCCAGCAGGATACCGTTAGGAGGATAGATAACAGGCCTGTTGTGGCTGTGATGGCGCGCATGCAGAATCCTTCCAGTGTTTATCTGATGTCGAGAGTCTATCAGATTTGTTTGCGCTGGACAGTCGGTGGGCGGCTGTGTAGTGTGGTTTTATCAAGGGCTTATTAACACTACGCAAGGTGGTTCAGTGATGCTACCCGACAAGAAATTTACTCGGTCTGATTTTCAGCTGATAAAGCGAGAGGAAGTGTTTCTCGGGTTTTTTAAAATGGTCCGTCTTACCCTGCGTCACAAGCTGTTTTCTGGGGGGTGGAGCAAGCCAATAGTCAGGGAGCTGTTTGAGCGTGGCCACTGTGTTGGTGTGCTTCTCTATGATCCGGTCAATCAGTTGGTTGGATTGACAGAGCAGTTCAGAGTCGGTGCACTTGAGCATACAGAAAGCCCCTGGTTACATGAAATAGTTGCAGGGATGGTTGAGGAGGGTGAAACCCTAGAGGATGTCGCGCGAAGAGAGGTTCAGGAGGAAGCCGGTATTGCGGATGTGGAGCTTGTTACTATCTGTGATTACTGGGTAAGCCCTGGTGGTACCAGTGAGAGAATGCATCTTTACTGCGCGCTAACAGACCTGCAAGATTGCGGAGGAATATTTGGGCTGGATCATGAGTCTGAGGATATACGCCTGAATGTTGTGTCTGAAGCCACAGCGCTAGACTGGCTTGACCAGGGGTTGTGTAACAATGCGGCAACAACGATTGCACTAATGTGGTTGCGAGCTAACCGTTGTTCTTTGAGAAAGTGAGTCGTAGGTTGATGGCTAAAAGTAATGATCGTTGAGAGCCTTTTGGGTAGTGTAAAGCCGTTAAAAATGTGACGGAGTAGCATGAATAGTCGAGCAAAAATACGTTACAAAGTAGACCTGCGCAGGTATATGGCAGACTGTGACGCAAATTATGTGCGCTTGATGAAATTGTTTCCCAATATTAAGACGTGTAATGAAAGAAAAATTGGGTTGCGTCATGGTGGTGATCATATTTTGAAGCTGAGCGTGCTGGAGCAGACTCGCTACACTACCTTGGTTGCGCTTGTGCAGGAGGCAGATATGGTTACGGCTAGCCACTGGCTTAGATTGCCGGCGCTCACATTGAGGTTGTACCATGATGCACAGGTGGCAGAGGTCGTGTCATGTGAGGGTATGCGGCACCTTCATCCTAAATACGAATACCCGAATCGAAAAATGCATCATCAAGATGAAAAGGCGCAATGGAATCTGTTTTTAGGTGAATGGTTGTCTCAGTGTCTGGAGTACGGTTATCACGCTGAGCCGTTATTTGGAGCCACCACTTAACAAGTCAAAGGCCCTGAGGCAAGCATGTTTATTTATTGCCATATGAAAAGGGCAGGAATGGAGGGAGTCATCCTTGATGGAGTTTGAACCAGGCAGCGATAGTGCTATTCGAGTTGTGCAAATTTCAGATTGTCACCTAGGTAGCGATCAGAGTTTCACCTTGGCTGGAATTAATACCTATAATAGCTTTTCCAATGTGTTGGCTGAAATAAAAGACCATAAACAGCCCCCTTCCCTGATTGCCGTTACCGGAGATATTGCCAGTGAAGGTGATGGTCGAACCTATCAACTGTTTTCCCAGTCAATGAAGGCTAGCCAGTTACCCTACGCCTGGCTGCCAGGCAACCATGATGATTTTTCTGTGATGACGGAGGTTATGGATCAGCCATTTACCAAGGCTGTAGAATTGGGCAATTGGGTTGTCATTTTTCTGGTTAGCGCCGTGCCTGGCGAGGTGGGAGGTGTGCTTGCCGAAGCTGAGCTGGTTCAGTTAGGCCATTTGTTGAGACTGTATTCCGATAGGTATACCTTGTTGTTTGTGCACCACCCCCCTTCCAAGATCGACTGTAAATGGCTTGATGAGCAACGTATCGCCAACCATGAAACGTTAGCAGAGCTGTTAGTTCAGCATAATGCGCAGCACAAAAACCTTAGAGCTATCTTTTCAGGTCACGTGCACCAAGAGAGTGAGTCTGTCTGCGGGGGGCTGCCGGTCTACAGTACGCCGTCCACCTGTGTCCAGTTTGCATCGGGAAGCGACACGTTTGCGTTGAGTGATCAAGCGCCGGGTTATCGGTGGATTGACCTTTGCGGCGATGGCACTATAAACACTGGCGTCGAGCGCCTTCAATACGATATGCAGGCGATGGATCAAAGTTGTATCGGGTATTGAAATTTCCTCTTTCACAGGTTATCTCGGCTGGGTTAATCCCGCTATAATGCCGTCGCACTCATAGAGTTATGGTTGGGTATGGCATTAATTTACATCCACGGATTCAATAGCTCTCCAGCGTCGCTCAAGGCCAGGCAAACCTGTGGCTGGCTCTCTGCAAATGCGCCAGATATTCCCTTTTACTGCCCGGCGCTAAGTAGCAAACCCGACTTGGCTAGTGAGCAGCTGCAAGCGCTAGTCGAGACTATTCAAGGGCCAATAGGCTTAATCGGAAGCTCCATGGGTGGGTACTACGCCACCTGGCTTGGAGAAAAGTATGGTTTAAGATCTGTGCTGATTAACCCGTCAGTTCGTCCCTATGAGTTTATGGAGGAATATCTGGGCGAAAATGCAAACTACCATACGGGTGAATGCTATACGCTTGAGCCTCGTCATGTGACTATGGCTAGAGAGCTGGACGTGGTGTCATTAAAAAACCCAAAAAATTATTGGGTACTGTTGCAAACGGGTGATGAAGTACTGGACTATCACCAAGCTGAAATTAAATACGCGGATTGCCGACTAACGATAGAGCAAGGCGGTGATCACAGCTTTCAAAACTATGAGCGTTATCTGCCAGATATCCTCGACTTCCTACAACTTTCACTGACGGCTTATGACTAATTACACAGCAGAAGATATTGAAGTTCTTACCGGCTTGGATCCGGTAAGAAAGCGTCCAGGCATGTATACCGATACATCCCGTCCAAACCATTTGGCGCAGGAAGTTATTGATAACAGTGTAGACGAGGCGCTGGCTGGTCACGCCACCAAGGTCGATGTCGTACTGAACCGTGATGGTTCCCTGTCGGTGGCAGATAACGGTCGAGGTATGCCGGTAGATATTCATCCCGAACAGGGTTTGCCGGGGGTAGAGGTTATTCTGTCGACCCTTCATGCAGGCGGTAAGTTTTCGAATAATAACTACCAGTTTTCTGGTGGCCTGCACGGTGTCGGCGTCTCTGTGGTTAATGCCCTTTCAGCAAAGCTAGAGGTGAGTATTAGGCGCAATGGCAACGTCTATCGAATGGGTTTTGCCGGAGGTGATAAAGTTTCTGACCTTGCCATCGTGGATACCTGTGGCAAGCGTAACACCGGAACAATGGTGCGCTTTCAGCCAGACCCGCAATATTTTGACACGATTAAATATTCGGTCCCACGGCTTAAGCATGTATTGCGAGCCAAGGCGGTACTGTGCGCCGGGCTTGAGGTTTCGTTCAAGGATGAAGCCAGTGGCGAGTTGGAAACCTGGTGCTATGAGGATGGTTTGCAGGACTACCTGCAGGGGGCAACGACAGGTTGGGATACCGTGCCCGCCGAACCGTTTATTGGCTCTTTTTCTGGCAAGAGTGAAGCGGTGGATTGGGCCGTTCAATGGCTGCCCGAGGGTGGTGAATTAATTCAGGAAAGTTATGTTAACTTGATTCCCACGGCTCAAGGCGGCACCCATGTAAATGGTTTTCGCACCGGGTTGCTGGATGCGATGCGAGAGTTTTGTGAGTTTCGCAATTTGCTTCCCCGCGGGGTGAAGCTCACGCCCGATGACGTATGGGACAAATGTGCTTATGTCCTGTCTTCCAAGTTGGCAGACCCTCAATTCTCCGGGCAAACAAAAGAGCGGTTGTCATCCCGGGAAGCTGCGGCATTTGTTTCAGGGATAGTAAAAGATGCATTCAGTCTTTGGGTTAATCAGCATACGGAAGATGCCGAACGACTGGCAGAGCTGTTTATCAGTAACGCCCAGCGTCGATTGAAGGCGAGCAAGAAAGTAGCGCGTAAACGAGTTACTGCAGGCCCTGCATTGCCTGGAAAACTGGCGGACTGCTCTTCTGATAGCCCGGAAATTTGTGAATTGTTTTTAGTGGAAGGCGACTCTGCTGGTGGCTCAGCCAAGCAGGCCAGAAGTCGGGAATTTCAGGCAATCATGCCGTTGCGGGGCAAGATTCTGAATACTTGGGAAGTGGATAGTCAGGAAATTCTGGCCTCGCAAGAGGTACATGATATTTCCGTGGCGCTGGGGATCGATCCCGCATCGGATGACCTCAGTAATCTGCGCTATCACAAAGTTTGTATTTTGGCCGATGCGGACTCTGATGGGCTGCATATCGCCACACTGCTCTGCGCACTCTTTGTCCGGCATTTTCAAACCATGGTGTCTGCGGGCCACGTCTATGTGGCTATGCCGCCCCTATACCGTATTGATGTTGGTAAAGAGGTTTTCTATGCCTTGGATGAAAGTGAGAAACAGGGTGTGCTGGATCGTATCGCGGCAGAAAAAAAGAGTGGCAAGGTCAATGTGCAGCGGTTCAAAGGGCTAGGAGAAATGAACCCCTTGCAGTTAAGAGAAACCACTATGGATCCAGACACGCGTCGACTCGTTCAGTTGACGATTGCTGCGGGAGACGACACCCATCAAATTCTCGATATGTTGTTGTCGAAAAAGCGGGCTGGCGATAGAAAAGAATGGTTAGAAAAAAGGGGCAACTTGGCTGATGTGTAGGCGCGCGCCTGCAACATCACCTTACGGCGGCTGCTAGAAGAAAGCCGCGTATTAATTTTTGGCGAATTAGAGATGGCGAACTTTTCAGACCTTTTGGGTAAAGCAGTTAAAGCGGTTCTAGTGACCACTGCGGTTGTTATTGTCGTGGTCGTCTCATTGTTGCCATTTGTACTTCGTTGGCAGATTGTTGATTGGTTGGAGCAGCAGGGGCTTGAAGCGGAGATAGGGTATATAAATATCCGACCCGTTTTAGGTTCGGTCCAAATCAATGATGTTCGTATCGCGGCCAGTGAAACCGAGCAACTTATTCTAAAAGAGATCCAGTTAAATATTGATTGGGCACCGCTATTATCGCAGTGGTTAAAAATAGAGCATGTACTGATTGACGGTATGGCTGTTGATCTTGTTGTGACAGAGGCGGGTCTGCGGGTGGGGGGAGTACCCTTGCCCGAATCAGCCCCTGAGGCTGCAGCGCCAAACGCGGTTGAATCCGGCAGTGGGAGCACTATCACACGCATGCTGTTAGAGCGTTTGGAGGTGGCAAACAGTCAGCTTTGTTACGCCCGGCTGGATGAACGTGGTGACCTAGCCATGCGTCAATGTGTTGCCTTTAATAAGCTCGCACTGTTGGGTAATCTTGACCTGCAGCTGGGTGATGCTCCTTCAGCAGAGATCCCCAGCGTTTTCTTGCAGGATATTCGCTGGACGGATCAAAAGGAATCGGTTGAGCTGGCGGGCGTTGGCCAGATAAGCGTCGAGGCGGTGACCAGTGAAGATCTGGCAAGTTGGCGTGTGGCCGCTGTGTCTGTTGAATCATTGGGTGTGTTGCCCGTTAGGGACGCGACGAAGATTATCTCAGGGGATCTGTACTTGTCCTCGTTGTCTCTATTCGACTTGGGTGTCGGTGATGGCAGCCACATTGACCGGGTATCGCTATCAGGCTTGCAGGTGGATCTGAATCTTGGTGGACAGGGCGAGCCCCTGTTCTCCCCTCGGTTGATGGCGAGCCTTGAGCCATTACTTCCAGAGCCGCCCGAAGTTAAGGTTGTTGATCGAGGCGATAACCAGAGTGCTTTTTCTGTAGGGCAGTTGATCATTGACTCTGTGGCTGTCAGCGAGGGACATAACAGCCAAAAGTTGCTTTCTTTCAATGATTTTGATCTGCAACAGTTATCGATGTTGGGATCTGATGTGGGATTAAAAAATCTTCAGGTGTCGGATGTTATGTTGCTGCCGGTGATGTCTGAGCGGGGACAAACCACTGGCGATCTGGAGCTGGGGTGGCTGTCACTAGCTGACGCTTCTTTTGGTGAGACTATACGCATAGGTGAACTAGATCTTTCCAGTATTAATGTGGGGTTGGATACGACAGCTACCGGTCAGCTGGCGTTTGCACCAGAATTAATAAAACGAATCATTCCTGAAGCCCCTGTGGCGGATACCCGGGATTCAGATGTTCAGGATTCGGCCGTTCAAAATAATTCCCAGCAAACTGCTTTTGCGCTCGACCGACTGGTTGTGGCTGACGCCTCTGTACATGACAAGGCTAATCTGCGGGATTTACTGTTAATTCGAGATACTCATCTGTCCGGTTTAATGGCGGAGGGCGATGCTCTGACTCTGGCCCATTTTCAGCTAAGTGATTTAAAGCTGTTGGAGAGAGATGTCGAGGGGCTGTCTCAGGCTCGATTCAATTTTTCCACGCCAAAAATTGAGCTGACTGGCATGGATAAATCCGTCAGTCGATTTTCTCTCAAAGAACTAACGGTTGTTGACCCGGTGGCGGTCATTCACCGCAATGCTTCCGGTGAGTTACAACTGGTTGCCGATATTGAACGAATGATCAGGGCTGAAAGTGATGCCAATCTGCCACCCTCTGAGCTGTCGGAGCCTTCGGCAGTGGTTGAATACGCCATAGGTCAGGTCAGGATTGGGTCCAAAGGGCAGTTGTTAGTATTGGATGAAAGTGTTTCTCCCGTATTCCAGCAAACCTTTAATGATCTGAGTTTTATGGTCGATAATATTGAGAGCTCTTCCCCCAAAGTCAGCTCGCTACTGGCCTTTAACTTGGGTATTAATAAATTTGGCCATATTAAATTCAACGGAAATCTTTCGCCGTTCGGCGACAAACTGAATACGGCTATTGAGGGGGAGCTGCGTGGTTTAGACGCGCGTGAGCTATCCACCTATGCATCACAATATATTGGCTATAGCCTCGACCAGGGAGTCGCAGAGGCCGATATTAAATTTGCTGTACGAGAGGATGAAATCGATGCGTCAGTGATTGCGCGCTTTCATAAACTGGAAGTGTCGCCGTTAAGTGAGGGTGAAATGCCTGAGGGGGCTGAGTCGTTGGGTGTTCCCCTGGGATTTGCCTTGGGATTGTTACGCGACAAGAACGGCATGGTTGAATTAAATTTACCAATAACTGGCGACATTCACTCCCCCGATTTTTCCCTTCGTCATATTATCGGCAAAGTCATGTTTAAGGTCATCAGTGAAACGATTGTGAACTACTATTTACCCTTTGGTTTGATTGTGAAGGGAACCCTTCAGGAAACGCTGTCCAATTTAACCTTTGAGCCAATTCTGTTTACGCCTGGAGATACTGCTCTGGCCATTGAAGCGACAGCTAATCTGGATAAGCTGTCGGAGCTGTTAACTACTCGCGAGCAGTTAAGCTTGTCCTTCTGTGCGCCATCCACTTGGCAGGACTGGTCGGCAAAATTTGCACCGGTTGAACCTGAGAACGGTAGCAAAGTCGACGACAAGTCGACACGTCAGGATGCCGCTCAGGAAGCTCCCTCCAAGCCGCCAGTTGAGATGGTGACACCGGAGCAGGTGGCGGCACTTAAACAGATGTCTAACCAGCGCAGCGACGTGGTAAAAGAATATTTGGTGAATAAAGGTGTTCAATCCGGTCAAGTCATTCTTTGCGAAGGTGATTTTACACGGGAAAATAAAGATCTCCCGCAGATGGATATTGCCATCTAGCCACAACTGATAAATGAGGGATTGACGGTCGAAAAATGACAGACACTACTGTGATTAATGATGTGGTGGAGCAGACAGCTCTACGCAGTTATGCGGAAAAGGCATACCTTGACTACTCCATGTATGTGATCCTTGATCGGGCACTGCCAAATATTGGCGATGGGCTTAAGCCTGTGCAGCGGCGGATTATCTACGCTATGAGTGAGCTCGGGCTCAAGTCGACGGCGAAATATAAAAAATCTGCCCGTACGGTTGGCGATGTGATTGGTAAATTTCATCCCCATGGTGATAGTGCCGCCTATGAAGCAATGGTGTTGATGGCTCAGCCATTTTCCTATCGTTACCCCTTGGTGGATGGGCAGGGAAACTGGGGTGCTCCCGATGACCCCAAGTCCTTTGCGGCCATGCGGTATACCGAATCGAAGTTGGCTAGGTTTGCCGATGTGTTGCTGTCAGAACTAGGGCAGGGAACCGCCAATTGGAAGCCTAATTTCGACGGCACATTAAATGAGCCAGAAATCCTGCCAGCTCGTGCACCACATGTGTTGCTCAATGGCACCACGGGAATTGCCGTGGGGATGGCCACAGATATACCCCCTCACAACCTAAAAGAAATAGTGAGCGCCTGCATTCGCTTGTTGGAAGCACCCAAAACGACACTCCGTGAGTTGTGTGAACACATACAGGGGCCCGATTACCCCACCGAGGCGGAAATTATTACGCCTCGTGAGGAGATTATAAAAACCTATGAGACAGGTCGTGGAAGCCTAAAAATGCGGGCGGTATGGCAGAGGGAAAATGGCGATATTGTCGTGACGGCGCTGCCTCATCAGGCATCGGGTGCCAAAGTTCTGGAGCAAATCGCCTCGCAAATGAATGCAAAAAAATTACCGATGGTAGCAGACCTCAGGGATGAGTCCGATCATGAAAACCCGACTCGGTTGGTGATTGTGCCTCGCTCCAATCGAGTGGATTTAGACAGCTTAATGGGCCACCTTTTTGTTACCACGGATCTGGAAAAGAACTACCGAGTTAATCTCAACATGATCGGTATCGATGGCCGCCCGGAAGTAAAATCACTGGATAAAATTTTAACCGAGTGGCTGCGTTTTCGAGTGGATACGGTGCGCCGCAGGTTGCGGTATCGCCTGGATAAAGTGGACAAACGCCTGCACTTGTTGGACGGCTTGCTGGTAGCGTTTCTCAATATTGATGAGGTGATTCATATTGTTCGCAGCGAGGACGAGCCGAAGCCTGTATTGATCCAGCGGTTCAACCTTAGCGACATTCAGGCTGAATACATTCTGGATACCAAGCTGCGGCAGTTAGCCCGGCTTGAGGAAATGAAGATCCGCGCCGAACAGGATGAGCTGGCAGCAGAGAAAGAAAAGCTGGAGAAAATACTCAATTCGGACAGGCGGCTAAAAACGCTGGTACGCAATGAGCTCTTAGATGTTGCTGAGGAATTTGGCGATGAGCGCATGTCTCCTCTGAGAGAAAGGGGGGAGGCAAAGGCATTTAGTGAATCTGACCTTCTGACCTCCGAGCCAGTGACGGTGGTTTTGTCGGAAAAAGGATGGATTCGCTCGGCAAAGGGCCATGATATTGATCCCTCCTCGCTAAGTTACAAATCTGGCGACCACTTCCTTTGTGCCGCGAAGGGAAAAAGTAATCAGAATGTCATACTCTTGGACTCTACTGGTCGAACTTATTCGCTGATTGCACATACATTGCCCTCGGCGCGAGGGCAGGGTGAGCCTGTAACGGGGCGTCTTAACACGCCCTCAGGTGCAACCTTTAACGGCGTGATTATGGGTGACGATAGCCAGCAGATGCTAATGGCTACGGATGCGGGCTACGGTTTTGTTGCTACGTTGGCTGATTTGCACACCAAAAACCGATCGGGTAAAACCTCGATTTCGGTTCCCAAGGGCGGGCGTGTTCTACCACCCTTGCCCGTCGGTGATATCGATGCCAGTTTTGTTGTGGCAGTGAGCAATGAGGGGCGCATGTTGGTGTTTGCATTGGCGGATCTGCCTCAGCTCGCACGGGGTAAAGGCAATAAGTTGATTAATATCCCATCTTCACGATTGCAATCTCGTGAAGAATTTATGGTAGCCGTAGCCGTAATTACCCAAGGTCAGCAGCTGCTGGTGCATTCGGGGAGGCGCTATCTCAATCTGAAATTATCGGATATGGAGCACTACCGTGGAGAGCGGGGGCGTCGAGGCAATAAGCTGCCACGAGGATTCCAAAAAGTAGACAAGGTTGAGGTGGTTACTGCTGAATAGATGGGGTGTGGGTGCGCGGTGTGGTATCACTTGTGAGAGGTTTACCATAGTGCGTATTTTCTCTATATTGGATGCTCAAAGTGGGGCATGGGGCCCCTATAAGAAAAAAATAAATGAGGACTTCTGGATGGATAACAAAATTCTTCTGATCATTGCATCACTTTTACTGCCGCCACTGGCTGTTTTTTTGAAAGTCGGTGCGGGTAAAGATTTAGTCATTAATATCGTGTTGTGCTTGTTTTTTTGGGTTCCCGGTATTATTCACGCGCTTTGGGTATCGTTGAAATAAATGTATATAAAGTGGCCTTGTAATAGGGGCCTCTTCTATTTTTAGGTCGTGTCTTAAGGGGGATTAAGGCCTGACTTGCAGGTAGTAAGCCGGTGGCTGGTCATTCGACATCGGTTTAATATTTATCGTTACTTAGGTAGAGCTGTGCGCGCTATTTGTCTCTCGGCACCTTGCTTGGCATTACCGTAATAATATAGGCGTGGTTTTTTAGACGGCTAGGTATCTGATAAATAATTCGAGTGTTTTAGGAGAAAACTGATGGAGAACATGATGGACACTGTAGGGGATTTCATTCTTTTCTATGGTTTGAAGGTGCTGATAGCGGTCGTTATCGTCGTCGTTGGTAAAAAATTGGCGAGATGGCTCGGTGATGCTGTAGAAAAAACATTACAGAAAAAAGAAATGGATGTGGAAATTCAGCATTTTGTTTCCACGTTGGTTTACTACGCGGTACTGATTTTTGTGATGATTGCCGCTCTGGGGCAGCTTGGCATTCATACGGCCTCGTTTGTTGCCGTGATAGGTGCCGCTGGTTTAGCGGTTGGTTTGGCGCTGCAGGGATCTTTGGCTAACTTTGCAGCTGGGGTGCTGATTCTTATTTTTAAACCCTACCGGGTAGGTGATTTTGTTGAGATTGCTGGTGTCTCTGGGTCGGTAGCCAAAGTTTTGGTTTTCACTACGGAGCTTAATACTGGGGATAACAAACGAGTGATTATTCCCAACGGACAAGCCATGGGTGGCACGATTACCAATTATTCCACCAATGATACCCGCCGAGTCGATTTGGTTATGGGTATTGGCTACGGTGACGACATAGACAAAGCAAAAAGAGTGCTTGAAGAGGTTGTTGCCGCAGATGAGCGTGTGTTGCAGGATCCAGCGCCAACGATTGCCGTGGTGGCATTAGCGGATAGCAGTGTTAATTTTGTGGTTCGCCCATGGGTGAATAAAGCGGATTATTGGGGCGTACACTTTGCGTTGACCGAGGCAGTTAAAAAGCGGTTTGATGAAGAAGGTATCTCTATTCCCTTCCCACAAACTGATGTACATCTGCATCAAGTGGCTAGTAACGACTAAACTAAGAAAGCCCCGGTTATTCCGGGGCTTTTATATCATCTAATAAAAGGAAGAACATGATGGGCGTTGTTTCCTGGATTATTTTGGGGTTGGTTGCGGGTATTCTGGCAAAGTTGATTATGCCGGGTAAAGATGGCGGTGGTTTTGTTATTACCGTACTTTTGGGTATCGCCGGCGCCTTTGTGGGCGGCTGGGTAGGCTCTTTTTTAGGACTTGGTACGACAGGCGGTTTTAGCTTGGGTAGTATCGCTACGGCGACTTTAGGTGCACTCTTGCTGTTAGTTGTTTATCGGCAGCTGAAAAAGTAGCAAGGCCTGCAGTCGATTATTCTCAATTGGAGGGAATTGTGATGAATAAGATCTTGGTTGTTTTTATATCGTTGATAATGGGCTTTGGTTCAGCACAATTGGCCTTGGCAAAAAAACCTGACGACGCCGGTGGTAAATCCGCTATGAAAGAGCACAAGTCAGAAATGAAAGAAATGCACAAGGGTGATCGTGACGATGACTTTGATGATGATAAGAAAAAAATAAAAGACCAGGCTAAGAAAGAAAGGGATCGCGATCACGACGATGGGGATGGGCTAGCCAAGCAGCGAGAGAAAAAAGCTGAGCAAGAACGTAAAGAGCTGGGCAAAGGTTCGGAGCAGGGACAGTCTTCTCGGGAAGAGCATAGTCGTAAGTGGTGGAAATTCTGGGAGTAAGCGGACTGATTACTGATTGTTGAAACGCAGCCCTTGAGCTGCGTTTTTTTTCGTAGTGCTTTTATAGGAATTCTGATCGTGGTTGTTTGAGCTGGACGAGCTTAGTTGTCCAGCGCCAACTGATCTTTCAGTTGCTTCAAGTGGGCACGGGACTCCTCTTTGCTTAGTGGTGGTTTTAGCTCTTCTTTCAGCGCGGGAGGCATGGGAGAAATAAGTTGTTTCCCTTGCGCAATCTCACGGCAAAGGCGTCGATAGTTTTCCAGGTAAGCGGGATAACTGCTTGATTCCGGTTCATTGGCCAATCGATACCAGCCGGTCTCTAATCCCGCATAATAGATTGCCAAATGTGACCAGCCGTAACTGGCTTTGGGTGAGGGGGCGTTACAGGCTTCTTGGTATGCGTCATGAGGGCTCGGCAATCCGTCATTTCCAGCCGATGCTTCACTGCACTGCAGCATTCGGTTGAGGGTGGGGAGATAGTCAGAGGTTTCAATAACCTTCTTTGCGCCGGTCAGTATCTGTTTTTCTGTCAAGTGTGATAGCGCTTCCAGCCAAAGGCGTTTTGCTTGATTGAGCAGCTCGGTGTCGCTATATGCGCTGTAAAACTGGTTGTGGTAGTTCAGTCTGAAGAGTGCAAATACCTGGTTGATGGCATCGACCAAGTGAATGGATTTCTCAGGTGCTGGCCCAGCTGCGGTCACTGAGTTCGTCGATGAGGTTGCTAGATCTCGTACTGTTTGATCGATTAGGCCGTTGCTGTTGTCCATTGTTTGTTACCTGAGTTGAGCCGGATTGCTGGCGGGACCAGGCCCGCTTAACTTGCTGCAAAAATTTAGTATTCCAAGAATTATAAATCTGGCCGCTATCTCTCCAGTAGAGTACAAATTCTGGTACCAGGCGTTCTGCAAAAGAACGATGGATGTTGGCTAGGTTCAGCACTTCATATAATTCTTCGCTGGGCTGCCAGTCAGCAGGTAGAGCTCGTGGCTCTGAGTCATTCTCCATCGTAGTAGTGAAGCGTGCCCACTGTCTTTTTACATGCATGATGAAGCGACTATTCCACGTGTTGGATGCATCACCTCTTTCCATCCAGTACAAAATAAACTCGGGAATTGCATCTTCTACAAAATTGCCATTAATGCCTGCCTGGCGGGTAAGGATTTCCATGGCATCTTTAGATGGCTGCCAGTCATGGTTCATGGAGGACTGTTGGCTACGTTTTGCCGTTTCAGTTTGTTGTTCGCGCCAAAGCCGGAGTACATGCTTAATAAATTTTGAGCCCCAGCTGAATTTGGGCTCGTTACGCTCTGTCCAGTAAGTAATAAATTCGGGTAACTGGGCAGAGATGAATTCAGAGGGAATATTGTATTGAGCCAGTTGGCGAATGACTTCGGGTTCTGGTTCCCAGTCAGGCACCAGGCGCTTGGCACCTTGCTTTTGCTGGGGAGCAGATTGAGTATACGGTGCTTGTGTACACTTTTTCGGTTGTTCTTGGACTGCCGGGAGATTGTCCTGCATCACCAGTTCATTGAAGGCAAAGCGTAGTTCATGGCTTTCGCTAAACGGCGCTGAAGTAAGCAACAGAATCCCCTTGTCACGTAGGTTTGTGACAATGCGTTGAATGTCCCCGGTTCCCCAAAAAGGGGTAATTTTTTGTAGCCGATGCCAGTTCGTGCTCAGCCACTGATAGCCTTTGCTTGGCTCTGGCTCTCCGTGATGCATCAATTCATTCAGCGCTTGCAGGAGTACAGCTTCTTCCAGACCAATCGTGGCCGCCAGCGAAGGCGAGATGACTAAGGGTTTTTCAGGTATCAGTGACATATGGCCACTTTATCAGAAACGGCATCCCAAGTTTAAGAAAAGCTTGTGATGAAATGTTGTTATCTATTACAAAAAAGCCTCGGTAAAATGAGTGGCTTAACAAAAACCAAAGAACCTAAAGCACATGCGGAAATGGAAATGTAACCCACTTCAAGGTGGTTTCTTCCCGACAAACTATGCGGCGGCTTATCTCATGCCGTTGCTGCTGTCGCTTTCAGGCATAGTATGTGCGGGCAGCGAAATAACCGAAGAGGATTTTCTCTCTGATATCCCTGTCGTAATTGCAGCGACGCGGTTGCCACAATCGGTTACCGAGACCCCGGTATCCATGACGGTCATCGATCGAAAGATGATTGAAGCCTCCGGTTTTGTCGAGATTCCTGATTTGTTCCGCTTGGTTCCTGGTTTTCAGGTTGGACTCAGTTGGCGAGATCATCATACGGCGGTGACTTACCATGGTCAGTCAGATGGTCTATCTCGACGAATGCAGGTGCTGATTGATGGCCGTGTCGCTGTTGGTTCGTTGTTTGGCATTGTTGATTGGGATAGGTTAGGGATTGTTCTTGACGATATCGATCGTATAGAAGTAGTCAGAGGGTCGGCAGGTGTTGCCTACGGGTCTAATGCATTTGTAGGCGCTATTAATATTGTCACCAGAGAGGCTTATGCCCATCCTGGTTGGAGGCTGAGTGCGGTAAATGGTAGTCAAGATACAAGTATTGTGTCGACACAATACTCTCACGTCGGTGAGAAATTTGATTATATTGCATCGGCCAGTTACTTCCATACCGATGGGTTTGATGATGTAAATGATGAGTCAACGGCACGTACGGGGCGGTTGAAAGGGCATTTTCAGTCTACTTCACATACGGCTCTTGATTTTCAGCTTGGCTATTCCAAGGGGCCTTGGGGGCGGGGAGGGATAGGTGTATCTGTTGATCCAGTTGGTAGTAAAGAGCCTACGGAGCAATATGGTAATTTCAGGCTGACGCAGTCAGGTACACCGGGAAATGAGTGGTATGTCCAACTTGGCCTTAGTTCTAGTGAGGAAGAAGATAAATATAATGCAGGATATCTTTCAGATATTTTGGGGGTGCCCTCGGCCCAGATTCCCATCATTGTCCCAGGTCAACAAGACCAGGAAATTATAGGCAGTGCATTTGACTTTACTTCAAACCGCTTCGATTTAGAATTCCAGAAAACGAATTTGCTCGGTGGTAAACACCGTACTTTATGGGGGCTGGGATATCGTAGAGATACTGTGGACGGTCGTGCGGTTATACGCTCGAATGATCGTGAGTCGATGGAGACCTATCGAGCCTACGGCAATTTGGAATACCGATTAGCCGATAACATACTAATGAACCTAGGCCTGTCTTACGAAGATAATAATTTTGTACAAGGTAAGGTTTCTTCGCGGCTTGGGGTCAATGTGACGCTGGCTAAAGGCCATGTATTCAAAGTGGCTGCTGCTGAAAGTTGGCGTCAACCTTATTTGGCAGAGCACCTGCATGATGCGTCCATTCGCCTTAATGATGGGTCAGTTTTAGAGCAGGTTCAGGTTTCTTTGGAAAAACTTGAACCTGAACGCTTGCGTAGTTTTGAGATCGGGTATGTCGGTTATTGGTTGGGCCGGGCGCTTTTAACAGAGGTGAAGCTGTTTAGAGAAGAGTTTGAGCGAGAATTGGAGTTTGTCGCAGATCCTTTTTACCCAGAAGTAATTTCACTCTTCAATCCTGGTACTATTCTCGATAAGAATGGTGGGGCCACAGACGTAATGGGCATTGAAACTGGTGCGAGTTGGGAGTTCTCTCGCCAATCTAGGTTGTGGGTGTCATACGCTTATGCCGAGGTAGACCAGCACTGCCAGGAGCTTGCTTTTCGATGTGCGCATGAGAATGATGCTACTCCGCGCCATACAGCGAGTGTATTAATGTCGCATGGTTTTGGTCGCGATTGGGAAGCAAGTCTTGGTTATTATTATTTAGACGAAATGGCCTGGACCTTCTGGGGTGGAGATAGAGAATCTTATGACCGTGTGGATATGCGTATAGCAAAAAGTTTCGATTTGAATGGATCAAATCTGAAATTAGAATTGATCGGCCAAAACCTTGGCGGCGATTACCATGAATTCAACCAAAACAATGTCTTTGAGACGCGAACCTTTGTTCGGGCTACCCTTCAATTTCATTGAAACTATCTAGAATATTCTGCTGAGCCCCTAATTAACTCCTGCGGCGCTATGGCGCGCTTTCTTAAACAAATTGGCATGGTAGACTTCGGCCTAACTTGAGGGAACAATCTGTGGCCAAAAAGAAAACGACCGCTTATGTTTGCAACGATTGCGGTGCCGACTACACCAAATGGCAGGGCCAGTGTAATGAGTGCAGCGCTTGGAATACGCTTACGGAGTTGCGGTTAGGCTCTTCTAGTACACCGGTGAGTCGTCGTACTACGGGATTTGCCGGCGCTGCGGATGGCGCGGTGAGTACACTGGCGGAGATTGCCCTGGCTGAAATCCCGCGCATAACGACTGGTGCCAAAGAGTTGGATCTGGTTTTGGGCGGCGGGATGGTTCCTGGCTCTTGTATTTTGGTGGGTGGCGAACCTGGTGCAGGGAAAAGCACACTCCTGTTGCAAACCCTATGCGAGTTAGCCAAGAATCAAACGGCGCTGTATGTCACCGGTGAAGAATCCCCCCAGCAGGTAGCCATGCGCGCCAAGCGTCTTGGTTTGCCGACAGACCAACTTCAAATCATGGCGGAGACTTCTGTAGAAGTCATTTGTGCCACAGCGGAACAGTTACAACCAAAAATTCTGGTAGTGGACTCAATTCAGGTTATGCACCTGGACGATGTGACATCGGCGCCAGGCAGTGTGTCGCAGGTGCGGGAAAGTGCCGCCATGTTGGTTCGCTATGCCAAGCAGACTCATACCGTATTGTTATTGGTGGGTCACGTAACCAAGAATGGCAGCCTTGCCGGGCCTAAAGTTCTGGAGCATATGATTGATTGTTCGCTGATGCTGGAGGGCTCCAGCGATAGTCACTTTCGTACCCTGCGTAGCAACAAAAACCGTTTTGGTGCGGTTAATGAGCTGGGCGTGTTTGCCATGACGGACAGGGGGCTTCGTGAAGTGGCGAACCCTTCGGCGATTTTTCTCCAGCGAGGTGATGAAGTCGCTTCGGGTAGTGTGGTGATGGTCGTATGGGAGGGAACGCGGCCTCTGTTGGTGGAATTGCAGGCTTTGGTTGATGATAGTCATTTAGGTAATCCACGCCGCGTCACAGTGGGCCTCGAGCACAATCGATTGGCCATGCTTTTGGCTGTGCTGCACCGTCACGGTGGCATTATGGTGGGCGATCAGGATGTCTTTGTGAACGTGGTAGGTGGCGTTAAAGTACTTGAAACCAGTGCTGATTTGGCCTTGATCCTTGCGGTTATTTCCAGCTTTCGCGATCGCCCGCTCCCCAGAGATTTAATGGTGTTTGGTGAGGTGGGGTTGTCCGGGGAAATTCGCCCGGTACAGAATGGCCAAGAGCGCCTTCGCGAAGCGGCAAAACATGGTTTCAAACGGGCGATCATCCCCTTGGGCAATGCCCCGCGTCAGCCTATCGACGGGATGGAGATTATCTCGGTGCGAAAAGTGACGGATGCACTGCAGGCTCTTGAATAGCCCTTTTTTCTTGCTTGAAATCCCCCGCCTTTCTGTTGGCACGTTTTTTTTCATTATTGACATTAGCCTGAAGTGGGCGTAATTTGCTTCGCCTTGCTTATGCAATAGGTTCTCAGCTGGCATGTCTGCGAGTTGAGTGAAACGGGAAATCGGTGCGTTGATTCTTTAACCAAGATCAATTATTCCGGTACTGCCCCCGCAACGGTAATTGAGTGAGTCTGCTGACCATTAAGTCATCTGTAGGCTCAAGCGCTAGGTCAAAAGCCACTGTGTCATCTTTGATATGGGAAGGCGATTTAGCAGGGAAACCGCTCATAAGTCCGGAGACCGGCCTGTCGCTATGCAAACGAACCGCGGGGTGCGGTTGTGTTGGTTTTGGCGTTTGGTCTTTTGGGTTTCATCTTGTTGACTCTTCTGTAGCCGCTACTTCGCAAATGTATCTCTGTGGATTTTATTCACTACGCGTTCGGGGATGAACGCCGGAGAGATCTTGATGAAATACCTTTCCCTTGCCACTTTGTTGGCTGTTACCACTGTGTCCCACTCTTACACTTATGCTCAGACAACTGAAAATATCCCAGCGGATATGAAGGAAATTGTTGTTACGGCATCCTTTCAACCTATTCAGATCCAGCAATCGGGCAACGCCATTTCGGTGATTTCGGCTAAAGATATAGAAAATTCTCATGCCACTATGGTGAGTGATTTGCTGCGTGATGTGCCTGGATTAGCAATTAGTAGAAATGGCGTGCTTGGCTCATCAACACAGCTAAGAATGCGTGGCGCAGAGGCCAATCATGTATTGGTGATGATTGATGGTATAGAGGTAAACGACCCCTCTCAGGGGGACGAATTCAATTGGGCGCACTTGCCGGCAGCGGGTATAGAGCGGATTGAAATTGTGCGCGGCCCTCAAAGTGCATTGTGGGGAAGTGATGCTGTAGCTGGCGTGGTAAATATCATGACCCGAAAAGCAAGTAAACCGCTGCAGGGGAGTATTTATTCTGAAGCGGGCAGTCACGGAACCAACCACTCAGGGTTTAGTTTGGGCGGCAGTGGCGATGCCTACCATGTTAATTTAAGTGGCTCCCATGTTTCTTCCGACGGTGAAAACATCTCCCGTCATGGGGGAGAAGAAGATGGCTACAGAAATACAACGGTAAATCTGAATGCGGGTTGGCAGCTTCTAGATAACCTGTCTTTGTCTCTTATAGGTCGTCAGACTGAGGGAGAAAATGAATTTGATGAGATAGATTCTTTCGTTACCGGTCTTCCTCAGGATGCAGACAAAGAGTCTGAATTTAGGCAGCGTTTTGGCCGGCTTCAGGCGGATTTGTCCCTATTCGATGATCACTGGCAGCAGCGCGTAGCGGTGTCGGTCAGTCGCCATAATAATGATGAGTTTACCGATGGCGGTCTGACTGGAGACAAGTCAATTCGAAAGAAACAATACAGTTACTTAAGTAGTTTGAATTGGGCCGATAACACGCAGCAGTTATCATTTTTGGCTGAACATGAAACTGAAGATTTTAGCCAGCGCGGTACGGTTCAGTTCTGGGGGAACCCCAATCAGGATCGAAACAGAAGAGCGGATAGTTTGGCGTTAGAGTACCGGGTGACCCTGTGGGATGACCTGACCTTGGCGGCCAGTGTTCGCCATGACGATAATGATGAATTTCAAAATGCAAATACTCGTCGTTTTGAGGCCAGTTATACACTACCTAATGACGATACCCGGGTACGTGCGAGCTACGGAACTGCCATCAAAAGCCCAACCTTTACTGAGCGGTTTGGGTTTTATACGAATTTCCAAGGTAACCCGGATCTACAGCCTGAAGAATCCAAAAGCTGGGAAGTAGGCATTGAGCAAACTTTGTTGGATGGAGATTTGTTGCTTGGTTTAACCTACTTCAATGCGCGGTTAGAAAATGAAATTGATGGCTTTGTTTTTGACCCAATGACATTTGCGTATACCGCAGAAAATATTAATGGCAGAAGTGATCGCCAAGGTGTCGAGGCAACCGTGGATGCCAGACTTTCTGCGACTCTAGGCTTAAAGGCCAGTTATACCTATACCGATGCTACCCAGCCAGATTCAGGTGTCGATCGCGAAGTGGATGAGTTGCGCCGCCCCCGCCATCTCGGTAGCGTCAGTCTTAATTGGTCGCCAGACAGTCGGTTCAATGTCAATTTGAATGCCCAGTACAATGGCTCTCAGGATGATTTGTTTTTCCCACCTTGGCCTCAGCCGTCTCGAGTGGTTAAGCTGGACGATTATACGCTGTTGAATTTAACGGCCAGTTACCAAATGAATAAGCAGTTGTCGCTTTACACTCGCCTGGACAATCTCCTCGATGAAAATTATGAAGAGGTGTATGGTTTTGAAACACTGGGTTTGGGTGCTGTTGTGGGAGTTCGCTACAGTTTCGCCCCTTGACCGCATTCTCTAAAACAAGGTTTCTTTGATCTGATATAGGTAGGTAGTGATGACTGACTTGAGCTTACATACTAAAACCCGAGTGTTATTGTCTTGGAGTAGCGGTAAGGATTCTGCTTGGGCTCTCTACCAGTTACAGCAAAATCCTGAGGTGGAGGTGGTTGGCTTGCTAACCACTTTCAACGGTGAGTTTGATCGTTCCGCTATTCACGGCGTTAGATTGGAATTGGTTCGTGCGCAAGCTGAAGCTGCGGGGCTGCCTTTGCTGGAAGTTGCCTTGCCTTGGCCCTGTAGCAATGAGCAATATGAACACCTGATGTCCGAGGCCATAGATCGAGCCAAAAGAGAAGTGGCACCGGATGCTGTCGCTTTTGGCGACCTTTTTCTGGAAGATATCAGGCAGTATCGAGAAGATCGAATGTCTGAGACGGGCTTGGACTTAATGTTTCCTGTTTGGGGAATCCCGGCCGATGAATTGGCCGGGCAAATGATTGAGGCCGGTTTGCAGGCATATGTTACCTGCCTTGACCCCAGGAAAATGCCAGAGGCTTTGGCGGGAGCATCTTTTGACGGTGGGTTTATTAACCGGTTGCCAGAAACCGTAGATCCCTGTGGCGAGAATGGCGAGTTTCATACCTTTGCCTGGAGCGGTCCGATGTTTGAGAAGCCCGTGGCGGTCTTGCAAGGTGAGACCGTCAAACGAGACGGGTTTATCTACACGGATTTGATAAGTGTTCCTCCTTCCGGAGAGTCGCAGTGAAGATTGTTTCTCTGCTGCCCAGTGCGACAGAAATTATCTGTGGAATTGGGTTGCGTGAACAATTGGTGGGGGTTACCCATGAGTGCGATTACCCGTCAGATGTTGTGGGGTTGCCAGTCGTTACCCACTCCCAAATCCCCAAGGGGCTGCCCAGTCATGAAATTGACGCCATTGTGCGGGGGCAGTTAGAAACAGATAATGCCTTGTACAGTTTGGAGGAGGGGGTTCTTTCATCATTAGCTCCCGATTTAATTGTTACCCAGTCACTCTGCGACGTTTGCGCTGTGTCTGCGGATGAGGTCAATACGGTTGCCTGTCAATTACCGAAGAGTGCCCGAGTCATCAATCTGGAGCCTACTTGTTTGAATGATGTGCTCGACACTATTTTGGTGGTGGGTGCTGCGGCTGAGCGACCTGTTGAGGCGCAGGCTTATTATGACAGTTTGCTTCAACGGGTTGAGCATGTTGTTCGGCGAACAGAAAAAATTGACCGTGAGTCGCGTCCCAAGGTGGCTATCCTGGAGTGGCTCAACCCCCTGTTTGATGGTGGTCACTGGTACCCAGAATTAATTGAAATGGCGGGTGGCACACCCTGTTTTGGTCATCGAGACAAGCCTTCTTGCAGTCGTTCTTGGGAAGACTTGGTTGAGGCGCAGCCAGACGTGATTTTAGTGTCTCTTTGTGGGTTTGATTTGGAGCGCACGGCCCAAGACATCCCCCTGCTGACGAATCGGCCCGGGTTTTCAACGCTGCCTGCAGCGCTAAATGGCCAAACTTATATGGTTGATGGCAACAGTTATTTTAGCCGCCCTGGGCCACGGCTAGTCTGTAGTCTGGAAATTCTTGCCAACCTGCTTCACCCTGAGGTGCACCCTTTGCCGGAGGGGGTACCTTCGGCGACAAAGTGGTCGGCAGATTTTTGATATTTCATATTGCGTGCTAACACTGGAGTCAATGCGTGACAGATAAACACCAGAAAAAAATGCAGAAGCTCAAGGAAAATGTAGACGCGAGTATTAAGGCCGCGAATAGTGAGCGCGGTGTAATGATTTTGCTAACCGGCGACGGTAAGGGAAAGAGCAGTTCTGCCTTCGGTATGGTGATGCGCGCGTTGGGCTACGACTATAAAGTAGGTGTCGTTCAATTCATTAAGGGCGAGCAACTGTCTGGTGAAGAAATGTACTTGAGGGATAAGTGCCCGCAAGTGGACTTTTACCAGATGGGAACGGGCTTCACGTGGAATACTCAGGATCGAGAGGCTGATATCGAGGCCGCAGAACGAACCTGGGCTGTAGCTGAGCGAATGCTAAAAGACGACAGTTTCCATTTGGTCGTGTTGGATGAGCTTACCTATATGTTCAGTTTTAAGTATCTGGATGAGGATAGGGTGCTCGATGCCCTGCGCAATCGCCCGGAAAATCAAAGCGTTGTGGTTACCGGTCGTGGTGGTGGTTCCCGTTTGCAGGAGCTTGCTGATACTGTATCTGAGGTTAAAGACATCAAGCATGCCTACAAGTCCGGCGTTATGGCGCGTCGTGGTGTGGATTTTTGATACATACTCCGTCTTCAATATAATTTTTAAGAGCGATCACTTTGCGCCGTCACTCTCCCTCAAAATTTATTCTTATTGCCAGTAGCGCCTTGGTCGTGGCTTTATTGTTGGGGTTGATGAGTGGTGCGGTAAATGTTCACCCGTCAAAGTTGCTGGGGTTGTTCAGTTTCAGCAATACGGACCTGGATTCCCGTATTCTTCACACCATTCGCCTACCGCGTGTGCTTCTGGCTGCACTGGCCGGGGCTTGCTTGGGAAGTTGTGGTGCGGTGATGCAGGGGCTGTTTCGCAATCCATTGGCAGACCCTTCCTTGATCGGTGTTTCTAGTGGTGCCTCAGTCGGGGCTAGTTGTGTGATATTTTTTGGTGGTGCCGGTTTGGTTGGTAGTGGTATTGGGTTGCCGGTCATTGCCATCGGAGCTTTTATTGGTGGGCTGCTGGCCACTAGTGTCGTCTATCGCTTGTCAACCTCCATGACGGGCACCTCAGTTTCCACTATGTTGTTGGCCGGGATAGCCATTACTGCGCTGGCTGGCGCTGCGACTAGCTTGTTTAGCTTTTTTGCTGACAATGAAATGTTGCGTCGTATTAGTCTTTGGCAAATGGGTAATCTGGATGGTGCAGATTGGCCGAGGGTAACGACCCTTGCTGTGGTGGTGGTTCCGTTGATTTTCCTATTGCCCCGCGAAGGGCAGGCACTTAATGCGATATTGTTGGGAGAGTCAGAGGCTCGCCATTTGGGTATTGCTGTTGAGCGCTTAAAGCGGCGGCTAATACTGCTCACAGCCCTAGGCGTGGGCGTAGCTGTTTCAGTATCTGGAGTTGTGGCCTTTGTGGGCCTGATCATTCCTCATTTGGTGCGGCTGCTTATTGGCCCGGATCACCGCTATTTGATACCAGGCTCTGCCATTCTTGGGGCGGTACTGCTATTGCTGGCGGATACTGCTGCGCGTACGCTGATGTCCCCTGCCGAGCTGCCAACGGGTGTTATCACTGCCTTGCTAGGGGCGCCATTTTTTGTAGCTTTGTTGCTTCAGCAGCGTCAAAAATTGGTAGTTTAGCTGATGTTTGAAGCCCGTCAGTTATCATTATCTCTTTCCGGGTTTGACCTATTGCAGGGTATAAACTTGCAAGTTGAGCCGGGCGAAGTGACGGCTATTCTTGGTCCCAATGGTGCAGGGAAAACCAGCCTCTTGCGGTTATTGACGGGTGAGACGCCCCCTTCTACTGGCGAGGTCATTTTTAATGGCATCACCCTCGATCAGTGGCAACCGAAGCGGCGGGCTAAAATACTGTCAGTGTTGCCTCAGGGATCGCCATTGAATTTTCCATTCACGGCCAGGGAGGTCGTGATGATGGGGCGTATTCCCCATGCCACCGGTTTGGTGAAAGATACCGAAATAGTAGATGCGGCACTTTCTGTCGTCGGTGGCAGCTATCTGGAGAAACGTTTTTACACTCAAATGTCTGGGGGAGAAAAACAGCGAGTGCAGTTGGCTCGTGCCCTGGCCCAAATCTGGGAGCCAGATGGAAGTGGCGATCGTTTCCTGGTTTTGGATGAGCCGACCTCGGCTTTTGATTTGGCGCACCAGCAGCTCACTCTGGAAATTGTTAAGAGCTTTGCTCGTCAGGGCGTTGGTGTGCTCATGGTTCTTCATGATCTTAACCTGGCGGCGGGTTGTGCCGACCAGTTGGTGATGCTTCATTGTGGGAAAATTGCTGCCCAAGGTTCGCCTGAGTTTGTATTAACAACCACCATGATCAAAGAAGTGTTCAGCGTGGATGCTTCCATTGGCGTTCACCCCAAAACGGGTTCGCCCTTGGTTATCGTTTGATATGAATAGCCGGAGATTTCTCTCCATATTGCTGGTCCTGATCTCTGTGAGAGCATCGGCAGGCATTATTGTAAAAGACGATATGGGGCGAGAGGTCGTGTTGTCGAAGCCTGCACAGCGCATTGTTAGTTTGGCGCCTCACCTGACAGAAGTTGTTTATGCGGTAGGTGGTGGCGATCAGATGGCGGCCACCGTGGCGTGGAGTGACTTTCCCAAAGAGGCGGCAGCGTTACCGGTTATAGGGTCTAACAACAAAATTAATTATGAAGCATTGCTATCATACAACCCGGACCTGGTGCTGGTCTGGCATAGTGGCAATGGGGATGGCATTGTTCGCCGGTTGGTGTCGCTCGGCCTAAATGTTTATATCAATGAGCCGCGGAAGCTGGATCGTATACCGGCGACATTAGAGAAAATTGGACAACTGCTTGGCCGGGAATCTGAGGCGAAGGTCGTTGCTCGAAAATTCCTGGCTTCATTTGAATCTCTTCAGCAAAAATACAGTCAGCTTCCCGCTGTAGATGTCTACTATCAAATTTGGCAATCACCCCTTATTACATTTGGTGGGAGCCATCTGGTGTCTGATGTGCTTAAACTTTGTGGAGCAAATAACGTCTTTGCTGATGTGGGGCCGCTTGTGCCTCGAGTGAGCGTGGAGTCAGTATTGGCTGCCGACCCCGAGGTTATTATTATTGGCCAATATACAGAGGTTGATGCAGCATTTGATGTCTGGCGTCAGTGGCCACAGCTTAGGGCCGTAGCGAGGGGGCATTTATATAGTGTCGACCCCTATTTGCTTCACCGTCATACCCCAAGAATCATTCTGGGCGCGCGGGAGCTATGTGAGGCGATCAACCGGGCGCGTTAGAGTGTAGGGTTATCAGCATAAAAAAACCGCCTTTCGGCGGTTTTTTTATGGTCGGTTTAAAAAGTTAGGCCATTAATTAAAGGTCGTAGCCACGTTCATCGTGTTGAGAAAGATCCAGGCCATAGGTCTCATCTTCAGTGTCCACTCTCAGGCCAACCATTGCGTCGACAAGTTTCAGTAGCACATAGGTGACGACGGCAGTATAAACCAGCGTACTGACCACCCCAATTAATTGCACCTGTAGCTGTGAGCTCATGGTCATGCCTTCGGCGTAACCTTGTCCGCTGAAAACACCTAAGTCAGCGGAGGCGAAAACGCCCGCTAAAATTGTACCCAGGATGCCTCCCATACCGTGTACGGGAAAAACATCCAGCGAGTCGTCGATCTTGAACCGCTGTTTTATTAATTGAGTCGCAAAGTAGCAGATAATCCCGGCAGAAAAACCGATGATAAGTGCACCGCCCGGGCCGACAAAGCCGGAGGCTGGGGTAATAGTGCCGAGGCCCGCTACCATACCGGTAACAATACCCAGTACGGAGGGTTTGCCGTGTTTCACCCACTCCATCATCATCCACGCCAGCGAGCCCGTGGCAGCAGATATATGTGTCACCAGCATAGCCATGCCGGCGTCTCCATTGGCGGCCAGGGCTGAACCGGCATTAAAGCCAAACCAGCCGACCCATAACATGCCGGCACCAGTGACGGTCATTGTCAAGTTGTGGGGCATCATGGCCTGGTGCTGAAAGCCCTTGCGGTTACCGATAACTAATGCGGCTACGAGTGCTGCGGTACCTGCGGTGACGTGTACAACTGTGCCGCCAGCAAAATCCAGAAGTCCTATTTCTTGTAGCCAGCCGCCGCCCCAAACCCAGTGGGTAATGGGTACATAAACCAGAATGAGCCAGATGCTACTAAAAATCAGTACTGCCGAAAATTTTACGCGCTCAGCAAAGGCGCCAATGATCAGTGCCGGAGTGATTATGGCAAACGTCATCTGGAACATGGCGAAGACAGATTCGGGGATGTCGCCTGAAAGGGTGTCCTCCAGCACGTTGCCCAGCATGAAATTGTCGAGACCGCCAATCCAGCTGTTCATGGCGCCACCATCGGTGAATGCCAGGCTGTAGCCGCAGATCATCCAGATCAGCGAGGCAATACAGGTGATGGCAAAGCACTGCATGAGGACAGAAAGAACATTTTTAACGCGAACCAGGCCGCCGTAAAAAAGTGAGAGGCCGGGTATTGTCATAAACAGTACCAAGGCGGTCGCGGTTATGATCCAAGCCGTATTGGCTCCGTCCAGACTGTCCGCGTGTCCCATGGCGGGGAGCATTAGGCCGGCTAATAGAGCCTGGAGTGAAAACTGTAGATTAAAGCGTTTGAGCATGTTCTCGCACCTTTTTGGTGCTCAATAATGGTGCGGGATAAGCCTTTCCAATCCCATCTGGCACCATTATGAAGCAGGTATTGTTTATTTTTGGTGTTTTTCGGGCTATTTTTAGCCTGAGGTTAAATTATATGCAAATATTGCGCCAATATTGAGTTATTTTGGTGCGATATGCTGGGATTTGTGGCTGTGGCGTTTCGGTGTGAGGTGGTTTTTGTCTGTGTTTGGTGCAAAATTTAGTTGTGTCGACGCATTGGTGTCCGTTAAATGACATGCAGCGGTGTGAGTATGATAGGCATATACTTAACCTAGTAACATTCGATAAAAATGAGGTAGTACGATGACCAGTGAAGAACTTCAGAGTCAACTCGATGAGCTGCATAAAGAGCTAGAAAAAGCCAAGGCATTGGCTCCGGAAGAGAGAGATTTTTTGGGGCATCTGATGTCAGAAATGGTGAGTATTTCTCAAGGCAAGCAAGTACCGGAAACACCAAAGGAGTCGCTTCGCGATCAGCTTGAGCAGAAGGCGAGTGACTTTGAAACAGGGCACCCTCGCCTGGCTGCAGTGATTCGTCAGGTACTGGATGCACTAAATAAAATGGGCATCTAAGTGGGCCCTATCGCTTGAAGCCATGATCAGATTAGTTCTTATACGGTGTGTAAGGTTTAACCTGCTGTTAATTACGGCTCTGGGTCTGTCGAGTTGTTCTGCCAATAAGGGGAAGGATGACACTTACGTAGACTGGCGTTGTTCCGGGAGTAAGCGGAGTGACAATTGGAGTTGTCAGCCGCTCGAAATAAAAAACGGTCAGCCGGTTAATAGCGGTCAGCTGGTTAATAACTCTCAGCTGGTTAATGATAGCGGCGAGAAAACCAGCGTCGTATCGGCAACAGCTAAAGCCGCCACTCTAGCAAAAGCAGACGCGACGGAAACGCCCAAGGCTGTTTATGTTCAGGTTCCTCGCCACCAGTGGCGAACACAGCTCCCTACGCTCACGGCGGAGCCTGTGATACCCGATAATATCGAGGGCGTCGGTCACCTAAGAAAGCCGAGATCTTTACCTGTTAGGCAGCCCGCCCCGGTATCACTTGATAGCGGCGAGAGGCTCCGCCCCAAGCGCAATGACCCCGCTCACGTGGTCGAGACGGCTCAGGAAGAAAAAAACAATGATGCGGTTCAGCTGTTGGCCCCCGAACCAGGTTTTACTGTGCAATTGGGTGCCTTTAAAACCGAGAATCAACTGCAACAGTTTATTCGGGATAACAGGCTTGAAACCCTGCAGTTTAACCATGTTACAACGCACAAAGACGATGCTGTCTGGCATCTTGTAACCTGGGGGCATTTTGGAACGCCAGCTGAAGCGAGGCAAGCGTGGAGCCAGCGCGAGGAGCGTTACCCAAAAGTTGAGTCATGGGTTCGCCCCTTAGGGTCCCTGCAAAAAAATGGTTCCCCTCGGGAGTCATGAATCATGGGCGAGCGTAAGTATGGAAAGGTCACCGTTTATTATGACGGGGCCTGTCCGAGTTGTGTTCGCGATAGGTGCCACTATGAAAAATTGGCCGGTGAGGATAGTGGTGTTGATTGGTTCGATATTACTGGCCGTGACGATGAATTACGTGCTTTGGGGATAGATCCCAAGCGAGCATTGACCGAGTTGCACATCGTTGACGAAGATCACAATGTCCTGGCAGAAATAGATGCTTATCGGGTATTGATGAATCGAGTGCCACGTTTTAAGCCGCTGGCATGGTTGATTGGCCTGCCAGTTATACGGCCAATTGTAAGCCGGGTATATCATTGGCGAGTTAATCGGCGCCTGATGCGAGATGGGCGATTATAGCGTCCGCTGTTGACCGCACCGTCAGGGTTGGCCAGGTAACTCTTTGATTAAGGGGTGGTCAGAAAATTGGCGGATCAACGATTGATATTATGATAAAGCAAAATTTACTATTAAATATTCCGGCTAAAATACCCGATGAAATTTGTGAAGAACTGTTCTCTTCCGGGGGGATGCGTATTGAGCGAATTGTTTCTAAGGGACATTGTTCACTAGAAAGCGACTGGTACGATCAGGATGAAAATGAATGGGTTCTCCTTGTGCAGGGGAAAGCTGTGCTGGAGTTTGAGGCGGGAGAGCAGCTAAAGCTGGCGGCTGGAGATTACCTGAATATTCCTGCCCATAAAAAACACCGTGTGGCCTGGACGGCCCCGGAGATAGAAACAGTGTGGTTAGCTGTTTTTGCTAGCTGAAGAATGCTGGGCCTTGAAACGCGGTGGTCTAGAGTGCCAAGCGACTGCTAATCAGCCAGGTGGTCAGTGATCCGGTTAGAAAAAATCCCAACGAATAAAAAAGTGCCCTTCGGCGGAAGCGGTGGCTGAGTTGTTGCTGTTCCTGGCTGCCAATAATAAAGGGTAATCCTTTGTGTGTGGGTTGGCTGAGGACATGTTCGGCGGGCTCTTGTGATAGTGCTGTTTGTCTGGATTGGCCTTCTTCTAAGGCGGCGTTACGGACAAGTTGCCACTCTTTGATGTCCAGCTCTCCATCACCATTACGGTCAAAGCGGGCAAGTAATTCAGCAAAGTTTTGTTTCCATTCGCCGAGTATGTTGCCGATCAGTTGTTTTGGGGTAAGCGTTCTGATGCCTCCACTGTCCGTTTCAAAGTGACCCAGTGTATAGAGCGGATCGCCTTCCAAAATTAAATGCTCGGTGTAGCGATATCGACTGCCAAAAGATAGGCGGGTGGTGGCCAGGGATAAAAAACCATGACTGCGACCCTTCTTGCTTGGGTTCGCTGTGATGGGGCGGCGGCTATTGCCGTGCCAGGTATGGCGATGTCGGCAACTAATATCGGCTCCCTGAGGGTCAACCCGGCAAATACCCGTAGTATCCTTTAGATAAAAAGGCTGGCTGCAGGCTCGTTTTTCTATTGTGACCCAATGGCTGGATTTTCCCGTACTTTGATACTTTTCAATGGTGAATCGCCACCATAGGCAAAGCGTGTTACTGAGCGGGGCCAGCTGGGGGTTGCCTTGACGTTCAGCGACACCGACAAGTTCGGTGTAGCCCTGGCTTGCGGATCGTATGCGCGAGGTGGGCATGTCCTCAATTAAGCGGGCTCGTTTGAACTGTCGATGACATCGGTTTAGGCAGAGTAACGTGCTGCAGAGAGCGATCGCGAACCAAATGCCAAAGTCCCAGCCGGGCATGTGGTAAACACACTCGCTACAAAACAGTTCGGCGATATGGGTGGGCAGCATGAAACTATTTCCGGGTCAGGCAATGAGGGTGTGTGTGGTTAGCGATAACCGTCACGAATGAAACAGTCCCTTGATGCTTACATCGGCTGTTTCTTCTTCCGTAAATTCCAGTAATTCGTAGGCACCAAACTTAAAAAAGTTGGCAATGAAGACATCGGGTACTTGTTCGATGCGTATGTTGTTCAGATTAACCATGTCGTTATAGAGCTCGCGGCGGTCGGCAATGCTATTTTCAAGGTCTGATATACGCGCCTGTAAATTTTGAAACGACTGGTTGGCCCGAAGTTCAGGGTAGTCCTCAGCCAGAGCAAATAGGCGGCCAAGACCACTGCGCAGCGCTGACTCAGCAATACCCAAGGCGCCAAGATCCCGGTTTTTTGCCGCGTTAGAAACCATGCTGCGGGCATTGACAACCTTTTGTAGGGTACCTTGTTCGTATTGCATGTATTCCTTACAGGTTTCCACCAGCTTTGGTAGCTCGTCGTGACGCTGTTTAAGCAGGACGTCGATATTTGACCAGGCTTGTGCAACCCGGTGTTTCAGTGCAACAAGGTTGTTGTAGAGCGTAATTCCATAGCCGGCAATCAGTAACAGCAAGCCAAGCAAAATAAAGGTGGAAACTGTCATAGTGTCATCCTTCTCAAAACAGGTTCGTGAAGAATAGGGGCTTTAGTCGAGGCAGACAATAGCGGTAGCTGGGGTTGTCGACAGGACCATTTAATCGGGGATAAGTGGTAGGGAGGGATCTGGTTGTAAGGTACCTGGAAACATTGATCTTGCATAAAAAACCCGCCCGTTCAGAACAGATCCGGGCGGCAGGTTGTTGGGTGGTGTTAATCTCTCGTCTAGCTATGATGTCTAGGGTTTCTATTTTGTCCCTCATTATGTTTGTGCCGATTGTGTTCTCTATCAGATTTTTTATCTGTGTCGTAATAAAAACCGCTTGAATGGCGGCCAGTAAAACGTTCTGTTCGCTCGGCCTTGCGATCCAGCTTTTGGTTTATTCGATCACCTATTCGATCAAGGCGGCGCTCTATTTTGTCGCCCTTTCGATCTAGTTTGCGTGCTTGCTGGTAATCGCCCCTCAACCAGGCGCGATGAGCAGCACGATCAAGGCGGCGGTTAATCATTCTCCCCTTGCGGTCGAGTCGGCGGTCGATGCGATCGCCTCTTCGGTCCAGTTCGTGTACTGCGTGATGGTTTGAAGCGTGGTGATGCCTTGCCTCCCAGTAGTCACTGGCATGGCGGTTTGTTTTGTAGAAACCCTCCCCGTAGATGCTTTTTATATAAAGCCCCCATTCCCCCGCATCGTGATCGTGGCCTCTTTGATGGTCTCTGTCGTGAGCTAATGATAGTGTGGGTGTGACTAACGCAATGGTTAATATGGCGGCTAGAGAAATTTTTCGTTTCATAGTGTTCTACCTTATTAAAATGTCATTCGTGGGGTATAGAACGCAAAGAGGCCACAATCGTTGACAGGGCATTTGTCGGTGGGAATGCTGAAATGACATCTGTCGCTGGAGTGGATGAAAGCCGGAGGGGTCGTTATGAGTAATCCAACGCTGCTTGCGATTGATCAGGGTACAACCAGTTCCCGTGCCATGCTGTTTTCTCAGGCGGGTGATGTGCTCGATGTTCAGCAGAAAGAATTACGGCTGTATTACCCTCATAAGGGCTGGGTCGAACAGCAGCCTGAGGATATTTGGCTCGATACTCAGGAATGCTGTAAAAAAATTCTAAGCAGAGCCGGGTACGACCAAATAAGTGGCGGGCCAGTTGCTATTGGTATAACCAATCAGCGGGAAACAACCATCGTTTGGGATCGAAAATCCGGTCGTTCGGTATACAACGCCATCGTTTGGCAAGATCGACGTACCGCTAAATTCTGCGATGACTTGAAAGAGCAGGGGTATGAAGCGGCGATAACAAGTAAAACAGGGCTGCTGCTCGATCCTTATTTTTCCGCCAGTAAAATAGCGTGGATTCTCGATAATGTTGCCGGTGTTAGAGAGCGGGCAGAACGGGGCGAGCTGGCATTTGGTACGGTAGATAGCTATATGCTCTGGCAGCTTACCAACGGTGCCGTACATGCTACCGATGTGACCAATGCGTCGCGCACCATGCTCTACAACATCGTAGAGCAGCGGTGGGATAGCGAATTAATGTCGCTGTTCAACATTCCCGCGAGTTTGCTGCCCGAAGTCAAAGACAGTGTTGCTGCATTTGGCTCAACTGATGCCAGTATGTTGGGTATGGAAATACCTATTGGGGGGGTGGCTGGGGATCAGCAGGCTGCGTTGATCGGTCAGGGTTGTTTTAAACCGGGGATGGTTAAGTCTACCTATGGGACAGGCTGTTTTGCCCTGATGAATATTGGTTCAGAGTTTAAGCCATCTCAAAACCGGCTGTTGACCACGGTGGCTTATCGTATTCATGGGGAAATAACCTACGCAATTGAAGGCTCTATCTTTGTGGCCGGAGCTGCTATCCAGTGGTTGCGCGACGGTCTGGGGTTGCTTGATGATGCCCGTGAAAGCGAAGCACTCGCTACCTCGGTGGCAGATAACAACGACATCTATTTTGTCCCGGCCTTTACCGGGCTGGGTGCACCCTACTGGTGTCCCGAAGCAAAAGCATTGATTGCGGGGTTGTCGCGTGAAACTACTCGGGCGCATATTGTTCGAGCCGCGCTGGAAGCTCAGGCCTATCAAACCCTCGATCTTATGGATGCCATGCAGTCAGATAGTGGTCATCGACCAGAGGTCATTCGAGTGGATGGCGGGCTGGCTGGCAACGCGTTCGTGTGTCAGTTTTTGGCCGATATGCTGGATGTCTCTATTGAGGTCCCCCATGTGACCGAGACGACTGCGTGGGGGGTTGCGGTGTTGGCCGGTGTGCAGGCCGGGTTGTTTGCTGGGATCGACGATCTGTCAGCGGGATGGGAGGCCGATAAGTGCTTTTGGCCAAACATGGAGGCTGAGGAGCGCGAATTGCTTTATAGCGGGTGGAAAAAAGCGATAGGGATGCTGCTTAAGAGCGCTGATCATAACTAACGTCTTGCGGCAAAAGGTTTTTCAATAAACGGTATTTGATTGCGAGGACAGGGCCCGTGAGATTTGCGCTGCTTCCGCTTCAATAAACCTGATTTCTTCAGCTGTAAATGGGTGGGGCCGCTTCAGCATTGAGCTGAAGTTTAGAGTACCCCATGCGTTGCCATTTTTATAAATGGGTGTGCCGATGTAGGTATCTAATGGGAGGCCTTCGTATAGTGGGTGTTTGCAGAGGTTGAGTTCTCCCCTTAGGTTGATTAATCCGATGGTCTGACCGCTGTCGAGAACCTCGCGACAGTAACTATTTTTAAGAGAAAATATATCCCCGGGGGAAAAGTGGTAGCGATCAGATTCGACTGCGACGAGCTGATAAGTGCCATTTTCAATATGGCTGACAACCCCCGTACCCAGAGACAGGGTTTTAAGGCATTCAGCAATAATTCGTTCACACAGGGTTTTGATGTCGGGGTCGAGCATAAAGGCTAAGACGATGTTGTTGAATAAAGCTTATAGTCGATGGAGCCTTTCCATTATAAAATGTTTAAAATCAAAAATCTCTCAATTAGGCGGGTTTCGTTACTCAGTATTGTCTGAACCGGCCTGACTGCCGGGAAGTGGTTTCCAGATGAAACCGGTTTTGGGTTTTTGTGTGTCTGGTTCTGCATCGCCGCGGTATTTAATCTGCATTCCTTTTAAAAAATTGCGTAATACCTGATCTTTACACGTTCTGTGATGCTTGTGGTCCGCCTTGCGGAAAAAGGCACTTAATTCGTGTTTGCTTAGGTGGAATTCCGCCAGATCCAGAATTTCTAATATATCTTCAGCCTTCAGGTTTAGCGCGATTTTCAGTTTCATCAAAATGATATTGTTGGTTAACCGTGTTTCCGGCTTTGGCTGCTCGCCATCCTTTTTGCCGCGCAGTTCGTTTATCAACCCATTGAGAAATGTCGCCAGCAGTGTGTCGCTACAGTTCTGGTAGGCCGGATCGTCCTCTTTCTTTAACCAGTTACTGATCTGTTCGCGAGAAACTTGGTGATTCGCCAAGCCAAAGATGGCGATCATTTTCGAATCGCTAAAATCGAACGTGTAGCGGATGCGTCTCAAGATATCGTTGTTTGTCATACATAGGTCCTGATTACAGCGGTATTTAGGTTGGTATCGTGTTTATTCTAATCGAACGGAGAGGCGGTTGGGCCGCCGATTATTCAATTGCACCAAGTTTTTCCTTTGATTCTTGATGAAAATTGTCTAAGGATATGAGAAAGGCTGATCAATAAACCATCGTTAGATGCATTTTAATCTGATAGACTCGTCTGTTCGTTGTAAATTGTTTAGTGACTTATAGAATTCGTAGTTCTGAGATTTTACTGATTCTATACAGGGAAATTGGGAAATAACTACAAAGAATTAAAATTATGTATAGAAAAGACCTAGAGACAAGACTACAAGAGACCACTGAGACAGAGTGGGATGTAGCATACGAACATTTAGCTGCGTATAAAGCCGAAAAAGGCAATTGTTTGGTGCCCCAGTTTTATATGGCTGAAGATGGTTTTACGCTAGGATTTTGGTTGCTCAAGTTGCGTCGTGACTTTGCTGAAGGCACCCTGACGGAAGATCAGATCCAGCGCCTAAATACGCTCGAATTTGTGTGGGAGCCCCATGAACCACATTGGGAAAAAGGATTTGCCGAACTGCAGGCCTACCGACATAAATATGGCACAAGCCTGGTACCTGAAAATTATACCACCCCTGATGAGCACTACGAGCTAGGCGAGTGGGCGAGGGCTCAGCGGCTTACCGAGGGGAACTACCCCAGAGAAAAGTACCAGCGCCTATGCACGCTGGATTACGTCTGGGATCTTCGTGAATATGAATGGAAGCGGGCATTTGCCGCTCTGGAAGAGTACAAAGAAGAACACGGCGACTGCTTGGTGCCCGAGGACTATGTCACTGAAGATGAGCTGGAGTTGGGTGTGTGGGTTATACAGCAGCGTACTGATTTGCACTATAACTACCTTCCTTTGGAAAAAATGCTGAAACTGGATGAGTTGGGTTTTGCCTGGGCAACTCAAGACGGCATGGCGCTTACGCTGCACATTCCTCGGAAAAAGTAACGTCGGGCATTAATGCCTGATACCTGAAAGTAAAAAAGGGGCCGCCCTATGGGCGGCCCCTTTTCTATGTGGGGGTATCTGCCGAGCCGGCCATTGGCCTGCTGTTGGTGGTCGACAGATCAAGCTACTGGCTCGTGCCTATAGCTTGTCGTTGCTTAATGTTTTAACCGTTTGTACTTCACCCGCTTGGGCTGAGCATCTTGGCCCTTCCGCTTGATAAAGTCCTCGTGATATTCGGTGTAATCACCTTCAAATAGTACTACTTCGCTATCCCCTTCGTAGGCCAGGATGTGGGTAGCCACTCGATCCAGAAACCAGCGATCGTGAGATATGACCATCACGCAGCCGGGGAAAGTTTGAATGGCCTCCTCCAGTGCGCGCAGGGTTTCAATATCCAAGTCGTTTGAGGGTTCATCCAGAAGCAACACATTGGCACCCTGTTTCAGGGTGTTGGCCAGGTGAAGCCTGCCTCGTTCACCGCCGGAGAGTTCGCCCACGCGTTTTTGTTGGTCGCTACCTTTAAAGTTGAAGCGGCCGACGAAGGCTCGGGACGACACCTCGTAGTTGCCAATCTTCAAGTTGTCCTGGCCATCCGACACGGCTTCCCAGACAGTTTTACTGTCGTCAAGGTTTTCGCGGCTCTGCTCAACAAAGGCCAGGTTGACGGTTTCGCCAAGGGTGATGGTGCCGCTGTCGGGCTGCTCGGTGCCGGCAATCATTCTGAATAGTGTTGATTTACCTGCCCCGTTTCCTCCGACAATACCGACAATAGCTCCCTTGGGGATGCTAAAGGACAGATTGTCTATCAGTAGTTCGTCGCCGTAGCTCTTGCTGACCCCGTCGAATTCAATGACCTTGTCTCCCAGGCGTGGCCCGGGTGGAATGTAGATTTCATTGGTTTCGTTGCGGGCCTGGAAGTCTTGGGAGTTCATTTCATCAAACCGCGCCAGTCTCGCCTTGTTTTTGGCGTGGCGTCCCTTGGGGTTTTGGCGGACCCATTCGAGTTCGTGTTTGATGGTCCGTTGACGGGCATCTTCCTGCTTTTGTTCCGTTTCAAGTCGCTGTTCTTTGGTTTCCAGCCAAGTGGTGTAGTTGCCTTCGTAGGGAATGCCGTGGCCGCGATCCAGCTCCAGAATCCACCCGGCAACGTTGTCGAGAAAATAGCGGTCGTGTGTGACGGCGACGACGGTGCCAGAGAATTCCTCAAGGAACTTTTCCAGCCAAAAAACCGATTCGGCATCCAGGTGGTTGGTGGGCTCATCCAGCAGAATCATGTCGGGCTTGGAGAGTAATAAGCGACACAGTGCAACGCGACGTTTTTCACCACCGGAAAGTTTTGTGACATCGGCTTCCCAGGGCGGAAGGCGCAGTGCATCTCCAGCAACTTCCAGCGTGTGGCTTAGATTGTGGGCATCCCAGGCTTCAATAATGTTTTCGAGCTGCCCCTGGCGCTTGGCCAGTTTATCAAAGTCGGCGTCTGGTGCTGCGTAGTCGGCATAGACCTGATCCAGTTCTTTCAGTGCATCCACGGCCTCTCGAACCCCGTCTTCTACATTGCCGCGCACGTCCTTTTCCGGGTCTAGTTGAGGTTCCTGTGGCAGGTAACCTACTTTGATATCGGGCATGGGGCGGGCTTCACCCTGAATATCGGTGTCGAGCCCGGCCATAATTTTTAGCAAGGTGGATTTACCCGCACCGTTGAGACCGAGTACGCCAATTTTAGCGCCGGGAAAAAAGGATAATGAAATGTCTTTCAGGATTTCACGCTTGGGTGGGACAACTTTTCCCACGCGGTTCATGGTGTATACGTATTGAGCCATTGGATTTAATAACTGTCAGGTTGTTTAGGTTGTCGGTATTCTATCGGAAATAGATTCGAAACATGAAACTCCTTGGGGTTCTGTTCAGGTACTCAGGGCTTTTACCGGTTGATCAAAGCCCAGATTGCCCATTTCGATACCGCGTCGAAAGTCGATCATGTGTTTTTTCATCCATTCCTCTGCTTTGTCGGGGTTGTTCTGGCAGATGGCGGCATAGATATGTTGGTGTGCTACCAGTATGCGTTCGCCGGGTGACAATGCTCGAATAACGGCACCCCAGGCTGCGGGGTAAAACAGCTCGTTGAGCGGCGCTCTGGCCAGTAGCAGTGCGCTGTTGTGGGTGGCGTTGGCGAGCAGGTTGTGAAATTCAATTTCATATTCTAATAACCTGTCGTGATCGTCCATGACCTCTTGGGTCTGAACCAGGTTAGCGGCCAGCAATTGCTTGTCTTTTTTGGTTGCGGTGGTGCAGGCGAGCTTGCTTGCTAGCGGTTCTAGCCCCATGGCGACTTGCCATAACTCTTCATAGGTCACTTGGTGCATTAACAGCGCCGAGCTCACGGAACGTCCTACGGCATCGGTTTGAGGTAGGGTGGCAACCAGTCGTTTGCGGTCGGCCCTCCCCAGAATGCCAGCCTGTTCCAGTAATCGAATCGCTTCGCGAACGGTTGAGCGGGTGACGCCAAACTGTTCCGCGAGATCGGTTTCGGTGGGTAGTAGCTCCCCTGTTTTTATCTCACCGGAGATGATGGCGTTGCGAATGTGTTCGCTCACGACGCGATAAGCGGGTTGGTGGGCGAGCTTGTCAAAATTGATCGGCTTGGACATTAATCGGTATCCGTTGGCTGGGTGTCGATAAATTAGTTAATTGGTGGTGGTCAGTTTATCAGGGTTTGTTCGATTGACATATTGTCCGACAATACGTCAATATCTGCTATATTAAGTGTTAAACATGCTGTTGAGCGACGTCCCATACAACGACTGAGGCATTTTTTATGGCCAAGATCGACAAAAAATCAAAGCCGAATCCTGACGCCATTGTCAGGCCATTACGATTTGTGACCGCGTCTTCGCTGTTTGATGGGCACGATGCCGCCATCAATGTGATGCGTCGCTTGATTCAGATGAAGGGCGCAGAAGTGATTCATTTGGGTCACAACCGCAGTGTGGATGAGGTCGTTCGTGCCGCTATTCAGGAGGATGCTGATGCGATTGCCGTTAGTTCCTACCAGGGCGGTCATATGGAATATTTTCGCTATATGTTGCAGTTGCTCAAGGAAAGCGGTGCGGCTCACATCAACGTGTTTGGTGGGGGTGGCGGTACCATTACGCTGGACGAAATAGCTCAACTTGAATCCGAGGGGGTAAGGCGTATTTACCACCCCACCCACGGGGTTGAAATGGGACTGACCGGAATGATTGATGATTTGGTCGCACTTGCGCAGCAACACCGTACAAATATTTTTCCGGCGTCTAAGCCGAATAAAGAGCACGAGATCGATGTGGCACAAATGATCTCTGCTATTGAAGATGGCGAGATTAGCCATTCAGAGCTTGATCGGTTAAAAAAAGAATGGCGGGTCTCGGCGGTTGATACCCCGGTGGTCGGTATTACGGGTACCGGCGGCGCAGGTAAAAGCAGTATTGTCGATGAATTGCTGGATCGATTTATTCAGCAGCGACCAGAGATGCGAATTGCCGTGTTGGCCGTTGATCCGACACGCCGAAGAACGGGGGGCGCATTACTGGGCGATCGAATTCGAATGAATAGCCTGGCCACCAAAAACATTTATATGCGTTCTATGGCAACCCGTCGGCAGCATTTAGCGACCAGCGAGATGCTGGGCGATGTCACGCTGTTTATGAAATCTCTCGGTTACGATCTGGTATTACTCGAGACGGCGGGTATTGGCCAGAGCGACTCTGAAATTGTCGATCTGGTGGATTTTTCGCTGTATATCATGACCAGTGATTTCGGTGCCGCGAGTCAGTTAGAAAAAATCGATATGATCGATTACGCCGACATGATCGTTCTTAATAAATATGACAAACGCGGAGCGGAAGATGCGCTGCGCGATATACGCAAGCAGTGGCAGCGAAACCGTAATGCTTTTTCAGTTTCGTCAGAAGAGATGCCAGTGTACCCCACAGTTGCCAGTCAATTTAACGATCCGGGGGTGAACCGCGCTTTTGCGAATCTGTGTCGATTATTGGTTGAGAAAGTTGGCCTGGATAGGGAGGTATGGTTGGCTGGGCTAGATGCGGCTGCAGAGAGCATCGAATTAAAGTCCGATCCGGTAGCATTAATCCCCGCCAGGCGGACCCGTTATCTTGCCGAATTGAGTGAGCAGGGACGTGAGATCAAGGCTCGTAATGCTGCCCAGTCTGAATGGGCCTCTGTGGCCTATCAAAGTTATCGAGTACTTGAATCTTTAGGTGATACCGTTTTGCCAGAGCCGCTGCACCTGTATTCATCCGCGGCCTTGTCTGGCGATGATAGTGATCAGACCTTGTTTGCCTTGCGGCAACGTTATCAAGAGGCACTGACTGCGCTCAATACTGATTCCATCGGCTTGTTACAGGCATGGCCTGATCGAAAAGCCGGTGTTGAAGCACAGCAATACTCCTATTCCGTTCGCGGTAAAAACATTACCGGCAATAATTATATTGAATCACTGAGCCACTTGATGGTGCCCAAAGTGGCGGCCCCTCAATATGAAGACTGGGGAGAGTTGTTGGCCTTTTTATTGGCAGAAAACCTGCCGGGAAGTTATCCGTTTACTGCGGGGGTTTTCCCCTATCGTCGGGCGGGTGAAGATCCTACCCGGATGTTTGCGGGGGAGGGTATCCCGGAACGAACCAATCATCGTTTTCACTACCTGGCCCGTGGTCAGGAAACCGCGCGGTTATCTACGGCGTTTGATTCGGTGACGCTGTATGGTGCCGATCCGGATCCAAGGCCCGATATTTGGGGCAAGGTGGGTAATTCCGGCGTCTCCATCGCCACGCTGGACGACATGAAAAAGCTGTATTCGGGTTTTGATCTGTGCGCACCGACGACCTCTGTGTCGATGACGATCAACGGCCCGGCACCCATGATTCTGGCGTTCTTTATGAATGCGGCCATAGACCAGCAAGTGGAAATTTATCTTCGGGAAAATGATTTGTGGGCAGACGCCGAGCGAAAAATAGAGGGCTGGTTCGCGGGTAAAGAGCGGCCCGTGTACCGTGGGAATTTACCGGCTGGCCACGATGGGTTGGGGTTGGCGTTATTGGGTGTTAGCGGCGACCAGTTGGTCGATGCCGAAACCTATGCGCGAATTAAAAAGGAAACACTGGCGGCTGTGAGGGGTACTGTACAGGCGGATATTTTGAAGGAGGATCAAGCCCAGAACACCTGCATTTTCTCCACCAATTTTGCACTGAAAATGATGGGTGATGTTCAGGAATATTTTATTGCCAATAATGTTCGCAACTACTACAGCGTATCCGTGAGCGGCTATCATATCGCCGAGGCCGGTGCGAATCCGATTTCGCACTTGGCGTTTACCTTGTCCAATGGGCTAACGCTGGTCGAGTATTATTTATCGCGGGGCATGAAGGTGGATGATTTTGTGCCTAACTTCAGTTTCTTTTTGTCTAATGGTATGGACCCAGAATATAGCGTCGTGGGCCGTGTGGCACGCCGTATCTGGGCGAGAGCCATGAAGGAGCGGTATGGTGCCAGTCCGAGAAGTCAGATGCTCAAATACCACGTGCAAACGTCTGGCCGCAGTCTTCACGCCCAGGAGATGAGCTTTAACGATATTAGAACAACATTGCAGGCGTTGTACGCCATTTTTGACAACACCAATAGCCTGCACACCAATGCTTATGACGAAGCGATCACCACGCCGACGGAGGAGTCCGTGCGTCGGGCCGTGGCAATTCAGTTGGTGATTAACCGGGAATTTGGTCTGAACTTTTGTGAGAACCCCTGGCAGGGCTCATTTATTATTGAGCAGCTGACCGACCTGGTCGAGGAAGCCGTCTATGATGAATTTGAAAAAATCTCGGCCCGCGGTGGCGTATTGGGGGCGATGGACACGATGTACCAGCGGAGCAAGATTCAAGAAGAAAGTATGTATTATGAGCACAAAAAACACGATGGCAGCTTGCCATTGATTGGGGTAAATACCTTTCTTCCCGAAGAGGGGGCAGAAGAGGCGATAGAGGGACGGGAACTGGCTCGTTCGGATGATAGTGAAAAGCAACAACAGGTGGATAACCTGAACGCGTACCTGGCATTGCATCAGCAGAGTTCCAGTAAGGCGTTGTCGTCGTTAAAGTCAGTCACGTTAACGGGCAGCAATACCTTTGAAAGCCTGATGGAGGCGGCAAAAACCTGTTCTCTGGGGCAGATGAGTTCAGCGCTCTATAGCATCGGGGGGTTGTACCGCAGGAATATGTGAAGATGGCGTCGCTCTAGTAATCCCCGGTCTGACCGGATATTGCTTATGGTTAAAGATAATGTAGTATTTTATCCAGTAACTATAGGATTTAATTGTTCTTGGGCTGTACCCACGAACGGCCATAAAACACGAACACTGCTAAGGAATGGCGAAGATGTCATATGGGACTCCCTCTCCACTATATTGCGAATATATACAGCATAATTTTTTCCAATATTATCAAGCTCTATTATTGTACCAACGGCACGATAACGAGATGTCGTCTGGGAAATCAAAAAACTACCTTCGGTAAATCAATAAGTTATGAGCGCAATAGGTTCGTGTGTAAAATTATGTGGCGGCACGATAATAATTATTATGATGCCGAAGGCGTCATAAACAGACTGTTAGGCATACATAAGGAAAAATGATGGCGAATAACATCATCTATGGTGGCTTTCGATCAAAAAGAAGGAAAAAAGAAGATCGCGTGAATAAAGTTCTTCGGTGCGAGGTATCTGAAAGATGGATTCAGCTACCAATAGCCACAGATTTAACTGGTGACAATGTTGACTACATGCGTCTAGACGTTATGACCAACGGTAGCAACGATAAACCCAAGAAATTATGTGAACTCATCGTAAATCGCGCTGAGTTAATCGAGCTGTTAAAAGAAATACCAACGCTTGATCATCGCGGTACAGAAAATGAGTAGTGCCAACCCACGCCTAACAAGCAAAGGCAGCATCGCCCTTCGGGCTGGACGCGCTAATGTGCGCCGCTGCTTTGGGCGTTAGGCTAAAGTAGCCAGGAGTGATTAATAACTACGGACGAAATATTAGGAAAGCATCGGCGTTGCCTAGATGAAAAATAAATAAAAGGGGCCGGTGACAGATAAGAGGGTTATTAGTTCTATTTTTCATAAATCTTGCTTTTCCTTTTAAGGCCCAAAATGACGATAAGACAATCTGCACCAATAGGGATCTTTGACTCCGGTGTCGGTGGCATTTCGATATGCCATGCGATAAGGCGTGTTTTGCCTGGCGAGCGCTTGATATATTTTGCCGATGTCGGGTTTTCACCTTATGGCAATAAATCGACAGAGTTGATTCATAAAAGATCAGAATACATCGCCAATTTTCTAGTGAATAAAGGCTGTAAGGCGATTGTTGTTGCGTGCAATACCGCCACGGTTAATTCCATAAAAAACCTTCGGTCGCTGTTCTCTGTTCCTATTGTTGGCGTGGAGCCAGGTATAAAACCTGCCATGTTAAACAGTCGCACGGGCGTTGTTGGTGTTTTGGCCACTGAGAAAACGCTGAGCAGTGCCTCATTTCAGGCACTTAAATACAGTTTTTCCAAAACAGTAAAAGTTGAGGTTCAGGCATGCCCTGAATTTGTCCATCTGGTGGAAAATTTAGATCATCAGGGAGAAGTGGCAGAGAAGGTTGCCGAGCAATATATTCAGCCGCTTCTGGATAAAGGTGTGGATCAATTAATTCTCGGTTGTACCCATTTTTCTTTTTTAAGAAAAGCCATAGAAACGTGTGTGCAGGGGCGGGCTGAGATTATTGAAACGGCCATTCCTGTCGCGGCAGAGCTCAAAAGGCGTTTGTACGAGTTAAATATTCACCGTGAGTATGAAGGGGGCAGTGGAGAGGGTGGTGAAGAAGGCGTTGAAGAGGGCGGTGAAGAGTTCTGGTCCAGTGGCACGGCCTCTCAGATTGCAATGAAAATCAATGCATTGTGGGGGCACGATAGCCCGGTGCGTGAAGTGAGGCCTTAACTCGTCGATTTTTGTTGCCGATGGCGAGCTGTTCTGAGGTGCCGATTGTTTAGGTGTAGCACTAGACTGGTCGCTTAAGGCCGATAAGTCTTTAAGTTTGGGTTGAAATGAATGCGTGGTGGTATAAGCGGGGTCAGATAAGACGTTTTCTTAAAACCAGCAGATTCAGGAGAATACACTGGCCGCCCGGTATTAAGTGCGCCCTTTATTGCGGTTTTTGAAGGCCCGTCATATGCATAATATCTTGCGTCGGATGACAACAAATCTGGGATTTCACGGTTGTTTTGTGTACAATTCGCGCTCTTTTTTTTCGTTTTCTTTACATTAACCAGCCGCGTGATACTCATGTTTGATAAAGACCAAACCATTGCCAGTTTTGACCCAGAAGTGTGGGCTGCCATTCAGCACGAAGAGCAGCGTCAGGAAGAGCATATTGAGCTGATTGCCTCTGAAAATTACACCAGCCCAGCGGTGATGGCCGCTCAGGGTACCAAGCTCACTAACAAGTATGCCGAGGGTTATCCTCACAAGCGTTACTACGGTGGTTGTGAGTTTGTCGATCAGACCGAAGAGTTGGCTATTCAGCGCGTGACCAAACTATTTGGTGCTGAGTATGCCAATGTGCAGCCGCACTCTGGTTCTCAGGCAAATAGCGCAGTTTATCAAGCGCTTTGCGTGCCGGGAGACACGGTGCTGGGTATGAGTCTGGATGCCGGTGGTCACCTGACCCACGGTGCCAAGCCAAGCTTCTCTGGAAAAATTTACCATGCCGTGCAATATGGGCTAAACCCTGAAACCGGTCTGGTGGATTACGATCAGATCGAAGCGCTCGCCGTTGAGTCTCAACCCAAAATGATTATCGCAGGCTTCTCAGCCTATTCCGGCGTGCTGGATTGGGCGCGCTTCCGTGAAATTGCGGACAAAGTGGGTGCCTATCTGATGGTCGATATGGCCCATGTTGCCGGGTTGATTGCTGCGGGTGTCTATCCGAACCCGATGCCGTTTGCCGACGTAGTGACATCGACGACCCATAAAACATTACGTGGGCCTCGCGGTGGCATTATTCTCACTAATAGTGAAGAGTTGGCCAAGAAGATCAATTCCGCGGTCTTCCCCGGTGGTCAAGGTGGTCCGTTGTGCCATGTGATTGCGGCAAAGGCCGTGTCGTTTAAAGAAGCCATGACGGATGAGTTTAAAGTCTATCAGCAGCAAGTAGTGAAAAACGCCAAGGCAATGGCGGCTACGTTTATGGATCGCGGTATAAAAATTGTCTCCAGTGGCACTGAGAATCATCTGATGCTGGTCGATCTGATCGGCAAGGAATACACCGGTAAAGATGCCGATGCAGCCTTGGGTGAAGCGTTCATTACGGTCAATAAGAATGCGGTTCCCAATGATCCTCGCTCACCGTTTGTTACCTCTGGTCTTCGTATCGGTACGCCGGCAATTACCACGCGTGGTTTTGCTGAGGCTGAATCCGTAGACCTGGCAAACTGGATTTGCGATGTTTTGGATAGCCTGGAAAATGGGACGTCCGAGAAGGTTATTGCTGAGACGAAAGCCAAAGTTCTGGACGTTTGTGCCCGGTTCCCCGTCTACGGTTAACCTGAAAGTGTTGTCGGTAAAAGCCCCGCACTGAGCGGGGCTTTTGTTTGTCTGGCGCGCGCCGGTGGGCTCGTCCGGGTCGGTTCGAAGATGTGGTATTATGCGTCCCTATTTTAACTGAAAGAAGTTATAGCCATGCATTGTCCCTTCTGCAGTGCTGATGATACCAAGGTGATCGACTCTCGGCTGGTGGCTGAAGGCGTTCAGGTGCGTCGACGTCGTGAATGTCTGTCCTGTAAAGAGCGGTTCACCACCTACGAGGTGGCAGAGTTGTTGATGCCTCGAGTCATTAAAAGTGATGACACTCGAGAGCCATTTGATGAGAATAAGCTTCGAGCCGGATTGCTCCGGGCGTTGGAGAAGCGCCCCGTTGGTATCGAGCAAATTGAAGGGGCTATTTCGAACATACAACACCAGTTGAGAGCCACCGGCGAGCGTGAAATTACATCGCGAATGATCGGCGAGCGGGTGATGACACAATTGAGGGAGCTGGACGAAGTGGCCTATGTGCGCTTTGCTTCGGTTTATCGGAGTTTTCAGGATCTTAGCGAATTTCGTGCAGAGCTGGATCGACTGGAAAACAATCTGCCGGAACTGGGTAAGGGCTGAAGCAGGTGACAGGCAGCAATGGTCTGAGTTGTGATCTCACCATGATGGCCCGGGCGCTAAAGTTGGCTGCCCGTGGACAATATACCTGTATGCCCAACCCCGCTGTGGGTTGTGTTGTCGCTCAAGATGAAATCATTGTCGGTGAGGGGTGGCATGCTGTTGCCGGTCAGCCCCACGCAGAGGTTAATGCCTTGCGCGATGCGGGTGATCAGGCGCACGGCGCTACGGCTTATGTCACGCTGGAGCCTTGCTGTCATTTTGGAAGGACGCCACCCTGTGCCGATGCATTGATCGCCGCTGGTGTGGCCCGGGTGGTCTACGGAATGACAGACCCGAATCCCAGAGTTTCCGGGAGCGGGCTGGAAAAACTTAAACAAGCCGGTATCGCGGTGGATGGCCCGGTTCTTGAGGGTGAAGCGCAACAGCTAAATCGAGGTTTTATCAAGCGCCAGAGGTCGGGCCTGCCCTGGGTGACGGTCAAGCTGGCCATGAGCCTGGATGGGCGTACCGCCATGAAAAGTGGTGAGAGCCAGTGGATTACCGGCGCTGCTGCCCGACAGGATGTGCAACGTCTCAGAGCGAGAAGTTGCGCCATTGTGACGGGTGTAGGCACTGTCCTTCACGATGACCCGTCGCTGACAATAAGAGCGAAAGAGCTCGGGCTGGAAAATGCCGCTGAGATTGCTGCCAGACAGCCATTGCGCGTGGTGGTTGATAGCCAATTGAAGACCCCCTCCGATGCGAAGGTGCTGTCTGCCGGAGCTTCTACACTGATTGTAGCTGCTGGCGAGGGTTTGACGTGCAAGGGCGCTGAAGTCGTTTGTTTGTCGGAGGGCGATGGCCGGGTTGCTTTGCCAGCGTTGTTAACCTTGTTGGCAGAACGAGAGTGTAACCATGTGCTGGTCGAGGCCGGGGCGGAATTGGCGGGTGCATTTTTACAGGGGGGGCTGGTGGATGAGCTGATTGTCTACATGGCACCCACGTTGTTGGGCAGTTCGGCTCGCCCGCTACTATTGTTGCCGTTTGACCGTATGGATCAGCAGGTAGAACTGGATATAACCGATATCAGGCAAGTGGGACGTGATCTGCGAATCACGGGAAGCCCACTAAGCCGTTAATTTTGATTATCAGGGTTGATGCTCTGACGTTGAAGTAGTGATTGTTATGTTTACCGGAATTATTGAAGCAGTAGGTGAAATTGTTGCCTGTGAACCTCGGGGTGGTGATGTCCGCTTGAGGGTCAAGACGAACGACCTGGATTTAGCCGGCGTACAGATCGGCGATAGCATTGCCACCAATGGGGTATGTCTTACCGTAGTGGAGCTGCCCGGCGATGGTTATGTGGCCGATGTGTCGTCTGAATCATTGGCGCTGACAACTATTGGTGAGTGGGCCAAGGGTACCCGAGTAAATTTAGAGCGAGCGTTGACCCCGGATTCCCGACTGGGTGGGCACTTGGTTTCGGGCCATGTAGATGATGTGGGTGAAGTGGTTGGTCGATACCCGGATGCCCGATCCGAGCGTTTTCGTATCCGAGCACCCAAAGCATTAGCTAGGTATATTGCACATAAAGGGTCGATTACCGTGGATGGCACCAGTTTAACGGTAAACAAGGTGGAAGGTGCGGAGTTCGAGTTGAACATCGTGCCGCATACGCTCGAGAAGACGGTAATGGGTACCTATCAAGCGGGCACTCGCGTGAATTTGGAAGTGGATGTCATTGCCCGTTATTTGGAGCGTTTATTGCTGGGCGATAAGGCGGCGGAAGTTTAGCTGGTAAGAAGTGCACGATGTTGTGGGTAGTTGGTTGTTTTACATGTTTGGATTAGAGAACAGAATATGTCGCTGAATAGCTTGGAAGAACTGGTAGAGGATATTCGCCAGGGCAAGATGGTTATCCTGATGGATGACGAGGATCGTGAAAATGAAGGCGATCTGCTGATGGCGGCGACGATGGTTCGCCCTGAAGACATCAACTTTATGGCGACCCATGGTCGGGGGCTGATTTGCCTGACGTTGTCAGAGGATCGCTGTAAGCAGTTAAACCTGCCTCTGATGGTCGATGCGAATAAAGCCAGTCACGGTACCAACTTCACCTTATCTATTGAGGCGGCCGAAGGCGTGACGACGGGGATTTCTGCAGCAGATCGGGCGCGAACAGTGCAGGCGGCAGTGGCGAGCAATGCACGCCCCAAGGACATTGTGCAGCCGGGCCATATTTTCCCATTACAGGCTGAGCCGGGCGGCGTTTTAAGTCGTGCCGGTCATACGGAGGCCGGTTGTGATTTGGCTCGTATTGCCGGATTTGAGCCAGCCGCTGTGATCGTCGAGATTATGAATGACGATGGCACGATGGCTCGTCGGTCTGACCTGGAGAGTTTTGCAAAAAAACACGATTTGAAAATCGGTACTATTGCCGATTTGATTCACTATCGATTGGTCACAGAAAAAACCATTCGCTGTATTAATGAGCGAGAGATCACCACGCAATACGGTCAATTTGTTCTGAAGACCTACCTTGATAGCGCTCGAAATGAAAAGCATTTTGCGCTGGTTATGGGCGAGGTGGCCGATGGCGAGCCGCCATTGGTTAGGGTGCATATCAACAAATCTTCTCGGGATCTCTTTGGTCTTGAAGCCCCTGGCGGTTTCAAGAGCTGGAGTTTGTCTCGCGCCATGGAAAAGGTGGCAGAAGAAGGTCGCGGCGTTGTGGTATTCCTTTACTACCCTGAGACAGCCGATGATATAGATGCCAGTGTTGAGCAGGTTTTAAATCCGGTTCCGTCTAAACCCCAACAGGCTGGCGATGTGGTTTATCAGCAGGTGGGGACGGGGTCTCAGATTTTGATGGATCTCGGGGTGCACAAAATGCGCTTGCTAAGTGCTCCGTTCCGGTTCACCGGCATCTCTGGGTTTGATCTTGAGGTTGTCGAATATATTAGTTGTGAGTGATTTATTTGCTGGGGTTTTGGCTCTGGGAAAAGATCACTTAAGCACTACCTTGTACGTTTTATTGGAAGAGATTGATGAGTGAATATAGGCCCGATGAGGGCAGTTTTAATGTGAGTGATGCGCGCATTGCAATTGTAGTTGCACGTTGGAATGGCAATATCACAGAGAGCTTGTTAAACGGTGCTCAGAGGGCGCTGGTTCGACACGGTGTCGTTGAAAAGGATATTGATCTGTTCAGGGTGCCAGGCGCGTTTGAGTTACCTCTGGCCTGCCAAAGGGCAGCTCGAAAAGGTATCTATGATGCGGTCATTGCCCTTGGTTGTGTCATCCGTGGTGGCACCCCACATTTTGAGTATGTATGCGGTGAAACGACAAGAGGCATTGGCGAGGTAGCTCTCCAGGAGAACCTGCCCGTGGCATTTGGTTTGTTGACCACTGATAATCTGGAGCAGGCTGAAGAACGTTCTGCTGACAATAACGAAAACAAGGGAGAAGAGGCCGCTTTAACCGCGCTGGAAATGATCTCCCTGTTTCGTCAGCTGTAGGAAAGCAAATCATGTCACCCTCCGCTCGAAGAAAGGCTAGGCAATTACTGGTACAGGCGTTGTACCAGTGGCAGGTCTCTGGTTCAGATATTAGTAGTATCGAGGCAGAATTTCACACTGACAACAATATGAGCAAAGTGGATACTGAATTTTTTGGGGAGTTGCTGCATGGTATCCCCGGCAGATTGGATGAAATCGATGGTGTCTATGAATCGCACCTCGATCGAAAATCTCAAGACCTTGACCCGGTTTCCCGGGCGCTGTTGAGAATGGGGACGTACGAACTGAGTTTTCGTGTCGACGTACCGTACAAAGTGGCGATTAACGAAGCGGTGAATTTGGCGAAAAAGTTTGGTCCTACCGATGCCTACAAGTACATCAATGGTATTCTCGACAAAGTGGCGGCGACCACGCGTGCCGTTGAAGTAAAGTCGGGCCAGCGGCGCTAACCTGAGGTATCTCCCGATAGCGCTTCCAGATAACTAATTATTCTTTCCATGTCCGAGTTAGGAATGGCTGCCATATGGCGCTGAGTGAGTTCTCGCTGATACAGCAATACTTCTCTTCTCTGGGGAACGCTCCCGGGGTTGTTCTGGGTGTTGGTGATGATTGTGCCGTGTTGACGGTTCCCGAGGGTGAGCAGCTCGTCGCGACCGTCGATACGCTGGTGTCTGGTGTTCATTTTCCCGTCGATGCCTCCGCGGGTGATATTGCCCATCGCGCCTTGAGGGTCAATCTCAGTGATATTGCCGCCATGGGCGCAAAGCCATGTTGGTTTACCTTGGCGCTGACACTGCCTGAAGCTCGTGAATCATGGCTGCATGAATTTTCACTGGCCTTGGCTGACGACGCCTCGATGTTTGGCTGTGCGCTGGTTGGCGGTGATACGACTGCCGGGCCGCTATCTATCTCTATTCAAATGGTTGGTACGGTCCCTGCGGGAAAGGCGCTTACTCGAGGAGGTGCGCAAGCTGGCGATAGTATTTATGTAACAGGCTCCCTGGGTGAGGGCGCCGCTGCGCTCTGTTTATTCGACGAATCTGGTGAGTCGGTGGCGATTGATAATGACGATGCCCGAGAGTGTTTGCTACAGCGATTTTATCGGCCCGAGCCAAGATTGCAGTATGGTTTGAAGCTCCGAGAGTTGTCTTCGGCGGCGCTGGATATTTCCGATGGGTTGATCGCAGACTTGGGGCATATTGCGGATTCCTCGGGTCTGGGAGCTGATGTTGAACTTAATAGATTGCCCATTGCACCCTGGCTTGCAGCATTGGTTGAGCCACCCCGTGTTTTAGCGTGGGCGCTCTCCGGTGGTGACGATTATGAATTATGTTTTACCGTCCCAGAAGAAAACCTGCCTGCTGTCGAATTGTTGATTAAGCGAGGCGAGTTGTCGGCGAGCTGTATTGGTAAAATGTCTGAACAGCACGGGGTTCGGTGTATTGATAATAACGGTCAATTGGTTGAGACCAGTACGACCGGGTATCAACATTTTTAAGTGTGAAATAAGCCGTTTGGATAGAGGGTGGTGGAATGGTTCAAGCTGTACCCAGTTTTCGACAACTAATACGTAATCCCGTGCACTTTCTGGCTTTTGGGTTTGGCAGTGGTTTATCTCCCAAGGCACCGGGGACAGCGGGTACGTTGGTGGCGCTAATGTTGTGGCCAATGTTGGCGAGCCTCCCGCTGGAACTCTATATTTTAATAGTGGCGGTGGCGTCGATTGGCGGCTTCTATCTGTGTGGTAAGACTGCCAGTGATCTGGGGGTTCATGATCATTCCGGTATTGTTTGGGATGAAATTGCAGGATTTTGGCTGGCGATGACAGCCATGCCGGTTTCCTGGATTTGGATGCTGGCGGGTTTTCTACTGTTTAGGTTGTTTGATATCTGGAAGCCCTGGCCCATTGGCTGGCTCGATAAACATGTTGATGGCGGTTATGGCATTATGCTGGATGACTTGGTAGCTGGGCTATTTACTTGGTTGATACTGTTTTTGGCAATGACATTTGGATAGAGCTCTTAACTTTTTAGAGGTGCAGGGATGATGCGAAAAGCTCTAGGGGTAAGTTTAGTTGTTTTCGGCTTGTTAGTGGCCTCGATAAGTTGGGCCGCACCAGATGTTCGCGTTCAGGGATTGTTTGGTGGCAGTGCCGTGTTGCTGGTCAATGGCAAGCAACGGTTGTTGAAGCAGGGGCAAACCTCTCCGGAAGGTGTCAAGCTTGTGAGTAGCAGCAGTCGTCAAGCGGTTATTGAGATTTCTGGGCAGCAGTATAACCTTGGGCTGTCTCAGCATATATCCTCTGGTTTTCAGGCTGCGGATGTGGCCGAAGTGAGGATTCCCCGTGCCCCTAATGGACACTATATGGTCGGCGGTTTCATTAATGGTCGGCCGGTAGAGTTTATGGTGGATACCGGTGCCTCCTCGGTCGCAATGAACTTGAATGATGCCGAGCGCTTGGGTGTGGCTTTTCGAAGGGGAAAGCGTATTCGAGTGAGTACGGCTGGAGGTGTTGTTCAGGGTTTTGAGATAGATCTGGATAAGCTAGTCATTGGTCAGATCACAACCTATAAAGTTTCAGCCACTGTGGTTGTTGGAAATTTCCCCTCCCAGATACTATTGGGCAATAGTTTTCTGAGTCAGATTGAAATGACGGAGGAGGAAGGGGTTATGGTTCTTAGGAAGAAATATTGATGGTTATTGCGTGTTCGGGTAAAAACGCTTGAGAAGCACTTTACTCGGAGCGTATCCCGGCTAAAATAGCCACCCGCCTGACTTTTTGGAGTCCTCCGTGACCCTACGTTTTGTTCAAAGCTCAAAGCTCCCGACCCAGTGGGGGGTATTTGACGTCCATGGTTTTGAGGATGCCGAGAGCGATAAGGAGCATATTGCTGTAACCATGGGTGATGTGTCTGATGGTGAGCCAGTGCTGATGCGAATTCATTCTGAGTGTCTCACAGGTGATGCCTTGTTTAGCATTCGCTGTGATTGTGGCGCCCAGCTGGCTGAGGCCATGCGCCGAATTGCCGAAGAGGGCCGTGGCGCCATTTTATATTTGCGTCAGGAGGGCCGTGGAATAGGGCTGCTCAATAAGATCAAGGCCTACCACTTGCAGGATCAGGGAGCTGACACTGTGGAGGCAAACGAACAGCTGGGATTTGGCGCAGACATGAGAGATTACGGTATCTGTAAGTCCATGTTAAAGCACTTGAATGTGACCAAGGTGAAGCTGCTGACGAATAACCCTCGTAAGGTGGAGGCGCTTGAAGGGCTTGGCGTTACGGTTGTTGAGCGTGTTGCCTTGCAAACAGGCAGGAACCCCCACAATAAAGGTTATTTGGCCACTAAGGCCGGTAAGCTAGGCCATTTGTTTGATGAGCAGGATGAAGGTTAAGGTCTTACTATGTCATTAGCAAAACGAATTATTCCTTGTCTCGATGTAGATGAGGGGCGTGTGGTCAAAGGTGTTCAGTTTGTAGATATTCGTGATGCCGGTGATCCTGTAGAAGTGGCTAAGCGTTATAACGAGCAGGGTGCCGATGAGATCACCTTTCTTGATATTACGGCCAGTCATGAAGGGCGTGACACGATGATTCACACGGTTGAGCGGATGGCCAGTGAAGTGTTTATTCCCCTGACTGTGGGAGGGGGCGTTCGTACCCTTGGGGATATTCGTGCGTTGCTCAATGCCGGCGCAGACAAGGTGGGAATCAACTCTGCCGCGGTTAAAAATCCTGAGTTTGTTCGTGAAGCCGCCGAGCGATTTGGTTCGCAGTGCATTGTTGTCGCGATTGATGCCAAACAGGTAAGTGTCGAGGGTGAGCCATTGCGTTGGGAGATCTTCACCCATGGCGGTCGCCAGCCTACCGGTATTGACGCGGTTAGTTGGGCTGTAAAAATGGCGAAATATGGTGCGGGAGAAATTCTGTTAACCAGTATGGATAAGGATGGAACCAAGAGCGGTTTTAACCTTCCTCTGACTCGGGCGATTAGCGATGCCGTTGATGTGCCAGTCATTGCATCAGGTGGTGTGGGTAATCTACAGGATTTAGTCGACGGAGTCGTTGAAGGCAAAGCTGACGCTGTGTTGGCGGCCAGTATTTTTCACTTTGGTGAGTACACCATTCCCCAAGCCAAATCCTACATGGCAAAAAATGGTGTAGAGGTGCGGCTGTAGGCCGCCCTGTACATTAAACCGCGTACTGTGCTCCCGGGGTAAAGAACTCCAGTGTTTCTGCATCCGCTTTTTGTGCGAACTCAATAAAGTCTGCTACAGCACTAACTGCGCCTTCCTTGGAATCAAACGGACCTACTGCGGCACCTTCGCGGGTGGCGAAAAACCAGAAGTTATGAAGCTTGAAGAAGCGGTCGCTTCTGATGGGGGGCTGTGGCCCACCATTTTCACTTTGTCTCGGTATTCCCATATTGTTTCCTGCCTTACTGCAAAATTTTTTGTTTATTATTATTCAGTTGAGATTGCTTGAAACTTTACCTGCAGCACCTTGTGCTCGTGCGCACTTTATGATTCAGCACAATTTTGTTAGAAAAGTCAACGGGTTCACTTCTACTTTGTGACGTAGGTCATAGTTTGGGGTGGTAAGTTTTTAATATGTCTAACCCCTTTAATAAGTTCAGAGCTTCGTATAGCTGATTGTCATCCATTGATGTATTCATTTTAGTTGTTCGTTTTGGGTCGTTGTCGTTGCTTAAATGGCCCGGTAGATTGGCTTCTTTAATTTGTTTTTGTGGTTCCAATAGTTTGATTTCTGCCGGCTGAACAACAATGTCGGGCTTGATGCCCTCTGCCTGAATAGATCGTTTGTTGGGTGTGAAGTAACGAGCGGTGGTTAGCTTAATGCCGCGACCATCACCAAGAGGGATAACCGTTTGAACCGAGCCTTTGCCAAAGCTGTCAGTGCCAAGTACTAGAGCGCGGCGGTGATCTTGAAGCGCGCCAGCGACAATTTCTGCCGCCGAGGCGGAACCTTCATTAATCAGTACGACGACAGGTAGACCGTTGAGCGTGTCTCCGAATGCTGCATGATATGAATTGTTGGAACTGGGTAACCTTCCCTCCGTATAGACCACCAGCCCTCCGTCAAGAAGGGTATCTGCAACAGCGATAGAAGAGTGAAGTAGGCCGCCGGGGTTGTTGCGTAAATCGAGGATCATGCCTTTCAGATTGGCATCTTCCTTTTGAATTCCCTCGATAGCCTGGCGGAACTCTTCGCCCGTATTTTCCTGAAATTGTGCAATGCGAACATAGGGGAAGCCGGGTTCTAAAAATCGGCTGCGGACACTTTTAACTTGAATGATGTCCCGGATAATCTTTATTTCAAATGGTCCATCCACGTTTTCTCGAACCACGGTTAGAGTGAGCGTTGAGCCTTTGGGCCCGCGCATGATCTCAATGGCTTCATTAAGGCTCATGCTCTGAACGATATTGTCGTCCAGTTTAATAATCAGGTCGCCTGCTTTTATTCCGGCCCGTTTCGCTGGCGTGTCATCAATGGGGGAGATAACTTTAATAAATCCGCCTTCCATGCCTACCTCTATCCCAAGGCCACCAAATTCCCCGCTAGTGTGTTCCTGTAGCTCTTCAAAGGCACTTTCATCTAGGTAGATGGAGTGAGGGTCCAAGCTGTTCATGAGTCCAGCAATAGACATTTCTAGTAATTTTTTATCGTCAACATCTTCCACGTAGGCTTGTCGAATCTGGTCAAAGACTTGGGTGAAATGGCGTAGTTCATCGAGTGGGAGGCGAGCATTTTCGGGGGCCTCATCGGCCATAAGGTTGATGCTGAGTGAAAGGGTCGCCAAGGCAACAAACAGTAATCTTAAGAATGGCTTCATGAGTTTTTCCTAATGCTTGTTCCAACAGTGTACGTATGACTGCGATAGAGGGGAAGGTGTCTCATCCCATTGCGATAATTAGGGCTTATAGTCGTGCGCTGATTTAGCTCATCCTTTTTTGGTAAGCCATCGAATGGGGTTGGTTGGTTTACCTTTGTGGCGGATCTCGAAATACAGTGCATGATTTCTTTGGCCCCCGGTGTTGCCTACTTTTGCGATGGTTTCTCCCGTTAATACCCACTCACCGGTTTCCTTGAGTAAGACCTGATTGTGAGCATAGAGGCTCATGTAATTATCGCCATGGTCAACGATTATGAGTAGGCCGTGACCTCGGAGGTAATCGGAAAAGATGACTCTGCCGTGGTGAATAGCATTAACAGGTGTGCCTTCCTTTGCATTAAGAAGCCAGCCATTCCAAGTAATATTGGTATGACGTTGAGCACCAAAACGCTTGCTGAGTCTGCCTGATACTGGCCAGGGAAGTTTACCTCGCTGCTCTGCAAAAGATTTGTTCGAGGCGGGCAGGGATAGTTTGGCAATGCTTTTCTGGAGTGATTCAAGCACGCTCTCGAGTCGCTTTCGCTCAATGTTGAGCGTGTTCAGTGTTTGTTTGGTGCTGCTTATTTGTTTGTGCAGTTGCGCCAGCACTTCGCGGCGTTGCTGTTGCTGCTGGAGTAGCTGTTGTTGTTGTAACTTGAGGTCGTCGCGATTTTTGACCAGAGCTAGCTGGTGGTCAGAAATTGATATTTCGACCTTTTGAAGTGAATTCAGGGTGTCTCTGTAGTGGTTGAGTTTCTCTGCACGGGCATTCAGAAAGTAATCGTGGTATTTGAGTGTTCTGCTGACTTTATCTGGGTTTTCCTGGTTGAACAGTAGTTTGATTGGCGCTTCATTGCCTAAGTGAAAAGCTGCTTTAACCTGTGTTGAAATGAGTGCCTGCTGGCTCTTGCGAGATATTTCCAGCTCAGATTGTTGCTGTTTGAGCTTAAGCAGTTCTGATGTCAGGGAGCCGAGTTTTACTGCCAATCCGTTGATTTTGGTGTTGAGGTCAGCTGATGCCAGTTCAGATTTTCTCAGTAACTTACTTAGTTCGTTCTGCTGTTGGTTGTCACCTTTGATAGATTGCTGAAGCCTGGCAATATCCTTGCTAATTTTTTGCAGCTTGGACTTGTCGTCCCGTTCCCCGGACTGGATAGGTGATGCCAGTAGAAGCGCTGCTAGCATCGCTGATATTAGCAGCGGTATTTTTGGCATCTATTAGGCCGTGGGTCTCTGATTTAGTCGTCGATGCAAACCAGCGAGTGGCCTGTCATTTCCGGGGGTAGCGGCAAGTCTAAGAGCGTCAGCATGGTTGGTGCCACATCTGCCAGCGTTCCATTACTGCTGAGAGATAGCTTGCGATCACCTACATAAATTAATGGGACCGGCAAGGTGGTGTGTTGTGTATGGGCCTGGCCCGATATTTCGTCGAACATTTGTTCTACGTTACCGTGGTCTGCGGTGATTAGGCACTGGCCGCCGACCTTGTTGATCGCGGTTAGGACTTTGTCGACGCAGGTATCGACGACTTCTACAGCCTTAACGGCTGCGTCAAAGATACCGCTATGACCCACCTGATCACAATTGGCATAGTTGCAAATGATCGCATCGTATTGCTGCTCTTCAATGGCCTCGATGAGCTTATCTGTTAATTCATAGGCGCTCATTTCGGGTTGTAGGTCGTAGGTTGCCACTTTTGGCGAGGGGATAAGGATTCGTTCTTCGCCGTCAAATAGTGCTTCCCGGCCACCACTGAAAAAGAACGTGACGTGGGCATATTTTTCGGTCTCGGCAATCCTCAATTGCGTTTTCCCTAGATTACTTAGGTATTCTCCAAATGAGTTGTTGAGTGGCTCCGGCGGGAACGCGCAGCTGGTATGAATGTCGGCAGAATATTCTGTCGTCATGACAAAATCTGCCAGGGCGGGGCGCTTGGCTGGAGTAAAACCATCAAAGTTATCGTCAACAAAAGCACGCGTTAGCTGCCTGGCGCGGTCGGGTCTAAAATTCATAAATACTACTGCGTCGCCATCTTCGACCGTGGCTGGCGTTTCATTCTCACCACAAATCAGAGTGGGTAATACAAACTCATCATTTTCATCTCGCTCGTACCCCGCGTGCAGCCCTTCAATCGGATCGGCAGAACGGTATTCGGCTTTGCCCAGGGTGAGCAGGTCGTAAGCAGCCTGGACTCTGTCCCAGCGCTGATCTCTGTCCATCGCGTAGAAGCGACCGCAGATACTTGCAATTCGACCTGTTCCAAGGTCTGAGAGTAGTTTTGCTGTGGTTTTTAACGAGGCCTCTGCGCTTCGGGGTGGCGTGTCTCTGCCGTCGAGAAATGCATGCACGTAGACCTTTTTGGCGCCGCGTTCAGATGCCATGGTTACCATGGCATTAATGTGTTCTTCGTGGCTATGGACGCCGCCCTGGGACAGTAGGCCAAGAATATGCACAGCTTTGTTTGCGCTAATGGCTTTGTCTATGGCGTTTGCATAGGTGGCGTTAGAGAAAAAATCACCATCGCTAATGGCTTTATTGATCCGGGTGAAGCTCTGGTATACCACTCGGCCTGCCCCCAAGGTGATATGCCCAACCTCGCTATTGCCCATCTGCCCCTCGGGGAGGCCGGCCGATAACCCTGACGTGTTGATCAACGTATTGGGGCTGTTTTTCCAAAGGTTGTCCAGTGTCGGAGTTTTTGCTGCGCGTATGGCATTGTGCTCGGTTTTCTCGTTGTGGCCGTAGCCATCTAAGATAAGCAGGAGTAGCGGTTTTTTTAGTTTGCTCATGGTTTTGATTGGGCTGGTCTCAGAAGTGATAAGGTCAATCGTGAATCTTACCGATAAAGTGGTTATGACGCCATTGGTGGTTTCCTATCAGAGGGTGTGATGTGTATACTTTGGCCGCGTTTGCAACTGGCTCTAAATGGGCTGTTAATCGACAAATAGGGCCGTAAATCGTGGAATTTTTTGATTTTATCAGTGAGCAGTGGATACTTGTGAGTGTCCTTATGGTGCTTATTTACCTGTTCGCTATTAATGAGCGTGTCAAAAGTGGTAAGCCCATTTCTTCTCATGTTGTGACCCGTATGCTCAATGCGGATGAAGCGGTGTTACTGGATATCCGTGACGCCAAGGATTTCAAGGCTGGCCATGTCGCGGGGGCCATCAATATCCCCCTGGCTAAGCTACAGGAGCGTATGGTTGAGCTCGAGCCTCATCGTGAAAAAGCTATTATTATTGCCGATAAGGCGGGGCAGCATTCTGGGCCAATTGGTCGGCGTCTCCAGCAAAAAGAGTTCAATGTGCTGCGATTGACTGGCGGTATGATGGAGTGGCACAACCAGAAGCTGCCGGTTGTAAAGGGCTGATATGCCAGTCGTTAAGTTATATACCACTCGATCTTGTGGTTACTGCGTGGCCGCTAAAAATTTATTGTCGAGCCGCGGGTTGAAATACCACGAGATAGCCGTTGATTCCGACCCGGTTTTGCGGCGCGAGGTGATGACGCTAAGTGGTCGGCACACGGTTCCCCAGATTTGGATCGGTGAAGCCCATGTGGGCGGCTACGATGATTTGTACCACCTCGACCAATCGGGAGAGTTGGAAGCTTTAATCTCGGCGCATGAGTGAAAGGTTCAAAATAGCTTCTCTGATTGCTTGGGTAAACGCTTTGTTGAATGAGCAATGCAACGTTTAATTATTGTTTCTTGATGAATATAGGCTAGAACATGACTGAAAATAACACTACGGCAGGGGCTAATGAAGAACAGGTGGCCACGCCACAATTTGCTGTCCAGCGTATCTATCTTAAAGATCTTTCTTTTGAAACGCCTATGGGTGCCGCTGTTTTTCAGAAGCAGGTTAAGCCAGAGGTTAATCAAGATATTTCACTGTCGACGACAAAGCTGGCCGACCATAACTACGAGGTGGAGTTAACGCTTACGGTTACGGTGAAAAATGGTGATGAGACTATTTATTTGGTCGAGGCCCATCAGGCTGGTATCTTCAAAATCAGTGGTATTGAGGGTCCCCAGTTGGCCCAAGTACTCAATACGATTTGCCCAACTACATTATTCCCCTATGCTCGTGAAGTTATCGATAATGTGGTCGTTAAGGGGAGTTTTCCTGCCTTGATGATTCCGCCGATTAACTTTGAAGCATTATTTGCCGAAGCGATGGCTAAGGGCGATGCTAAAACAGGTCAGCAGCAGGCTGAAAGCGTCACGCATTAAGTTTTCGGTCATTAATAAGGGGCGTCAGTGACGCCCCTTATCGCTTTTCTGTTGACGTCTAGTTCCAGCGCCTTTCAGGGATTAGAGTGGGGCGTCAGTCTATTTCTAGTCGTCGTCACTCATCCCCAGTTCTTTTAGTTTCCGCGTTAATGTATTTCTTCCCCACCCCAAGAGCTCTGCCGCATCCCTTTTTCGTCCGTTGGTATGGCTGAGCGCTGTTTCGATGAGAGCCCGCTCAAAAGCCGGTACAGCCAAGGTGAGAATATCATGCTTGCCCGAGCTTAATTCCCTGTCTGCCCAGCTTCGCAGTAGTTGCTCCCAGTTGCCCGTTGCCGCCGTATCCTCTACAGGGCTGTCCTTGAGCTCAGGAGGGAGATCCTCCAAATGAACCTCGCGGCCAGATGCCATGACTGTAAGCCAGCGGCAGGCATTTTCCAGCTGGCGAACATTTCCCGCCCAAGGAAGCATGCTGAGGTATTTTTCAGCTTCGGGCGAAAGGGTTTTAGGCTCGGTTTCCAGTTCTTTTGCTGCACGTAGAAAAAAGTACTGCATAAGCTTGGGAATGTCTTCGCGCCGGTCTGCCAGTGTGGGCAGATGAATACGGATAACATTTAGGCGGTGAAAGAGGTCTTCCCTAAAGCGATTCTCAGCAACGAGTTGCTCTAGGTTTTGGTGGGTGGCAGCAATAATGCGCACATCTACTTTGACGGGAGTGTGGCCGCCGACCAGATAAAATTCACCGTTCGCTAAGACGCGTAGGAGGCGGGTTTGTGCCTCAGGAGGCATATCGCCAATTTCATCCAGAAACAGGGTGCCGCCATCGGCTTGTTGGAAGCGGCCTTCTCTTCGTTGGGTTGCTCCGGTAAAGGCACCTTTCTCATGCCCAAATAGTTCTGACTCGATCAGATCGTGAGGAATGGCGGCCATATTTAACGCAATAAAGCGATTTTTTTTACGCGGACTGTGGTCGTGTAGTGCTTTGGCGACCAGCTCTTTGCCCGTTCCCGATTCGCCGTTAATCAACACGGTGATATTTGAGTGCGACAACCGGCCAATGGCTCTAAAGACTTCCTGCATGGCAGGGGCTTCACCAATAATTTCGCTCCCTATTTCGCTGGGTTCAATGATTTGTTCAGTGGCTTGTTCACTGGCAAAGTTGATCGCTCTATTGGTGACGGCAATTAATTCATCAAGGTCGAAGGGTTTCGGTAGATATTCAAAGGCCCCCCCTTGATATGCTGCAACAGCACTATCCAGGTCTGAGTGAGCAGTGGTAATGATGACGGGTAACGAGGGGTTGGATGCGTGAATTTTTTCAAGCAGCTGTAATCCGTCAATACCGGGCATTCTGATGTCGCTGATAATTGTGTCCGGCTGTCCTTTGTCGAGATCGGATAGAAGCGAATTGGCATTCTCGAAGGTTGTCACATCAAGTTCGGCGCGACTTAAGGCCTTCTCCATGACCCAGCGTATGGAACGGTCGTCATCGACAATCCAAACAGTTCGTTTATTCATTTGGTGTGTCCAGTGGTAAATACAGTGAAAATCGTGTTTCGCCGTTGAGTTGGTCGCACTCGATCAAGCCCTGATGAAGGTTTATGGCGGATTGGGCAATCGGCAGTCCAAGGCCGCTTCCTTCAACCCGCCCGCTAATCATTGGGAAAAAGATGCGGTCGATAATGTTTTCGGGAATACCAGGACCGTTATCGATAATATCGATACGGCACACGACCTTGTGGTGTTTTTTTCCAATGGTGAAGTGACGTTGTATGCGTGTTTTTAGCCGGATAGTGGGCTCGGCCTGCTCACTGTTTTCGAGGGCTTGAATGGCATTTCTGACAATGTTGAGCAGAGCTTGAATGAGCTGTCCTCGATCGCCGTTGAGTTCGGGAATGCTGGGATCGTAGTTGCGTTTTATGGCAATGCGGCCCCTGGTTTCAGTCTCGGCCAATGCGGCAACGTGCTCCAAAACTTCATGAACGTTTACGGGGGCAAATGTTGGCATCGTGTTTGGCCCGAGTAATCGGTCCACCAAGCTGCAGAGTCGATCGGTTTCTGCTGAAATAATATCGGTAAACTCTCGTAATTCTGGCTGATCGTTAAGGTCTTCAGAGAGTAATTGTGCCGCGCCGCGTATGCCGCCCAATGGATTTTTAATCTCATGAGCTAGTCCACGCACCAAGTTGCGGGTGGTGTCGTGAGTGGTGATTAGGGCTTCTTCACGGTTGATTTTCATCAGCCTGTCCATGGGCTGCATTTCTATAAGGAGTAGTGTTGACGTTGCCGCCTGTATGGGGGTGGCGGTTAGATCGACAGTAACATGGGATTCGTCGGCCAAAGACAGTAGTGCCTGTCGCTGAGTAAAGGGGTGGTTGGACTCCATGGCGTTGCGCAATGAGCTAAGAACCTTGTCGGACTGATGAAGCACTTGGGTGATCGGGCAACCGCAAAGGCGAACTGCGCTGACAGCAAGTAGGCTTTCAGCGGCAGGGTTCAGATAGCTGATCTTCAGCTCGTTATTTAACAGAAGAACCGCTGTGCTGAGGTTATCCAGTAACAAATGATGTAATTGCTCTTCGGCCATGTGATCACTGTTTATCTTAAAAAGCTTTCCGTATAAATGCATGAGCAGCACATTCTTTTGTCGCGTTGCTAAATGCTGTAGCAAATTACGGGCCAGTTTTGCAAAGCGGTGTTAGCGCAGTTAATTAGGGGGATGCTAGTTATTAGTCTAGTTTAAATTATGGCGGGGCGCACCATTATGGTGCGCTAGTTTTTGTTGTGCTTTATGGAGTGACGCTTGACGTGAATAGTACTGGTGCTAGATGCACCTATAATTGCCCCTTCGCCATCTACGATTCTGGCCTGGATGTGATGTTCGCCCCGAATTAGTGCCCTGATACTAAATGAGGTGGTGCTTGTTGCCGGGCCATAGGGCTGGCCATCAAATATTAATTGAACTAAATGCCCCATTTTTAACGTAGGTTTAAGGCTTATTTCAACGGGCACCAGTTGTTGCCCGGGTGGAATCGTGGAGTCATGGGCAGGTGTTACAATCAGGATTTGCTGGTAGCTATTGGCTGCAGTTTCCAAGGCTTGCTTTTCATTGTGCAAGACTTCAATGGCTGGTTGGGTGTTGATGCTTGGTAGGCTGATAGCCTCAGTGGTGGGGTCATTTGCCGGCGGGTTGTCCGTATAGGTGACGTCGCCTTCTTCGTCAATTACCCGATAAACTTCAGCGTTAGCAAAAAATGCCAAGCTGATACCTAGCAGGGTTAAAAGCACGATATTTCCTTTAATCACAGGGACTCTCCATCTATCTCGTATAAAGACTAGCCCTAATTTGACCATAGAAAAAGCCTGCTATTACAAAAAAAATATGTTTTTTGTCGGTTGCGATCTGAACGCCTGTGAGGCGGGCAACAAAAAAGGCTGTGAAATTGCTTTCACAGCCTTTTGTGGGTCTGAATAGACCTAACTCTTATACAGAGTAATACATATCGAACTCAACTGGGTGAGTAGTGTGCTCAACACGGTAAACATCTTGCATTTTCAGGTCGATGTAAGCGTCGATGGTATCGTCTGTAAATACGCCGCCAGCTGTTAGGAATTCGCGGTCTGCATCCAGCTCTTCCAGTGCTTCGCGAAGGCTTCCTGCAACTTGTGGAATCTCGGCAGCTTCTTCTGGAGGTAAGTCGTACAAGTCCTTATCCGCTGCATCACCAGGGTGGATTTTGTTGAGTACGCCATCAATACCAGCCATCAGCATAGCTGCAAACATCAGGTAAGGGTTGGCGGTTGGATCGCCAAAGCGAATTTCAACGCGCTTACCTTTGGGTGAAGCTACGTAGGGGATGCGTAGAGAAGCAGAACGGTTGCGAGCAGAGTAGGCTAGCATTACCGGGGCTTCAAAGCCTGGGATTAGGCGTTTGTATGAGTTGGTCGAAGCATTGGCAAATGCGTTCAGTGCTTTTGCATGCTTGATGATGCCGCCGATGTAGTAAAGCGCAGTATCGCTCAGGCCGGCATAGCCGTCACCAGCAAAAGTATTTTCACCATCTTTCCAGAAAGACTGGTGGCAATGCATGCCAGAGCCGTTATCACCTACCAGAGGTTTGGGCATGAATGTGGCTGTTTTGCCATAGGCATGTGCGACGTTGTGTACGCAGTATTTAAGGATTTGAACTTCGTCAGCTTTGTTGACCAGCGTGTTAAATTTTACACCGATTTCACATTGTCCAGCAGTGCCCACTTCGTGGTGGTGAACTTCGATGTCGAGACCCATTTGTTCCATGGCGCCACACATTGCAGCTCGAAGGTCGTGAAGACTGTCAACTGGGGGGACAGGGAAGTAGCCGCCTTTGATGCCGGGGCGGTGTCCCATGTTTCCATCAGCATAGTCGTGGCCGGCAGCCCAGGCTGCTTCCTCGGAGCTGATTTTGTAGAAGGCGCCGCTCATGTCGGAGCCCCATTTGATGTCGTCGAATACAAAGAATTCTGGTTCTGGGCCGAAAAAAGCGGTGTCGCCCAATCCGGTAGATTTCAGGTATTCTTCAGCGCGTTTGGCAACAGAGCGCGGGTCGCGTTCATAGCCTTGCATGGTGGCTGGTTCGATAATGTCACAGCGGATGATGACGGTTACTTCATCGGTAAACGGGTCGAGCATGGCGGTGTTATCGTCAGGCATCAGGATCATGTCGGATTCATTAATGCCTTTCCAGCCTTCAATAGAAGAACCATCAAACATTTTTCCCTCTTCAAAGAAGTCTTCGCCAACTTCGCTGATGGGCATGGATACGTGTTGTTCCTTACCTTTGGTGTCTGTAAAGCGTAGGTCTACCCAGCGGGCTTCGCTTTCTTTAATCAGGGTTAGGGTTTTAGACATTGGTTCCTCCAATTGTAGGTATCGAGGTTAAACAAGTTAGCCGACTTGACGGCAATACTTAAAAAAGTTTTGTAAGTTGCTGCCTGATAACAAGCGTGCAATTCATTGGTGCATTTAAAGCATGATTCATGCCAGTTTTTGGACTCAATGAATTCAACAGGTTATGGCTGTGCGTTCAAAGTGTAGAAGTTTAATTGCACCAATATGGTGCCAGCTTGCTTTGTTTTGGTGCAAAGGAGGCGCGTGTCGTATTGCTTCCCATATTTTTAGCAGCCCATAATACGCCGAATTGAGGCTATTTGTAATATAATCGACAGCTTTTCCCAGTCATAGTGATGAGTAGCCCCTTTCATGCATTTTGTCGTTAAGTTATTCCCAGAAATTACCATTAAAAGTGCGCCTGTTCGAAAGCGTATGACCAAGCAGTTGCGAAACAATCTGCGGAAATTGTTGCAGTCTCTCGATTCTCGTATTCGGGTAGAGATGGATTGGGAGAAGATTGAAATAACCGGTCCCGAAGATAATGAGTTGACTGTCCAGATGGCAGATGTTTTGGCGCGTACACCGGGAATAGCTAATTTTTCTCGGGTTCAGCATTTTGCTTTGGGCGACTTCGATGACATCCTCGATAAAACGCTTTCCGTTTGGGCCGATAAGTTAGCAGGGAAAACGTTTGTGCTTCGCGTGAAGCGAAGTGGAAAGCACGAGTATACCTCTCATGATGTCGAACGCCAGGTTGGCGGTGGTTTGCTGCATCAGTCCGAGGCGGCAGGCGTTAAGCTCAAGAACCCGGATATCACCGTTAAGTTGGAAATTCGCCATGACCAGCTTTATGTGATTGAAGAGACGACACCAGGGTTGGGTGGGTTTCCCTTGGGGTCTCAGGATTCGGTGATCTCGCTGATTTCGGGTGGCTTTGACTCTACGGTTTCTAGTTACCTTACGATTAAGAGAGGGTTGCGAACGCATTTTCTGTTTTTTAACCTCGGTGGCCGCGCACACGAAGTCGGTGTTAAAGAGGTGGCATTTTATCTGTGGAACAAATTTGGTGGGTCTCATCGAGTAAGGTTTATTTCTGTTCCATTTGAAGAAGTGGTATCGGAAATTCTTTGTAACGTCCACAACTCTCAAATGGGCGTTGTGTTAAAGCGGATGATGTTGAGAGCCTCGGAGCGGATCGCTGAAGAAATGAGCGTGCAGGGGTTGGTTACCGGTGAAAGCGTGGCTCAGGTGTCGAGCCAGACATTGGCTAACTTGTCGGTGATAGATTCGGTCACAAATACACTGGTACTTAGGCCTTTGGTGACCTTTGATAAAAATGACATTATCGATATTGCCCGGAAGATTGGTACCGAAGAATTTGCAGCAAATATGCCTGAATATTGTGGGGTTATCTCCGTAAAGCCTACGACCCGAGCAAAAGAAGAGCGTGTTGTAAGAGAGGAGTCTGCATTCGATTTTGAGGTGCTTGAGAGAGCCATCGCCAATAAGTGGGTGCAAAACATTGATGAGGTTATGGATGATAGGGTGCCACTGGCTCAGGTTGAGGTGTTTTCTGTACCGCAGTCCGGTGCAGTGGTTGTAGATATTCGTCACCCAGACGAAGTGGATGTTCGTCCGCTCAAGTTGGAGGTTTCTGAGGTGCAAGAAATTCCATTTTTTACCCTGCAAAATAAATTCAAAGAGCTGGATGAAGGCACCTCTTACCTGCTTTATTGTGACAAAGGTGTGATGAGTCGCCTGCATGCTGAGTTGCTGGTGGAGCAAGGGTTTGCCAATGTGGCGGTTTATCGTCCGTAAAAATAGAGCATAACCACCTGTAATTAGAATAATTTAGCTATCTCCGCAAGGGTTGGGTCAGTATAATGCCCGCCTTTTGACCAACTCCGGACTAATCCTGTGATCGAGAATCTTCGTAATATCGCCATTATTGCCCACGTAGACCATGGTAAAACGACCTTGGTAGATAAATTGCTTGAGCAGTCCGGCACCCTTGACCGAAAAAGTATGGGCGCAGAACGTGTCATGGACTCCAATGATCAGGAGCGTGAACGCGGGATTACCATCTTAGCGAAAAATACTGCAATCGAATGGAACGATTACCGGATCAACATTGTTGATACTCCGGGGCACGCCGATTTCGGTGGTGAAGTTGAACGGGTGCTTTCCATGGTGGATTGTGTGCTGTTATTGGTCGACGCGGTTGACGGGCCAATGCCGCAGACACGGTTTGTGACTCAAAAGGCTTTTGAGCAGGGCCTGAATCCAATTCTGGTGGTAAACAAGGTCGATCGCCCCGGTGCTCGTCCTCACTGGGTGATGGATCAGGTGTTCGATTTATTCGACAGCCTGGGTGCTACCGATGAACAATTGGACTTTCCCGTTATTTATGCCTCGGCTCTGAACGGTATTGCCGGTATGGAACCGGGTGACATGGCAGATGATATGACGCCCTTGTTTCAGATGATTGTGGACAAGGTGAAATCCCCGGAAGTTGACCCTGATGGTCCACTGCAAATGCAAATCAGTGCATTGGATTACAGCAGCTATGTGGGTGTTATTGGTGTTGGTCGCATTGCTCGGGGAAGGTTAAAGCCCAACGAGCAAGTGGTTGTCGTCGATCGTGAGGGTAAAACGCGCAAAGGTAAGGTGCTGCAAGTGATGGGCTATGACGGCCTTGAGCGAGTGGCTGTGGAAAAAGCGGAAGCTGGAGATATCGTTTGTATTACCGGTATCGACAAGCTGGGTATTTCTGACACGCTCTGCCACCCTGATGCTCCGGAAGCTTTGCCACCATTGAGTGTTGATGAGCCAACAGTCAGCATGACGTTCCAGGTAAACAACTCGCCATTCGCTGGATTGGAAGGCAAGTTTGTGACCTCGAGAAATATCAAGGATCGCCTCGAACAAGAGCTGATCCATAACGTTGCGCTTCGAGTAGAGCAGGGCGATAGCCCGGATAAATTTATTGTGTCCGGTCGTGGTGAATTGCACCTGTCTGTACTGATCGAAAGCATGCGTCGAGAAGGTTTTGAGTTAGGGGTTTCTCGCCCAGAGGTTATTCAGAAAGAAATTGACGGAAAGCTTCACGAGCCTTACGAACAGGTCGTGATTGATGTTGAAGATCAGCATCAAGGCTCGGTAATGGAAGAGTTGGGCCTGCGTAAAGCGGAACTGACCAATATGGAGCCAGATGGTAAAGGCCGTGTGCGGCTTGAGTTTATGGCGCCTTCCCGCGGTTTAATCGGCTTTCGTTCCCATTTTCTGACCATGACCAGTGGTTCGGGTATCATGACCAGTATCTTTGATCACTATGGCCCGGTTAAGCAGGGTGAAGTAGCCAAGCGTCAAAATGGCGTGCTGGTTTCAATGACTAAAGGTAAGACACTGGCCTTTGGCTTGTTTAACCTGCAGGAGCGTGGTCGTTTATTCCTCGGTGCCGGTAACGATGTGTATGAGGGTCAAATTGTCGGCCTCCATTCTCGCAACAATGATCTGCCCGTTAACCCGACCAAGGGTAAGCAGTTGACCAATGTAAGGGCCTCCGGTACTGATGAGGCGTTAACGCTGTCTCCGCCAGTTACCCACACGCTGGAACAGGCATTGGAGTTTATCGAGGACGATGAGCTGGTAGAAGTTACACCGGAAAGTATACGTCTTCGCAAAAAACTGCTCACTGAAAATGAGCGCAAGCGAGCGCCTAAATAGATCTTCTCTAAAGGTCATACTTAAGTTTTTTGGCTTTTGTATATAGGGAGTTCCAGGTTTAACTCTGGCACTCCCTGTGTCGAAAGCATGACGTGGTGTGATCATTCACTATGCCGGTGGCTTGCATGTAGGCATAGCAGATAGTTTTTCCAAAAAACCGAAAACCGATTTTTTTCATGTCTTTGCTGATCTGCTCTGACAGTGGCGTAGACGCGGGTACCTGTTGTTGGTATTGCCAGTGGTTAAGAATTGGTTTGCCATCGACAAATTGCCATAAGTAACGGGCAAAGCTGCCGTGCTGTTGTTGAACCTCTAAAAACCTTTGGGCATTATTTATCGTGCTCTCAATTTTCATTCTGTTCCGAACGATCCCCGGATTGCTCATCAGCTCGCCAATATTCCTCTGATCGAAACCCGCGACTTTTTCGGGCTCAAAATTAGCAAAAGCCTGTCGGTAGTTTTCACGTTTTCTCAGGATGGTGATCCAAGCTAAGCCGGCCTGGGCACTTTCAAGGATAATAAATTCAAATAGTTTTTGATCGTCAAAGCAGGGGGAACCCCACTCAGTGTCATGATAGTGTTGGTATAGTGGGTCGCCGATGCACCATTGGCAGCGAGTAAATTGCGTTTGTTTGTGAGCTGACATAGGGTTAACTCTAGAGTATTTTCCTGTTGATGGGTGCTTAATTTAGGTTGTGTTAGCTTTTCGAGGGGTGCTGATGAGAACGTTCTATCCCCGAATCAAACCTTATCTATCGCATTGTTTGGCGGTAGATGATGTTCATCAGCTCTATATTGAGGAGGTGGGAAATCCCGATGGTGTCCCCGTTCTTTTTGTACATGGTGGTCCAGGTGGGGGGTGTACAGAAAACGATAGACGATTTTTTGATCCAGAAAAATACCGGATTATCCTGTTTGACCAGCGAGGTAGTGGCCGCTCAACACCCCATGCAGAATTAACCAATAACAGTACACACGAATTGGTTGCGGATATGGAGAAAATCCGTGAACTGCTCAAGATTGAGAGTTGGGTTTTATTCGGTGGGTCGTGGGGTTCTACGCTGAGCTTGGTCTATGCTCAGGCCTGTCCAGATCGAGTCCGTGGGATGATTTTGCGTGGCATTTTTCTTTGCCGCGACCAGGACATACATTGGTTTTATCAGGATGGAGCCTGTCATATCTTTCCCGATTACTGGCGAGACTATCTGGCGCCAATTCCTGCCTCGGAGCGGGGCGATATGTTGGCTGCGTATTATCAGCGTTTGATTGGCGATGATGAGCTGGTGCGAATGGCGGCGGCGAAAGCCTGGTCGACCTGGGAGGGGCGTTGTGCCAGCTTGCATCCCAACCATAGTTTGGTCGAGTATTTGGGGAGTCCGCATATCGCGCTGGCAATGGCGCGGATCGAGGCACATTATTTTGTTAACCATGCCTTTCTGGACGCGGATGAAATTATATTGGGTGCAGGTGTCCTGAAAGATATTCCCGGCGTCATTGTTCACGGCCGTTACGACATGGTTTGCCCCGTGGCGCAGGCTTATGAGCTTCATCAAGCGTGGCCGGGGTCTATTTTAGAGGTGGTTCGTGATGCGGGGCATGCTTCGAGCGAGCCTGGAACGCTGGCCGCTCTGGTGCAGGCGACGGACAACATGATTGCAACCTTGGGAAATGCGTCCTGACTTGGTGTGTTGCGTTTTTTAGTCGAGAGATTCCTGTAAATATTTGAAGATTTTTCGGCTGGCGGCGGGTGGTTTGTTCTGTGATTGTTCTTTCTTTGCCTGGCGGATCAGTTGGCGCAGATGTTGTCTGTCCAGTGCTGGTGCCTCTGTGACCAGTTCATCGAGAGCCTTGTCTCCCTCGCTAATGAGCCGGTCTCGCCATTGCTCCAGATGGTGAAAGTGTTGCCGAAAGCTTTGACTTTGATGGTGGAAGCTTTCTAGACGTTGTTTGATTGCGTCACTGTCGATGTTTCGCATAATTTTGCCAATATACTGTAATTGCCTACGCTTCCCCTCGCGATTCTTTAACCTGCGTGCCAGCATGACCGCTTCTTCCAGCAGTTCAGGCATGGGGATTTTTGCCAGCTTGGCGGGTGATAGGTTGACCAGTTCCTCGCCTATGTTTTGCAGGGCGGTCATTTCGCGTTTGAGGGCAGACTTGCTCTTGGGTTCTTCTTCTGAAAGTGGTTGGCCCGGAGTGTTCTCAGGAAGCTGTTCATTATTCATGGTTTATGAGCCGTAAAATATTGTTGCCAGACCCAAGAACGAGAGGAAGCCAACCACATCAGTAATGGTGGTTAGGGCAACGCTACCGGCTAGGGCTGGGTCTATGTTGCAGGCCTTGAGGATGACGGGTAGCGCCGCTCCTGCCAGGGCTGCTGCGATTAGATTAATAACCATGGCGGCAGCAATAATGACTGCAATCATGGGGTCTTGGAACCACAGGGCTGCAACGCAACCCATAACCAATGCCCACAACATGCCATTGAGAGCGCCTACGGCAAACTCTTTGCTCAGCAGCCATCGGAGGTTGTTGCGGGTGATTTGACCAAGTGCCATGCCTCGAATGACCACGGTGAGTGTTTGACTGCCGGCTACTCCGCCCATGCTTGCCACAATCGGCATTAGTATCGCCAGGGCCACGACCTTGTCTATGGTCGCCTCAAATATATTGATGACAGCTGAGGCAAGGATTGCCGTCATCAGGTTGATCCCTAGCCAGACAGCTCGGCGTGGCGTGGTGCGGCCAACCGAAGCAAAGGTTTCCTCTACATCACTTAGTCCGGCTAGCCCTAGCAGCGAGTGATCCGCATCTTCAATGATGACGTCGACGACATCATCAATGGTGATCCGTCCCAGTAATTTGTTTTCTTCGTTAACCACCGGGGCAGAAACCCAGTTATGTTTTTCAAACAAGTGTGCGACTTCTGAGTCGGACATGTCTGCTGGTATGGCCTCTACCTCTGTGGCAGTTATTTCTCGGACGGTAATGTTGGGGCTTGATGTTAGTAGTTTTCCTATTGGCAAAATACCTAGGAAGGTGTCTTCCCTGTTGACCACAAAAATACTGTCGGTAATTTCGGGCAGCCCCTCGTGTCGACGGAGGTAGCGTAAAACCACGTCTAAGGTTAAGTCGGGCCGGACGGTAATGGTGTCCGTGTTCATCAGGCCGCCGGCGGTATCTTCGTTGTAGGGAAGAATGGCCTCTACGCGGTGGCGATCCTGGGCGCTCATGGCTTGCAGGACTTCTGGTATTACTTTTTCTGGAAGTTGCTGGAGGATGTCTGCGACATCATCGGGGTCGAGCCCCTCCGTCAGCGAAGCCACTTCGTGGCTTTCCATTTCATTGAGGATTTCGCCGCTTATCTCTTCGTTGAGTTCGCCTATGACTTCCCCTTCAGATTCCTTGTCGACCAAATCCCACAATACTCGTCGGGCTTTGGGGGGGGCAGATTCAATTTGGTCGGCAATATCGGCAGGCGTGAGGTTGTTCAGCATGTGCCGCAGCAGGCGCACATTACTGGAATCCATCATTTCGTTAACGCTGGCAAGCTGTGATAGCTGGCTAACTTTTTCGTTGGGGGCCTGCATCTTTGGGGCGGTTCCTAACTACCGTTGTAGATGGTCGATAGTTTATAGGTGAGAGATAGAAAATTATAGCGCTGTCAGCAAGATGGGTGGGAGGGTTTGCTAGGTTTAAGTGGTGTTCACTCCGAATCTATTGGTCTTCGCCAAAGTAGTTTTCAATCAGTTGCTCTATGTCTCTATGAGCTTTCTCTGCGTCGTTTCCTTCAAAATGAAAATGTAGAACTGTGCCCTGATTGGCGGCAAGTAACATCAGGGACATTACGCTTTTTGCGTCAACCAGCTTTTCGGGGCTTCGGCCAGTTTTAATTGTGCAGCCATACTTGCCAGCTGTAGATGCTAGTTTTGCAGCTGCGCGTGCATGAAGTCCAAGCTTGTTTACGATGGTCAGTTCGATATTGATCATGTGAGACATAAAAGCTCTCCGTGCGTGTTTCTGTCAAGTGAGGTCACGAGAGCTCCCTGTGTCGTACTTGAGTGTTTGCATATTGTTGGCTGAAATATTCTCCCAGCATTTTACTCACATAAACTGAGCGATGCTGGCCTCCTGTGCAGCCGATGGCCACAGTTAGGTAGCTACGGTTGTTGGCGCGAAAACTGGGAATCCATCGAGTCATAAAGCCATTGATGTCCGCCAGCATGGCTGCGACCTCTGGTTGAGACTCAAGGAATTCGATAACGGGTTCATCCTTACCTGAAAAGTGCCTTAGCTCCTGTTTCCAGTAGGGGTTCGGTAAACATCGAACATCAAATACAAAATCAGCATCTGAGGGCACGCCTCGCTTGAAGGCAAAAGACTCAAAAAGTATGGCGATATCACCATTGTTTTCAGTGGCAATTTGTTTTTTTGTGATGTCTCGAAGCTGGTGCAGGGTCATGTTGCTGGTGTCGATCCTGCGGTTGGCTATAGAGGCTATAGGTTCGAGTAATTTTGTCTCTAGTGCTATTGCCTCTTTTAAGTCAATTTGTTCTGAGCTGAGCGGGTGTTTTCGACGTGTTTCGCTGAAGCGTTGAATCAGTACTGATGTCCTGGCATCGAGAAAGATGACGTCGTAATTAATGCCTGTTGCTTGCAGCTCGTTAAGAATGTTGGGTAGTTGATCGAGGTCGCCAGTCAGGTTTCTGGCATCAATGCCTACGGCAATATTTTCCAGCCAGTTGCGACCTTGTTTGTTGGGCGTTTGTTGGAAAAGTCCGGGCAGTAGGGTTGCGGGTAAGTTATCAATACAGGTAAAGCCCAGGTCTTCCAATATATTCAAAGCTGTGCTTTTTCCTGAGCCGGATCGCCCGCTAACCACTACCAATCGCATAGATTTATCCTTGGTCTGTCCAATTGGCGGTGGTTGTCTGGTAGAGGGCTTCGTTTGAGTTAGCTTCGCGTAGTTGAGTGCGAACGTCTTCCTCTTGTAGCAGTTCTGCAATGGCAGATAGTACCTGCAGGTGCTCATCATTTTGCTCTTCCGGTACGATCAGGGCAAAAACGATGTCAACAGGTGCGCCATCAATAGCGTCAAAGTCCACAGGATCGCTTAATTTTAGCAATGCCCCTGTGATTTTATGACAGCTGGCCATTCGGCAATGGGGGATGGCTATGCCTTCCCCAATCCCTGTGCTGCCAAGTCGTTCTCTGGCCAAGAGGCCTAGGTAAAGTTCGTCGGCATCAACTTCCATCATTCGATCATTTAAAAAATGGGAGAGATGCTCAAGGACTCTTTTTTTGCTGCCCCCGGGAGCATCGTAAGAGATGTTCTCGGGGGGGAGTATGTCGATCAGTTTCATGGAGGGTTATCTACCGCGGTTTTTTTCCTTGTGCTTGATAAGCTGACGATCAAGCTTGTCTGACAGCATGTCTATCGCTGCATAAAGATCGTCATGTTCTGAGTTGGCAAAAAACTCACCGCCGCTGACGTGCACGGTAGCTTCTGCTTTCTGAATCAGTTTTTCTACGGAGAGAATTACGCTGGTACTGGTGATTCTGTCGTTGTGACGCTCTAGCTTGGATAGCTTGCTGGTCACATACTCTTTTATTGGGTCGGTGATCTCGAGGTGGTGTCCGCTGATATTTAGTTGCATGCGGTTCTCCTTAGTTATATAGATTAGACATGTGGTTTATAACGTTTTCTTTCACTGGAGGATGGGATGCCCATTCCTTCCCGGTATTTTGCTACTGTGCGTCGTGCGACCTGTATTCCCATCTCTTCAAATAAATTGGTAAGTTTGTTATCGCTTAGTGGTTTTACTGGGTCTTCTGCATTAATCATCTTTTTCAGGATAGCGCGAATAGCCGTTGATGAACACTCCCCGCCACTTGACGTATTTACATGGCTGGAAAAGAAGTATTTCAATTCAAAGACCCCTTGGGGGGTGTCCATGTATTTTTGGGTGGTTACTCTTGATATGGTGGACTCGTGTAGCTCCAGCCGTTCTGCTATGTCTGCTAATACCATGGGGCGCATGGCTTCTGGGCCCTGCGCTAGAAACGCCTGCTGTAGCTCAATGATGCAAGACGACACCCGAAGCAAGGTGTCATTTCGGCTTTCTATACTTCGTAGAAACCACTTGGCTTCTTGAAGGTGGTTTTTTAGAAAGGTGTTGTCTTCGCTTGAGTCTGCCCGACGTATCATTTGTGCGTATTGCTGGTTGATGCTCAGGCGAGGAGTTATGTCTTGGTTTAATGATACTTGCCAGTGATCATTTACTTTGCTGACACTAACATCGGGAACAACATATTCCACGTCATCGCTACTAATGCTGTCGCCTGGGTATGGCGATAGTGTTTGGATGAGTTGGATGGCGGCGATGATGTTCGCTTCTTCATACCCGGTGAGCTTTTCTAGGCGGCGAAAGTCACGCTGCCCCACTAGGTCGAGATGGTTTTCTACAAGCTGTTTTGCCTCTGCTAAATAGTCCGTCGCAGATGAGAATTGGTTAAGTTGGATTAATAGGCTTTCGGCCAAGCTTGCAGCGCCTACACCGGGCGGGTCAAATTGCTGAATACGATGAAGAACCGCTACGACTTCATCTAGCTCAATCTCATCATCGAGGGAAGCCCAGATTTCTTCAACGGGGACAACTAGCATGCCTCTCTTGTCGATGGCATCGATGATATTTTCACCGATCAGGTTGTCGGTTGCCGAGAGTGGTGTCAGGTTCAGCTGCCAAAGAAGATGCTCCTGAAGCGATTCTGTCACGTGGTGAACGCTTTCAAAATCATGGGGTTCGTTGGATGGTGCTTTGCTGCTTGAGGTGGGTTGGTAGATGTCGTCCCAGTTGGCATCGACGGGTAAATCTTGGGGGATCTTGTTTTCCCAGTCCTCTCCATTGAGGTCTTGGGTTGCGGTTTCTACGGCCTCTTTTGGGGTTGCCGTTTCTTGGCTATCCGGGGTGTTTTCTGATTCTTCTGCAAGCTCAAGTAGTGGGTTGTCGTAGAGGTTTTGTTGTATTTCCTGCTGAAGATCTAGTGACGATAACTGTAATAGGCGGATAGCCTGTTGCAGTTGGGGCGTCATGGTCAGTTGTTGACCAATTTTTAGTTGCAGACTGGCTTTCATACTTCGGAAAGACCATTTTGGTAGAATTTAATGCTCACATGGAAAGTGTAGTCTGTGGGCCGTGGGCGTGACAAGCAAATTTTGTGCCGTGTTGAAATTTACAGGGTAAAATCTTCGCCCAAGTAGATGTCGCGAACCTGTTGATTGGCGATGATCTCGTTGGCCTGCCCCTCTGCAATAACTTTTCCCTCGCCAACGATGTAGGCATGTTCGCAGATGTCCAATGTTTCCCGAACATTGTGGTCGGTGATGAGAACGCCGATACCTTTGTCGCGAAGATGGCGAATGATTTGCTTGATGTCGTTGACTGAAATTGGGTCAACTCCGGCAAAAGGTTCGTCGAGTAGAATAAATGCAGGTTCCATTGCCAGTGCGCGGGCAATCTCTACTCGGCGTCGCTCTCCGCCTGATAAGCTCATGCCAAAGGCGTCCCGAATCTGTGTGATATGGAATTCCTGAAGCAGTAGCTCCAGTTTTTCTTTGCGTTGATTTGGGGTGAGATCTTTGCGGGTTTCCAAGATGGCCATAATGTTATTTTGTACGGTCATTTTGCGGAATACGGATGCCTCTTGAGGGAGGTACCCTATACCTTTGCGAGCGCGGCCGTGCATGGGTAGGTGGGTAATGTCTTCATCATTAATATGGACTGATCCGCCATCCTGGGATACCAGTCCGACAATCATATAAAAGCAGGTGGTTTTGCCAGCACCATTCGGGCCGAGCAGGCCGACAATGGCCCCGCTCTCAACGGTTAGGGATACATCGCGGATAACCGGCCTTTTTTTATAGCTTTTTACTAGGTGTGAGGTCTTTAGTACGGCCATTAATTGTCATCCTTCTGTGTGCTCGAGCTGTCATCCCTTTGTTTGCTGGGTGGGATGACCATCTGTATCCGCTCTCTTTTGTTGCTTCCCGCTGTGGCCTTTACTACTTCAGCTTTTAGGTCGTAATTAATTTTGTCGCCAGTGATCGTCGTGCCATTTTGTTCTAGGCTGGCATTTTTTAACAGAGCTATTTTGTCGCTGGCGAGATAATATTCGATCGTATTGCCGCTGGCAAAAACCATTCCGTTTTCAAGGTTTGGCCGCTGTTGGTAATGGGCTGGTTTGCCTACGCAGACAATTTTGTCGACTTTGTCTGAGTTGCTGAAAACAGTTACTTTGTCGGCGTTAATTTTGATCGTGCCTTGTTTGATGACAACAGACCCTTCGTAGATCGTGGTTCCTTTTTTGTCATCTTGTATGGCTCGGTCTGACTCAATTTTAATGGGTTGTTGGCGGTCGCTTGGGAGTGCCGAGCTCAGCGAGCACCATCCGAGGCAAATTAATAGCAATGTTGCTTTATAGTGCACGATGCACCCCCTTTACTTTGGAGAGCAGTTTGAATTGCTCGTTTTTCAAATCTGCTTGCATCCCGACCCCAGTGGTTTTTCCTCGGGGGGTGGTGATGGTCACCAGGCTCTCTGTTTCTGCAGTATGTTTGTCAGGAAATACGACGAGTCTATCTGTGCGAAGTTCATTTTTATTTTTGTTGCCGATGTTTTGCCAGGCATAAACATTGCCCTTAAAGACCGCTTTTTTTCCACCCTTGAGAATAGTTCCTTTGTCAGCCTTCATATGCCAAGGCTGAGGCGTTGTATTTAGGTTAAATGTAATTAGGTTGGGGCGGTCGAGTTCTAGGCGGTTTCCTCGTCTGAAATGACGAGCCTCGCTAGCTTCTAGGCTGTGGATTTTGGCGCCGGTTTTCCCGTAGTCCTGTTTTTTAATATCGAGCATGTAGCTGTCTGCTTTGGGTAATTCTTCCTTGGTGCTAACGGGTTTTTCCAGGAAAACTTCGGGTGGTGATAGCCAGAACAACAGGAAGATTCCCGTGGAGATCAGTAGCATAATTGTTAGTAGCATGTTGCGCATGGTTTACAGGTAGTCCGCCAAGGTGGATTCCATTTTATTCTGGGCTGTTAATATCAGCTCCACCAATTCACGCACGGCGCCATGTCCGCCACTTGCTGAGGTTTGCCATAGCGCGTGATCGGCAACAAATGGGCTGGCATTGGCTACTGCTACGCCGAGACCTACGCGGCGAATAACGGCTAGATCGGGAAGGTCGTCTCCTAGAAAGGAGATTTCGTTCATTTGGTAATCGTGAGTCTCTAAAATTTCCTGAAGTGCTGTTAATTTGTCTTCTCTGCCTTGAACGACCAGATCAATGCCTAGTTCAGTGGCTCGCCGAGCTAAGAGCGCGGATGAGCGGCCTGTAATGATCCCGACTTTAACGCCATTGCGTTGCAGTAATTTTATTCCTAGTCCGTCTTGAATGTTGAAGGCTTTGAGCTCCTCTCCATTGTTACCGTAGTAGAGGCGTCCATCCGTAAGAACGCCGTCTACATCAAGAAGTAGGAGGCGAATGCCTTTGGCGCGGCTTATCAGTTTTTGATTTTCAATGACCATGGTTATACAACTCCTGAGCGTAATATGTCATGCATGTGCAAAACGCCTATGGGGTGGTGGTCTGAGTCCTCTACAACCAACGCAGAAATTTTGTGATCTTCAATAATTTTTAGCGCTTCTGCCGCTAGCAGGTCTCTATGTACTGCCATGCAGCCCGATTTGATAAGCTCGCCCATGGGCGTGGTGTTGATGTCGATGTTGTTATCCACTGCTCGGCGTAGATCGCCATCGGTAAAGACCCCTTGAAGCTCTCCTGCATCGTTGACAACCGTGGTCATACCAAAACCTTTGCTAGTCATCTCAAGTAGGGCGCTCCTGAGGGGGGCTGTTGTATTTACCTGAGGGAGTTCATTGCCGCTATGCATGATGTCTTCTACTTTGAGTAGAAGTTTTCGGCCCAAGGCTCCTCCTGGGTGAGAGAAGGCAAAGTCTTCAGCGGTAAATCCCCTTGCTTCTAGTAGGGCGATGGCTAGAGCATCTCCCATCACAAGTGTTGCTGTAGTGCTCGTCGTGGGCGCCAGCCCTAGCGGGCAGGCTTCGCCGGTGACCTGTACATCTAGGTGTGACTCCGATGCCTGTGCCAGTGTCGATTCTGGATTGCCGGTCATGCTGATCAGGGGAATCCCCATGCGCTTGATCAGTGGCAGTAGCGTGATAACCTCGGCAGTTGTTCCGGAGTTGGATAGGGCCAAAACGATATCGGTATCGGTAATCATGCCGATGTCGCCGTGACTGGCTTCTCCTGGGTGCACAAAAAAAGAGGGTGTTCCTGTGCTGGCCAGCGTGGCTGCAATCTTGCGGCCGATGTGGCCTGATTTTCCCATGCCGGTGACCACTACGCGCCCGGTGCAGCGAAGTATCAATTCACAGGCTCGAACAAAGTCCTGGCCGATGCGTTGCTCTAGAAGATTGACCGCTTGGGCTTCCATTCGGATGGTGCGGCGAGCCACTTCGGTGTAATCGTTAGCTGTCATTTTATTCCCAAGAATATTTTGGTAAGTATACCGGCAACCGGTTTCTGCTGTAAGCGTTGATAACTGTTCATACGCCAGGAATTAGTAAGACGTAGTACAGGGTGTACAAGGCTAGCAGGCAAAGGCCAATTTTCTTTGAGAGTGCGCCCTGTTTGTGATTCTTTTTTCCTTGCCAAAGCGTCCAGCCAATGGCTCCCACAAGCACTAATGTCAGTGTCGACATGGCCAGGTAGTCTCGGTAGAACACTTCTGGGGCCAGTGTCAGCGGTGCAATGATGCCTGGAACAGACATGACGGCCAGTAAGTTAAACAGGTTTGAACCAAAAATATTGCCGAGGGCAATATCGTGGTGCCCGCGAATGGCGCTCATCACTGAGGCGGCGAGTTCTGGAAGGCTGGTGCCCACGGCGACTACCGTCAGTCCTATGATGAGCTGGCTGACGCCGAAGTAGAGGGCGATTTCTTTTGCTCCCCATACCAGCGCCTCAGAGCTTATCAGTAAAGCGCCCAGGCCAACCAGGAACCAGAGTATCGCCGTTGGGGTGGCCATGGATGGAATGGCCTCTCCTTCTTCGATGGTTTCTGGATTCGGATGGCGTTTTTTATAGTAGACCGTTGCTATCAGTAGTGGCGGAATAATTAGAGCCAGTATTAACCCTTCTGGGCGCGAGAGTGAACCGTCGATAATCAGGAGTCCGGCCAAAAGAGTGACGGCTAATAATACAGGGCCTTCCTGTTTGATCAGGTGGCTTTGTGTCGGAATGGGCGCTATGAGTGCGGTGATTCCCAGAACGAGGCCAATGTTGGCTAGATTTGACCCAATGGCGTTGCCGACAGCCATGTCGCCGGCATCTTTGAGCGCTGCGTTTATCGCAACAATGATTTCTGGTGCCGAGGTGCCAATCGAAACAATGGTGAGACCGATGACTAATGGGGATATGCCAAAATTTTTAGCCGCGCCGGCACTGCCTGCTACAAAGCGGTCTGCTCCCCAGAGTAAACCTAGGAGTCCAAATAGAACCCCGAGTAAGGCGGGTAAAAGCATCTCCATGGTGGTGTCTATTCCTGAGTAAAGGATTGCATAGAATGTTTCGTAAATTGGTGCGCAATGGTATAGTGCCCGCCATTCGAAGTCAGCTGTTTTTGGCACTCCCTGAGAGGGTTGTGGTCAAATCATCTACGAAACTTTTGGGCTGTCGGTGTCGCCGATCTGGATACAAAAAGGAAATCTCTGATGCGCTGTAAGTGGGTACATTCAACAATCCTGGCTCTACTTTTCGTGGTGGCAGGCAGTGTTTGGGCTGAAAGTAACGTGGTGTCTGAGCAGACGCCACATCAGTTAGTTGAGTCGGTGACTAGTCAACTCATAGAGACAATTGCTGTTCATCGAGACAGCTTTGATGAAAATCCTGAGGGCTTTTTCCTGGCGCTAGACAACCTGTTGGTCGACGTCATTGATTTCAATTGGATTGCCTACAAGGTTATGGGTTCCTATGGAAAGCAGGCTACGCCAGACCAGCGAGCGCGTTTTGCCGACACCTTCCGGTGCGAGTTGATTGAAACATATGGTCGTGGCCTGGTTGCCTATGGGGAGCAGTCTATTGTTGTTTTGCCGCCAACAGAAGATCTTGACGGTCTGCGCAAAGTGACTGTTGCACAAGAAATTCGTGGCGATGACGGTGTTTTTCCACTGTTCTATTCAATGGGTATGAACCGGGAAGGAAAGTGGAAGGTAACAAACGTCGTGATTAACGGTATTAATTTGGGTAAAACTTTCCGCAATCAGTTTCAACAGCGGGCCCAGAAATATGGCGGCAATATCGACCAGATTATCGAAAATTGGTCGTCCAATAGTTGAATCCCCCAAACCTGAGACTGAAACATGCATCCTGATGACGTAAAAAAACTTCTGCTTTCTGAGCTGGCGGGCTGTGACATATCCGTAGAGGGAGATGGTCGCCATTTTGATATTGTGGTGGTTGGAGATGTTTTTGCCGGATTGCGCCCTGTTCAGCGTCAACAAAAAGTATACGCGGTGCTTCAGGATGAAATTTCCGCGGGCACTATCCACGCTGTCAATATGAAAACTCTTACGCCGGATGAAGCGCCTTAGTAGGCCTCATTCCATATTTTTTGGCGGCATGTCCTCGTGCTGATTCGCAGAAACCTCTTGCTAGATAGAAGGTCCTCAAATGGATAAGTTACTGATTTCTGGAGGAGGGCCACTCTCTGGAGAGATACGTATTTCCGGCGCAAAAAATTCTGCCTTGCCTATTTTAGCAGCTACGTTGCTGGTGGATGGCCCGGTGATGGTTTCCAATGTGCCTCACTTGCACGATATCACCACAATGTTCGAGTTGCTGGGCTGTCTTGGGGTGACCGTCGTGTTGAATGAAAACATGCAGGTAGAGGTGGATGCCTCTACGCTTCATAGTCATGTCGCTCCCTATGATTTAGTTAAGACCATGCGGGCCTCTATTTTGGTGTTGGGTCCAATGTTAGCCAGGTTCGGTGTTGCCAGCGTGTCTTTTCCCGGTGGCTGTGCTATTGGGAGCCGCCCGGTAGACTTGCATTTGCATGGTTTGAAAATGATGGGCGCTGAGATTGAGATTGAGGGCGGGTATATTAATGCTCGTAGTCAGGGGCGACTCAAGGGTGCTCATATCTTAATGGACACGGTTTCTGTTGGCGCTACGGAAAATCTGATGATGGCAGCCGCGTTGGCTGAAGGGCGAACAGTCATTGAGAATGCGGCCAGAGAACCTGAAATAGTGGACTTGGCCAATTGTCTTAATGCGCTGGGCGGCAAGGTGTCAGGGATTGGGTCGACGACTCTGGTTATTGATGGGGTGGAAAAACTTCACAGTGGTAGTTATCGGATCATGCCCGACCGAATAGAAACGGGTACCTACCTTGCGGCCGCAGCGGCTACGCGTGGTCGGGTCAAGTTGAAAGATACTGATCCAAAAATTCTTGAGGCAGTGCTTCTGAAGTTGGAGGAAGCTGGTGCCAAGATTGAGGTGGGTGAAAACTGGATTCTGTTGGATATGGAGGGCCGTCGTCCACGGGCTGTGAATTTTAAAACGGCGCCTTATCCGGCCTTTCCAACAGACATGCAGGCTCAATTAACGACAGTGAATGCGGTTGCAGAAGGTGTCGGTGCTATTACCGAAACCATTTTTGAAAATCGCTTAGTGCAAACCCATGAGTTGAATCGGATGGGGGCAAATATTACCTTGGAGGGTAATACTGCGATTGTTACCGGAGTGGAGCGGTTAAAAGCTGCGCCAGTCATGGCCTCAGATTTACGCGCGTCTGCCAGTCTGGTGATTGCAGGGTTGGTGGCCGAGGGTGATACCATCGTTGATCGCATCTATCACATTGATCGCGGTTACGAGTGTATAGAAGAGAAGTTTCAGCAGCTGGGCGCCAATATTCGCCGGATTCCTGGTTGAGATATTAAGATGATCGGGCTAATAGGGTTTTTAGCCAGATTGGGATATTGAGAGAATTATGCAGATCACCATCGCGCTGACCAAAGGGCGTATTTTAAAGGAGACGCTGCCACTGTTGGCCCTTGCTGGAATTGAACCCGCAGAGGACATCAGTGCAAGTCGCAAGTTGTTGTTTGATACGAATCGTAGTGATGTGCGATTGCTGGTGTTGCGTGGCTCCGATGTGCCGACTTATGTTCAGTTTGGTGCGGCAGACCTCGGCGTGGCGGGCAAGGATACATTGCTCGAGCACGGCGGGGACGGGCTCTATGAGCCGTTGGATTTGGGTATTGCGGGCTGCCGCTTGATGACTGCGGGAGTTGTCGGTGTGGCGCCGAAAGAAGGCCGAATCCGGGTGGCCACTAAATATGTCAATATTGCCCGGCTTTTTTATGCTGAGCAGGGGCGCCAAGTAGATATTATTAAGCTCTATGGTGCGATGGAGTTGGCGCCCATCATGTCTCTGGCCGATGAGATCGTGGATATTGTGGACACCGGTAATACTCTCAAGGCCAATGGGCTTGAAGCGAGGGATGTTATTGCTGAGGTCAGTTCGCGCCTTATCGTGAATAAGGCTTCAATGAAGATGAAGCATCAGGCTATTCAGCAGATTGTCGATGATCTGAGTAAGGCGGTAGGTTGAAAGCTATGTCTGATCCGTCCATTGAAATAAAGCAGCTATCCTATTCGGATCCCGGTTTTGAAGCTCAGCTAGAACAGTTGTTGGCTTGGGATAATGTTTCTGTCGGTAGTGTGGGGCAGGTCGTTGACGACGTTCTAAAGGATGTTCGCCTCAGAGGTGATCAGGCGTTATTGGATTACACCAACCGGTTTGATCGGCGCAAGGTTGATTCTGTCGTCGATTTACAGGTGTCTCAACAGGCGCTTCAGGAGGCGTTAGAGGGTATCGGGAGCGAAGAGAGGCAAGCATTGGAGTTGGCTGCCGATCGAATTCGTCAGTACCACCAGCATCAGAAGCAAGATTCATGGCATTACCGGGAAGCCGATGGCACGCTACTTGGCCAAAAAATCACACCGCTGGATCGAGTGGGTATCTATGTGCCGGGTGGAAAGGCGAGTTATCCGTCGTCTGTTTTGATGAATGCGATACCGGCAAAGGTGGCCGGTGTTAGTGAGATCGTGATGGTCGTTCCCGCGCCGGGAGGCGATTTGAATCCATTGGTTTTGGCAGCGGCAGCAATTGCGGAGGTTAGTCAGGTTTTTACTGTGGGAGGTGCTCAGGCAATAGGGGCGCTGGCCTACGGGACGGAAACGGTTCCCCGTGTAGATAAGATTGTCGGCCCCGGTAATATCTACGTAGCTACTGCAAAAAAAGCGGTATTTGGTACTGTTGGGCTGGATATGGTGGCGGGGCCATCTGAGATTTTGGTGGTTTGTGACGGGGAAACGGATCCTGACTGGATTGCTATGGATCTGTTTTCCCAGGCAGAGCATGATGAGGATGCCCAGTCAATTTTGATCAGCCCGGATATTGAGTTTCTGGCGCGGGTGAAAGCCAGTATGGAGCGGTTGCTTCCCTCCATGGAGCGGGCTGACATTATTAGGGCTGCTCTGGAAAATAGAAGTGCTCTCATTGGTGTGTCGGATATGACTGAGGCGGTAAGTGTAATCAATAGGGCTGCGCCGGAGCACTTGGAGTTGTCTGTGGCAGATCCAGAAGCGCTATTGCCTCAAATTCGCCATGCTGGGGCCATTTTTATGGGGCGTTATACCGCGGAGGCGCTGGGAGATTACTGTGCCGGGCCTAATCATGTGCTGCCGACTTCTGCTACGGCGCGGTTTTCTTCGCCGCTCGGCGTCTATGATTTTCAGAAGCGCACATCGTTGATTATGTGTTCCGCTGACGGGGCATCAACTCTGGGTAGGACAGCGTCTGTTTTAGCTCGCGGTGAAACGTTAACCGCGCACGCCCGTTCGGCCGAATACCGAATCAAAGACTAACTGGTAGTATTTATATTATGTCCGGTAATAAGTTCTGGAGTGATATTGTTAGCGAGCTCGATCCCTATGTTCCGGGGGAGCAGCCCCAGTTGCCGGATCTGGTTAAACTCAACACCAACGAAAATCCCTACGGGCCATCTCCCAAAGTGCTTGATGCTATCTCGGCTGAGTTGGGTGATGGTTTGCGTCTCTATCCCGACCCTAATGCAGACGATTTAAAACAAGCTATATCGGATTACTACGATGTGGGTCGTGATTGGGTGTTTGTGGGTAATGGTTCCGATGAAGTGTTGGCGCATATTTTTCAGGCATTGATGAAGCATGAGCAACCAATTCTGTTCCCGGATATTACCTATAGCTTTTATCCCGTGTACTGTGGTCTTTACTCTGTCGCTTATGAGCTTGTACCACTGACCGAAGATTTGGCCATACAGGTTCTTGATTATAAAAGGCCTAATGGGGGAATTATTTTCCCAAACCCCAATGCACCGACTGGCAGGCTTCTGTCGTTGGCGGAGATAGAGTCATTGTTGCTGTGTAATCAGCAATCAGTTGTGGTGGTTGATGAGGCCTACATTGATTTTGGTGGTGACAGCGCTGTTGCGTTGGTGGATCGCTTTCCCAATTTATTGGTCACGCAGACGCTATCCAAATCTCGATCTCTTGCTGGGTTGAGAGTCGGTTTTGCCATTGGTAGTCCGTCGTTGATTGAGGCGTTGGAACGGGTTAAAAATAGCTTTAACTCCTATCCGCTCGATAAGCTTGCGATCGTCGGTGGTGTCGCTGCAATTGGCGATGACGAGTATTTTCAACAGACCCGTCAGACAGTAATCGATAGTCGAGAGCAGTTGGGGGAGGGTTTGCGAAGCCTGGGGTTTTATGTGTTGCCATCGGCGGCAAATTTTGTGTTTGTTTCTCATCCGGATTTTGATGCGGCAGAATTGTCCGCGGGTCTTCGTGAGCAGGGCGTTATCGTTCGTCACTTTAAGCAGAGTAGGATTGATCAATATTTGCGTATTACTATTGGCTGTCCCGACCAAAATGCGCGATTGTTGGATGTATTGGCTTCATTGCTCGATCAGAAATGAGAGGTATCTCGGGGCTAGTTGTTTCTGACTTATTCAACCGTTGGGCGAGTGCCGGCAACGGCCATCATGGTGCTGCTTTCTCCGCCCCGTAATATATCAAGTTTCACCGAGTCTCCCGGTGACAGGTCGGCAATCATATTCATACTCCGTTCGGTATCAATCACCCAGTAGTCATTAATGCGAGTAATAATATCGCCTGATTGTAGGCCTGCTAAGTGGGCGGGGCTGCCACGATAGATGCTAGTGATGACCAGGCCGGAGGGTGGGTCGAGATCGAGTAGTGCTGCGGCTTGCCTTGTTAGGGGTCGGGCTTCTACACCCAGCCAGCCTCGAATGACTCGTCCATGCTTAATGATATCTTCTAATACTTTGATGGCTGTGTTGCCCGGGATGGCGAAGCCGATGCCGACCGACGAGCCTGTTCGATCCAGGATGGCGGAGTTGATGCCAAGTAGATTGCCGTAGGCGTCAACCAGTGCACCACCTGAGTTGCCGGGATTGATGGCGGCGTCTGTCTGAATAAAGTTTTCAAACGTATTGAGTCCCAAGCCATTTCGCCCCGTTGCGCTGACGATCCCCTGTGATACCGATTGCCCCACGCCAAATGGATTGCCGATGGCAAGAACTACATCACCTACGCTGACCTGATTGGGGTCGCCGATGCTAATGGGGGTAAGTTGATCTAGGTCTGCTTTTAGAACGGCTAAGTCTGTTTCTGGGTCTCTGCCGACCACTTGAACCATGGCTTCTCTGCCATCCTGTAGCTGGATCACAATTTGGTCTGCCCCTTCAACTACATGGTTGTTGGTGAGGACGTAACCATCTGTCGTGATAATTACGCCGGATCCTAGTGAGGATTGCATCCTTTGTTGTTGCGGAAGGTTGCTGCTATTGAAAAAGCGCTGAAAAAAGGGGTCGTCCAGAAGGGGGTGGCGTGATTGTACGAGCTTTTTCTGGGTGTAGATGTTGACAACTGCCGGGGATGCTCTGCGTACTGCGGCGGCATATGATGCGGGGCCAGACCACTCAGTGTGCGCTTCTGGTGATAGGTCTGCGGTTTCCATGACGCTTTTATGGTTAAGTGCTTCAGGGAAAAGCAGCAATATGACGGCTGCGGCTAGTAATCCGGCAATAGCTGGCCAGCTTATGTAGCGTAATGTCTGGTAAAAAGTGGCCACTGCCAGCTCCTTTCGTCCAACTGGCAGTTATTATGGCACAAATGTGTAGTGGGTTGAGGGTGTGCGTATCTGCAGTTATAAAGCGTTAGTAAGTTAACAATGATGAGCGGTTTTTAACTTATTTTAAGCGTTGGGTCTTCCTCGTCATCGTTTTTAGTGCCTGGGTCCACATCAGCTTTCAGGTGGGGAGGATTAAGTGTTTGGGTGTCCTCTTTCAGTCCATACTCTTCACTTAAGACCCCGCCGGGAACTTTGGGTGCATAATCCTTGGGTGGCTCTGGGGTATCTCCAGAGATTACATTCCCCCGGTCTTCATTGCGTCCAAAGCCAGCATCAATCAACTTGCGGCTGATTTCCGGATTTGTGAGGTGCATGGCGCTGGTGGCGAGGTGTTCGTGAACATCTCGATAGCTGTGAGAAAGGTTGTTTATCAGTTCGGAGGTTTTAATAAAATGTTCAGTAACCTCTTGTTGATAGTTTTTTATTTGTTCTTGGGATTCTTGCAGTTTGCTCTCTAGATCCTTTCGTTCGCGTGCTTGAGGATGAAGTGTTCGAGCCAAGACAAAGCCAATGATCAGGCCGATTGCTAGAGCCGCTAGGACGATTAGTAGGGTTGAGGTGGTCAAGCCATTGCCTCCAAGGTATTGGGTTAAAAAAGTGATATCTGTAGTCTGAAAGATGCGGGGGCTGGAGGCAACAATTTTTAGTGGGTATTTTGCGTGTGTTGGGTGATTTAACTTTTCCCGGGTTGCTAATCAGTGAGTGCCTCGCTACAGTTCACGCCCAATTTGTTTATCAATGTTTAGTTGTCTAGCGAGCTATGTCACAAGCTGCTTTATCTATACCACTGTCTCCTTCCGAAAGGTATCGTCAAGATCTTGCTCGTGAGGGGTTTAATTACGATGCCTCTCAGGAGTTGGCGGTCGGCCACCTGCAGTCTCTCTATGATGAGCTGATTAGAGATGCTGGAGGTGAGCAGGTTGGGGTGCTGGCGAAGATCAGGCGCAAGTTTGTCAGGCCGGAGCCTGTCGCCCCGGTGAAAGGGTTGTACTTCTGGGGTGGCGTGGGTCGTGGTAAGACCTATCTGATGGATAACTTTTATGAAAGTCTCCCCTTTGAGCAGAAAATGCGAGCTCACTTTCATCGTTTTATGCGTCGGGTGCACCAAGAGTTAAAGGGGTTGAAGGGGGAGAAGAATCCTCTGGAAAAGGTGGCTGATCGAATAGCCATGGAAGCCAGGGTGATATGTTTTGATGAGTTCTTTGTGTCAGATATTACTGATGCAATGTTGTTGGGCACGTTGCTGGAGTTGCTGTTCGCCCGTCGGGTGACGCTGGTGGCGACCTCCAATATTGTTCCTAATCTTTTGTATGCGAACGGGCTTCAGCGGAAGCGTTTTCTGCCAACGATTGCGCTACTGAATAAGCACACTGAGGTCGTTAATGTCGACGGTGGGGTGGATTATAGGCTTCGCGCTCTTGAGCGTGCAGAGCTCTTTCATCAGCCATTAGATGAAGCTGCCGAAAACGCATTGTTGTCGGCTTTTAATGGATTGGCTCCGGCGCTTGGCGAAGTCAGAGAGTGTGTCGATATTGAGGCTGAAGGTCGTGGAATTTTATGTCGGTATGTAGCTGAGGATGTTGTTTGGTTTGACTTTGATGTGATCTGTAGCATCCCCCGTAGTCAATACGATTATATTGAGTTGGCGCGTGAGTTTCACGCGGTGCTGGTAAGTGGGGTCAGGCAGATGGGGCTAAAAAATGATGATAATGCCCGGCGTTTTATCAATATGGTCGATGAATTCTATGATCGAAATGTAAAGTTGGTGTTGTCTGCCGAGGCGGATATTCATTCTCTTTATACGGGCGGTCGGCTAGGCTTTGAATTTCAGCGTACCGAAAGCCGTTTGTTGGAAATGCAGTCCCACGAGTACCTAGAAAGGCCGCATCGCCCCTGAGTTGACGGCCAGAGTTGGACTGAACTTGTTCTGCGATATCGTATCGGTCAGCTATTGGGGTGGGCTTTGGCGGTGTGTCGCAATGGCTGGTTCTAAGGAAAGTTATTCTTTTTGGGTGAAAAGGCCCTTGTAAAGCATATGTCCCATCTGTAAAATGCGCCCTCCTTTTGGTAAGCCCCATTAGGGAAGCCCCAAAAATTTCAGGCAGGAAAAGATGAAAACATATAGTGCGAAGCCAGAGACCGTCCAGCGCGATTGGTTTGTTGTTGATGCAGAAGATAAGACGCTGGGTCGTTTAGCGGCCGATGTTGCTTCACGCCTGCGCGGCAAGCATAAGCCAGAGTTCACTCCTCACGTCGATACTGGTGATTACATCGTAATTATCAACGCCGAGAAAGTCCGCGTTACTGGTAACAAGGCAAAAGACAAAATTTATCACCATCACACGGGTTATCCCGGTGGTTTAAAGTCCATCAGTTTTGAAAAGCTGATTGATAAAGCTCCTGAACGTACCATACAGAGTGCTGTAAAAGGCATGTTGCCTAAAGGCCCTCTGGGTAATGCTATGTTCAAGAAACTTAAAGTTTATGCAGGCGCCGAGCATCCACATACAGCTCAGCAGCCGCAAGAACTGAATATCTGACGGATAGTTAATTATGGCAGACACTCAATACTACGGCACTGGTCGTCGCAAAACCTCATCAGCTAGGGTTTTTCTGGCAAATGGTAGCGGTAATGTTACGGTTAATAACCGAACTTTAGATCAATATTTCGGGCGTGAAGTAGCTCGTATGATTGTTCGTCAACCGCTTGAGCTGGTTGATAGCGTAGAAAAATTTGATCTTAAAATCACTGTTGCCGGCGGTGGTAGTTTTGGGCAGGCTGGTGCGATTCGCCACGGTATTGCCAGAGCGCTGTTGCAGTATGATGAAAACCTGCGCGGTGATCTAAGAAAGGCTGGATTCTTAACGCGTGATGCCCGAGAGGTTGAGCGTAAGAAGGTCGGCTTGCACAAGGCGCGTAAGCGTCCACAATTCTCCAAGCGTTAATTGTTGTCCTTATCAAAAAAACCCGGTTCTTTTTGACCGGGTTTTTTTAGCTCTAAAATAAGTGCTAGTCCAATTGGAGTGGGGCATTGCCTTGTAAAAAGTGCGTGTTTTCATTACTATTGCACGCCATTTTGTACACATAAAAAAATTTGCCAACCTTTGCTGTTAACGGGAGAACGTCATGAGTAATGACGGTGTTAATCAGGGGCGTCGCCGCTTCCTGACAGGGGCCACCTGTGTGGTGGGCGCTGCTGGAGTAGTCGGAGCAGCCGTTCCTTTTGTGGGTTCTTGGAATCCAAGCGCTAAAGCGAAAGCTGCAGGCGCTCCGGTCAAAGCCAATATTTCTAAAATAGAACCGGGTCAAATGGTGACATTTGAGTGGCGTGGTAAACCTGTCTATGTGGTTCGTCGTACGCCTGAAACTCTTAAAAATCTGGAAAATATGTCGGGTGACATTTTGAGAGATCCCTCCTCAGCTCAGGCAAAACAGCCGGCTTATGTGAGTGGTGTTCACCGGTCAATGGCTGGGAAGGAAGAATACTTGGTGATCGTGGGCTTATGCACTCACTTGGGTTGCGCTCCGATGTATCGCCCAGAGGTCGGAGCTGAAGATTTAAGCACCAGTGAAGTAGAGTGGATGGGTGGTTTCTTCTGCCCTTGTCACGGCTCTAAGTTCGATCTTGCTGGTCGTGTGTTCACTGGTGTTCCAGCACCAACTAATCTTGATGTTCCACCGTACTCTTACGAGAGCGATAGTGTGATTGTCATTGGTGTAGATCAGGAGGTCGGCTAATGAAAGCATTGGTATCATTTCGTGATTGGGTAGATGCTCGTCTACCCATTATGAGGGCATGGAATACTCACATGGCTGAGTACTACGCCCCTAAGAATTTCAACTTCTGGTACTTCTTCGGCGTATTGTCGATGATTGTATTGGTTATACAGCTTATATCCGGTGTTTGGTTGTTGATGAGCTTTCAGGGTTCATCTGAGACAGCTTTTGCCTCCGTTGAATACATCATGCGCGATGTGGATTACGGCTGGATTATTCGATATATGCACTCTACAGGTGCTTCGGCCTTCTTCATTGTCGTCTACCTTCATATGTTCCGTGGTTTGATCTACGGTTCGTATAAGCCACCACGCGAGCTGGTGTGGATCTTCGGTATGACAATTTATGTCGCGCTGATGGCTGAAGCATTTCTTGGTTATGTGCTGCCTTGGGGGCAAATGTCCTTCTGGGGTGCGCAGGTGATCATTTCCCTGTTTGGTGCTATTCCAGTCGTTGGTGACGATATTGTTCAGTGGGTGCGCGGTGATTACCTGATCTCTGGTATTACGCTGAATCGCTTTATGTCACTGCATGTGGTGGCTGTGCCTATCGTATTGTTGGCGTTGGTCGTCCTGCACATTCTGGCGCTACACGAAGTGGGATCAAACAACCCCGATGGTGTTGAAATTAAGAAGAATAAGGATGAAAACGGCATTCCCAGAGATGGCATTCCTTTTCACCCCTTCTACACCGTTCACGACATTGTGCCGATTGTGGTGTTCCTGTTTGTGTTCTGTTTCATTATGTTCTTTGTTCCGGAAATGGGTGGTTATTTCCTTGAACATGCGAATTTTGAAATCGCTAACCCGCTGAAGACTCCAGCGCATATTGCGCCAGTGTGGTACTTCACGCCTTTCTATTCCATGTTGAGGGCAGTGCCTGACAAGTTCGCGGGCTTCCTGGTTATGGCTGCGGCAATTGCAATCATGTTTGTGTTGCCTTGGCTAGATCGTAGTCCAGTGAAATCGATCCGTTACAAAGGTAACTTCAGCAAGATTGCTGTATTGGTATTTGCAGCTTCTTTCATCATTCTTGGTGTGCTTGGTGTTAAGTCTCCAACTCCTGAGCGTACGTTGTTGGCGCAAATCTGTGCTGTTTTATACTTCTTGTTCTTCTTGGCGATGCCAATTTGGACCAAGTGGGAATCCTGCAAGCAGGAGCCAACTAGAGTCACCATGGATGGCGGGATGGGATTCTGGAAAGCGCTATTGGCCTTCCTGTTCGTATTGTTCTTGGCTTGGGCGCCGTTAAAGGCTGTAGGTTCGGAGTCTAACTTTGACTGCGGAACCATGCACTGTGACGAGTTTGAAGCAGACTTGGGTGATAAAGCATCTCTGCAGAACGGTGCGAAGCTGTTTATGAACTACTGCATGGGCTGTCACTCTGCTCAGTATTCTCGTTGGGAGCGCGTTGCGACCGACTTGAAAATGCCTGCCGGTCTGGTCATGGATAACCTCGTATTTGCCGATCAAAAAATTGGCAGTTTGATGAAAATATCCATGCCCGCCGACAAAGCCAAGAAATGGTTTGGCGCCCCGCCACCCGACTTGACACTGGTGGCCAGAGCGCGTTCTCCTGAGTGGTTGTATACCTACCTCAGGAACTTTTATGCTGACCCTTCTCGTCCATTTGGTGTAAATAACAAAGTATTCAAGGACGTTGGTATGCCTCACGCGCTACTCGACCTTCAAGGTTTGCAGAAATGCGCCCCCGGTCCTGTTGTTGCGCATAATGGCGGTATCAAGCGAGACCCTCTAACCCGGGAAGAAATTCTTGAAGATCACTGTGGCCGTTATAGCCTGGTTCAAGAGGGTAGCTTGTCTCCAGAGCAGTTCGATGAAGCAGTCTTTGATCTGGTTAACTTCCTAACCTATGTTGCTGAGCCGATGGCTGAAGACCGCAAGCGAATTGGTACTTACGCATTGCTGTTTCTTGCATTCTTGTTTTTCTGGGTATGGTTGCTAAACAGAGAATACTGGAAAGATATTCACTAGGTTCTATGAGGGTGGCTGTGATTCAGCCACCCATCCCGTTCTATAAATTAATATCGAGGTTCCAATATGGGGATTGTTGCGAAACGATCTTCCATGACATTTTATTCAGATCCGAGTTGCCACTATAGCCACCGGGTCCGTATTGTCTTGGCGGAAAAAGGGGTCACTGTTGATATCGAAGATATCGATGGAAAGGTGATACCAGAAGAGGTTTTAGAACTGAACCCATATGCATCATTGCCTACACTGGTCGATCGAGATTTAGCATTGTACGAAACCAAGGTGATGATGGAATATCTGGATGAAAGATTTCCTCACCCACCATTGTTGCCCGTCTACCCGGTTGCAAGAGCGTTAAGCCGACAGTTCATGCATCGAATTGAGCGAGATTGTTGTGTGCAGGTAGATAAAATTATTGCCAGCCCAGACAGCAAAGGGGCTGAAGCGGCGCGCAAGGATTTACGTGATAGCCTTGTCAGTATTGCACCAATTTTTACTGATCTGCCCTATTTTATGAATGAAGAGTTTACGTTGGTTGACTGCTGTCTTGGGCCTATTCTATGGCGGCTTGAGACATTGGGCATAGAGTTGCCTAATAATCGCCAGACTAAGCCCTTGCACGATTACATGAAGCGCCTCTTTGAGAGAGAGTCATTTCAAGAAAGCCTGTCTGAATTGGAAAAAGACATGTAAGGTAGCTCTCGATCAATAAATTTGCGATAAAAAGGGACTATAAGGTCCCTTTTTTTTGTAGAATGCCTTTCGAGAAATTAAGGGCCTGATTTTGCTCACATGAAAATGACATCTAATAGACCTTACCTGATTCGTGCTTTTTATGACTGGATTGTCGATAATGAGTGCACGCCGTACATGGTGGTGGATGCCTTCTACCCTGGTGTGGAGGTTCCTCAAGATTATGTAAGCGATGGTCAAATTGTATTAAACCTGGTGCCACGAGCTGTAACCGGGTTGATTATGAACAATTCAGAAATTTCTTTTAGTACCCGTTTTGGTGGAGTTCCTTGTGAAATTAGGTTGCCCGTCAAGTCTATTATGGGCATTTACGCTCGCGAAAATGGCGAGGGAATGATTTTTGAGTCAGAGGATTCCAGCGGTCCAGAACCCTTGGGGCCAGCTCCGGTTAAGCCGGTAACCCCTTCAGACTCCGCCCCTAAAGGTGGTGGTTCTAGTGAAACCAGCAAGAAACCCTCGTTGAGAGTGGTTAAATAGAGGATAGATTAATGTCAGATCCAATTGTTATTGTCGGCATGGCGAGAACACCTATTGGCAGTATGCAGGGTCAATTTAATGGCGTACCAACAACAGAGTTGGGCGCTACTGCGATTAAAGCCGCCATAGAGCGTTCGGGTGTGTCTCCAGAAAAAATCGGTTCTGTCGATATGGGCTGTTGCTTAACTGCGGGCCTACGGCAGGCTCCAGCTCGACAGGCTGCACTTGGCGCCGGTTTGCCAACCAGTGTTGGTGCAACCACGTTAAATAAAGTTTGTGGCTCTGGTATGAAAGCGGCAATGAACGCATGGGATAGCCTGTCGTTGGGTCACGTTGATGTCGCCGTTGCTGGTGGTATGGAAAGCATGACTAATGCGCCCTATTTGATGCTTCAGGGTCGTGGTGGATACCGGTTTGGCGACGCGAAAATTTTTGATCATATGACGATGGATGGGTTGGAAGACGCCTATACCACAGGTGCTATGGGTTTATTTGCCGAGCAATGTGTTGATAAATATGGCTTTACTCGCGAAGAGCAAGATGATTTTGCAATGACATCTCTGGAGCGGGCAAAAAAAGCCATTGCAGAAGGTAAGTTCGAGAACGAAATCACCCCATTTACTGTGAAAAGTCGTCGTGGCGATGTTCTGTGTGATACAGACGAACAGCCCGGAAAAGGCAACCCTGAAAAAATCCCACAAATGAGACCTGCCTTTAAAAAAGATGGCTCTGTTACAGCCGCTAACTCTAGCTCCATCAGTGACGGTGCTGCGGCCTTGGTTTTAACTCGGTTGTCTGTCGCTGAGGAAATGGGGCTTAAGCCTTTAGCTAAAATCTGTGCTCACGCGACCAATTCACACGAACCTGAGTGGTTTACCACTGCGCCTGTCGGTGCAATCCAAAAGTTATTGGCCAAGATCAACTGGTCAAAAGATGATGTAGATCTGTTTGAGATCAACGAAGCTTTTGCTGTTGTAACGATGGCGGCCATGAAAGAACTCGACCTTCCTCATGAAAAGGTTAACGTTCATGGTGGTGCTTGTGCCTTGGGGCATCCGATTGGTGCATCAGGTGCTCGGATTATCGTGACACTGCTGTCCGCAATGCAGACTTACAACAAGAGTAAGGGTATTGCTGGTATTTGTATTGGCGGTGGAGAGGCTACGGCGGTTGCACTAGAATTGATGTAGTGACTAAGTTGTCGACTAAAAAAACCGGCTCTATTGTGAGCCGGTTTTTTTTCGATTAATTTTTAATCAATGTATTCAAATACTTTAACGACACGCATAGCGCCACGAGTATTACTGGCAATTTGTGCTGCCTTGTCGGCAGTCTTGTGTGTTACTAGCCCCATAAGGTAGATAATGCTGCTTTCTGTCACCACCTTGATGGTTGATGATTTGATCCCATTGTCTGCAATGAGTTTTGTTTTTACCTTGGTTGATAACCAGGTGTCATTACTTCGCGATATTAACGAAGAGGCCCCGCGTACCTGTATTTCGTTGTGTACTTGACGAACACCGCGAAAATTTCTGGCGGCATCGCCAGCTAGGGTTCTTGCGGTGTTAGTTGGCACCTCTCCGGTGAGCAGAATCACACCGTTATAGGCATTAACGTTGATATGGGCGTGTTCTAGCTCGGAATGAGCTTTTTTAATATTTACGCCGATCAGCGTTTCAAGCTGCCAGTCGTCAATGTCGGTGCCAATAGATGTATTTGTAGGATCTGGCTGGATGGGTTCATCGGTGGTTGCATGAATGATGCTGGTACAGCCAGCTAGAGTAAGGCAACAGAGTAGCAGCAGGGCTGTTAGTTGTTGCAACATTAGGGGGTTCCTCCAAATAGTTGATGGTCGATGAGCTCGCACAGGCAAAACAGGCTCAACATTTGTATCTCGCTAATACGGTGTTTGTCGTCATGGTCGACTTGTACTTCTATATCCTGGTCACTGAGGAGTGCAGAAAGATCGGTGTCACCTGTACCAGTAAACCCAATGACAGACATAGACTTGTCATGTGCGGTGTGGATGGCTTGAACCAAATTGCTTGGGTTTGTGCCATTGCTAAACAGAACAAGTAGATCCCCCGGTTGGCCTAGTGTTCGAACCTGCTTGCTAAAAACCTCACTGACACTGTGGTGGTGGCCAATGGCGGTGATCGTTGCTGAATTGCTGTTAAGGCTAATTGCGGGGAAGCCCGGACGTTCGAGCTTGTATTGAAGCATCAGTGACTGAGTCAGCATATTGGACAGTGATGCGGAAAGGCCGTTGCCACAGCAAAGAATTTTTTTATCCTGTAGTAATTGCTGAACAACTCTAGTGCTTGCATTTACGATCAATGGTGCCAAGGCTTCACCACAGGCCATCTTTGCCTCAATGCTTTGGTGAAACTGCTCAATAACACTCGATTCCATGGCTTTTAAAAACGTCTCTCTATCAGATTTCCTTTATACGCTAAAGGCATTGCGTAGCCATTCTACCTGATACTTTTGATCGTTGTCGGGGTCTTTATCAAGGCAGATGGTGTCAAATCGGCATATCGCTTTGGTCCATTTTTTCTCGGCTTGCAGGAAGTATTGGGCAGTGTGAATGATACGTTGTTGTTTTCTGTAATTAATGCTGTCGGCGGCCGTGCCATATTTATTTGTGCTTCTAAGGCGCACTTCAATAAAGACTAGGATCCGACCCTCTTGCATAATCAGGTCTATCTCACCCCGTGGTGCTTTATAGTTACAGTCTATAAAAGACAGCCCTTGCGATTCGAGATATTGCTGAGCCCATTTTTCTGCACATGCCCCGAGACGGTTTTTGGGGCCGCTCTTTTTTCTGAATAACATAGCAATATCCTTTTGCTCATAATTTTCAATATACCGAGTTGTAGCTTATCAATCTGCAGAAAGTTGTTGGGCCGAGCGGACTTTACCGCCACGAAATTCTGCCCATGGTTGTTCGCGTTGAATCTCACCCTGAGTATTCAGTTGTAACCTGCCCGTACTACCAGATAATTGGGTGCTTGGTTCTCGTACCATGTGTCCAAGCCATTGGTGCAGCTGGTACGCGTCAATGCCCAGAGCAAATATGTGGCGGTATAGGGCGGGCAGGTCTGTCGCTGGCTTGAGTTTCTCGCTCGTTGTCCCGGGAAGAGTCCATGGCATGGCACTAAAGCGAATGCCTTCCAGGTCTCTATCGCGCCCAGGATCAGGGATGCCAGTGTAAAGATGGGATGTTCCATAAATTTGTAAATCGCTGGCAAACAGAAAATCAAGCGTAGGCTTTATTTGACGAGCATGGTTGGGGTAGGCCGCGATAAAAACCATATCTATATCCTGGCGGCGGCGAGCTGTGTGGGTGAGGGATTTGCCGAGTAATTGTTCCAGGCGTTTTTTGCGCGCGTTGCTCTGGTCAATATGGAGTACTGGTTTTAACAGGGGGGCAAAGTCACTCTGTGTCATGAGGTAAGGCGGGGTTTCGATCAGGGTGCCACCCTTTTCGTGCCAGCGGTCACGGAAAGCAGAGAGCGTTCGATCTCCCCAGCCGCTTTTAGGTGTAATGGTGACAGCCGTTCGCTGGCCTTCTATCCAAGCTCGGTCGGCAATCTGTTTCGCCTCATCTGTCGCGGAGAGCCCAAACTGGAATAAGTTTTTTGGAAGAGGTGCTGATGTTTGTTCGATGTAGTTAAGGGCAATCGTGGGGACCGGCAACTCCGGTATATTTAATAGCTGTTGTACCTTCTCTTTCTCGACTGGGCCTACGACAATCTGGGCCCCATCAGTGATAGCTTGCTGATAGAGGCGGTTAATATCATCCTCTGTGCTTGTATCATAGAAGCGAACTAACGGTGTTTCTCCATAGCGGTCTCGGACATCGTACCAAGCGGACAGAAAGCCATTTCGTATGGTTTTGCCCGCTTGAGCCAACGAGCCTTGAAGGGGCAATAAAACGGCGACATGCTGAGGTAGGTTACTGATTGTCTGCCTCACAGACACTAGGCTGGTTGGAGGTGTTAAGGCTGCGGGGTGATCTGGCCATAGCATTTGCCATTCGCTGATGTCTCGAAGCTGTTGGCGAAGATCGCCCTGATTCTTACGGGTAATATTTGCGAGAGAGAGCCAGCCTCGAAGGGTTGTATCTTCTTCGGAAGATGCAGCGGTTTTCAGCTGGACATAGGGTATATGGCTGAGCACCACCCATAGCTGGTCGTGTGCTTTTTGTTTGTCCTCCAACGCTTCTGAAAGCTCTGAAAGGGCGATATAGGCTTGAATGCTTTTTTTATCTTCGCCGAGTAGCGAGTATATTCTTCCTCGCAGTTGAAGCCATTGTTGTTGTTGCGGGAATGGTAGTTTTTCCCAATTTTGTTCTATTCGTTGGTTAGAGAGTAGTTCTCGGGCTAAAAAAAAGTAGTCGTTGGAGAGGGCTTGCTCAGAATAGATCAGAGTGTATTGAACGAACGGTTCAAGCGGTAAGGGGGTGGGAGATATTTTTCCTAGTACCGCGAGGGCGCGCTCATTTTTTCCGGCCTTGATAAACAGCTCTGCTGCTGCCAGTTGGTGCAGTTGTTGTTGAGGTGCTATGCTGCCAGCGGCTTTGGATAAGGCATTTTCTGCCTGTTCTGTGAGTGTCTGAGCCGGAGGTAAACTGGTATTCTCTGTTCGTGGTTGTTCTACACACCCATTCATCAAAAAAGCCATCAAACACAGGGCTGTTATTGTGATCCGAATTTTAAGCATAGGTGTCATTTCTTATGGCTGGTGAGTTGTATGTTGTGGCCACGCCTATAGGCAATCTGGGTGATATGGTACCTCGTGCCGTGGATGTTCTCCATGCAGTTGATCTCATTGCCGCTGAAGATACACGTCACAGTGGTCGTTTGCTACAGCATTTAGGTATAGAGACACCGATGATGGCTTACCATGATCATGGTGACGATAGGCAAATGCAGCGTATCAAGGATGCGCTTCTGGCTGGGCAGAAAATAGCACTGATATCGGATGCGGGGACGCCGCTGATTTCTGATCCGGGTTATAAGTTGGTCAGGGAGGTAAGGCAGTCGGGTTTTAGGGTTATTCCCATCCCCGGGCCCTGTGCCGTTATCGCGGCACTTAGCGCCTCGGGCCTGCCCAGTGACCGCTTTTCCTTTGAGGGCTTTCCTCCGCATAAATCCTCGGCACGTATCAAAAAATTTGAGAGTTTGGCCAAAGCGCCTCATACGCTTATTTTTTATGAGTCTCCCCACCGGATTGTCGAGGCCCTAGAGGACATGATCGGGGTTTTTGGCCTGGAGCGAGAAGTGGTTATGGCTCGTGAATTGACAAAAACCTATGAGACATTTCTGTCGGGTTCTTTAGCTGATGTCCATCAGTTGGTGCTGGCTGACCCTAATCAGCAGAAAGGAGAGATTGTGCTGATATTACATGGCGCAGATGAGGAGGCAATTAATCCCGATAATGATGAGCAGGATCGGGTGTTGAGACTGCTGCTAGATGAGTTGCCATTGAAGCAGGCAGTAGCATTGGCGGCCAAGGTGGTAGGCGGGCAAAAAAATTCACTTTATCAGCGAGCGCTCGTTCTAAAGGGTGGCTCCTAGCGGTCGGGCCATTTGGTAATAGATTTAACGGGGTTTTATTGTGATTAGGCCGTGCTGGCCAGGATTATAGAATCCGGGTCTATATGGCGCAATAGTTGCGTCCCTTCTTTTTGACTCTTTCGTTTGTCCCTCTTTTCATTTTGAGCTTCACACCACTGAGCGATACGGATGAGATCTAATTTGTCTGTTTGGTAGTGAGAGCCCCTCATCTCACAAACCCCCAACCCTTTAGCTGCGGCTCGAATATAGTTGCAGGAATCCCTTAATGAACCGATTACGGGTAGTGCCATCTCTTTGGATAGCATGGTGGTTTGTTTTTTGTACGGGAGGCCTTTGTTGATGCGGTTAAAAACCAGCCCAATATTTTTTTGTGATGGTAGTGAGCGCTGTAATTGTTGGGCGGTATTGACGATAGCATGCAGGTCAAACTCATTGGTCAGTGCTGGAATTAGAATGGCGCTGGCTTCTCTCAGGAGCGGGCTGAGATTAGCCAAGTCTGGTCGTGCCGGGGTGTCCAGTACTAAGACCTGAGTGTTGCGCGGGGGCTGGATAGCCCAGCTTCGAGTCACGTTGTGTGGGCTGTTATGGGCATCCACAAGTTGTATATGGTTCGCTAGTTCTGGGCGCTTGTGGGCCCAGAAAATGCTGGATCCTTGAGCATCCAGGTCCATTAGGGTGGTAATAGCGCCTTGTGTGCTGAAGTAGCTGGCCAAGTTGGTAGACAGTGTGGTCTTACCGCACCCCCCTTTGGGGTTCATTACGACGATTCTCAGCATCATGATATCCGATGGTGTTTGCCATCTTTGCAGCCTAGCGAAGAAATAAAATCTTAAATATCGACTCGATCATAAATTTCGAAAGTGATTAGGCGGCTTGAACTTGCAGTAAAGGCTGAAACAGCCTGTTTCCTAGGGTTTGATTCGTGATATTCTTGCCGCGAGAGCTGGCTGGACGGTCGCCGCTGCGTTTTCTCTGTATCTCCCTAGGTGATATTGGGTGCGGAGGGGAGGAAAGTCCGGGCTCCATAGGGCAGAGTGCCAGGTAACCCCTGGGGGGCGTGAGCCTACGGAAAGTGCAGCAGAGAGTAGACCGCCGATGGCCAGTGTTTGCTGGCACAGGTAAGGGTGAAAGGGTGCGGTAAGAGCGCACCGCGCAGCTGGCAACAGCTTGCGGCATGGTAAACCCCGCTCGGAGCAAGACCAAATAGGAATCCATTGGCGTGGCCCGCGCTGGATTCGGGTAGGTTGCTTGAGGCGTACGGTGACGTGCGCCCTAGAGGAATGACTGTCCACGACAGAACCCGGCTTACAGGCCAGCTCTCAAGTTTTATCAATCAAGGCCTTAATGGATTAAAGCCTTTTGGTAGCTGAGCTCTGATCTGAAAGATGTTGCCTAATAACTACCTAGGAAGAGACTTTCTTCGGCTAGTAGCTCAGCTGTTTCTTGTTCCAAATTCAACTTGCGTACCGCTTTGATGTCGGCAAAATATTGGTTGCCACGCCCACCTGAGCAGGGGGGTAAATAGGCGCCAGGCTGACCTCTTCCACCCCGATGGGCGTGGAAAATAAACAAACGTTCGTTTGGTAACACTAGAGATTCTCCGGGCACGGAAGGGATTGTGATGGTTTGCTGTCCGGGGTTCAGCGAGATCCCAAGCTTTCCATGCCCGCCGTGATTCATGGGAAACCAGCTTCGGTCGCTAAATTCAACAATGACGGCTTCTGCTGTTTCTGGAATGTTGGCCACGGTGATTGCGGGAGAAGCACCTTGCCCGCCAAACTTTTTACATTGTTGACCTGGGGGGATTAGGCCGCCTTTCCACTGGCTGTCTGAAAGGTTGGCTGACAGTTTGCGAATACTCTCGGCTTGGCTGTAGTCCGATACTCCACAACTGTTCATCAATAGTAGGCAGAGCATAATAAAAATGCTGCCGCCAGCCTTATGGTTTGGAAGAAGTAATTTGCCAGATGCCATTGCAATAGATTCACATTAAGTCGGTACGACCAGTTTAGAGTAGAAACATTAAGAGTTTCTTAATGAATGCCGTGTATAAGGTTTCATGACTTAGGGCTGGGCCGAAGAGTCCTTAAACGCTTTTTAACTTTCATATCGGTGCGTTATGAAAATAATAATTTATACCTTGTTAAGCTTATTTTTGATGGCTGTTGTCGGCTTTTTTACATTTCTACCGTCGCGGGTCGATTCAGGAAAAAATCGTGTTGAATTTCGGCCGCCTTATCCAGTTACTGGTGAAATAACACGATTGCATCAGGACTTGGCTATTGTCGATTTGCATGCAGATACATTGTTGTGGAATAGGGACATTCTCAAACGATCAGAATGGGGGCATGTTGATTTGCCCCGTTTGGTAGAAGGCAATGCCCTGCTGCAAGTCTTTAGTGTTGTGACAAAAACGCCTCGAAATCTCAATCTCATCAGTAATGATGATAAAAGTGACAGTATTACGTTGCTCGCATTGGCGCAGTTGTGGCCTTGGAAAGCGCTAGTTAACTTAAATGAGCGGGCTTTATATCAAGCCAATCGTTTACAGCACTATGCGGAGAAATCGTCGGGTTCATTAACTCTTATTCGATCGGGCAAGGATTTGCAGCATTTTCTTGAGCAGCGCAAAGCTCATAAAAGCATGGTGGCCAGCATGCTCTCTCTTGAAGGCGCGCATGCCCTGGAAGGTAAGATTGAAAATCTTGATAAATTATACAATGCCGGTTACCGCATTATCGGTTTGGTCCACTTCTTCGATAACGAGGTGGGCGGATCTGCTCATGGGGTAGATAAATCAGGTTTAACGGGATTTGGGCGTCAACTCATCAAGCAGATGGAAGATCGGCGCATGCTGGTTGATCTGGCGCACGCCTCACCAGAATTGATTGATGATGTGATGGCCATGGCCACGCGACCAGTTATCGTTACCCATACGGGTATTAAAGGGACGTGCAATAAGTCGAGAAACCTTACCGACCTACAAATGCTAAAAATTTCGAAAGCTGGAGGCTTGATCGGTATCGGTTTTTATCCTGTCGCAATATGTGGTCAAAGCCCAGATGATATAGCGCGGGCTGCAAGCTATGCTAAAGACTTGGTTGGCATTAAACATATCGCACTAGGCTCGGATTTTGATGGGGCGGTACCCCAGCCCTTTGACGTCACAGGGCTGCCTTTATTAACCAAGGCGCTTCTGGCTGAAGGTTTTAGTGAAGAGGAGGTTCGCCTCTTTATGGGGGAAAATGTGATTCAGTTCTTGCTTGCTAACCTTGAATAATTATCATCGCAAACGACCATCAGAGTATGCTCGGTTATCTGCCGGTATCGAGCCCATTGTTTTTGTTAATTCAGCGCCCCGCTCTTTCTTTTTGGCGGAGTTTGTGGTCAAAAAACGATCAGCTCGTTTAATAAGTTTGTTTTTTTATATCAAAAATGTCTTTCAGTTAATGTAATACTTTAACTGATATTTGTAGCAATATGTTTTTCCTCGCTATCTATTTTTCGTCGCGTTGTCTTTTTGTTCTTCGCTCGCAAGTTATTGAGTTTTAGGAACATTTTTCCTGATTGCACACCCCTTTTTTGCCTTGACTTTGGCTTTTCTGAGCATATAGTGACAAAAGTGGGGAAAAGTGGGGCAAAGTGGTTTTTGCTCTCAACATAATTAATTGGGCGATGGCATTGTTTAGGGGAAATAACGAAATCAACATGGATGCCAAGGGGCGAATGGCTATTCCCTCTCGGTACCGCGATGCCCTGGATCCCTCTCGTGGTGGCTGTCTGGTCGCTACGATTGATATACAAGATAAATGCCTGTTGATCTACCCCTTACATGAATGGGAAAAGGTTGAGGCTCAGATCGCCGAGTTGCCTTCATTCAATCCTACCACTCGAAAACTGCAGAGAATTCTCATTGGACATGCTCGCGAAATGGAACTGGACGGCAATGGGCGTGTTTTGATTCCAACAGAGTTGCGACAGTACGCGCAGCTGGAGAAAAAAGTGATGCTGGTTGGACAGCGGCACCGTTTTGAATTGTGGAGTGAAGAAAACTGGAACGCGGGAAGAGAGGAGTGGCTGGCTGTGACCAGTGGTGATCTTGAAATCCCGGAAGAAATGCAGTCCCTATCACTTTAATACTTGGGTAAGAGTATATGTCTGTACAGGGCGAGCACGAAACCGTTTTACTCAATGAGGCAGTAGCTGCGCTTGTCACTGATCCGGGTGGACTTTATGTGGATGGCACCTTTGGCCGAGGCGGCCATTCATCTCTAATTTTAGCCAGTTTAAATAAAGCTGGCTCATTAATCGCGATAGATAAAGACCCCGATGCTTGTTCGGTAGGGCAGCAAAAGTTTGCAGCGGACACGCGGTTTGAGATTGTTCAGGCCTCTTTTGCTGAGCTCGCTGATTTGGTTGCGGCGCGAGATATGACCGGGTCTGTGAGCGGTGTATTGCTTGACCTGGGCGTTTCATCTCCTCAGCTGGATAACCCCGAGCGAGGTTTTAGTTTCTTGCGAGATGGCCCGCTGGATATGCGAATGGATCCCGATTCTGGTGTCAGTGCCGCGGATTGGCTGGCATCTGCTGAAGAGAAAGAGATCAGTCGAGTGTTGAGGGATTATGGTGAGGAGCGTTATGCGCGGCGAATTGCGCGGGCAATTGTTGAGGCTCGAAAAGAGACTCCGATTACCCGCACGGCGCAGCTGGCCTCTATTGTCAAAGAGGCCAACCCGGCATGGGAAAAAGGCAAACACCCGGCAACAAGAGCATTTCAAGGTATCCGAATTTATATCAACAAGGAGCTGGAAGATCTTGAGAAAGCATTGGCGGGCGTGGTCGATGTATTGGCCAAGGGGGGGCGTTTGGTAGTGATTAGTTTTCACTCCCTCGAAGACCGTATTGTTAAGCGTTTTATTCGGGAGCAGGAGCGAGGAAAGCCGCTGCCCAAAGGCTTTCCGATTATGGAGAAAGATATTGTTCGCCGGATGCGCTCTGTGGGCAAAGCAGTTAAGCCCGGAGGTGATGAGGTTTCGGTAAATGTGCGTGCTAGGAGTGCCGTGATGAGAGTCGCTGAGAAGGTGGCTTAGGCGTGGGACTTGGTGGGCGGTCGGCAACACATGTTGGCTGGATGTTACCGGTGGTGTGGCTGGCGGTCATTATGTCGGCAATATCCGTTGTTTACGTTAGTCATCTGTGTCGAGAGCTTTATAGCGAGCTGTCGAGTCTGGAGCAGGAGGCTAATGCATTGCAGGTGGAGTGGGGAAGATACTTGTTAGAGCAGAGTTCTTGGGCATCGTTGAGTCGTGTTGAGCAGTTGGCAGAGAGTCGTCTGGATATGCGAGTGCCGAGAGCGGAAGAAATTGTTGTGGTTCGACCATAGAAGGTCTGGATGAGAGCTAAGTGAGAGAGAAGCAGAGCAAATTAACAATTTCTCGTTGGCGCTACCTGTTGCTGGTTGCGGTGCTGTTTGTGCTGCCAGTTGCTGCTCTCTGGCATATAGCTGGGCTCCAGGTTTTGGTTGATGTCGATAAGGGGTTTCAGTTTTTGCAGGGGCAAGGCCAGGCTCGGACTGTGCGGACAGAATCAATACCTGCTTATCGAGGGGTGATTACCGATAGCCGAGGCGAGCCGTTAGCGGTCAGTACGCCAGTGGTCACTTTGTGGGCTAACCCGCAGGTGATTGATGGTGCTTCTGAGGGGCTTTCTGAGTTGGCGAAAAGCCTGTCAATGAGTCTGGATGAGTTGCAACAGCGCTTGTCGCGCTACGCCGGTAAAGAGTTTATGTATCTGGCTCGCCAGGTGACGCCCGAGAAAGCTCAAGAAGTGCTGGGCCTGGAAATACCCGGTGTCTATGGCCAGGGCGAATACAAACGTTTTTATCCTGCTGGTGAGGTTACGTCTCAGTTGGTGGGTTTTACGAATATTGATGATCGTGGCCAAGAGGGTATGGAGTTGGCATTTGACGAGCTCCTTACCGGTGTTCCCGGTGCCAAGAAAGTACTCAAGGATTTAAAAGGACGGGTGATTAAGGATCTGGCCTTAGTGCGAAGTGAAAAGTCTGGAGAGAACTTGGCGCTCAGCATTGATTTGAGATTGCAATATACAGCCTACCGGGAGTTGAAAGCTGCCGTGGCTAAGCATCAGGCAGCCTCTGGCTCTGTCGTCATGCTCGATGTCCGAACCGGTGAGATTTTGGCGATGGCCAATCAGCCGTCATTTAACCCAAACGACCGCAGCCAGCTGAGCTCTGATGCGCTGCGTAATCGAGCCGTGACAGATATTGTTGAGCCAGGTTCAACGATGAAGCCTTTTACTGTATTGGCTGCGCTGGAAAGTGGGAAGTTTGTTCCTGAGACCGTGATTGATACCAATCCTGGGTACATTCAGGTAGGAAGAAAAACTTTTCTTGACCATAGAAACTATGGGCTCATTGATTTGACAACACTGCTGATGAAGTCGAGTCAGGTGGGCACCACTAAGTTGGCGCTAGAGTTAGAGCCGACCCATTTGCGAGATATGTTTTCCCGCATGGGTTTAGGGGATAGCCCGGGAACGGGGTTTCCTGGGGAAAGCCCTGGGAGCTTGCCGGAGCATAGACGCTGGAGGCCCGTAGAACGGGCTAATTTTGCATTTGGGTATGGGTTGTCGGCCACGGCATTACAGCTGGCTCAGGCTTATGCTGTGTTGGCTCGCGACGGGGAGAAAAAGCCGGTGTCTCTGCTAAAAGTGAGTGAGGTACCCGAGGGTGAGCAGGTTGTTGATCCCCAGCTTGCCTCTAGGCTTAGGCAAATGATGACCAGTGTGACCCACTCCGGGGGCACGGCAACACGCGCTGCCATTCCTTCTTATGAGGTCGCGGGTAAGACGGGTACATCGCATAAAGTGGGTAAAGCGGGGTACGAAAAAAATCGCTATGTTGCCCTCTTCGCAGGGATGGTTCCAGCGGACAACCCTAGGTTGGTCACGGTTGTGATTATTAACGATCCCCGGGGTAAAAAATATTTTGGTGGAGAGGTTGCGGCCCCGGTCTTTGCAACGGTCACAGCGGATGCATTGAGAATGCTAAAAATCCCCCCCAAGGTGAAAAGTACGGAACAGGTTGTAGTGCTAGAGCAAGGCAAGCCAGGGGGTGCTACGTGATGGTGCTATCGAAAAGGCCTGCTCGGCGTACGTTGCAACAACTGTTGCCCGATGTGGTTATGAGTCCTGAGCTGGCTGAGATGCCGGTGAGCGGGATATGTCTGGATAGTCGTTCAGTGGGATCCGGTGATGTATTTGTTGCGGTCTCAGGTGTTGAGCATGACGGGCGAAACTATATCGATCAGGCGATTGCATCTGGAGCGGCTGCTGTTTTGGCCGAGGCTCAAGGACTCAGAACCGAGCGACATAATGTGATTGCGGTGAAAGACCTCAATTTGCAGTTAAGTGATATTGCCGGACGTTTTTTCGGAAACCCTTCCGATCATTTGGTGTTAACGGGTGTTACGGGTACCAATGGCAAGACGACCTGTAGCCAGTTGTTGGCGCAATTGTTCGGCTTGCTGGGAGAAACCGCCGGGGTGGTGGGAACCCTTGGTTATGGTGTGATTTCTTCTGATAAAACCAGCATGACAGATACCGGTATGACGACGCCGGACGCAATTACGGTTCAGTCTATTTTGTCAGATTTTGTTGCCGAAGGGGTGGGGCGAGTGGCTATGGAGGTGTCTTCCCATAGCCTTGATCAGGCCCGGGTCAAAGGGCTGTCGTTCCATACTGCGATTTTTACCAATTTAAGCCGAGATCATTTGGATTACCACGGTGACTTGGTCAGTTATGCGGGGGCTAAAATGCAATTGTTTGCTATGCCCGGTCTGATCAATGCGGTGATTAACATAGATGATCCGGTGGGTGCCGAGATTGCTTTGCAGTTACCTCCAACCGTCAACCTTTGCAGTTATTCCCTGGTAAATGCTAACGCATCGCTCTATGCCAAAGAGGCTGTGGCATCAGCTAAAGGCACTCGCGCCACGCTTCAAACCCCATGGGGTGAAGGAGAACTGAACAGCGCGTTGTTGGGCAGGTTTAATCTTCAGAATTTGCTGGCGGTGATCGGTGCAGCCTGTTGTCAGGGGCTGGATTTAGTCGATGTATTAAATGTGCTGCCTCAATTGAAGCCGGTGCCTGGGCGTATGGAGCTGGTCGGCGGTGATGCCGGTGGCGGTCCGCAGGTGGTGGTTGATTATGCCCATACTCCCGATGCTCTTGAGAAAGTATTGGCGACGTTGCAAGAGCATTGTTCGGGTCAGCTGTGGTGTGTGTTTGGATGTGGTGGTGACAGGGATCGCGGCAAGCGGCCCGAGATGGGTGCCATCGCCAGCCGCTATGCCGACAGCGTGATTATTACCAATGACAACCCTCGAAGTGAGTCAGCGGAGAGCATTGCCGAAGATATTCGTGAGGGAATCGCTGGTGGGTCGACGGTAATTACGTGCCTGGATAGGGCGGAGGCTATTCGCCTTGCGGTTGATGGCGCAGATGTGGGCGACATTGTTCTGATTGCTGGAAAGGGTCATGAGAGCTATCAGTTGCTCGGTGCAGAGCGTCTACCATTCAGTGATCAGGTGCAAGCGAGATTGGCGTTACGCCAGCGTGGAGGGTCGAAATGATGCATGACTTCACGCTGTCGCACGTGGCGCAATCGTTCGGTGGCACATTGATGTATCCCGACTGCCAGTTTGGCACCGTAGCTACGGATACACGCCAGATAGATGAAGGGCAGTTGTTTGTCGCTTTAAAAGGTGAGCGTTTTGATGCTCACCAGTTTTTACCGGAGGTGGCGACACGGGCTTGTGGGATGGTGGTTGAGCGACCAGTTAAAGATATTAATGTGCCTCAGTGGGTCGTGCCCGATACAACAGCGGCATTGGGGCAAATAGCCCTGCTCAATCGGCAAGCTTTTACCGGCCCATTGATTGCGGTGACCGGTAGCAGCGGAAAGACAACCGTTAAAGAAATGATTGCCGCCATTCTTCGCGAATCTGGCGACGTGTTGGCGACAAAGGGGAATTTGAATAACCAGATTGGTGTCCCGATGACGCTTTTGGGTTTGAATTCTCTGCATCGCTTTGCCGTTATCGAGATGGGTGCCAGTGGCCCGGGGGAAATTGCTTACCTTTGTGAGTTGGCGCGACCCGATGTTGTGCTGGTCAATAACGTACTGCCTGCACACATGGCGGGCTTTGGTGGCATGGATGACATTGCGAGGGCCAAGGGCGAAATTTATCGTGGCGTTGCTAGGCAGGGTACGGCTGTTATCAACTTGGATGAGCCTTATGCCGGTCAATGGGAAGGTTCAGCTAGAGCGAAAGTGGTTGGTTATTCAGTAAGCGATGACCGCGCTGACTTTTATGCCAGAGAAATCGTGACGGATCAATGGGGTTGCCATTCCTTTGTGCTTGTTACGCCGTCGGGTGACGTGTCCGTCAGTTTGCCTTTAAGTGGTGAGCACAATGTAGCTAATGCGCTAGCTGCCGCCGCTTGTGCTTATGCGGTGGGTGCAGATTTATCAATGATATCTACCGGGCTAGGCAAGCTGCAGGCGGTGCCGGGTCGGCTAGATCGTCATCAGCTTGCTAATGGCGCCATTGTTATAGACGACACCTATAACGCTAATCCCGGTTCTGTGAAAGCGGCTATCAATACGTTGATGAAATTTAGTGGTTGCCGGATTCTGGTGTTGGGGGACATGGGTGAGCTTGG